>MRWF01010648.1_pt1 | contig 12740 bp, 11 predicted proteins | sample 1013331 | NCBI WGS metagenome assembly MRWF01 (sample SAMN06117577, study PRJNA244670) | biofilm metagenome | biome: Water; feature: Cathode Biofilm; material: Biofilm; isolation source: microbial consortium enriched at the cathode of a solar microbial fuel cell | place: USA: District of Columbia ... | reverse complement strand
TCGACCCCGGTCGCGCTCTCCGCGCTCGCCTTCGGCGTCTACGTCATCCTGTCGATCGGCTTTTTCACCTTTTTGCCGAGTTTCGTCGCCGAGGGGCCGCCCGTCGTGCTGTCGGCCGGCATGATCGCGCTGCTGGTTCCGCTCGGCAACGTGCTTGCCGGCGTCCTGCTCAAGCAACGCGACGCCCGGTTCGCCGCCCTTGTGGTCATGGCCGGCTTTCTCGCCAGCGCTGCGAGCGCGGTGCCGTTCTTCGGCGCAAGCGATCCGGTGCTGGCGACAGCGTCGGCGATGGTCTTTTCGATCGCCGGCGGCGTCGTTGCCGCCGCCATTTTCGCCAGCGTTCCCTTCATCGTGCCGCCGGGCGGGTCGGCGGCGATCGTCATCGGCCTGATCGCCCAGTCGGGCGGGCTCGGCACGCTCGTGGGGGCGCCGCTTGCCGGCTATGTCATCGGGCGCTTCGGCTGGTCGGGTTTCGGCTGGGCGCTTGCCGCCCTCAGCCTGCTCGGCTTTATTTGCATGACGCCGCTTTTGGCGCGACGCAGGAGGCCGGCATGACCAGGGTGACAGGCATTGGCGGATTTTTCTTTCGCGCCCGCGACCCCCGGGCGCTGGCGGCCTGGTACGAAACCCATCTCGGCGTGAGCGACATCGCCGCATCGGTCTGGCGCCAGGAGGCCGGCACGACGGTCTTTGCCCCCTTCGCGCACGACACGGACTATTTTGGCCGCCCCGAACAGGTCTGGATGATCAATTTTCGGGTCGATGACCTCGACGCGATAATGGCAACGCTCAAACAGGCCGGCATCGCCGTCGAAACGCGCGCGGAGTGGGATTCCGAGGTCGGCCGCTTCTGCCGTATTCACGATCCGGAGGGCAATCCGGTCGAATTGTGGGAGCCGGCCGGTCCGACCGCCTGACCCGGCCGGCAGCGGGGCGGGTGTCGTGCCTGCCAACGGCCCGGGGCGGTCTATCTGCGCGGACCCTGCGCCCGCGCTGTTCCAGGGCTCTCGTGCGTGTCCGCGAGAGTTCCGGGCCAATGGCCGACGCAGAAAACCGACTTGCGCTACGCCAGCCTGACGACCCGGCCGCTACCAGTGCGGCGGTTTGGTGACTGGAACTTCGGGCGCGGTCTGTTCCTCCAGCGCCAGAAAGCGCTGGGTCAGCCGGTCGAGCTGTTTTTGCAGCCGTTCGATCGTCTTCCATTGGGCGGCGACCTCGCCCGACAGGTCCTCGATCGTGCGTTCCTGCTCGGCGACGATCATCTCCAGCGTCGCGGTGCGGTCCTGGTTCATGCGATCATGTCCTCAAGTGCGGTGCGCATCGCATCGGCGAGCGGCTCGGGCCGTCGTGTCGCGCGATTCACGTACACATGCACGAAAAAACCTTCCGCCGCGGCCTGCTCGTCCTGATTGCGAAACAGGCCCACTTCGTAGCGCACCGAAGACCTGCCAAGCCGCGCGACCCGCAGGCCGGCAGTGACGGTGTCGGGAAAGGCGAGTTCGCTGAAATAGCGGCAGCCCGTTTCCACCACAAGCCCGATCCGGTTGCCGCCATGAATGTCGAGCACGCCTTTGTCGATCAGCCAGCCGTTCACCGCCGTGTCGAACAGCGAATAATGCACAACATTGTTCATGTGGCCGTAGATGTCGTTGTCCATCCAGCGCGTGGTGATCGGGCGAAAGGCGCGATAGGCCGCGCGTGTGGCGGGTGTCGGACGATCAGCCATCGGTTTTCTCCCCTGAGCCGCCGCCGGAACTCACCACGCCGCCCGGTAGATCGCCAGCGCGTCGGCCTCGCGCAGTTCGCGGGGATTGTTGACCAGAAGGCGTGTCTGCTTCATCGCATCGGCCGCCATCTTGGCAAGATGCTCCTCGCCGATGCCGACTTCGCGCAATTGTGCCGGCAGCCCGAGCTTTTTCGACAGCGCGATGAGGGCTTCGATAAAACCGCTGCATCGCCCCTGCGTGCCGTCTTCATCGGCCAGTTCGGGAAAGGCGTCGGCGGCGATCTCGGCGTAGAGTCCAGCCGCCTCCGGCGCGTTGAAGCGCAGCACATGCGGCAGTACCAGCGCGTTCGACAGGCCGTGCGGCACGTGAAACGTGCCGCCGATCGGGTAGGCCAGCGCGTGCACGGCCGCGACCGGCGAGTTGGCGAAGGCCTGGCCGGCCAGCATCGAGCCGAGCAGCATCGCGCCGCGCGCGGCCACGTCGTGACCGTCGAAGACCGCGGTTTCGATATGGGCGCCCAGAAGCTGCAGGGCCTGACGCGCCAGCATTTTTGACAGCGGGTTGTTGTTGGCATTCTTGGAGGCGTAGGCCTCGATGGCATGCACCATGGCGTCGATGCCGGTGGCCGCGGTGATCGCCGGCGGCAGGCCGAGCGTCAGCTCCGGGTCCAGAACGGCGATGTCGGGCAGGATGATCGGGCTCGAAACGCCGCGTTTTTCCTCCTCGCCGACGGTGATGATCGAAACCGGGGTCACTTCGGAGCCCGTGCCGGCCGTGGTCGGCACCAGCGCCAGCGGCAGGCGCGGTCCCTTGGCATTGCCAACGCCCCAGGCCGCGTCGAGGTCTTCGCCCGATTCGATCAGGAGCGCGGCGAGCTTGGCGACGTCGAGCGACGAACCGCCGCCGAAGCCGGCAACGCCGGAAACGCCGGCCGCCCGGCCGGTGTCGATCGCCGCCTTCAGCGTTTTCAGCGACGGGTCGGCCTCGACGCGGTCGAAAATTGTGACCGCGATTCCCGCGGCTTCGAGCGATGCGAGCGCCGGCTCACACAGGCCGAGTGATCGCAGGCCTGGGTCGGTGACGAACAGAACCATCCGGCCGAGACACGGCCCGGCGATTTCGCCGAAGCGGCGGGCCGCGCCAGCCTCAAACCGCACCGTCGGCGTCGTATTGAAAGCAAAGGGTTGGAAAGCGTCATTTGTCATGCCCCGAAAATTGACAAGCCACCGCGCTTTTGTCGAGAGTGCTCGGCACGACGGTGCGGATTGGCAAACGACTTGCCGCCATGCTAGATTTTTTACCAAACGATAAAAACCAGAGGGGTAGGCGGTTGCATGGCCCAGTCTGCAATCGAACTTAAGGGGATCGACAAGAGTTTCGGGGCCGTGCGCGCCAATCGCGATATCAATCTCGAGATCGCGCCTGGCACCATTCACGGCATCATCGGTGAGAACGGCGCCGGCAAGTCGACGCTGATGTCGATCCTGTACGGTTTTTATCAGGCCGATCGCGGCGAAATCTTCGTCAACGGGCAAAAGACCGATATCGACACGCCCAATGACGCGATCGCCGCCGGCATCGGCATGGTGCATCAGCATTTCATGCTCGTGCACAATTTCACGGTGCTGGAAAACATCATTCTGGGGGCGGAGGGGTCTTCGCTGCTTAATACCGGCATCGCGAGGGCGCGCTCCGAACTGCATCGGCTGGAGCAGGAATACAGTCTCGAAGTCGATCCCGACGCGATTATCGAGCAACTGCCCGTCGGCCTGCAGCAGCGCGTCGAAATCCTCAAGGCGCTCTATCGCGGCGCCGAGATCCTTATTCTCGACGAACCGACCGGTGTGCTCACCCCTGCCGAGGCCGATCATCTGTTCCGCATCCTGCGCAAGCTGAAGGATGAGGGCAAGACGATCGTCCTGATCACCCACAAGCTGCGCGAGATCATGGCGGTGACCGACAACGTGTCGGTCATGCGCCAGGGCGCGATGGTCGCAACCCGCAAGACCGCGGCGACCACGGTTGAGGAACTGGCCGAGTTGATGGTCGGCCGGCGCGTGCTGCTGCGCGTCGAAAAGGGCGAGGCGCGGCCGGGTGACGTCAAGCTTTCGGTGAAAAACCTGTCCGTCATGGATTCGCGCGGCGTTATGATGGTCGACGACGTCTCCTTCGATGTGCGCGGCGGCGAGATCGTTGGCATCGCGGGAGTCGCCGGCAACGGCCAGTCTGAACTGATCGAGGCGATCGCCGGTACCCGCCGGGCCGAGACGGGCACCGTCCTGCTCGATGGCGCGCCGATCGACGTCGTTGGCGCGGCCGATCCCGGCGAACTGCGCGCGCGCGGGCTTGCCCATGTGCCCGAGGACCGCCATCACGTCGGACTGGTGTTGCCCTTCGAGGAAAACGAGAATTCGATCCTCGGTTACCACGGCATGGACTTTTACCTGAACGGCCCGTTCCTCAATATCGAGGCGATCCGGTCCGATGCGCGCGACAAGATCGAGAAATACGACATCCGTCCCGCCGATTGCCGGCTGAAGACGGCCAATTTCTCCGGCGGCAACCAGCAGAAGATCGTGCTCGCCCGCGAGATGGAGAAGGACCCCGGCGTGCTCGTTGTTGGCCAGCCGACGCGCGGTGTCGACGTCGGCGCCATCGAGTTCATCCACAAGCAGCTCATTGCCATGCGCGACCAGGGCAAGGCGGTGCTGCTGATTTCCGTCGAGCTCGACGAGATACGGTCCTTGTCCGACCGCATCCTGGTCATGTTCGATGGCCGTATCGTCGGCGAACGCGGGCCGGACGCCACGGAGGGCGAACTTGGCCTGTTGATGGCCGGCGTCGAGGCGCAGGAGGCAGCCGAATGAGCGCACCCTATGCAAAGCTGCCCGCCTGGGCGGATTACGGACTGATTCCGCTGATCAACCTGATCGTGGCCTTTATGGTCGCCGGTCTGGTGGTGCTGCTGGTCGGCGAAAGCCCGATCGAGGCCGCCGGCCTGTTGCTGAAGGGAGCCTTCGGCTCGGGCTCCGGCATCGGCTACACGCTCTACTACGCCACCAGCTTCATCTTCACCGGGCTGGCGGTGGCGGTGGCGTTCCATTGCGGCCTGTTCAATATCGGCGGCGAGGGCCAGGCCTATGTCGGCGGGCTCGGGGTGGCGCTGGTCTGCCTGACTTTCGACGGCATTCTGCCCTGGTGGCTCAACTTCCTGCTCGCCATTATCGGCTGCGCGGCGATCGGCGGTATCTGGGCCATGATTCCCGGCTGGCTCCAGGCCAGGCGCGGCAGCCATATCGTCATCACCACCATCATGTTCAACTTCATCGCCGCTAGCCTGATGGTCTACCTGCTCGTCGGCGCGCTCAAGCCGCCGGGCTCGATGGCGCCGCAAACCCGCACCTTCCTGCCGGGCGCGCATCTGCCCAAGCTCGATTGGCTGATCGAACTGTTCGGGTTTTCGGTGCGCTCCACGCCGCTCAACCTTTCCTTCATTCTGGCGCTGGTCATGGCGGTCGTGGTCTGGGCGCTGATCTGGCGCACCAAGCTCGGCTACGAGATCCGCACGATGGGCTTTTCGCCCAAGGCGGCCCGCTATGCCGGCATCAAGGAGGCCAGGATCATCGTCATCACCATGGCGATCTCCGGCGCGCTCGCCGGCATGATGGCGCTCAACCCGGTCATGGGCGACCAGCACCGCCTGCAGCTCGATTTCGTCACCGGCGCCGGTTTCGTCGGCATCGCCGTCGCGCTGATGGGGCGCTCGCACCCGGCCGGCATCGTGCCGGCGGCGATCCTGTTCGGCGTGCTCTATCAGGGCGGGGCCGAGATCTCTTTCGTCATGCCGCATATCAGCCGCGACATGATCGTCATCATCCAGGGCCTGGTGATCCTGTTTGCCGGCGCGCTCGAGCACATGTTCCGGCCGGCGGTGCAGGCCGCGTTCGCCAGCCTCAGTCCGCGCACTGTCGGCATCGACGCCGAAGCCAAGGGAGAGGGTGCCTGACATGGATGTCTTCAACCTCCTCCTGCAACTGTTCGACGCCACCATCCGCGTCTCCGTGCCCCTGCTGCTGGCCTGTCTCGCCGGGCTCTATTCCGAACGGTCCGGCGTGTTCGACATCGGCCTGGAAGGCAAGATGCTGGCCGGCGCATTCGCCGGCGCATCCACCGCCGCCGCCACCGGCTCGGCCTGGCTCGGCATGCTGGCCGCCATCACCATTTCGGTATTTTTCGCTCTGGTGCACGGTTTCGCCTCGATCACCCATCGCGGCAACCAGATCGTGTCGGGCGTGGCCATCAACTTCATCGCCGCCGGCTCGACCGTCATTCTCGGCCAGGCCTGGTTCAGCCAGGGCGGACGGACGCCCTCGCTGGTCGCCGACGCGCGCTTCAACGCCATAACCCTGCCGTTTGCCGACACGCTGCGCGACGTGCCGCTGATCGGACCGATCTATGCGGAGCTCGTTTCCGGCCATTCGCTGATCGCCTATGTTGCCTTCCTGATGGTGCCGTTCACCTGGTGGGTGCTGTTTCGCACCCGCTTCGGCCTGCGGCTGCGCGCCGTCGGTGAAAACCCGGCCGCCGTCGACACGGCCGGCATCTCCGTCGCCTGGCTGCGCTATCGCGCCGTGATCTGCACCGGCGTTCTGACCGGGCTGGCCGGCACCTATCTGGCCGTCTCGCAAAATGCCGGTTTCGTGAAGGACATGACCGCCGGCAAGGGCTTCATCGCGCTCGCCGCGTTGATCTTCGCCAAATGGCGGCCGGTGCCTGCGATGTTCGCCTGCCTGCTGTTCGGTTTCCTCGACGCCTTCGCCATTCGCTTCCAGGGCATCGCCCTGCCGATGATCGGCAAGGTGCCGGTGCAGCTGATGCAGGCGCTGCCCTATATCCTCACCGTCATCCTGCTCGCCGGTTTCATCGGCAAGGCGATCCCGCCCAAGGCCGGCGGCGCCGCCTATGTGAAGGAGCGCTGAGGATGTGCGTCGGGCCGGCAGCCACCGCCAACGGGGTGCAGGGATAATGTCGCACGACCTTTACGAGGCCGCGCTCGCCGCAATGGCCAAGGCGCATGCGCCCTATTCGAGATTTCCCGTCGGCGCGGCGATCCGCACCGCCGATGGCCGCATCCATGCCGGCGCCAATGTCGAAAATGCCTCGTTTCCCGAAGGGTGGTGCGCCGAAACCACCGCCTTGTCGCATTTCGTCATGGCCGGCGGCGGCGAGATCGCCGAGATCGCCGTGGTCGCCGAGCGCATGGCCAAGATCACGCCGTGCGGCGGCTGCCGGCAAAGGCTGGCCGAATTCGCCACCGCCGACACCAGGCTGCATTTGTGCGACGACACGGGTATAGTCGAAACCACCACCATGGGCGCGTTGCTTCCGCTCGGATTTCGCGGAGATGGGTTGAAATGAAGGCTGCCGTCGATCTGCTCGTTGAGAGGCTGGGCGGCCTCGTTCCCGAGACCGCGATCGTCCTTGGTTCCGGACTGGGGGCGCTGGTCGACGAGGTCTCCGATCCGGTTCGCCTGTCTTATGCCGACTTGCCCGGCTTCCCGCAAAGCGGGGTCACCGGTCATGCCGGCGAGCTCGTCGCCGGCAGCTTTTCCGGCACGCCCGTCTTGATGCTGGCCGGCCGCGCCCATTATTACGAGCACGGCAACGCCGCCGCCATGCGCCCCGCGCTGGAAACCCTGGCCGGCATCGGCATCAAGCGCCTCGTCCTGACCAACGCCGCCGGATCGCTTGATCCCGACATGCCGCCGGGCTCGGTGATGCTGATCACCGACCACATCAACTTTTCCGGCACCAATCCGCTGTTCGGCGAGCCGAGCGACCGGCGCTTCGTCGGCTTGACCGAGGCCTACGACCCGGCCATGCGCGCCGCGCTCGAAAACGCCGCCGAGGCGACCGGCACGCCGTTGAAAAAGGGCGTCTATATGTGGTTTTCCGGCCCGTCCTTCGAGACGCCGGCCGAAATCCGCATGGCCCGCGTTTTCGGCGCCGACGCGGTCGGCATGTCGACCGTGCCGGAGGTGATCCTGGCCCGTTTTCTGGGCATGCGGGTCGCCGCCTGTTCGGTCATCACCAATCTCGCCGCCGGCATGACCGGCGAGGAACTCTCGCACCAGGAAACCAAGGACATGGCGCCGCTCGGCGGTGCGCGCCTGGCCGCCGTGCTGCGCCGCGCGATCGGAGCGTTCCAGTGAATGTCGATCCGCAAAAGACGATGGCCGACGCGCTCGGCGCCGGCACGGCCCGCGATCTCGTTCGCGTCGCGCAGCCGCATGCCCGCAATGACGGTGTCGCCTTCGACGCCGCCTGGTTCGACGCCGTTGACATCAATCTGTCGGCGGTCGAGCGCCGCACCGCCACCTTGACCACGCGCCGCACCGTCAAGAAGGAATGGCAGGCCGCCTGGCTGGTCAAGGCGATCGAGGCGATCGACCTGACGACGCTTGCCGGCGACGACACGCCCGGACGTGTCGCGCGGCTGTGCGCCAAGGCGCGCAATCCGCTGCGCGCCGATCTGGTTGCCGCGCTCGGCCTGGAAGAGCGTCGCCTGACAACCGGCGCGGTCTGCGTCTATCCCACGATGGTGGCCGGTGCGGTGAAGGCGCTGGAAGGCTCCGGCATTCCCGTCGCCTCGGTCGCCACCGGCTTTCCCGCCGGGTTGACGCCGATGGCCGGCCGGCTCGCCGAGATCCGCTACGCGGTCGGCGAGGGCGCGGCCGAGATCGACATCGTCATCACCCGCGCGCATGTGCTGACCGGCAATTGGGCCGCGCTCTACGACGAGATCGCGGCCATGCGCGCGGCCTGCGGCGACGCGCACATGAAGGCGATCCTGGCCACCGGGGACCTGAAGACCCTGACCAACGTCTATCGCGCCTCCGTGGTGGCCATGCAGGCTGGCGCCGATTTCATCAAGACCTCCACCGGCATGGAGGGGGTCAACGCAACCTTGCCGGTCAGCCTGGTGATGGCGCGCGCCATTCGCGACTATCTCGAGCGCACCGGCCACAAGGTCGGCTTCAAGCCCGCCGGCGGCATCCGCACCGCCAAGGACGCGCTCACCTGGCTGATCCTGATGCGCGAGGAACTGGGGCGGGAATGGATGGAACCGGAGCTGTTCCGCTTCGGCGCCAGTGGCCTGCTTGCCGATATCGAGCGCCAGATCGAGCATTTCGTCACCGGCCGCTATTCGGCCAATGACCGCCACGGCGTGGCGTGAGGGTTTCATGAACAAGATCGTCTCAATCCTCGACAGCATGGAATACGGCCCCGCGCCCGAGGACGACGCAGCCGTGCGCGCCTGGCTGGCGCGCCACAAGGGCCGTTTCGGCCATTTCGTTGCCGGCGCCTTCACCCGGCCGGGCAAGGCAAACACCTTCCCGGCGGTCAATCCGGCCACCGGCGAGACGCTGGCCGAGGTGGCCGAGGGCGGCGAAAAGGACGTCGACGCCGCGGTCGAGGCCGCGACCAAGGCCTTCAAATCCTGGTCGGCCCTGTCCGGCACGGCGCGCGCGCGCCATCTCTACGCGCTTGCCCGCCAGGTCCAGAAACACGCCCGTTTCCTCGCCGTTCTGGAGACGCTCGACAACGGCAAGCCGATCCGCGAGACACGCGATATCGACGTGCCGCTGGTCGCGCGCCATTTCTATCACCATGCCGGCTGGGCCGAACTGCGCGACCAGGAATTCCCCGGTCACGCACCGGTGGGCGTGTGCGGCCAGATCATTCCCTGGAATTTTCCGCTTCTCATGCTGGCCTGGAAGGTGGCCCCCGCGCTCGCCGCCGGCTGCACGGTGGTGTTGAAGTCGGCCGAGCACACGCCGCTTTCCGCGCTCGCCTTCGCCGAGATCTGTCGCGAGGCGGGATTGCCGGCCGGGGTCTTCAATCTCGTCAATGGCGGCGGGGCGACCGGGGCGGCCCTTGCCGCCCATGACGGGCTCGCCAAGCTCGCCTTCACCGGCTCGACCGAGGTCGGCCGCGTCCTGCGCTGCCAGTCGGCCGGCACCGGCAAGAAATTGTCGCTCGAACTCGGCGGCAAGTCGCCGTTCATCGTCTTCGACAATGCCGACCTCGACGCCGCGATCGAAGGCGTGGTCGACGCGATCTGGTTCAACCAGGGCGAGGTCTGCTGCGCCGGCTCGCGCGCCATCGTCCAGGAGGGCGTGGCCGACAAATTCCACGCGCGGCTCAAGGCGCGCATGGAGACCCTGCGTGTCGGCGCACCGCTCGACAAATCGACCGATATCGGCGCCGTGGTCGCGCCGGTGCAGATCGAGCAGATTCGCGCCCGCGTCGAGGCCGGCCTGCGCGAAGGCGCCGTCCTGCACCAGCCCAGTTGGGCGGGCGAGCATTTCGACCGCGCGACACAGGGCGGCTGCTTTTTCCCGCCCAGCCTGTTCACCGGCGTGTCGCCGGCCTCGCCGCTGGCGCAGGAGGAGATTTTCGGCCCGGTGCTGGTCTCCATGACCTTCCGTACCCCGGGCGAGGCGATCGCGCTCGCCAACAACAGCCGCTACGGGCTCGCCGCCTCGATCTGGTCGCAGAACCTCGACACCGCCTTCGACGCGGCCCGCAAGGTCAAGGCTGGCGTGGTCTGGATCAACTCCACCAACATGTTCGACGCCGCGGTCGGCTTCGGAGGCTACAAGGAAAGCGGCTTCGGGCGCGAGGGTGGGCGCGAAGGCATGTTTGAATATCTGACGCCCGCCTGGCAGAAAAAGGCGCGGCCGCTCCCCGAAAGTGCGCCGCTGGCATCACCCGTTCCGGTCGACGACGAGACCGGCCCCGGCGCTTCGCCGGCAGGCCTCGACCGTACCGTCAAACTCTATGTCGGCGGCAAGCAGGCACGGCCGGATTCGGGCTATTCCTACCCGGTTCTCGACAGCCGGGGCCGCATCATCACCGAGGCTGGCCACGGCAATCGCAAGGATATCCGCAACGCGGTTGAGGCCGCGCGCAAGGCCGAGAGCTGGTCGGCGATGACCGGTCACGCCCGCGCCCAGGTCCTGTATTTCCTGGCCGAGAATCTCGAGCTGCGCGCGGCCGAGTTCGCCGCCCGCATCGCCCGCATGACCGGTGTTGCGGCGAAAAAGGCCGCTGCCGAGGTGGAAGCGTCGGTCGCCCGCCTCATCCACTATGCCGCCCGAGCCGACAAATATGACGGCCGCGTGCGCGCGCCGCAGCCGCGCATGCTGGCGCTCGCCCTGCCCGAACCCTACGAGGTGATCGGCATTTCCTGTCCCGACGAGGCGCCGCTGCTGGCCTTCGTCTCGTTGGTCGCGCCGGCGATCGCCATGGGCAACCGCGTCGTGGTCACGCCCTCGCAGCACCATCCGCTGGCCGCCTGCGACCTCTACCAGGTGCTCGACACGTCCGACGTGCCGGGCGGCGTGGTCAACATCGTCACCGGCGACCGCGACCAGCTCGCCTCCGTGATGGCAAAACACGACGACATCGCGGCGTGCTGGTATGTCGGCTCGGCCGAAGGCAGTGCCATGGTCGAGGCCGAATCGGCCGGCAATCTCAAGGCCACCTGGGTCAATAACGGCAAGGCGCGCGACTGGTTCAACGCCGACCAGGGCCAGGGCGAGGAGTTTCTGTTCCACGCCACCCGCATCAAGTCGATCTGGACGCCGTTCGGTGTGTGATCAAACAAGAGCCGAGCGCGGGACGGGCGACGAAGCCCGGCGCTGCGCATGATGCTCCCCCAGGAATTCATCCGTCTGAAGCGCGACGGCAAGCCGTTGCCGGGCGACGCGATCGCCGCCTTCGTGGCCGGCATCACCGATGAGAGCGTCACCGAGGGACAATTGGCCGCCTTCGCCATGGCCGTGTTCTTCAACGGGATGAGCCGCGACGAGGCGGTGTCGCTGACGCTCGCCATGCGCGATTCGGGTGAGGTCCTGTCCTGGCCCGGGCTTGACCGTCCCGTTGTCGACAAACATTCCACCGGCGGGGTCGGCGACAATGTGTCGTTGATGCTGGCGCCGATCGTGGCCGCCTGCGGTGCCTATGTGCCGATGATTTCCGGCCGCGGCCTCGGCCATACCGGCGGCACGCTCGACAAGATGGACGCGATTCCCGGCTATCGCAGCCAGCCCGACAATGACGATTTCCGCCGTACCGTGCGCGCGGCCGGTTGCGCCATCATCGGCCAGACCGGCGATCTGGCGCCGGCCGACAAGCGGTTCTATGCCGTACGCGACATCACCGCCACCGTGGAATCGGTCCCGCTGATCACCGCCTCGATCTTGTCCAAGAAGCTCGCCGCCGGGCTTGGGGCGCTGGTGCTCGACGTGAAGTCGGGCAACGGCGCTTTCATGCAAAAAAGCCGGGACGCCACCGTGCTGGCCAAGAGCCTGGTCGAGGTGGCCAATGGCGCCGGACTGAAAACCTCGGCGCTGATGACCGACATGAACGAACCGCTCGCCTCGGCGGCCGGCAACGCCGTCGAGGTGGTCAATGCGGTCGATTTCCTGACCGGCCGTTTGCGCGATCCCCGGCTGGAAGAGGTCACGCTGGCTCTTGCCGCGGAGATGCTGATGTCGGCCGCGCTGGCGTCGTCTCACCGCGAGGCCGGCGCGATGGCGCGCGATGCGCTCGTCTCGGGTGCCGCGGCAGACCGTTTCGCGCGCATGGTTGCAGCGTTGGGCGGCCCTGCCGATTTCGTCGACGACTGCCGGGCGCACCTGCCCAAGGTTCCACTCGTGTGTCCCGTGCCGGCGCCTGGAGACGGTTTCGTGACGGCGATCGACACACGCGCTCTGGGCATCGCCGTGGTCGCGCTCGGTGGCGGTCGCGTGCGCCCCGGCGATCCGGTCGATCACGCGGTCGGGCTGAGCGAGCTTGCTCCGGTCTGTGCCGAGGCCGTCAAGGGGGAGCCGCTGGCGATGGTTCATGCCAGGAACGAGGCGCAGGCCGAAGCGGCCGTGCGCGCCGTGCTCAAGGCTTATCGCATCGGGCCGGCGCGGCCGCTTCGGCCTGCGCCTCGTTCCT
>MRWF01023496.1_pt1 | contig 12751 bp, 11 predicted proteins | sample 1013331 | NCBI WGS metagenome assembly MRWF01 (sample SAMN06117577, study PRJNA244670) | biofilm metagenome | biome: Water; feature: Cathode Biofilm; material: Biofilm; isolation source: microbial consortium enriched at the cathode of a solar microbial fuel cell | place: USA: District of Columbia ... | reverse complement strand
GCAACAGATAGATCGCGAGCGCCATGGTCGCCTCGTGCCCTCCCGCACCGGAACCAGCATCTTGCGCGGTCCGCATGCCGCTGCCAAGCCCGATGGCAACGGTGCGGGGCGCGATTCGTTCCCGATCACTAAGTCCAGGCGATCGCCATACGACCGGAACCGGGATCGAGCGGAGCCTGGCGATACAGCCGGGTCATGGAGGAATTCGAGCCACAAGCCTTGCCGACCGGATAGACGGCCACCGGCCCCGATCACGATCCCGCGTCATGATGGCAAATTGCTGCCGCGCGATCGTGATCGGAGCCGGTCTTGTAAGGTGCTACAGGAAATCGACCTTGCCGGTCGCGATTTCATAAACGCCGGCGACGGCCTTGAGCCGGCCCGATGCGCTGAGGTCGGACAGGATCGGCGCGGCCGTCTGCGCGGTCTCGGCGTTGAGTTTGGCGTTGCGCGCGGTCGCGGCCGCCAACAGGTCGCTCGAGCCCTCGGCGATCGCCTGCTCGACGGCCGGACGAATGGCGTTGACCAGGCTCGGCAGATGGCCGGGCGGCAGCGTGTCGTCCTGGACCGACTTGATCGTCGCGTCGACCGCGCCGCAGGACGTATGCCCCAACACGACGATCGTCTTGATGCCGAGAACGGCCGCGCCGTATTCGAGGCTCGCCAGGCCCTCTTCGTTGATGAAATTGCCGGCAACCCGCACGACGAACAATTCGCCGGGGCCCTGGTCGAAGATCAGTTCCGGCGCCACGCGCGAATCCGCGCAGCTGACGATCGCCGCGAAGGGCTGCTGGCCGAGCGCCCGGTTCGACCGGCCGACGGAGTGATCGGTGTTGATCGGCGCGTTCGCCACATAACGCGCATTGCCGTCGATCAGGCGCTGCAACGCTTCATCGGGCGTCACCGGCGCGGACGCGGTTTCCTGCGCATGCGCGCGGGAGACGAACGGCGCCGCGATGGAAAGCGCCAGCCCGCCGGCGAGCAGATTGCGCCGTCCAATGGTCTTCGTGTCGGCTTTGCTGCACATGTGGATCTTCCTTTTGAGTATGTCTTTGGTTTCTGGAAATCATATTAAGCGAATTTGCGCCTTGCCTCGATGGAGGCGGGGTAGAACCCGGCCCGGCGGAGCATTCAGCCGGCCCGCGGGAGCGGCCTCATTTCGGGTGGGTTCTGGTGATCAAATGGCGGTCCGGCGTGAACCGGACGGCATTCTGAAGCGCGTTGACTGGATGGATCGTGAGGCGCATCGGGCCTTCACCTCGTCTTTGCGCCGGATTGCAGTGGCGTTCGGTTGCCCTGACTGAACCCTTTACCTGTCGTGGTGTTACTTTTTCCTCAATCCGCTGTTGCCTTCACGGTTGTATCCCGGCGAGACAAGACGGTTTCCAGGCGCGCGGGGCGGATGACCGTACTCGCGCGCCGGGTTGCGTGGCGGACGGCGCCCGCCCGAGAAATCATGCGGCCGGCGGCGGCAGGAAGTCGACCTCGTGCTCGGCGGCGATGCGCACCACCTCCGCCGGGTCGGGAACGTTGTGGATGCGCGCGAACAATTCCTGCAGGGAACGCCGCGGCGTCACCCAGAACAGGCTGGTGGCGGTTTCGTCGCCCTTGTTGAAAATGCCGTGCGCGATGCCCCTGGGCATGCGCACGAGATCGCCGGGCCGAGCCTGCTCTTCCTTGCCGTCGAGCCAGATCGTATAGACGCCGCCAAGCACGTAGACGAATTCGTCCTGCGTCGGGTGCACGTGCGGCGGCACGAAGGTTCCCGAGGGAAAGACGGCATGCCAGGCCATCGAATCCGCCGCGGTCTGCTTGAGCGTGTAGGTCTGGCCGAGAATGCTCCACACCAGGCCGTCCGTAGCCTCGTCCTTGGTGGTGATGCCCGCAGGCATGGTATCGGTGGGAAAGCTCATGTGCTGACTAGCTCCGCTGTGTGTCGTGATTCTGGAAAAGGCTCAGTCGCCCAGGAAATCGGTAACGACCCGCGCCGCTTCGGGGGTTTCCTCGAAAACGAGGTGGCCGGTCGCGGCGACCAGGTGCGTTCGGGCATCGGGCAGCCGGTCGGCCCAGCTTTGCGCCTGCGCCGTCGGGCGCAGCCGGTCCTCAGCGCCCCACAGCAACAGGACCGGCATGGTCAGGCGGTGCAGCCAGCGCGACAGCAAAGGGTTGCCCTGGATGTCGTCGCCGACAATCCGCTGCGCCGTGCCCATCTCGCGTCCCAGCGCCGCCTCGAATACCGGGTCCGGCCCGGACGGTAGATACGGCAGGATCCGCGCCGGATCATGGGCGAGATAGGCCGGCATTTCCTGCGGTTCCAGCGCAAACAGGTTCGGGGCCGGCGCCTGCGGGTCGACCAGTCCCGCCGGCGCCACCAGAACCAGTCTGGAAACGCGTGCGGGCTGGCACAGGGCGAGCTCGGCCGCGATCCAGCCGCCGAGCGAAAAGCCGACCAGATCTATCGCTCCGAGTCCGAGGCTGTCGAACAGGTCGAGATAATGCAGAACGTAGTCCTCGATACCGTCATAGTCGGGACTGTCGGCCGACAGTCCGAAATTCGGGTGGAACGGGATGATTACCCGATGCGAGGCGGCCCATTGCCGGGCCATCTCGAAGCCGGTGAAGGTGCCGGTTCCGTGCAGGAAGACCAGCGGCGGACCGTCGCCGATCTCCAGCAGTTCAGTGCGGATGCCGTTGATCGTCTGGCTCGTGCGGGCAAAACCCCGCAGATGGGCGTCTTTCATGATGGCTTGCTTTCCTGTTTTCATGCGGCCGAAGCCCTGCGATGGTCGAACTGCCTGGCGAACTGCTCCGCGGCGATGCCGATCCGCGCCGTCAGCGGCGCCGGCAGCGGCCGGCCCGGCTCGAGTTCGGCCGCGCACGCATAGACGGCGGTCGGCACGGTCCGGGCCTCGAAAAAGCCGAACAGCGGGCGAAGCTGATGTTCCACCATCAGCGAATGGCGCATGCCCCCGCCCACCGCCGTCAAGAGTACCGGCCGGTCGCGCAACGCACCCGGCGCGACCATGTCGAAGACGTGCTTGAACAGGCCGGGGAAGGAGCCCTGGAACACCGGGCAGCCGATAATGATGCCGTCGGCTGCCTGCAATTCGGCCAGAAGCGCGCGGGCGCGCGGACCCATCGCCTCGGGCCGTGTCGAGCACAGATCGGGCACCACGTCGGCCAGATCGTGGATGACCGGTTCCAGGCCGTGCGCGCGCCGCAATTCGCCGCCGACGGCGTCGACCAGCGCGCAGGCGCGGGCCGGACGCCAGGTCGTGCCGCAAAAGCCCACGATCCGCGGCGCACGCTGGGCGGGCTCGGCATTCATCGGCGTTCTCCCGGCGGATCTCTGTCGGCCATGCGGCGGGCGGTGGAGGTCGGGCGTCATCCCTTGATGCCGAAGACGGTCCACTCGGCGTTCTCACCGGTTAAGCCGAGCAAGGCGCGCCCGCATTCCTCGACGATCTGGTCGGCCATCAGAATATGCTGGGTGCCGGCGTGGATGTCGCGATAGACGCGCTGCATCGGGGTGGCGTGCAGGGAGGCGCCGCGCGCGGCGCGATGGGCGAAAGTGGCAACGTCGGAGATCACGTCGTGCAGGTGGCGCAGGCACAATTTGGCCATCGTCACCGCCTCGAGCGGCTGGGCTTCGCCCTTCATGGCGCGCGCGTCGATGGCGAGCCACGTCTCATAGGCGAGCGCGCGTGCGGCGCGGTAGCGTGCTTCGGCCTGCGCGAACTGGAACCGGAAGCTCGGGCTGTCGGCCGATTTGCCGAACGGATCGGTGCGCTCGACGATCACCTTGGCCAGCTCGTCGAGGACGCGACGGCCGACGCCGAGTGCCCAGCTCGTATGACCGAAGGCGCTGAGCCCGGCCAGGCCGAGACCACATTGCGGACCGCCGCGCAGCGGCACCGTGTCATCGAACTTGTAGGTCATCGTGGCCGGTACGAACAGCTCCTCCTGCCCGTCCGGCAAGGTGTAGTCGTAGCTTCCGGTGGCGCGCAGGCCGAGCACGTTCCAGTTGCCGAGCAGCTTGATCGTGTCGCGGGGATGGTGGGTGATGATGATCTTCGGGCCGTCTTCGCCCATCACCATGTTGCCCTCCTGGTCGGTGATGAAGCAGCCCGTGTGGATCCATTCCGCGTGATGGATGCCGCTGCCATAGGCCCAGCGGCCGCGGATCATGTACCCGCCGTCGACCGGACGCGCGAAACCGCGCGGCACGCCGTTGCCGGCGATCGTGATGTCTGGCCCGTTGGCGAACACGGTGGCGATGCCTTCGTCGGCGATGAAGGCGGCCATCATCATGCCTTCCATGTTGTTGACCATCGTGCACCAGCCGACCGAGGCGTGCGCGTGCGACAGGCGCTCGACGACGCGCATCATCTCGACCAGCGTCGCGTCGCCGCCGCCGACAGCGGCCGGGTACATCATCGTGTAGAGGCCGGAGCCGCGCATCGCGGCCACGACGTCGTCGGTCAGGTGTCCCTGCGCCTCGGCCTCGCCGGCACGCTCCTCCACGAGCGGCAGAATCTCGTCGACGCGTGCGAGGTAATCGCGTTGCTTGGGGTGGACGTTCATCGATCTGCGCTCCCTGTGGAATCCGTTGCGCGGAGACCCGATTGCCGCCGCGTGACTGTCGTCGGGGTATCGCCGGCCGATCGCTGCATACGTGGTCGGCACGGCGCCCGATGCGACAACCATGCTGGCGGCTCGCGCGCTGCGACAACCCCCGCGTTCGGGGGGGTAGGTGCCGGCGGCGCGGCGCGATATGATGACATGCTCGACTGGTCAAAGCCTGCGCGCGACCAGCCGGAGGGGCGGCCTGGGAGGGCGGTTCGGGCGATCGGACCTGATGAGGAGGTCGATGTCGGGAGGACGGGAGGAATGCAGGCTCCGCGCGTAACGGAGGCGATGCTGGCCGACTGCGTGGCCTCGATCGCCTGCAGCGGCTCCATGAGCGAACTCGGGCATGCCTGCCAGCGTGCCGTGAGCCGGCTCGTCGGCACGCGGACGCTCGGGTTCTATCTGCTCGACGGCTCGATGCCGGTGCTCAAATATAGCCACCACGTCGATCCCGGCATGCTCGACGACTATACCGACCGGCTGGGCGCCAACGACCCGCTGATCGAGAGCCTGCATCAACGGCCCGTGGCGACCACCGGCATGTCGATCTATGGCGACCGCCACTGGCGTCACAGCGAAATGTTCCGGCTGCTCAGGCGGTGGGGTTATGACGGCAATCTCTGCGGCCCGCTATGCCTCGACGGCGCGCTGGCGGGGGTCCTTTACACGGCCGGTCCCGGTGATGGCAGCGGCTCCGACGAGCTGGTTCGCGTGCGCATGGACATCATCTGCCGCGCGAGTTCGATGGCGCTGGACCGGATCGCCGAAAGCGGTTTTACGCCGCACGCGCCGTCGGGCGGCGGTGTCGAAGCTGCCCTTGCACCCCGCTCGGCCGAGGTCGCGCGGCTGGTGCGCCTGGGACGCAGCAACAAGGAAATCGCGCGCGCCATGTCGATCTCCGAAAACACGGTGAAGGAGCACGTGGCCAATCTCCGTCGCCGTTTCGGCGTCCGCAACCGGACCGAACTGGCCGCCCGGCTATCGGCTCAAGCCAGCCGCGCCGCGCCCGCCTGAGACGTCTTCCGATCCGGGGCGCGTTTTGCCGGCGATGGCGGCAACCTGCCTCAAAGGGCGCCGGTGACCAGGTAGCGCAGCGCGCGCGCCACTTCGCCGGGGGTCCGGGCGACGGCGTTGGCGGCGGCGTCGACCTCCTTCAGCGCGTGGTCGAATTCGGGCGGATGCAGCACGATGATCGGTTTGCCGAGCGCTGCCGCATAGCCGGCGTCGAAGGCCGCGTTCCACTGCCGGTATTTTTCCCCGAAACACACCACCAGCACGTCGGCGCGCTCGATGCCGGTGCGGATGCGCACGGCGTTGAGCAGCGCCCCCTTGCGGTCGTGCCAGAACTTGTCGCTTTCGGCGCCGAAAATCTCCACGCCGCAATCGTCGGAGGCATCGTGGTCGGTCACCGGGCCGAACCAGTCGATGTCGAGGCCCTCGCAGGCCGTCACGATCGTCTCGCGCCAGTCGGTATGGATCTCACCGGCCAGGTAGACATTGAGCTGCATGGGAACCTCCCGTTCGGTTTCGCTGGATGATGACGACGTATGGTCGAACGGCTATCACGAACACGCCATGTCCCGCAGCATACATTGTCGAAAATATTCCTGCTGCGTCCGGCGCGCTCTCGAATGTGGGCCGGCATCTGAGCCGGCCGCGCGCTTTACGGGCTTTGATCGGCGGCGATTTTTCCGTAGTGACGGGCAATGTCAGCCCCATCCGACAGGCATGCCCGCAATGCCGCCAGTATCGCCCGTGCCTGCGCGGCGATCGAGCGTGACCTGACCGGCCGCCACCGGATCGCCGACCTGGCCAGGGATAGCGGAATGGCTCAGCATCATTTCCAGCGCCGCTTCGCGGCGGTCACGGGCGAAACGGTCGCCGGCTATCTCCGAGCCAGGCGGCTCGAACGCGCGGCGATCGCGCTCTCGCAAACCGACGCGCGCATTCTCGACATCGCACTCGATTGCGGGTTCGAGACCCACGCGGCGCTGACGCGTGCCTTCAAGGCGCATTTCGGCATCACGCCCGATGCCTTTCGCCGCAACGGGCTCGATCCTGCCCTGTGCGGCGCGCCGCCGCGGCCTTTCCTGAGACCTGTCGAGGCCCAATCGTTTGCCATGGCCTGCGATCTGATGGAACTGCCGGAGCAATGGCTGTGCTGGCGGCGGGCGACCGGCATGATCGACGGGCGCTACTTCCCCGACCTGGCTTCGACACAAGCCGCGTTCGACGATCTGGCGCGCGTCTTGGGCAAGGACGAGGCGGCTTTCGCCGCCGGTTATGCCCAGGGTCCCGCCGCCTTCGAGGATCAGAGCGCCGTCGCCCATTTCGGTGCGCTTTTCGACACCGAGCGCGGCCTGGCCTGGGCGGCGGGGCGGACGCGGATAGAGGCCGGGCTCTACGCAATCTTTCCCCATCGCGGCCCGCTGGACACGCTGCACCTGACATGGCATCGCGCCGCGCGCGTCGGCCTGGGCCGGTTGAACCTGAGGCTGCGGCCCGGATGGATGGTGGAAACCTATCTGACGTCGCGGATCGAGGCGCCGGGTGCAGCGCTGAGTGCGCTTATCCACCTTCCGGTCTACAAAAGCACGATCGGGAAAGCCTAGGCCGGTCGACGGGGCTTATCCAACGGGGCGAACGCAGCGTTGGGGAAGACCATGACCATCGACATACCCGAAATCCTGGCCCGTCCTTTGCGCGAGACCGTCGCCGGGCTTGCAAACGAGGCGACGCGCGAAGCCCTCTATGGCGCCTTGCGCGCCCGACGCGAAGACGTCGAACCGGTCGTCAACGCGTTCGAGGCCCGTCGCGAACAGTCGCCCCGCACGGCGAAAGGGCCGTTGAACGGCCTGCCCGTCACGGTCAAGGACCAGATCGCGGCCGGGGGGTGGTCGCGGACATTCGGGCACGAGCGTCCCAGCCGGCGCGCGGACCGGGCGAGCGCGACGATCGTGGCCAGGCTGGTCGGGCTCGGCGCCGAGGTGACCGGCAAGACCGCGTTGCCGCCCAACGCGCTCGATTTCCAGACGTTCAACCGCCGTCGCGGGCGCACCAACAACCCGCACGATCCCCGCTTCACCGCAGGCGGCAGCTCGGGCGGCGGCGCGGCGGCGGTGGCAAGCGGCATGAGCCTTCTCGATATCGGCGCCGATCTTGCCGGCTCGCTGCGCCTGCCGGCGGCATGGTGCGGCGTGAGCTCGCTTACCCCGACGGAGGACGCCTGGCCTGCCGACGGCATGCTGCCCGGCGGGCAGCGCCTGCAACACTTCGCGCGGATAGGGCCGATCGCGCGGCGGGTCGACGATCTCGCTTTTCTCTGGGACTGTCTTGCCGGAGCCGAAGCCGGAAAAGAAACGTCGGGATCGTACCGGATCGGCCTGTGGACGCCGGATGGGCCCGCGCCGATGGAGGCAGCGGCGCGCACGGTCTGGGACGGGTTTTCCACCCGGCTCGCCGCCACGGGCGTTAACGTCGAGACCGACCCGATGCGTCCCCTGTTTAAACCCGAGAGCTACCGGCTTTTCGGCGAGATCATGGGCTACGAGACCGGTGCGCTGATTCCAGCGCCGATTCGCTGGCTGCTACGGCGCGACCGGAGCCCGGCGCGGCGTTCGCCGGGTTTCCTCGCCCACGTTCATACCGGATATCGCAGGGACGGTGCGCGTCATGCCGACAATCTGGCGCGCATGGCCGTAGCGCGGCGCGAGGCCGCCGCGCGTTTTGCCGGCGTCGACGCGCTGGTTTTGCCGGTTACGGGCCTGTGTGCGTTCCGACATCTCGACCCGAGCTCGGACAGGGCCGGAGTGCGCGACTACGCACAGCGCTTCGACACCGCCGCCGGTCCGCTCTTCTATTTCGACGCACTGACCCGCTTCACCGTTCCGGTCACCTTGCTGGGGTGGCCCGTGGTCACACTGCCGATCGGGCGCGATGCGAACGGAATTCCGTTCGGCGTCCAGGTTGTCGGCAAGCCGGGCAGGGAGCGGGCGCTGCTCGATCTCTGCGCCACGATCGAGACGCGCCTCCCGGCCTATTCGGGCACGGAACGATGAGCGAGAACTTTCCGATGGACCACGCCGGAGTTCTCCGCGCACGCGCTTGACAAGCTTTTGCTCATATCTCTAGGGTTGCGCACGGAACTGGTTCCGCCCTCGGGCGGATGAAAAGGGAACACGGTGAGGCCGCATGCCGGCCAAATCCGTGGCTGCCCCCGCAACTGTAACCGTTGAGCCCGCTTCCATGATGCCACTGGCCGTTCGCGGCCGGGAAGGCGGAGCCGGGCGACGAGACGGAAGTCAGGAGACCTGCCAGGACCGGTCACCCATGCCAGGACACGGGGTGTGTCCAGGCGCGGCCGTCCGTTGCGGTGACATTCGATGAAGTGTTGCCGCAGCCGGGAACGGCCGAGGGGTGAGGACGCCTATGTTTGCCGATCTGCCCAAGACCGATCTCCGCCTGCGGTTGATTGATGCCGCGCAACGCCATGCCGCGTTGCGCGACCAACCGCACAAGGGACAGGTATGTACAGGAAATATATCGTTGCCGGCACGCTGGCATTCGTCGGGCTGACGGGCGCACAGGCCGAGGAAGCGGCGGATGCCGACACCGAGATCACCAAGCTCGACCGGTTGCTGATCAGCGAAGGGCGCACGCCTGTCGAGGCCGAGAAATCCGGCCGCGCCCATACGGTGATTTCGGGCGAGGCGCTGGAGGAAAACCGGGTACGTTACGTCGCCGACGCCCTGCGCATGGTGCCGGGCGTGGCCGTGTCGCGTACCGGTTCCTACGGCGGCCTGACCCAGCTGCGCATGCGCGGCGCGGAGGGCAACCACGTGCTGGTGATGATCGACGGCATCGAGATGAGCGAGACCTCCTCGGGCGAGTTCGATTTCGGCAGCCTTCTGGTCGACGACATCGAGCGCATCGAGGTGCTGCGCGGCCCGCAAAGCGCATTCTGGGGCTCCAACGCCACCGCCGGCGTGATCAACATCATCACCAAGCGCGGCGAACGCAACGGGTTTTCAACCTCGATCCGCTCCGAGGCCGGCACAGACGGCACCTGGCTCGGCGGTTTGTCGATGCGCGGCGGCGGCGAGAATTACGACGTGGCGCTGTCGGGCCTGTTGCGCAATACCGGCGGCTTCAACGTCTCCGACTACGGCACCGAACGCGACGGCGACCGCAACGCCACGCTCAACGGCCGTTTCACGGTCGACCTGACGCCCGCGCTCAGCGTCGACGGCACGCTGCGTTACGTGGACCGCAAGAGCGACCTCGACGCGCAGGACTATGGCTGGGGCAGCCCGACCTATGGCCAGGTGCTCGACACGGACGACCAGGTCGCGAGCCGCGAACTGTTCGGCTCGCTCGGCGCGACCCATGTCGCGCTCGACGGTGCGCTGACCCAGCGCCTGCGCTTCACCGGCAGCGACACGTTCCGCGAATATTCCGCCGGCGGCGCGGTGACGTCGTCCAATTCGGGCGGCCGCTATAACGGGCTTTACCAGGCGAGCTGGGAATTCGATACGCCGAGCCTGCTGGAAGCGCGCCACCGGCTCACCGGCGGCTATGAATGGGAACGGGAAACCTTCCTGCCCTCGCATCTGACCAACAAGCTTGCCCGCTCCACCAATTCCTTCGTCGGCGAATATCGTGGCGAGTTCCTCGACCAGTTTTCCGTCAATGCCGCGCTGCGGCGCGACGACAACGACGCCTTCAGCGACGCCACCACCTATAGCCTCAGCGGCGCCTGGCGCATTCCCGGCACCGACACCCGCCTGCATGCCTCGTTGGGCACCGGCGTCACCAACCCGACCTTTTTCGAGCAGTTCGGTTATCTGCCGACCCAGTTCATGGGCAATCCGGGCCTGCTGCCCGAAGAGAGCTTCGGCTGGGATATCGGCGTCGAGCAGGGTTTTTTCGGCAGCATGCTGATCGTCGACCTGACCTATTTCAACCAGGATCTCACCAACGAGATCGCCACCTCCTATGCCGGGCCGGTGCCGACGCCGGTCAATCTCGGCGGAAGGAGCGAACGCCAGGGCGTCGAGGTCGCCGCCACGGTCGATCTCTTCAACGGCTTCACCGCGACGGCGAGTTACACCTATACCGACGCGACCGAGCAGACGGTGGCGGGCGGGCCGCGCCTGGTGGAGGTGCGTCGACCGAAACATTCGGGATCGCTGAACGCGGCCTATCGTTTCTACGACAACCGCGCCCGCGTCTTCGGCGAAGTCGTCGTCAACGGCGAGATGCTCGATCTCGACTTCTCGACCTTTCCGTCCTCCCGTGTGAGGCTGAAGCCCTATACGGTGGTCAATGTCGGCGGCAGTTTCCGCTTCAACGAGACCGTCGAGGGGTTTGCCCGTATCGAGAACCTGTTCGACGAGGAGTATGAGGACGTGCTCGGCTACAACTCCCAGGGCCTGGTCGCCTTTTTCGGTCTCAAGGGCAGTTTCTGACCGCGATGACGCAACGGCTTTTCCACCGTCAATGGCTCGGGGCGGCGTGCGTAACCGCCCTGGCGATTTGCGTGTCGGCGACCGCGCACGCCGCGTCTGCACCCAAACGCGTCGTGTCGATGAATTTGTGCACCGACCAGCTTGCCATGCTGATCGCGGACGAGGACCAGCTCCATTCGGTCTCGCATCTGGCCGCCGATCCGGGTGCCTCGGTGCTTGCCGGGCGCGCTGGTGCCTATGTCGTCAATCACGGCCTGGCGGAGGAAATCTTCCTGATGCGGCCGGACCTGGTGATCGCCGGCACCTACACGACGCGCACGACCGTGGCGCTTCTGCGCCGGCTTGGCTTTCGCGTCGAGGAGTTCGCGCCGGAAACCGGGTTCGACGACATCCGGCAAAACATCGCCCGCATGGGCGCGATTCTCGGGCGGCGGGACCGGGCGGCGGCGCTGACGGCCGCGCTCGACGCCGGGCTGGCGGCGCTGGCGGCATCGCCGGCGGAGGGTGCGGTGGCGGTCTATTCCTCCAACAGCTACACGGTCGGGCCGGGCTCGCTCGCCGACGCCGTCATCGCCGAAACCGGGCTCGACAATATCGCCGCGACCATGGGCATATCCGGCGCCGGCCGGCTGCCGCTGGAAAGTCTGATTACCGCCGATCCCGACCTGGTCGTCACCGGCGCGCAGCGTTTCGACGACCCTGCGCTCGCCCAGGAGAATTTCCGCCATCCGGCCTTCCGCGCCTTCGCCCGCCAAACCGCCGAGGTCGACATACCCGACAAATACTGGCTATGCGGCGCGCCGTTCACGCTGATTGCCGCGCGCATCCTTAAACGGGCCGCGAGAAGGCTGGAGGCGGGGCAGGAATGAGCGAGCCGGCGCGTTATCGCCTGTTGCTGGCGCTGCTCGGCGGCGCGACGACGGTGCTGTTCGTCCTGTCACTAACGGTCGGGCCGGCGGCGATCGGTTTTGGCGATTCGCTTGCCGCGCTCGTCTCCGGCGATGGCGGCGCGATTGTCCTGATCATGCGCGAAATACGCCTGCCGCGCGCGCTGCTTGGCCTGATGATCGGCGCCACGCTCGGCCTTTCGGGCGCCGCGCTCCAGGGCTACCTGCGCAATCCGCTGGCCGAACCGGGCCTGATCGGCGTCAGCGCCTCGGCCTCGCTCGGCGCCGTGCTGGCGATCTATACCGGCCTGTCGGCCGCCTTCCCGCTCGCCCTGCCGTTGTCGGGACTGGCGGCCGCGGTCGCGGGCGTGGTCGTCGTCCAGGCGTTGGCCGGCATGCATGGCGGCACGCTGACCATCATTCTGGCCGGCGTCGCGGTGTCGAGTTTCGCCGGTGCGATGACCTCGCTGGCGCTCAACCTGTCGCCCAACCCGTTCGCTGCGCTCGAAATCCTGTTCTGGATGCTGGGCTCGCTCACCGACCGCTCCATGGACCATGTCTGGCTGGCCGGCCCGTTCATCCTACTCGGCTGGGCCATGCTTGCCATGCTCGCCCGGCCGCTCGACACGCTGACGCTGGGTGGCGACGCGGCATCGAGCCTCGGCGTCGACATGCGCCGGGTACGTTTCCTGGCCGTTTTCGGCACCGCGGCCTGCGTCGGCGCGGCGACGGCGGTGGCCGGCGCGATCGGCTTTGTCGGCCTCGTCG
>MRWF01027327.1_pt1 | contig 12805 bp, 8 predicted proteins | sample 1013331 | NCBI WGS metagenome assembly MRWF01 (sample SAMN06117577, study PRJNA244670) | biofilm metagenome | biome: Water; feature: Cathode Biofilm; material: Biofilm; isolation source: microbial consortium enriched at the cathode of a solar microbial fuel cell | place: USA: District of Columbia ... | reverse complement strand
GCCGGTACCCTCACGGACTTTACCGACCAAAGTGAAGCAGTGATGAAGTACCGACAACTGACCCAGACACAACGATATCAGATTTCGGCCTTGCGTGTGACCGGCAAAAGCCAACGACAGATCGCCGGAATAATCGGTTGCCACAGCAGCACCGTTAGCCGTGAGTTAAGGCGAAACAGCACCTCGGGCTATGACCCCGAGCACGCGCAGCAACAGTCGAACGCCAGGCGCAGCCGAGCCTTTAAATGGCACAAAAGATTGCAGTGGCTGACAGAGTGGGTCAGCACACGATTAAAGCAACACTGGAGCCCTGAACAGATCGCCGGCTTCATGAATCGCATGAAGACGCCGGTTCGTGTCAGTCACCAGTGGATCTATGATCTGATCCATCGTGACCGGCTCAGCGGCGGCAATCTCTGGCGCTATTGCCGGCACAGAAACAGCCGCGGTCGTAGGCGCAATGCCAAGGATGCAGGCTTAGGCAAAATACCCAATCGCACGGGCATTGAACATCGCCCGGAAGAAGTTGAAAGCCGCGGCGCGCTGGGGCACTGGGAAGGCGACACAGTTCTTCAGGGCCACAAGCAATCTGGTGTAGTAACTCTGGTTGAGCGTCGGAGCGGCTACTTGCTTGCAGGTCGTCTACGCGAGTTCACGGCCAAACAGACAGCGCGAACCGTGATTCGTCTTCTGCAGCCGATTCGGGGCGCGGCTCAAACTTTGACCTTGGATAACGGCAGTGAGTTTTCAGAGCATGAACACATGGCCAAAGCGCTGAACTTGGACGCCTATTTTTGTGATCCGTATTGCTCGGGTCAGCGAGGCACCAATGAGAACACGAATGGTTTGCTACGCCAGTACTACCCGAAAGGGACGAACTTCGCCAAGCTGTCCCAAACTCATATCAATCGAGTGGTTGAGCAGCTGAATAACCGACCCAGGAAACGGCTGGGTTACCGGACACCGGCAGAGGTGTTCTGGGGTGAATATTCCGGGGCACTATAAATGAGCGGTGCTGCGGTTATTGGTTGAATCCACGATTAAATCCTCTGTGCCGTCGGTTGAACCATCGTCAACTACTATAATCTCCGAAAATGGTTTTTCTTGAGCAAGAGCAGATTTAATCGTTTCAGAAACGAACTCTTTACGATTAAAGGTTGGGATAACAAGAGAAAACTTTAATTCGCACACAGTTAAATTCCCTAACACCGATTAGCAATGAGTTGAACCTCTTACGTTTCACACTCCATTTCAAGCGCCACCAGGCGCTCTAAGTACTCAAGAATAGGTCCAAGTAAGATCTTGCCATCCGTTCAACAGTGAAATCTTTCGCCCTGGAAACCAAATCATCAAAAGCAATTGTGTCCAGCTTTTCATATGCACGTGCAATTTCGTCAACAGTGCTGCAGAAAAAACCGGTTCTTCCCTCTAATACGGTTTCTCCAGTGCCGCCTAAACCAGTAGTAATTATAGGAGATCCAGCTGCCATCGCTTCAATTACCGACAAGCCAAAAGGTTCAACATATTGAGTCAAATAAATTTGCCCCCTGCTATGATAATATTGGCTAAATATCTGGCTATAATCTAATTCGCCTAAATAAATTACAGAAGGGTCATTTAAAATTGACTTGCTATAGTCTGATTTATTATCTGGGCCTGCCAAAATAAGCTTACAACCAATTTTCTTACATGCTGCTAACGCAATATCAATCCCTTTATCTTTCGTCAATCTCCCAGCAAAGAAAAGATTACTGTTTTTATCAATACACGGCTCCACTGCAAATTTAAGATTTATTCCATGCGGAATAACCCAGCCTTGCTTTCTAAGGTGTTTTTTTAGTGCAAAAGAAGGATATATAATATTTTTGCTCAATCCCGAATCCATCCAATGTGCCACCTCAAATAGGTTAAGTTTGGCTAAGGAGAATCGGGAGATCATTTTTTTGATTGCCCGATATTGGTCGGCATGATTGAACAATACGATATCTCCCCGGATTGAGTTTGCGGCGAGATTCGATGCCACGTTCCGCAAGTGTTCTTTCGAATTAGGAGGCCCTCCATCTTTAATACTAGGAGTCGGGCTTTCTGAAGTTTTAACATGCCTCGTATTTTCTATTCCAATTTCGCCAGGGCTATAACATACAACATTTGCACCCAAACTTCCCAAGCCGACACATAAATTGGACACAATTAATTCAATCCCACCATATCTCGGTGGCGGAATCGGATTACAACTGAGGGAAACAATGTGAATGGAGTTCTTTTTCAGATTGAACTTTTTGAACATTACATTCTCCGAGATATTGATTTGACCACTCAGTTTTTAACCCAAAGGAGCAAGAGTTTCAGTTGAAGGCGTATTTGCAAATAATGATAAAATCTGTCTTTGGGATCCACTATTATAGCTGCTCGTATAAACCGGGTGAAATTAACCGCGAGCTGTAGAAATGCATTTTTTACTGTATATAATGGCCTGTCAAATAATCTTCTATTTGCGAACTTCTTATGTACTAAATAGGTAGAGTTAGCACCATCCAAAATTTTTCTCTCAGTGTATTCTAGGGAATACTCAACATCCTTTAGTCGATGTCCAACTTCTGCGCCGGGGAAATATAAGATTTTTTTTTGCCTCTCTACCAAACCACGAAAAATTGCAGTCTCTTCCCCTGCTGCCAAAACAGACGCACTGCGCCCAAGGTTAGCGTCAAAACCACCCTGGTCCTTAAGAACACTTTTCTTACAACAAAAATTTTTTCCGAAAAATTCATATTCAAAATCATCGACCCAGAACTCTTTTTCTCCATAATCAAGGTGCACGAATAAGGTATTATAACGGTTATCAAACCACCACGGTTGGGGCTGATCCCATAAAACATTAATTCTGCTGTATAAACAATCCGGTTGTTTCTTATTAATCATTTCTAAATATTTAGAGACCCAGAATGTTGGCAAATCTGCATCATCATCAGTAAAAAGAAGATATGTCCCTTTGCTTTCAGATACACCACGGTTTCGAGCATTAGATAGGCCTTGTTTTTTCTCGAAGATGTACCGAATATTGAGATCGCACGAGCGCTTATATTCCGCTACAGTCGCTTCGGTTTCGTCGCTTGAGTTATTATCGATTATTAGTATTTCAAAATCGCCCGCATCCTTTACTTCCTGTTTAACTAACTGTTTAAGCGTTTCCCTTAAAGAGTCTTGATTATTGTAGGTACATAGAATAACGCTAATTATTGGCTTGATTAGCATTTAAACTTCCTTGTTGTTTTCATAAAAATTAGGATTACGACACATCACACAAGAACAACATACCTGAAATGTCAAGATACTTGGCCACTTATAGCACAGGTATGTCTTTAAATAAATTCATACCAACATTTGAATTTCATTTTTTTCATCATAAAGCATAATTGATGCTGTGGCGTTAGCGTTTGGCACCAAAATGACGATACAGGGCTCGACGTAGATCCACAAACAGGATCCTGCCTAACAATCATCTCCGCATTTCCCGCGAACATCAACTCAATCGGCGTAACAATAGTGAGCCTCAAAGTAAGTTGTCAAAACCAGCGATGATACACTACTCAGTCTCCGAGTCTTTCCTTCCCTATTCATCGTCTATTTTCACCGGAAAATCAATACACTCCCCATATTTTAACGAACCAAAGCGCACATATCGCCTAACGAGGTTGTGGAAAACCTGATTCCTAGTCCTTCCCGGCGCCTGGTTCCGAAAATTGCAACTCATTACTCATGTTGATTGGACTCCCCACGTCGATAGATAAGCACCACTTTAGGCCTGTTTTTAAGAGCTACTTTCGGGCAGTTAAACGGCGGTGCAGGACAGAGCACTGGCGGGGCAAGCTGGATCTGGTGATGCGCCAGGACCTTCGGGCCGGTGAGAAGCTGTTCGTGGACTATGCCGGCCAAACCGTGCCCATCATTGACCGCACCACCGGGGAGGTCCTTGAGGCGCAAGTCTTTGTCGCGGTGATGGGCGCATCCAATTACAGCTACGCCGAAGCCACCTGGAGCCAGACATTACCTGACTGGATCGGCTCTCACGCCCGGGCCTTCCAGTACCTGAAGGGAGTTCCGGAATTAGTGGTTCCCGACAATTTGAAATCGGGCGTTACCAAGGCTCACCGGTATGAGCCGGACCTCAATCCAACTTACCAGGATGTGGCTGCCCATTATGGGATTGTCATAGTTCCCACGCGCGCTCGTGAGCCCCGCGACAAGGCCAAGGTGGATGATCTTCGAGCGCTGGATACTGGCGGCGGTACGCCACCGTCAGCACTGCTCGCTGGGGCAACTCAACGCCACCATCCGTGAGCTGCTGGAGAGGCTGAACACCCGACCCTTCCGCAAGTTGCCCGGTTGCCGGTGCGACCACTTCGAACAGTTGGACAAGCCGGTGCTACAGCCATTGTCCGCAGAGCCGTATGTCGTCTACGCGGAGTGGAAGAAAGCCCAAGTCCACATCGACTACCACGTCGCCAACGACGTTCACTACTACTCAGTGTCCTACACCCTGATCAAGAAAGAGGTGGAGGTTCGCATCACTCACAACACCATCGAATGCTTTTACCGGTGCAAACGGATCGCCAGCCACCGGCGCTCAGACCAGAAGGGACGGCACACCACCATCGCCGCGCACATGCCCGAATCCCATCGCCAGGCTGGCGAGTGGTCGCCGGAACGGCTGATCGCCCGAGCAGCCAAGACCGGACCGGCGACGGAGAAGCTTATCCGCACCGCACTGGGTGCCCGCAAACACCCACAGCAGACGTACCGCTCATGTCTGGGCATTCTCCGGTTGGGGCAGCGCTACGGCGAGTCGCGGCTGGAGGCCGCCTGCCAACGCGCCCTAATGCCGGGCAGTTGCCGGTACAAGAGCATTGAATCCATCCTCAAACACCGTCTGGATCAGCAGCCCCCGGAAGAGCAACAGGAACTGGCCTTTCCCGACACCCATGACAACATCCGTGGCCCCGCCTACTACCACTGAAGGATCTCTGACATACTCAAACATCCCACACTGGACAAGCTCCACGCCCTCAAACTAACCGGCATGGCCGCCGCCCTGGCGGATCAGTCGGTCACTCCCGACATCACCGATCTGAGCTTCGAGGAGCGCCTCGGGCTACTCGTGGACCGGGAAATGACCGAGCGAGATAACCGCCACATGACCAGCCGGTTGCGCCGGGCCAGGCTGAGACACACGGCCGTCCTCGAAGACATCAATTACCAGAACTCACGGGGCCTGGATAAAGGGCTGGTCCAGTCACTGTCCGGTTGCCAGTGGGTGAAGGAGCATCTGAACGTGCTCATCACCGGCCCCACCGGGGTCGGCAAAACCTGGCTGGCCTGTGCTCTGGCGCACAAAGCCTGCCGGGAGGGTTACACCGCCCAGTACGTCCACCTGACCCGACTGTTGCGCGAGCTGACCATTGCCAAGGGCGACGGCCAATACTCAAAGCTCCTGACGAATCAGGCCAAGGTCGACGTGCTGATCCTGGATGACTGGGGGCTGATGAAGCTGAGCGCGGAGAACCGACGGGACTAGCTGGAGGTGCTGGACGACCGACATGGCCGGCGCTCCACCATCGCCACTAGCCAATTACCCATCGAGGAATGGCATGGCGTAATCGGTGACGCCACTCTGGCGGACGCCATTCTGGATCGGCTCGTACACAACGACTACAAGATCAATCTGCGGGGCGAATCCAAGCGAAAACAGCAGGCAAAGTTGACGGCCAATGAGACTTCGGAGTAAGAAGAGCCCCCCCCGTCGCTGCGCTCCGATGGGTGGCAACCTTCAGCGGTTTACATACAGACGCTAGGACCAGTAATCGTCGACGGTTTTCATGCTGGTTATGACTTCGATTCTCTTCACCTTGGACACTCCTTTGCACTAGGTCTATGCCTAGGCCTTTGCTTCTACCAAGGTGTGCGGTTTAAATGGGGACCACTACACTGTCCCCGAGGTACGTCATCAGTCCTATTTGAGAACCTGTGGCGTAAGCCATAGAGATGGGGTCTTTGTGCATATCCCGGCCAATAAACCGTGTGCAATGTTTTTAATGGTGCTGCACCCAGTTTACGAATGAGAACACGTAACTTATGGCTCTGGCTCAAGCTGCCCGACGTGGTGGGGCAGCCTACCTAGTGAGGAGCCATAAAGTCTAATCAGACCCTCCCTGAGTATTTGATCAAGTTGTTGACTAAGTGAGATTTACATGCCCAGAATACCAACCTAGTGTTCCAGATCCGCGCATCACTTTAGCCCTAGAGAACCGAACGCATATTAAATGAGAGATGCTACAAGGAAGACCATGAAGGTACTATGGCTGTCACACCTCATCCCATACCCTCCCAAAGGTGGCGTCCTTCAGCGTACGTTCAATATGATCAAAGAGGTGAGTCAATACCATGACGTAACCCTCGTTGCGTTCAATCAAACACAGCTTCTCAAGGCCAGCCTTCCAGACCAAGACGACCCATTAAAATTCGCCGTAAGCCAAATGGGGAAATTTGTTGAATCAATTCATATTATAGGAAGTCATAAGTCCAAGAGATTAGGAGGCAGTTACGGATTAGCACTCAAAGCTCTACTGGGTGGAAAGGCTTATAATATGGAATGGATGAGATCCAGGGAAGCGCGACGTGAAATAGAGGATATTTTAGAAAAAGAATATTTTGATGTGGTTCATTTGGATACCATAAGCCTCTGTGTATATGCTGATCTTTTCGAAAGATTTCCAATAGTTCTTAATCATCACAATTTCGAGTCAGCGATGTTAAGGACACGAGCTAGTACCGAATCAAATTTTCTTAAAAGCCTTTATTTCCGACTGGAAGCATCGCGACTATATCGAAGCGAAAAATACTACTGTTCCAGGTCTGATCTTAACTTGACTTGTTCCGATGAAGACGCAGATTCGATGCAAAACCTAATTCCCAACGCCAGATTTACTACTGTCCCAAACGGTGTCGATATATCCTATTTTTATCCAAATCAATCTGTCCAGGTAGTGAAAAAGAGTATTGTTATTGTCGGGGGTCTTTCCTGGTATCCCAATCGTGAAGCCGTTGAGTTTTTCATCCGCAGGATCTGGCCAACATTGAAAGAGCGTATCCCGGAGCTAGTAGTAGATGTAATTGGTCGTGGCCCTACCACTGAAATGCTGAGACTCGCTGAATCAGATCAGCGCTTTCGAGTTCATGGTTTTGTGGATGATGTTCGGGATTACCTGTGGCAGGCACAGGTCTATCTATGTCCTATCCGCACAGGAGGCGGCACCAAACTCAAGATCCTCGATGCACTTGCAAGTGGCTGCTGTATAATTGCTGATCCCTTCTCTTGTAAGGGAATTAACGTAACAAATGGCGTAAACGTAATGTACGCAAGGACCCCGAAAGACTATGTCGACGAAATCATAAAGCTTCTTGAAGACCCGGCCCTTGAAAAAGGGCTAAAAAAAGAAGGTCCGAAACTAATCAGAAATCAATACAGTTATTCTGAAATTGGAAAACAGTACGCTAAAATACTCGAAACTTTATTAGAGCAAGATAGCCAAACTAGGAAGGCACCATGAATCCAACCTTAGCTAAAAGGCTCTTCGAAACCGGTGTAAAGGCTCGAAATCCCAGCTTATTCACGCAATATGATTATTTGAAAACAACAGAGTGGCTGTCCAGAACGAAGCTCCAAGAAATCCAACTACACAATGCTGAGCGTTTTCTCAGATTTTGCGGTGAACACTCACCATTTTACATAAAGGCGTTTCGTGAATCGTCGTTTAAACCGGGAAATTTATCGCATATATCCGATATTAATAAATTGCCAGAGCAAACTAAATCAACACTGATGCTCGAAAATGCCTCAATTCACACAGTTGGGTTAAACGAAAAGCTTCGACTCGCCGAAACTTCGGGCACTTCCGGCGAATCGCTCGAATTTTACCGGTCAGAGAAATGGGATTCAATGAACCGGGCATCACTTATGCGATCGTACGATTGGTACGGCGTAAAGCCTTGGGACAGAAATGGCTACCTTTGGGGTTTCAACATCAGCGCCTCGAAAGCTAAGAAAGTAGCCCTTCTAGATGCTCTCCAAAACCGCTTTAGATTATTTGACTATTCCCAATCTGAAATTAAAAATTTTTCGAAAAAGCTTGAGGGGGCAAACTTTATATCTGGATACTCAAGCATGATTTATGAAGTTGCAAAATGTGTAAATGAGCTAGAGCTCGGGCCTATTCCGCTAAAGATGGTCAAGGGTACATCGGAAATGATCTTAGATGTTTATCACCCTGAGTCTTTAAAGGCATTCGGACGTACTGTAACGTGTGAGTATGGCGCAGCTGAAGCTGGCTTGATTGCTTTCCAGTGCCCTGAAGGAGGAGTCCACGTCAATGTAGAGAACGTCATCCTTGAACAGAGCGATGATGGTGAGCTGCTAGTAACAAACCTTCTATCGTACTCATTTCCTATCATCCGATACCGTTTAGGAGACATAGTCGATTTCAGTGAAGCTACCTGTCCTTGCGGCCGGAGTCATCCCCTTATCAAGAACATAGTGGGCAGGAAAGGCGCGAATGTGCAAGGTCAAAGGAAGAACTATCCTGCATTAACATTTTATTATGTTTTTAAAAATTTAGCAGTAGAAAAAGGCATATTATTAAACTACAAGGTGACTCAAGAAGAAAAAGGGGCAGTGACCATATACATAGAAAATACAAAAAATAACAAATACGAAGAAGAGATTTGTAAAGAACTCGCCAAATATTTTAACAATGACCTGCTATGTAAAATCCATTACATAAATAGATTTAAAAGTGAAATGAAGAAAAAGCAATATTTTGAGACCTACATTTAAAAAGCAAAGACAGGGATTCGAGATCAGGTTATGATGACATTCTCTCTAGCTATTGCCTTTTATAAATAGCTAGTCGAATATTGGCCATTGTAATGGTTATTATTTCAGAAAACTCAATACAAGGCCCAATTTTTGAATTCCGCTAAAAATGGGCTACTATTGTGCTCTTCAGAAACATAAATGATCCGGGAAAGGTGCTAGTCTAATGTCTCTTGGTGACCCTGGACAAGACTCTTTAATCGCGACACCTGCTTCTCCAAGCTGAAATGTTGTTCGATATGTTGACGAGCTGAATGGGACATAGAATTTCTTTTATCTGGATTATCTAGAAGGTTAACTAATAGGTTTTTCAATTCATTTGAATCCCCGGGATTGAAGAGGCTTCCTGTTCGATGCTGATCTATAGCTTCATTGAGACCATCCAGATCAGAAACGAGTAGCGGTAAGCCTGAAGCCTGCATCTCTAATGAAGAAACTGTAAACGAATCCCATCCTGTAGAAGCGATTACTCCGGCATAGCATGCTCGGTGCATTCGATTTAGATCCTTACGATAGCCCCCAAAAATAACATGTTTTTCTGCTGCCTCATTAAGCTTTTCTGCAAATTCCTTTTCTTCCCCTTGTTGATTTCCAAACAGAATAAAAGTGACGTCGCTTCGCTCCTCTAAAATGGAATTGGCTGCTTCAATTATTACTGAGATCCCCTTTCTTGGTTCGAAGTGGCCAGAGTAAAATATTAGCTTCTGGTCTTTATCCAAATTTAGCATGTCGTGAGCATAAAATCGATCTCTTTCATCCGGGATAAACTTGGTCGTATCTATACCGAGATGGCAGACTGCGGTCTTTTCTTTAGGTATACCACGACCGTTGTATGCAGTTTCTTGCATTGCGCGTGACTCAAAGATGAATAGATCAGGAATGTATCTATAGAGTTTTACCTGTAACCTCTTCAACATTAGCCGAATACCACTATTTAGGCTACTCATTGGTGCCCCATAATACGAGATAATTCGGGAGACACCACCATTCCTAGCATATCGGTAATATGACAGGTTTGGAGGTTGGTCGAAGCCAAATATGATCGTAATGCCGTGATTTTTTATGTACTTCTGAAACTCGACTAATTTTTTTGTGTCCGATTCTGTCGGATCAAGCTGGTAAAAGTTGTTAAAACCTAATGGAGTATAATTTGGATACCCACTGGAATAAGACTTGTAGCAGAGATGAATGTCCTCAACGTTTCCTGTTATGGTCTTTGCGGTTTCCCAAAACGTCCTTTCGAGAGTTTCGATTGCATAACCCGTTTTCGCTTTGCAATGGTATATAATCATGATCCTTTTGACGGACCTGTCAGTTATATTAGCCGTTATTCCATTTAGCAATGATCACTCTCCTTAATTTCGTAGTCCGGTATGTTGTTCAACGTTTTCCTTAACCTCTAACCGAGACTTCTAATGATGGGGTAAAAGAAAGCTAATGAAATTACGAGTGTTTCATGCCTTTACACCGATCAACAATAGCCGATTATCAAAATGTTAACTGAAAAACTGACCTTCTCGCCACCCTCTCGCCGTCAAATTAAAGCCGATTTCTCTGGGACCACATCCGCTCCGATGCTGGATTGCTCCTTCTGCGCGAAGTCGACAAACAACATTAGCTCGCTCAGCGCCTGGCGACCGTTTTAGATGATGCCCGTAATCAGCGACTGGTTCGCCACAAACTTCAGACCATGATCTGGCAGCGGCTCTTCGACGTGGTCACCCGGTACGAAGACCTAAACGGTCACGTGTTGTCGCGCGCTAACTAGCCACGCCAAACCGCGACCAGTATAGAGGCCATTCTGGCGCGCAAATCGTCCTTGTGCCGGATGGAGCAGAGCGTGCACCTGCAGGCAGTGTTCAACGCCCAAGAACTGCTGTGGCATCACTTCATTGAGCAGCACGAAGCTCCGCCCTGAGAAATCGTGCTGGATTTTGAGCGCACCTACATTCCGGTTCATGGAGACCAGCCCCGCAAGTTTTTCACCGCCCACCATCAGCATTCTTGCTTTCAATTGTAGGTGTTCTGCGGACGTCACATTCTGGTGAGTCATCTGCGCACAAACAACCGAAACGACAGCCGCCACAGCAGGGCCGCTCTGGCCCTGCTGGCAAAGCGCATCCAGAAGTACTGACCGATACCCGCATCGTCGTAGGGGTACCAGCAGCTTCTGTCGCACCCTATTGCTGAGCCGTTGCGGCCGGCACAACGTCGATTACATGGTCGGCATCAGCAAAAATAGCCAGCTGCTCAAGGAGGTGGATGCACCCTTGATGCTGGTTCACAAGGCTTACAATGAATTGACTGAAAATGGATCCGCCACCTTACTGTTCCAGTACCAGGCCCGTACCTAGAATTACTGCCTCGGGTTGGTTTGGCATCCAGTTCAGTTCAGCAGAGCAGCCAGTTTGAACGCTTATACTCAGCTCCGCATAACCGTACCAACTGGTCTTTCTGCACCTGCTTAATATGAGCACGGACAAGGCTGGTCGAATTGGTAAGCACCACTTCGTCGGCCTCGCCCCATTGCGGCCAGAATCAGCTGCTTTTCGTCTTGCCGTTTTTTGGGCCTGCCCGACGGGATGGCTGGTTTTGACGGGTGTTTCGTCCATGCCCAACAACCGACTGCGCAGCAAGTTTTGGTCTAGGAGTCTGCGCGGCAGAAGCTACATTCTGGCACAATAGATCAAAATTCTTCAGCAACAGGATGACTGATGGGAACCACTTTCCGCCCGTATTCGCCTGGCCAGGAACTGCTTCTTCCCCCGAGCCTGAACGAGTGGCTGCCTGAGGGGCATCTGGCCTATTTTGTCAGTGATGTCGTCGAGGAGCTGGATTTAAGCGCGTTTTATGCCCGCTACGAAGGCAACGGCCGACGCAACTCGCCCTTCGATCCACGAATGATGCTGAAGGTTCTGATCTACGCCTACGCCACCGGCGTTTTCTCTTCACGCAAGATCGCCCGGAAGCTGGAAGAAGACGTGGCCTTCCGGGTTCTGGCGGCAGGCAACTTCCCCAGGCATCGCACGATCTGTGATTTCCGCAAACACCATTTGGTTGCCTTCAAGGCCGTGTTTATTCAGGTGGTCCGGATTGCCCGGGAAGCGGAGCTGATCACGCTGGGAACACTGGCGATTGATGGCACCAAGGTTCGGGCTAATGCCAGCAAGCACAAGGCCATGAGCTATGGCCGCATGGGCGAGGAAGACGATCGTTTATCGAAAGAGATCGATGCACTTTGTCGTCAGGCGCGTCAGACAGACCAGTCGGAAGACCGACAGTTCGGCCCGGATAACCGGGGTGATGAACTGCCTGAAGAGCTTCAGTACCGGCAGGCGCGGCTGGACAAGATTCGTGCCGCCAAAGAGAAATTGGAAGCAGACCAGAAAGAGCGGGACAAGGCCCGGGGTCGGTCCCCGGACGATGATCGGCGCTCACCTCGCGGGGGCCCGAACTTCAAGCGGGATTATGGGGTTCCGGATGACAAGGATCAGAGCAATTTTACCGATCCGCAAAGCCGGATTATGAAAACGGCGGACGGGTTCCAGCAATGCTACAACGGCCAGTTGGCCGTGGATGGTGAATTCCAGCTGATTGTCGCCAACCACCTGGGCAATAATCCCAGTGACAATGGCTGTCTGATACCACTGCTGGATCAGGCAAAAGACACTCTGGAAACCTATCCGGATCAGTGTCTGGCTGACGCGGGTTACCGTAAAGAAGAAGATCTACAGACCCTGGAAGACAAAAGCATCGACGGCTATGTCTCGCTGCGCCGGGAGGGCAAGAAGAGTTCAGAGATAGACGCGAGCCGTTATCCGGCCAGCGCCCGGATGGCCGGGAAGCTGGCCACGGCAACCGGGCGATCGGTTTACGCTC
>MRWF01026673.1_pt1 | contig 12889 bp, 13 predicted proteins | sample 1013331 | NCBI WGS metagenome assembly MRWF01 (sample SAMN06117577, study PRJNA244670) | biofilm metagenome | biome: Water; feature: Cathode Biofilm; material: Biofilm; isolation source: microbial consortium enriched at the cathode of a solar microbial fuel cell | place: USA: District of Columbia ... | reverse complement strand
CGCAGCTTTGAGAATCGAACGGGGGCTCTGGCCTTCGAGCTCTTCCCGCAGGGTTTGAATATCGGTCATGGCCCGGCATTGCCTTCTATGGATGTGCAAGGGTATCTAACTGACCGAAAAGGCTACCATTAAATGCCTCATACCCTGAAGGAATGACGATCTATATGGTTATTCCGCGTTTAAAAGCGCGGGTTTACACTTCCACGATGCAATCCTGGCCGGTTTTTCTTATCATACGCACCGAATACAGGCAGGCGGATTGACCGTACTGGCCCTTTACCAATCAAAGCAGGAGATCGTTGTGGAACTGGCATGCCTTGACCTTGAAGGAGTATTGATCCCGGAGATCTGGATCGCGTTCGCCGAAAAGACCGGCATTGAAGAGCTCAAGGCGACCACCCGCGATATTCCGGATTATGACGTGTTGATGAAGCAGCGCCTCAAGCTGCTGGACCAGCACGGCTATGGCCTTCCGCAAATCCAAGAAGTGATTGGCGAGCTGGACCCGCTGCCCGGCGCCCGGGAGTTTCTGGATTGGCTGCGCGAGCGTTTTCAGGTTGTGATTCTGTCCGACACCTTCTACGAATTCGCCATGCCCCTGATGAAGAAGCTGGGTTATCCGGCACTGCTTTGTCACAAGTTGGAAGTTGCAGACGACGGCCAGATCACCAACTACCTGCTGCGCCAGCGCGACCCCAAGCGACAGTCGGTGAGGGCATTCCAGTTGCTGAATTACCGCGTGATTGCTGCCGGTGATTCCTATAATGACACTACCATGCTGGGCCAGGCCGAAGCCGGTATCCTGTTCCATGCGCCGCAAAACGTGATCGACGAGTTCCCGCAGTTCCCTGCGGTACATAACTTTGACGATCTCAGGCAGGAGTTTCTCAAGGCCAGCGAGATCCATAGCGCCTGATTGGAAGACTGAAACTGGGGTCAGAAGAACGCTTTCTTCTGCTCCCATGTTCACCCGAACTCACTTCAGTCGATCACCAACTCTTCCAGAAACCGCATTAAAGACCCGACTTTTGCGAGCGTCTCCTGATATTCAGCCTCGGGATCTGAGTCCGCAACAATACCGCCACCACCCCAGCACCGAATGGTGCCCTCGCCATCACACAGCATGGTTCGAATCGCAATATTGCTGTCCAGAGTGCCATCCAGTCCGCGATAGAAAATCGAGCCGCAGTAGGGGCCGCGCCAGTGAGGCTCAAGTTCCCGGATGATTTCCATTGCTCGGATCTTGGGTGCACCCGTAATGGAACCACCCGGGAATGCGTCAAACAGGGCCTTCATCGGCGTAACACCGTCGGCAAGTTCCGCGCGAATGTGGCTGACGAGGTGATGAACGTTCTTGTAGGACTCAAGAGCAAAGAGTTTGTCGACTTTCACACTACCGGGTTTCGCGTTCAGGCCCAGATCATTGCGGAGAAGATCGACGATCATCAGGTTCTCGGCAAGGTCCTTTTCGGAGCCTTCCAGTTCAGAGGCATAGGCCAGATCGGTTTCCGGTGTTCTGCCTCTCGGCCTGGTGCCCTTAATTGGGCTGGTGGTTACGGTGCGATCGTGTATCTCGAGAAAACGTTCGGGGGAGACCGAGATAATCGATGCTTCGCCTGATCGGATAAAACCGCTGTAGGGAGTAGGGTTAGCATCCGAAAGCGCCTGGAATGCTCGCCAGGGATCCCCTACGAAACGGCCTGAGAATTCCTGGGACAGATTCGCCTGATAACAATCACCGGCTTCGATGTATTGGCGAACCCTTTCTACGCTCGTCCTGAAGGCAACCGGTGTTTGCCTGGGCTGAAATCCGCAAACCATAGACCATCCAGTGGTGGCGGGTTCGTCCGTGGCCAGCCACTGGTCCAGTAAATCACGCGTCCCATCAGGGCAGTCCGGATGAATCCAAAGCCAATACTGATCTGTTCTTCGATTATGAGTGGCAGTCCAAAGATAGAATCCTGCAGACATTAGGGGAACATCCAGAGATGGGCAGAGCTTTCTGAGACGGTTTTCCCTGACATACCCGAGCTCATAGCCCAGGAAGCCAATCCACCCTCCTGACAGGCATTCCGGATTGGGTTCCTGTTCGATCTGGAACTGGTGGACGAGGCTTTCCATGTTCTGGGCAAGCTGATCGGAGCAGAAATCTTCAGGCACAGGGTGTTGGAGTACTTCGGTGGCAATAGCGCTGGCAGAAAATCCGCTGAAAACTCCCCGGGCCGGGCCGTTTCCGACGCTTCCGATATAGGCGAAATCCGTTTCCCGACACGCATGGCTGAGCAGGCGATGGTAGCCCTCATCGGTGAGTTCACGCATGTTTGCCGGGTTCAAGGTTCCTCCGGATTCTTCGAGAAATGATAAACAGCACACAAAACGGGCGTTGTGGCGTTTGCTGAGCCGCTGCTCTAATGAGGGGCTGTTTCAGTTGGGCGCCAATTTGGGCGCTGGTCAGTATTCTAACTGAGTTTGGCGACCATTCTTAATACAAAAATAAATCAGAAGTTTGCTGTTATGAGTTGATGGCGAACGTTGAATGAGATGGGAGAAAGCTAATGAAAAATACTTCTACGGCAGTGCGAGCCACAATGTTTCTGATCTTTCTGATTCTGCCTTTGGGAGAGTTGTATGCGCAGAGCGGAGGTGCCACCGAGGATGAGGTCAAGCAGATGGTGCAGAAACAGTTCGAGCGAATGTATCAAAAAGGTGTCGAGAACCTTTCAGACCGAATCGTAGTGTCCGGTGGCGTAAAGCCGTTCGCTGTGGTTACGGATACCGGCGACAAGACCAAGGCGATCCGTATCAAGCAAGCCGAAGAGATGCCTGCCGATGTTGCTCTTGAAGTGCTGCGTCGTTCTCTAATCGCCTTGGTGAAAAAAGGAAAGATTGGTGCAACAGCCATTTTCTACACGGCTGACAATCCGAATAAAGAGGCTAACGCCGAGAAGGTTCTTGTCGTTGAAATGGAACATATTTTTGGGCCGACGCTGGCGCAGCTCGTGCCGTTCACAATAAAAGACGGGAAAGCACGTTTTGGTGACCAAGTTGTCGTGGACATGGAGAAGCAGATTTTCAATATCAAGGTTGATGAACAGGCAGCGGAATAACGATCTGGTGTCGGACAATCTAATTATTGGTTACTGTGAAGGTGTTCACGGAACATTTTGTTACCTCTGACGTACTCTGTAGCCGTGCAGATACAAAAGTAAACCAAACAGTCTGCATGCAAGGAAATAAAAACAATTTGTTCCGTAAAGGAGAACGTTATGAAAGGCCTGAAGAAACTCGCATTGGCAACTGCCGTTGCTGCAGCTCCGTTTGCAGCTAACGCTGACCTTAAGGCACTGGATGACAGTGCTATGGGCAACGTTACCGGTCAGGCTGGTGTAACCATCGAACTGGAAACCGAAGTGAGCATCGGTGAGTTCCGCTACACCGACGAAGGTTACCTGTCAGTTTCCGACATTTACATTGGTGGTGGCGCTGTGGAGCGTGACGTTGATGGAAATGTTACCGGGGTTGATGGACGACTGGATGACCTGGTCGTAGACATTGATGTCGAAGCGGACGGTGATGCGTTTATTGACGTTCACAGCATCTCTGGTGCCCCGATTGATTACGCTATCGGTGTAGGCTCTGCCTCGCTGAACGCCACCGATGGTAGCGGCGACAGCACCCTACTGGCCAGCAACATCGGCATTGAAGGTAATCTCGGTCTGTTGAATATCCGCGTGGATACTGCGACTGATAACCTGATCATGAACGTTGGTTTCAACGTGACTGACATGGACATGGATGTAGACTTCCTTGGCGTCAATGTGCGTGATCTTACCGTCTATGGTGCGCAGTACTTCGAACAGGTTGAGGCCGCTGGTCAGCCAACCGATGCGGCGGGTCTGTTCGCTTCAGCACAGATCACTGTTGGCAAGGGAACATCTGTTGCTACCGGCGGCGATGCCCTCGAAATCACCATTCCGCAGTTCGTAGCTGATATCGGAGTAGGTGCCGTTGAAATCGGCGGTGAGTCTATCGGTTCCTTCCGCATGGACAACCTTGCTGTGACCAACACCACCATGCGTGTTTACGGTCACCAGTAAGTTGATCTGAAACCGAAGTTGGTGAAACGCCCCGCTCCGCGGGGCGTTTTTATTGGTCCTAGTAAAGCTCAGGCCAATAAAAAACGGCAGCCAATCCTGGCTGCCGCTTTCCAATTGAATCAGTTAATTCCGCGCTACTGATCCGGCACCGCAATAGAAAGATCAAACCCACCACCGGGCCTCGGTGTCAAAGTAATCGGTCCTTCATTAATGGCCTGCGGAACCTGTATCTGATCAATCCCCGGCGGATTGCCGATGCTGAAATTCAGGTTCTGCCCGTCAAACCCTATCCCCAGTTGATCATTAAGAAAGGTTTGCGTAAAAGGCTCTTCCGGAATCTGTGCCTGCTGCCCAAAGATGATTGGTGGAATCGTTGGGGTAAACTCTGCTGGCGGCTGCGCCCGGGCGATTTCTTCCTGGGGCAGCAGCAGGGCGCGACGCAGGAATTCATCTTCTGCGTTTTCCAGAGCATCGGTCTTGCCCTCATCAACGTATCGTTGCAACGCTTCCCGGTAAGCTTCCTCTTCGGCTTCGGTCAGTACCGGTTCGCCGGGCGATATGGTGAGGGAGCGCAGGATACGTTGGCGGTCGGCTTCTGATTTCTTCCGTTCTTTGGGTACAACGATTACGGCGGAATCTTTCACATAGGTTTCCACCATCTCGTCCGAGGTCATGGTCTGAACGCCACCAAAGGCAGGTAATGCAACAACCAGACCGCTGATGGCGGTGGTGAGCAGGTGTCGGCGTTTCATAATCTGGCCTCTTTTGTTTAAAAAATACGCTCCCTTGAACGAGTATTCGGTTTGTCAGACAGGAATTCAAGCCAGATGATCCGGGATTGTGATCAGAATCTTTGATTTTTCGGTACTGTTACTAATCAACGCAAAATCGTGGTCGAATACCATGAACTTTTTGGGCATCGCAGGGCCTCAATTCTATTATGAAAAATCCGTTCAGAAATCGCTTTCGTCTCTGGATTAACCGACGGATTCCGCGGTCCGATGTCCAGAGCTTCAGTCAGAAGAACATATTCATCCTGCCTACTGGTGCGGGGCTCGTGTTCGGGCTGTTGCTCGTCATCATGCTTCTCACCGGCATCAATTATCAGAACAGCCTGATTTATCTGAGTACCTTTCTGCTTGGGGCGGTCTTTGTTGGCGCGATGCATCAGACCCATCGAAATCTGTCCGGCCTGGAGCTCACGCTGGTTCAGCCAGGAGAGGGCTTTGCCGGTGATGATATTCCGTTTCGATTCCGCCTGAAGGCAGGGCGAGATGACGCCATTGCCATCCTGCTGTCCTGCGAAGAGTCCGGCCTGGCCCCGGTTCACGTTCACTCGGGTCGTTCCCAGGATGTCACGCTTCCGGTTCATTCCGCTCATCGGGGGTATTTGCGGCCCGATCGGGTACGGATTGAAACGCGTTTTCCGTTCGGCCTCCTCAAGGCCTGGTCGTGGGTTCGGCCGGTATCCGCCGGTCTGGTATTCCCGAGGCCGGTTCCAGCTCCTGAGGCGTTCAGCACGGTAGAGGATGGTGAAGAGTCAGCAGAGGCACGATCCGTTGAAGGCAATGACCATGCGGATATCCGACCCTGGCGGGAAGGTGATCTCAGCCAGCGGGTGCTCTGGAAGCGGTTCGCACGGACCGGGCAAATGGTGGTGGCAGACTGGGAGGGTGAGCAGGGCAGTCCCTATTGGCTGGATTTCAACGCCTACCCTGGCGCAGACCATGAGTTACGGTTGAGTTACCTGGCGTTTCTGGTCAATGAACGGGGCAAAAGCGGCGTGCGTTTCGGGTTGAATCTTCCCGGGCAGATCATTGAGCCTGATTCGGGGCCGGCGCACGCCGCACGGTGCCTGCGTGCACTGGCGGCCTGGGGTGAGGAACGGCCCCGGGATACCATGGCCGAGCCCCATGGAACGCGCAGAAAGCCGATAGGAAACTCACCACAGTATGCAGGGGAGGGGCAGGCTTGAGTTTCCTGGACCGCATTAGAGGCACCCAATCGGAAGAAGCGACAGCGACCAATCTGCCTTCGAGAGCCCTGCTCTGGCTGATTGCCAGTTTTGCGTTGCTGCTGTCGCCCCAGTGGGACCGGTTACCGCTCTGGCTGATTGCGGCCTGCGCAGTGTTGGCCGCCTGGCGCTGGTTGGCGCAATACGGAAGGGTAAGGCTCCCTGGCCGCCTGTTGCGCACGGGCATTATGCTGGTGCTGATCGGCGTCTATGTTGCAACAGTACAGGGGCGGTTCACGGTAGATACCGCAGCTTCGTTCTTCGTGCTGGCGGTAGGTCTCAAGTGGCTGGAGACCCGTTCTGTCAGGGACTTCTACGTTCTTTTTTTCATTCTTGTCTATCTGGCCTCGGTAAATTTCCTGTTCCATCAGGAGATTCTATGGGCACTGGTCAACTTCACCGGCATAGCGCTGCTGCTGGTCGGGCTGCAAGTATTGAACGCACCGGAACTGCCCGGCGGCATGACTTCAGGCTTGCGCAGGCTGGGTGGAATGTTCCTCAAGACACTGCCAATCGTCGTTCTTTTATTCGTGTTTTTCCCCCGGATGTCGCCGCTGTGGAGTGTGCCGCTGGTGTCCGGTGAGGCTCGCACCGGGATCAGCGACACCATGAGGCCAGGGGATATTTCCAACCTTGCCCAGAGCAGTGAGAGGGCGTTCCGGGTAACCTTTGGCGGCGAGATGCCCGCCTACAGGGACAGATACTGGCGAGGGCTTATTCTCGACTACCTGGATGGAGAAACCTGGCGCCAGGGTCAACAAGAACCATTTCGGGCGCTGGGCCGCGTAGCGGTTGATGGTGGCATAGGAGAGCTTGAGCCAAACCAGTATGACGTGTTGCTGGAACCGACGGATCAGCGCTGGGCATTTGCCCTGGAAAGTTCCCGAGCGGTATCGGATAACGTGTTCGAAGACAGCGCGGATCTCTTCCGTTTCCGGCGGCCGGCTGACAGCCCCGTGCGTTATAGGCTGGCACTCGAGAGCGAAGCTTCTGTTGCCGAAACACAAAACGCTGCGGAACTGCGCCGCTATCTTCAGTTGCCGCAGGAAGGCAATCCCAGAGCGCGAGAATTTGCGCGGGAACTTCGCCGTACGATGGGCGACGAGCAGGTCGTTCGTACCCTGTTGCAGCGTTTTCGAGAACAGGAATACTTTTACACGCTCAGACCTCCTGCCATGCCCGAAGACGGCATTGATTCCTTGCTTTTTGACGAGAAGCGAGGGTTTTGCGCCCACTATGCGGGCGCAACCACCTTCGTGTTGCGCGCTGCCGGTATTCCCTCGCGCGTTGTCGTCGGCTATCAGGGCGGAGAAAACGGGGCGGGAGGCGATTATCTGATTGTGCGGCAGTACGATGCCCATGCCTGGGTTGAGGCGTACATTGACGGCCGCGGATGGGTGAGGATCGATCCGACGGCCGCCATTGCGCCGGACCGAATTGAATTGGGCCTGAGAGAGGCAATGGCAGCGGAGGGATCCTTCCTGGAAAACAACTGGACCTCGCCCCAGCGTTATGCGGACGTTGCCCTGGTGCAATGGGCGAGTCTTCAGATGGATCGCATCAACTACCAGTGGCAGCGCTGGGTCGTCGGCTATCAGGGCCAGAGCCAGATGGATCTGATGTCCAGGTTGCCCGGTGGTTTCGGCATGCGCGAATTGGGATACATGACGGCGGGTATCGTTGGTGCCGGCTTGCTAATTGCTGGACTCATTTCCGCTTTTCAAATGCGCCGTGGAGAAAGGCGGGACGCGTTCCGGAGGGTGGTGGATACGTGGCACCGTCTGTGCGCGACTGCAGGCGTGCCTGTCCGTCATGGTGAAACGCCGTCGGTTCTTGCATCAAGGCTGGCAAAAGCTGAACCGGCTGCAGGGGATTCTGCCAGGCTTTTTGCCCGGATGGTGAACAGCCATTACTATAGCGCTGGTAAAGACGGCGAGGGCGTTGAGCAGTTGAAGCGAATGCGCCGCTTGCTTGCAACTATGAAGCGCCAACTGCGCAGATCCGGAACCCGCACAGGAAGATCCAGTGACTGATATTGCCCAAGATATGCCCTGGCTGCGCCGTGCCTGGCAAACGGTTCAGAGCCGGGTCGCAGAAGACCGACTCCCACACGCTCTAATACTTGTTGGTGAGTGCGGTGTGGGTAAGCGGGCCTGGGCAGAGGCTGTCGGCGGGCTGCTGCTGTGCGATCAGCCATTGGGCCGGGAAGCGGGCCAGCCAATTGCCTGTGGCCGCTGTAAACAATGTGAACTTCTAGCAGCCGCCAGCCACCCGGATATCCGGATTTATGCGCCGGAAAAGTCCCGTATGGTCAAGGTGGATCAGGTCAGGGCTCTTTCCTCGTTTGCGGTGGCGTCTCCGCAGGTTGCCCATCATAAGGTGGCGATTATTGACAGGGCGGATCAGTTGAACATCAATGCGGCGAACGCATTGCTCAAAACCCTTGAAGAGCCGCTGCCCGACGTGACCTTGATTCTGTTGCAGGAGAGCGGTCGTCCGGTGTTGCCTACCATCCGGTCCCGATGCCAGACATTGACGGTTCCGGTGCCCGGCAACAGCGAAGCCAACCACTGGCTCGCCAGTCGTGTAAAGAATCTTCCCGAAGATGCACAACCGTCTGCAGATGTTCTGGCCAAAGCTTTGATGCTGGCGGGTAATGCACCCAGATTGGCACTGGACTATGCAACAGGTGATTTCATCGGTTTGCGGGACACGGCCCTAGACCGCTTCAAGGATTTCATGAAGTCCAGGATTCCGGTCGGTGAGGCCGCCAGGGCGTTCAAGTCCATGGGCCTGGAAGATACGCTTTGGTTGTTCGAAACCTGGGCGGCTGATCTGGCACGCTTGATAGTGGGGGGCAGTGCCCGGGACGGCGATGCCGCCGATATGCTCGGATTTCTGGCCAAAACGACGCCCGGCTGGCGGGCCCATGAGTTGCTCGATATGGTAAAGGAATCACGCGCAGCGGGTGTCTACAACGCCAGCCCCGAGCTGGAAGCCAGTCGTCTTCTGATCGCCTGGCAAAAGCTGATGCCGGTGAAACGCCCGGCGGCCTAGCGGATATCCCGGCAGAATTGCGTCTTTGGGGGCAACAACTGCTATGATTCCGGAATGAAAGGGATTTTCGGATCCCGATAACCGTTCAAAACGATCTAAGAGAAAGGTGTCAGTTATGGGGCCAGGTTTTGGTGCGCGCAGTGGCATACTCACCCTGACAATCAAAGATAAAGCAGTGCTCTACGCGGCATATATGCCGTATATCCGCCAGGGTGGTCTGTTCATCCCGACCCAGAAACAGTATCAGCTGGGCGACGAAGTCTTTCTGCTTCTCAACCTCATGGACGAGCCTGAAAAAATTCCGGTCGCCGGCAAGGTAATCTGGATAACGCCCAAAGGTGCCCAGGGCAACCGCGCGGCGGGTATAGGTGTCCAGTTCAACGGTGATGATGAAACCGCCCGAACCAAGATTGAATCCTACCTGGCAGGCTCGCTGAGCTCCGATCGCCCCACCCATACAATGTGAAGGCGGAGCCTGGATGAGCGACATGTCGTTTCCCACGGACACCCCCGGAAACCAGGTGAAGGACGGGAGCATTGAAAACCCCGCCCGGTCGTTCCGCGAGTCCGATTGGAAACTCCGGCACATCACCCTGGCCGGTCTTAGCTGGCCTGCCGCTACTGATGCCCACGATAATACACCGATCATAATGCTGCATGGCTGGCTCGATAACAGCCTCACCTTTGTGAAGCTCGCACCGGAGCTGGCGCGACTCGGGCCCGTCTACGCGCTGGACTTTGCCGGGCATGGCCATTCCGGGCACCGCCCAGAGGGGCAGAGTTACCTCTTGATGGACTATGTGGCGGATCTGGCCGAGCTGGTTGAACGTTATTTCCAGGAAACACCGGATGGCAGGATCAACCTGGTCGGGCACTCGCTTGGGGGGATTGTCGGAGCGCTCTACGCGGCCGCCTTTCCGGAGCGAATTCGAAACCTGGTGATGATCGACAGCCTGGGCGCATTGAGCCGTCCGGTTAAGGAAACCATTCCCCAGCTCCGGAAAGCTGTGAAAAAACGCATTGCCGGCTCTGGCCGCCAGGTTGTCTATCCGGATATCGCCACGGCCGCCAAAGCCCGGGAGGGCGGGCTGAGTCCGCTCAGCCCCGAGGCCGCGCTGACGCTCATTCCGCGCAACATGAAACCCGAGGGAGAGGGCTACGTCTGGCAGACCGACCCCAGGTTACGGCACCCGTCTCCATTGATGATGACCGAAGAGCAGGTGATGGCTTCGCTGTCTGCTATCGAAACCCGAGTACTTTTTGTCAGAGCCGATGCAGGACTTCTTTCGTACAGAAAGGATCTGGATAAACGCGCTGACGCTATCGCCAACCTCCAGATCGTTAACGTGCCGGGAGGTCACCATTGCCATCTGGATGGCGAGACCGGGCCGGCTGCAACAGCCATCAGACAATTCCTGGAAAATGAGTAATCGCTTGCTGAAAATACTGTTCACACGTTTCTTGGTTCCGATCCTCGGATTATTGGCACTGTCTTCCGGTGTGCAGTCTGCTCCGGAGGATATGCCCGAGGCCTATCAACAGTCGACGCTTGAAGATACGGTATCGATTCAGTCATCAGGACACCTGGTATTGTTCAGCCCCGTGCGGGAAGTCAATAACGAGATTCGCTCCGAAACCCTGGCCCGCTTGCCCGTGACCGGGGAAGGGCGTCTGTACCGGATTGCCCGAGACTCAAGTCGCGAGGAAGCGCGGGACCACTACCTCGCTCTATTGCGCGAGAGAAACGCCCAGATTCTGTTCGAGTGCTCCAGTATCCGTTGTGGAAGAAGCAACGTATGGGCGAACCAGATCTTTAATCAGGCGGTTCTCTATGGCCGTGATGCAACCCAGGATTATCTGGTGGCGGGCACCGTTGCCGAGGACGGCGCCCGTTGGCTGACCCTCATTTACACGGTGACTCGCGGCAACCTCCGGGAGTATGTGTGGGTGGAGCACCTGCGGGTTGAATCCGGCGCGACCATTCCCGGCTTTGGCACCATGGCCAACCGCGTTGAAGGGCCGATTATTGTTCCCTGGCAAGGCGGTGTAACCTACCGGTTCGATTGGCAGGCAACGGATCGTAGGCGGGTGAATGATCTGGCCCGTGAAGAGGGGACGGTGGTTGCACTGGTGGGCTATTCTGTATTGGAGACTGATGAGTCCTTCAGTGATGCGATGGAGCGTGCCCGCCTGGCTACCGAGTCGTTGTCGGAGGTCCTGTCCAAAACGGGTGTCTCCCGGGCTCAACAGGAGATAATCGTTGTGGGGCCGGCAGGCGTCTTCAGTGATCCAGACAGGCAGGGCGACCGGGTAGAAGTGGTGGTGATCTCGAGGTAATGATTATGGGCACATCAAAGGATGACGATCAGGATCCAAAGGACACGCCCTCAGAGAAAGATCCGCAGGACAACGTCTCGAAGGTCCTGAGCAGCTCGGATGTCTCCGCTACCCGTGCTCCGGCAAATCCGGAAAAAGGCAAAGACCGGAACAAACCGCGCAAGACCGTGGCTCTGACGCTGGGAAGTGGTGGTGCCAGAGGGTATGCCCACATCGGCGCCATCGAAGTTCTGGTGGAGCGTGGCTACGACATCGTTGCTATCTCCGGCTGTTCCATGGGGGCCCTGATCGGCGGTATGTTCGGAGCGGGCAAGATGCAGGACTACAAGGACTGGGTTACCGGCCTGGGCCAGTTCGATGTCCTCAAGCTCCTGGATGTAACGTTTAATTCCGTGGGTGCTATTCGTGGCGAGAAGATTTTTTCGGTTGTAAGGGAAATGCTGGGAGATACCCGGATCGAAAACCTGCCCATTGCCTTTACGGCAGTGGCGACCGATCTGCTCGCCCACAAGGAAATCTGGTTTCAGGAAGGGCCTCTGGATCAGGCTATCCGCGCTTCGGTGGCGATTCCAAGTGTTGTCACACCCCTCGTTCTCAATGGCAGAGTCCTCGTGGACGGTGCCTTGCTCAATCCTTTGCCAATCATCCCGACCATTTCCTCCCACGCTGACATCATCGTTGCGGTCAATCTCAGTGGCGAGGATGACCGCCGTCGACGGATTCCGGACGCTGCGTTTACTCCGGGCGAGGCTGAAAACACGGATATGGACGAATGGGTGGATACCATCCGTGAGAAGGCCTCGCGCTGGTTTGACTGGGATGCCCTGAAATCCCTGACTGCCCGGAAGCCGGACAACGGTGACAGCCCGGAAGAAAAGATCAGCCGGGCAGTGCACAAGAAAGAGCATCAAAAGCAGACGGATAAGAAGCCGGCTGACAAGAAGAGCCAGGAGGAGCACGAAACCATCGACTGGGACAAGCTCGGGATCGGCAAATTCGATGTGATGAACCTCACCATCGAGACCATGCAGAGTGCGCTTGTGCAGTACAAGATCGCGGGCTACCCGCCGGATTTGCTGGTGAATATCCCGAAGAATGCCTGTCGGAGCTACGATTATCACAAGGCCCCGGAATTGATTCAGCTGGGCCGTGAGCGGATGGCTGCTGCGCTGGATCGCTTTGAAGAAAGCCGGAACAGCTCCGGGCCTCTGGCTATCTGAACAATTTGTTGGCGGGGGCGGGCTGCAGTCGAGCGGGTAAACAGCGTATAATCCCGCGCTAACACGCTCTTGCACAGGATGTACGTTAGTGACCAGCCCTATTGACGACCTTCACAGCGTTCGGGATTACCTCCGCTACGCCTCCTCTCGGTTTGCTGCTTCGC
>MRWF01029231.1_pt1 | contig 12925 bp, 10 predicted proteins | sample 1013331 | NCBI WGS metagenome assembly MRWF01 (sample SAMN06117577, study PRJNA244670) | biofilm metagenome | biome: Water; feature: Cathode Biofilm; material: Biofilm; isolation source: microbial consortium enriched at the cathode of a solar microbial fuel cell | place: USA: District of Columbia ... | reverse complement strand
GCCTCGGTGCGCACCTATGACGATCATCGCGTCGCCATGGCGTTCTCGCTGGCGGGGCTGGTGTGCCCCGGCATCACGATCGAGGACCCGGCCTGCGTCGCAAAATCCTTTCCCGACTATTGGCGCGAATATGCGCGTCTGGCCGAAGCCTACGGTGTCGGTCGCTAGCTGGTGTGTGTTCCCGGGAGGAAACGATGCAAACCTCATCCACACGTTACCGCGACGAATATGACACGGCGCTGGTGGCGCAATGGGACGATCTGCTCGGCTGGAGCGACCGGCGCGCCGCCGAGGGCAGCTTTCTGGTCGACGTCTTGAGCGCGAGGCGGGTCCGTTCGGTACTCGACACCGCCACGGGCACGGGTTTTCACGCCGTTCTGCTGTCTCAGGCCGGGTTTGCCGTGACCGCGATCGATGGCGCCGTGGAGATGGTCGAGCAGGCAAGGCGCAACGTCGCCACCTTGGCCGCAGGGGCCGTGCCCTGCGCGCTCGGCGACTGGCTCGACCATGACAGCCTTCCCGCCGGTCCCTTCGATGCGGTGATCTGCATGGGCAATTCGATCGCGCATCTGTTTTCGCCGGCCGACCTGGAGCGCGCGCTTTCCAATTTCCGGCGATTGCTCGGCGACGGGGGCACGCTGGTGCTCGACCATCGCAACTACGACGCCCTGCGCGCCGGTCGCATATCGGCGCAGGATCGCACCTATTGCTGCACCGGTCTCAAAGCCTCTGTCGATCTCTCCGTGGTCGAGCGCGACGTCGTCGACATCACCTACCAGACCGCCGGCCATCCGCCGGCCACCATTCGAACGCGCGCCTGGGCGACCGACGACGTCGGCGCGGCGATCAGGGCGAGCGGCTTCGGTGCGCCGATCCTGTATGGCCCGCGCGGTGTCGGCTTCGATCCGCACGGGTCCGAATTCGTCATCCACGTCGCCACGGCGGCAAAGCGATGAGCGCTCGTGCCAAAGTCGGTCTGGTTATCCTGGACGGCGCCGGCCTCGCCGCGCCGTCGCCCGGCAATGTCGTCGACCGCGCCTGCATGCCGGTCCTGTTCGACCTGTTCGATCGCTACGGCATGGTTCCGCTCAGGGCCAGCGGCGACGCCGTCGGGCTGTTCGACGGTCAGGCGGGCAATTCCGAAGTCGGGCATCTCACCCTCGGCATGGGCCGCACCGTGGTTTCCTCGCTGGTTGCGATCGACCGCGCCTATCGCTCGGGCGCATGGGGAAAAAGCCCCGTCTGGCGCGGCCTGCGCGACGAGACGGCCCAAAATGGCCGGATCCACATTCTTGGCCTCGTGTCCGACGCCGGCGTGCACGGCCATTGGCGCACCATCGTCCAGGCCGCGGAACTGGCCGGGCGCGGCGGATTTTTCACCGTCGTCGTGCACCCGGTACTCGACGGTGTCGATGCGATGCGCGGCTCGGCGCCCGCATTGCTCGATACGCTGCGCCAGGCGCTGGCGGCGCGGGTCCCGGGAGCGCTGATCGGAGTCGTGATCGGACGGGCCTGGTTCGCCGACCGCACCGGAAACCGCGCCCTGGCGCGCCATCTGGTCGATGCGCTGTTAAGCGCCGACGCGCTGCCGCGCTTCGATCGCCGGCTGCTCGACGATTTTTGCCGGGACAATGGCGAGCGCGATTTCCCCGCCCACCGGGTCGATGCCGACATCCAGCTCACGCCCAGCGAGGCCGTGCTGGTCACAAGCCATCGCGCCGATCGCGCCGTGCAGACGGTCGAGGCGCTCGCCGCGCGCTGCCGTGTGGCCACGCTGAACAGCATTTCACCAAAGGTGCCGCCCGCGCGCGTCTTTTTTCCGACCCGCAGCCTTTCGGGCGGTCTTGCGCAAGCCCTGCAGGCGCGCGGCATCGCGCTGACTCGGATCGCGGAAAACTGCAAATTTCCGCATGTCACCTATTTCTTCAACGGGTTCCGGCAATCGCTGGGCGAACGGCAGATATCGATCCCCGACACGCCGGGCGGTCCCGAAACCTACCCGCGCATGCGGGTGGACGAAACGGTGGACGCTTGCCGCAGGGTAATGACAAACGGTCGCGAGACCGGGTTCGTCGTCAACATTCCCAATCTCGACCAGGTCGGACATTCCGGCGATGTAGGCCTGTGCCGACAGGCGGCCGAAGCGGTCGACCACGCTCTTTCCCAGATTGTCGCCCAGGCCCGCCAAGCCGGCTGGACGCTGGCGATCACCGCCGATCACGGCAACGCCGAACGGCTTTTGGACGATCAGGGCCGTGGTTTTGGATCCCACACCGCCAACCCGGTGCCTTTTACCATCGTTACCGCCGACGGCGGGCGGGTCGAGTGGGCGCCTGGTGCGAGCGGGCTCGACAATGTCGCACCGACAATGGCCGCGCTTTTGGGCCTCGATCCGGGCGAAATCGGCGATGCGCCGCCGTTGATATGCCGACAACGGAGCCTGACATGATCATCACATTGCGCATCGACCCGGACGAACGCTCCTCCGCCGCGATCGGCCTGCTGGTGCCGGAGCCGCCCGACACGGTGCTCCAGACCCTGGTCGGCTTCTGTGCCCCCTGCCCCTTGCCCTACCGGATCGTCCGCGAAAGCCAGAGCGGCCAGCGCGCCTATCTGTTCGAGGGCGATTTCCGCGCAAGCCTCGAATTTTCCTTCCATTTCGCGGCCGGGACAGGGACGGTCAAAACCGACGAATTTGCCGATTTCGACAATGCCTATACGCGGCTAGCCGGCGATCTGTCCGAATTTCTCGCCCTTGAGCGACCAGCATGCGCGGCAGGCCATGGCGACGACGACATTGTCGCGGCGGTGGCGCGCCGGTTCAGCTATGGCGGGCCGAATCCCGATCTGGCGCGCCCGGCGACGTTTTGCGGCGTGCGATCCGGCAACTGCATCGATATCAACACCGCCCTGCTTGCCTGCCTGCGGGCGGCCGGACGCAGGGCGGCCTATCTCGCCGGTTTTCATTTCGGCCGCAATCGCGCCGGCTGCCGCGCCGACGGCATGCATTGCTGGATCGTCACCGAGACGGCGGGACGCCGATGCGACTGGGATGTCGCGCATTGCCTGATTGCCGGCCTGGCACGACCGGTGGCTGGCTTGAACCCTCTGGGCGGGGTCCGGGCCGCGTTTTCCCATGGCCGCGGGCTGGTTTTCGAAACCGCGAAGGCCCGGCTGCCGGCAATCAGCCATTTCGCCCGCCCGCGCTGGCTTCTGGCCGATGGCAGCCTGCCCGAGGCGGCCACCACCGCGGTGCTGACACAGCCCAAGCAGACAGGCGCGGATACTCGGCACACGGCGCAAACGGCAACCCTAGCGACAAGGAGCGCATGATGTCGGCCCCGAAATCCGTTATCGCCGCGTTGACCGCCGCGCTGGTGCTGGCCGGTCAGGCCGTGTCGCATGCCCAGCAGGAGGTGCGCATCGTCGTCACCGGCTCGAGCACGATCGCGCCGTTGATGATGGATATCGCCCAGCGCTACGAGGCCGCGCATCCGGGCGTGCAGGTCGACGTCCAGACCGGCGGCTCTTCCAGGGGCCTGTCGGACGTCCGGCGCAAGCTGGCCGATATCGGCATGGTCTCGCGGGCGCTCGGCAAGGATGAAGACGACGTCGCGGCCACGCGGATCGCGTGGGACGGCGTGGCGCTGATCGTTCATGCGCGAAATCCGCTCGACCGGTTGTCCGACGACCAGGTGCGGGCGATCTACACCGGCCAGGTGACGCGCTGGGAGGCACTCGGCCCCTGGGACGGGCCGATCACCGTCGTCAGCAAGGCCGAAGGCCGCTCGACCTTGGGAATCTTCCTCGACTATCTCGACCTCGATATTCGCGACATCCGCGCCCATACCATTATCGGCGACAACGAGCAGGCGGTGAAGGTGGTGGCCGGCAACCCAAGGGCGGTGGGCTACATCTCGATCGGCGCGGCCGAATATCACGCTAGCGCCAAGACACCGATACGTGCGCTCGCGCTCGGTGCCGTCGCCCCGACCTCCGCCAATGTCGCAAACGGGTCGTACCCGGTCAGACGAGAGCTGAACCTGGTCACGTATCCCGACCCCGCGGCGCCAGTCGAAGCGTTTTTGCGGTTTGCCTCCGGACAGCAGGTGCATGACCTTATTGCAGACCATTATTTCTCGCCCGCCTCGAACTAGGCCGGTGCGCGGCCCGCTCGCGCCGAAAGACCTCGTCTTCGTCGTCGTCTTGTGGGCTTCGGGCGTTCTGGCGATCGGAGCGATGGCGGGCGTCTTGATCGTGCTGGCGATCGGCGCGGCGCCTGCGCTGAAGGCGGCCGGACTGGCCGCATTCGTGGCCGATGGCGCCTGGTATCCGACCGCCGGCGAATTCGGGCTGGTGGCAATGGTCGCGGCCACGCTCGCGGTTTCGGCCGGGGCGCTTGCCGTCGCCGGCCCGCTGGGAATCCTGTGCGCGGTCTATATCCGCTATTACGCCGGCGATGTCGCCGGTGCCGCCTTTCGCGTGGTGCTGATGACCCTGGCGGCCATTCCCTCGGTCGTCTACGGCCTGTGGGGCATGACGGTGCTGGTGCCGCACATCGCGGCATGGCAGCCGCCGGGCACGTCGCTCCTGGCCGGCGTGATCGTCTTGTCGATCATGGTACTGCCGACCGTGGCCGTTCTGGCCGAGGCTGGCCTGCGTCAACTGCCGGCCTCGCTCTATCTGGGCAGCCTGGCGCTCGGGTGCGCCCGCCACGCAGCGATCAAGCGCATCGTGCTGCCATCGGCCAAGGGAGCGGTGGCGGCCGCCTGCATGCTCGGGCTCGCCCGCGCGCTGGGCGAAACGATGGCCGTGCTGATGGTGGTCGGAAACGCGGTCGCCATGCCCGACAGTCCGTTTGCGTCCGTGCGCACGCTGCCGGCCAATATCGCGCTCGAAATGGCCTATGCCATCGACGTCCACCGCTCGGCCCTGTTCGTTTCGGGCCTGGTGCTGATGGTCATGGTCGGGCTGCTGCTTGTCATGCGCTGGTACTGGGGCGGGGCCGATGCGGCGCAATCTTAGACCTTTCGTCAACGACCTTGTGGTGCGTGCGGCGGTGGCCACGGTGGTGTTCGTCCTGGCCGCCATCGTCGTGCATGTGGTGACGCGCGGCGCGGCGCTGGTGTCATGGGACTTTCTCACCACCGCGCCGCGCGCGGCCGGACGCGCCGGCGGCATCGCCCCGGTGCTTGTGTCGACGGCGGCGGTGACGGCGGTGGCGCTGGCGGCCGCCTTGCCGCTGGCGGTCGGGGCGGCGGTGTTTCTGGTCGAGGCGGTGCGCCCGCACACCGTGGCCGCGCGCGTGACACGGGGCTGCCTGGGCGTGCTGGCCGCCGTTCCCTCGATCGTCTTCGGGCTGGCCGGCAACATGATCTTCTGCGACTGGCTCGGCTTCGGTTTTTCCATTCTGGCCGGCGGGCTGACGCTGGCCCTGATGATCCTGCCGATCGCGGCCTGCGTGGCCGAAACCACCTTGCGCATGCACGGCGAAGACCGCAGGGCCGGTTACGCGCTCGGCCTGCCGCAGCGGCGGATCGTCTGGTCGATCATGCTGCCGGCCGCCGCGCCGGGCATCTTCGCCGGGCTGGGGCTCGGTTTCGGACGCGCGGTCGCCGAAAGCGCCGCCCTGATCTTCACCAGCGGCTACGTGGTGCGCATGCCGGATTCGGTTTTCGATTCCGGACGGACCATGGCGGTCCACATCCTCGATCTGGCGATGAACGTTCCCGGCGGCGACGGCAACGCGTTCGCGACCGCCACGGTGCTCTTGGTCTCGGTCGCCGCCGTCGTCGCTCTGTTTACGGCTTTGGACGGCAAGCAAGGCAGGGAGTTCGTATGAACGTGCAAACCACAGGAACCCGGACGGTCGAAAGCCGGCCGGGCCGCGACGAAGCGAGCCATATCCGCGTCGAGAACGTCACGATTGCCTATGGCGCCGTCACGGCCCTGTCCGACGTCACCTTGTCGATCCCGCCCGGACGCATCACAGCGCTGATCGGCCCGTCGGGTTGCGGCAAGACAAGCCTGCTGACCTGCCTCAACCGTCTGATCGACCTGATCCCGGGCGCCGAGGTGACAGGCCGCATACTCGTTCAGGACACTGACGTGCTGGGGCGGGATGCCGACCTCCTGCGCTTGCGCAAACGCGTCGGCATGGTGTTTCAGAAACCGAACCCGTTTCCGTTTTCGATCCGCCGCAATTTCGATATCGTCTTGAGCGAGTTCGGCGTGCGCCGGCGAACCGACCGTGAGGCGCGCATCCACGAATGCCTGCGCGCCGTCGGACTGCACGCGGAAATCGGTCACCGGCTCGACATGTCGGCCTGCGCGCTGTCCGGCGGTCAGCAGCAGCGCCTGTGCATCGCCAGGGCGCTGGCGACGCGGCCCGAAATTCTGCTTCTGGACGAACCGTGCAGCGCGCTCGACCCGATGTCGACGATGACGATCGAGCGCCTGCTGCTGAAACTCAAGGACAGCATCACGCTGGTGATCGTCACGCATAATCTGTCGCAGGCAAGACGGATCGCCGACCGGTGCGCGCTGTTTTGGACGCGGTGCGGGACCGGCTATCTGCTCGAGCACGGCACGATGGCCGATCTGTCGGAACGGCCGCAAAACCAGGTCACGGACGACTATCTCAACGGGAGGCTGGCGTAAGCCGGGTCGAACGCCGCCGCGCTGCGGACCGTCGCGACACCGGGCGGCCCCCGGCCTGCGGCCCTGCGGGCATCGCGGCCACCGGCAGGTCGTGCGCACCTGGCCGCCCGCGCCCCGTGCCGGCGACCGCCACGGACATTCAACGGTCGGACACTTGCGGAACAAGGTGAGAACAGATAGAGTTTGTTCTGGTTTTGTTTGTCGATGATTCCGCTGGGGGCGACCATGCTAACCCGAAAACAACACGAACTGCTGCTTTTCATCCATCAAAGGCTGAAGGAGACCGGAATCCCGCCCTCCTTCGACGAGATGAAGGAAGCGCTCGATCTCGCCTCCAAATCGGGCATCCACCGGCTGATCACGGCGCTGGAGGAGCGCGGCTTCATCCGCCGGCTGCCCAATCGCGCCCGTGCGCTCGAAGTGCTGCGCCTGCCGGAATCGATCTCGCCGGGTCTGGGACGACCGCGCAGCTTTTCGCCGAGCGTCATCGAAGGCAGTCTGGGCAAACCGAAGCCCGCTCCGGCCCCGCCGGTATCGGACAACGACGATGCCGGCGGCGGCGTGTCTGTGCCGGTCATGGGGCGGATCGCTGCCGGCGTGCCGATCGACGCCATCCAGCATCAGACGCATGCGATCACCGTGCCGCCCGACATGCTGTCGGCCGGGGAGCATTACGCGCTCGAGGTGCGTGGCGATTCCATGATCGATGCCGGTATTCTCGACGGCGACACCGTCATCATTCGCAGCGCCGCGACCGCCAATCCCGGTGACATCGTGGTGGCGCTGGTGGAAGACGCCGAGGCGACCTTGAAGCGGTTTCGGCGCAAGGGCGCCTCGATCGCGCTCGAGGCCGCCAATCCGGCCTACGAAACCCGCATCTACGGCCCCGACCAGGTCAAGGTGCAGGGGCGGCTGGTTGGCCTGATCCGCCGCTACTGATAGTCCCCGGCGCCGGCTGCGCCGGCGCTCCAGGCCGGGCGTGCCGGTCGGGTTTCAAGCCGAAGCCGGCCATCCGCGGCCGCTTTCCGGTCCAGCCCTCCTACAGTGACGGCGGACGGCTCAGGTCTTGCCGCCCGTGTCGCCCGTCCCGTCTTTGCGTTTTTTGCCCTTCGTGCCTTTCTTGCCGCGTTTGTAGGGCGCGAGCCCGCGCGCTTCGCGCGAGAATTTGCGGTGCGCGAACCATGGCCGTTCGTTCCGCGGCAGGGCGAAGCGCGCTTCGGCGCGCAGCGGTTCTCCGCTTGCGCCGGCGCCTTCGGTTCCAACCTGCTTGAAACGCACCTCGAGACTGCCGTGGCGGGCAAGATCGCGGGCTGTCACGACAAACACGTCTTTCGTCCGACACGGATTGGCGGCGGTCGCGTCGGCGATCACGATCACGCTCGCCCGGCCGCAATATGGCGCGGCCGCGTCCCGGGTTTTGGCGTGCACGACCATGGCGCCGCTTGCATGGACGGCCTCACAGGCAGCGGCGTCGCAGATGAAGCGCGGGGCGACGCCAGGCTGGGCGTCGGACACCGCCGTGTCGGTCCGCTCGAGCGGTTTGACGAAGCCCGTCGCCGCGCGCGCTTTCTGCCAGATGCCCATGGTGAAACCGTTCGGCCGCGCGCGGTTGACGGCGAGCCGGCCGTCATGGCGCATGATTGCGGCCAGACGGGCGTCCTCCGACACCATCAGGTCGGGCGGCGTGCGCGCGGCGAACGCCGCAATTCCGGCCAGTGCGAACGGCAGCGCCAGCCAGCGCAGGCCGGTGGTGGCGATGGTGGCGGCCAGAAGCGCGCCGGTGAAGAGGATCAGCGCCAGGGGCGGCATCGCGCCGACGGCGTCGATCGGGCTGTGTTCGGAAACCCCGCGCGCTACCGCAACCATGATGGCGATCCCCTGCCCCATCACTGCCAGCGGCGGTCCCTCCAGCCCGACCGGCATCAGCACGCCGGCGGCGACGGCCGGCGGCATGATCAGCGTCGACACGACCGGCATGGCGGCGAGGTTGGCGATCAGCCCGAGCGGGGCGACGCGGTGGAAATGCCAGATCGCGTAGACCGTGGTCGCGCCGCCCGCGATCAACGAGGTGGCGGCGATGCCGAGTATGAAATAGGTCAGGCTGCGGCCGGCCTTGCGCAGCGGGCCTTGCGGCGGCCTGTGGCCGGCGCGGGGGGCGGCCGATGCCCGGGCGGTCCAGCCTGCATAGGCCGCTATCAGCGCCGCGGTGGCGGCGAACGACATTTGAAAACTCGGCCCGACCACTTCGTGCGGCGCCAGCGCGGCGATGATCAGCGCGGCGATTGCCAGATTGCGCATGGTGATCGCCGCGCGGTCGAACAACAGCGCAATCAGCATCACCGCGATCATGATGAATGAACGCTGGGCGGCGACCGCCGCCCCGGAAATCGCCAGATAATAGGCGGCCGCCATCAGGGCCAGCGCCGCGGCGTATTTCTTGACCGGATGGCGCGAGGCAAAGCCCGGCGCGCACGCAAACAGCGCCCGCAGCGCCAGCATCACCGTGCCGGCGACCAGCGCCATGTGTAGCCCCGAGATCGACAGGATATGGGCCAGTCCGGCCCGGCGCAGCGCCTCGTCGACCTCCTCGGGAATGCCGGCGCGGGTGCCGGCGATCAGCGCGGCGGCGATCTCGCCCTCCGCGCCCGCTATATGGCGCCGGATCCGGCCGGCGATCGCCTGGCGCATATTGGCCAGGCCGGCAGCCAGTCGCTCGGGCGCGCCGGTCGGGCCTGTGGAGGGGCGTTTTTCAGGCGTGCCGAGGAAAAACCCGGTCGCGCCGATGCCGGCCATGTAGCTTTCGAACGCGAAATCATAGCCGTAGGGTCTGACCGGTCCGGAGGGCGGGAAAAGCCGAACCACGCCATGAATGCGCTCGCCGGCGGCAATGCCCGGATCGGCGCGCGCCGTGACGCGGACGCGATCGGGCGCGTAGCGCAGCAGCGGCCGCTGGGTGGTCTCGACATCGATCGTGTAGCGGGTGCGCCCGCTCGCCTGGTGCTCGACCCTGGCCACGCGTCCGGTCAGGACGGTCGAGACGGCGGAGCCCAGCATGGCGGTGTCGGCGCGCACGGTTTCAACCTTGCCGGCGACTGCGCCCGCTGCTGCAAACGCGAACGCCGCGCAAAGCCGTGCCGCGACCCCGTGTCGGGCGACAAGAAACCGGGCTGCCGCCGGCCCGACAAGCGCGGCCGCAAGCAGCGGCCAGCCCGGCTCGAAAGGCAGCGCGAAATAGAGCGCTGCCCCTGCGCAGAACAGCACCGGAACGAGGAGAAAGGGCGTGCCGCGCGCGTCTTCCAGCGCCAATGCCGCAGCAAGGGCGCGGCCGACGGACGCCAGGGCGCCCGATATGGATGCCGGCCGGGTGCGATCGGGCTGCCGCCCAGCCGGCAGACGCGCGCCGTCGGCCGCGGGCGCGGTCGCCGTTTCCAGGCGCTGTGTCTCCATCGTGCTCATCGGGCCGTTGCCTCACGATGCGGCCGGCGCTTGCGCGGCCGGTCACCTATGCTACATGAACGCCGATCAAAATCACCCGCAGGCCGGCCGATCGCGCGGCGGGCCCGCAAACCTCCTGGACATCGCCATGACCAAGACCGTCGTCACGCGCTTCGCGCCCTCGCCCACCGGCTACCTGCATATTGGCGGCGCCCGTACCGCGCTGTTCAACTGGCTCTATGCCATGCATACGGGCGGTCAGATGCTGCTGCGCATCGAGGACACCGACCGCGAACGCTCGACCGAGGCGGCCACCGCCGCGATCCTCGACGGACTCTCCTGGCTTGGCCTCGACTGGCACGGCGAACCTGTCTCGCAGGCCGTGCGCGCCGAGCGACACCGCGAAATCGCCGAGGAACTCGTGCGGCGTGGCGAGGCCTATTATTGCTATGCCAGCCAGGCCGAGCTGGAGGCGATGCGCGAAACCGCCCGCGCCGAGGGCCGGCCGCCGCGCTATGACGGGCGCTGGCGCGACCGCGATCCGGCCGAGGCTCCCGCCGGCGTCGACCCGGTGGTTCGCATCAAGGCACCGCGGACCGGCGAGACACTGGTCGCCGACCGGGTCCAGGGCGAGGTCCGTTTCCCGAACAAGGATCTCGACGATTTCGTCATCCTGCGTTCCGACAAAAGCCCGACCTATATGCTGGCCGTCGTTGTCGACGACCACGACATGGGGGTGACCCACATCATTCGCGGCGACGATCATCTCACCAATGCGGCGCGCCAGACCATCATCTACCGGGCGATGGGCTGGGAGGTGCCGACAATGGCGCATATTCCGCTGATCCACGGGCCGGACGGGGCAAAACTGTCCAAGCGGCACGGCGCGCTGGGCGTCGAGGCCTATCGCGCCATGGGCTATCTGCCGGCGGGCCTGCGCAACTATCTGGCGCGGCTCGGGTGGAGCCATGGCGACGACGAGATCATGTCGACTGAGGACATGATCGGCTGGTTCGAGATCGAGGACGTCAACAAGGGTGCGGCCCGGTTCGATTTCAAGAAGCTGGAAGCGGTGAACGGGCATCATCTGCGGTCGATGGCCGACGCGGATCTGCTCGACCTGCTGGTCGCCACCCTGCCGTATCTGGAAGGCGGCCCGGCGGTGGCCGAGCAACTCGACGCGCGGAAGAAGGCGATGGTTCTGGCCGCCCTGCCCGGTCTGAAGGAACGGGCCAAGACGCTGGTCGAACTGCTTGAAAGTGCCAATTATCTCTTTGTCGAACGCCCGCTTGCCTATGACGACAAGGCGGCCGCGCTGCTCGACGGGCCCGCACGCCAGACGCTGGCCGGCGCCCGGACCGCGCTCGAAGGCGTCGGTCAGGACTGGAGCGCGGCGACGGCGGAAGCGGCGGTGCGCGACTTTGCCGGCGAAGCCGGGCTGAAACTGGGCGCGGTCGCCCAGCCGTTGCGCGCCGCGCTTACCGGGCGCACGGTTTCGCCGGGCGTGTTCGACGTGCTGGCGGTGCTGGGCCGCGAGGAAAGTCTGGCCCGCATCGGCGACGCCATTGGCTGATCGCGATTTGCGCGACGGTGTCGTGAAACGCTATTATGGGTGTGAAAGAACCGGTCCGGCCGGCTCTTTTGCACCGCAGCATTACCGTTTCGGCCAGCTTGGCACGAAACGGGAAATAGGATAGCTAAAGCGCACTTTTGACACCGCGAAATCCCACGCGGCGCTTCCCGTTTGGCTAGCCATTTTAGACGAAGGAGTTCTCCATGACAGATTCCACCGCAAAGCTCGAATATGGCGGCAAAAGTTTGGATTTGAACGTTAGGCCAGGATCCGTCGGCCCGAGCGTGGTGGATATCGCGTCACTCTACAAAGATTCCGGCATGTTCACCTACGACCCCGGATTCACCTCCACGGCCAGCTGCGAATCGAAGATTACCTATATCGACGGTGACGAAGGCGTGCTCTTGCATCGCGGCTACCCGATCGAGCAACTCGCCGAGCATGGTGATTTTCTGGAGGTTTGCTACCTGCTGCTTTACGGCGAATTGCCGACCAAGGCGCAGAAGCTGGATTTCGACTATCGCGTGACGCGTCACACCATGCTGCACGAGCAGATGTCGCGCTTCTTCACCGGGTTCCGCCGCGACGCCCATCCGATGGCGGTGATGTGCGGCGTGGTCGGGGCGCTGTCGGCCTTTTATCACGATTCAACCGACATCGCCGATCCGCATCAGCGCATGGTCGCCTCGATGCGCATGATCGCCAAGATGCCCACCATCGCGGCCATGGCCTACAAATACCATATCGGCCAGCCTTTCATGTATCCCAAGAACGAGCTGAGCTATTCGGCGAACTTCCTGCATATGTGCTTCTCGGTGCCCTGCGAGGATTACAAGATCAATCCCGTATTGGCGCGCGCCATGGACCGGATCTTCATCCTGCACGCCGACCATGAGCAGAACGCGTCGACGTCGACGGTGCGCCTGGCCGGTTCGTCGGGTGCCAATCCGTTCGCATGCATTGCCGCCGGCATCGCGTGCCTGTGGGGTCCCGCCCATGGCGGTGCCAACGAGGCCGCGCTCAACATGCTGGCCGAGATCGGCACGCCGGACCGGATTCCGGAATTCATCGACCGCGCCAAGGACAAGGACGATCCGTTCCGCTTGATGGGGTTCGGCCACCGCGTCTACAAGAACTACGATCCGCGCGCCAAGATCATGCAAAAGACCACGCACGAGGTGCTGGCCGAACTCGGCATCAAGGACGATCCGCTGCTGGAAGTGGCCATGGAGCTGGAAAAAATCGCCCTGACGGACG
>MRWF01027335.1_pt1 | contig 13061 bp, 8 predicted proteins | sample 1013331 | NCBI WGS metagenome assembly MRWF01 (sample SAMN06117577, study PRJNA244670) | biofilm metagenome | biome: Water; feature: Cathode Biofilm; material: Biofilm; isolation source: microbial consortium enriched at the cathode of a solar microbial fuel cell | place: USA: District of Columbia ... | reverse complement strand
GACCAAGCCCACGGGTTTGCCCGTACCGCGCTCTGGAAACTGGAAGATGTCCGGGAGAACGCCCACGAAGTGGAAATCAGCCTGTCCCTGGATGCCAATGAAGATTTCAGTGATGTCTGGATCGGGCATGCGCTCGCCCTGCTCACCTTCAGTTTCTCCATCCGCGGATGCCAACTGGCTTTGACGACCACGAATCTGGGGAACGATCCGCTGGCCTTTACCCAGGCGCTCCATACTTATTTGCCGACCAGCGACATAACCCGGACTCGTGTGCTGGGTCTCGGAAACAGCCAGTACATCGACACCCTGGATAACTGGGAGTACCGCAACCAGGAAGGCCCTGTGTATTTCGACGGCGAAACGGACCGCATCTACGAGAGCGGCGAAACCCTGACGATCGTGACACCCCGAACTGGCCGAAAGCTCTCGGCCGTAGGCAGTGACTCAACTGTGGTCTGGAACCCCGGTCCGGCCAAGGCGGCCAAGCTATCGGATTTTCCCGATACGGCCTGGCAGTCCATGCTGTGCGTCGAAACCGCCAATGCAGCCAGCGATTATCGGGTGCTTAATAACGGGCAAAGCCACACATTAGGCGTATTCATTGGAAGGAAATCATGAGCCTGGCATCGTTTCTGAAATCCCGACTCGTTCCCGCGGAACTGGATCAACACATCAACCGCATCCGCAAACCCATCGGGAGCCTGGGCTACGACCCATGGGGCTATAACAACGAAGCCATGAAGTACGGGCTTTCGCTCACCAAACAGATTTACGAAAAGTACTTCCGGGTACAGGCGCACGGGGTGGAAAACATTCCCGCCGAGGGGCCGGTGCTCATTATTGCCAATCACAGTGGCCAGCTTCCTATCGACGGCCTGCTGATTGGCTATGCCCTTGCCTCCCGGGAAAAAGATGCCCGCATTCCAAGGGCCATGATTGAACGCTTTTTTCCAACCGTGCCCTGGCTGGGCAATTTGCTGAATGAAGTTGGCGCTGTACTTGGAGACCCGGTCAACTGCGCCAAGATGCTCGCGAATAACGAAGCCGTGATTGTTTTCCCCGAGGGCATTCGAGGTTCGGGCAAGCTTTACCACGACCGCTACCAGCTCAAACGGTTTGGCAACGGCTTCATGCACCTGGCCATGAAGTACAAGGCGCCGATCGTGCCCGTTGGCGTGGTGGGTTGCGAGGAAACCATCCCGGCCATCGCCAACATAAAGCCCCTGGCAAAAGCCCTTGGCATTCCCTATGCCCCGGTCGCCATGCCCGTGGTACTGCCGGCAAAAGTTCACCTGAACTTCGGAGCCCCGATGTACTTCGACGACCTTGAAATTCCCGAAGAACAGGTCACCGAACGCGTAGAGAAGGTCAAGGCGGAAATCAGCCGGCTGATCGACAAGGGACTGAGCGAAAGGAAAAGGCTTTTCTGATGAGCGAACAACGCAGACCGCACATTCTGATCACCGGTGCCGCCGGCGCCCTCGCCCAGAAAGTTATCGAACAGCTTCGGGATACCTGCGACCTGGTCGCCGTGGATTTCCGCGAACAGGTCTACCTGGGCGACGACATCCCCAGCTACTGCATCGATTTCAACAAGAGGGTGTTCGAGGATCTGTTCCGGCGCTATGAGTTTGATGGCGTGATCCACATGGGCCGGATTATGTCCAGCCAGCTCACCCGCATGCGGCGCTACAATGCCAACGTGCTCGGCACCCAGAAGCTTCTGGACCTGAGCCACAAGTACGGCATCAAACGAGTGGTCGTGCTTTCCACGTTCCATGTTTACGGAGCGGTGGCCTACAACCCAGCTCTTATCGACGAAGCGGCACCGCTCAAGAGCGCAGGGCTCAGCGCCGACCTGATTGACTCCGTGGAACTGGAGAACCTGGCCAACATCTATTTGTGGCGCTACCCGGAACTGAACATCACTATTCTGCGACCCTGCAATATCGTCGGGCCGGGCGTGCGCAACACCATCAGCACCCTGCTGGGCAGCGAACGGGCTCCGGTGCTTGCGGGCTTTTCGCCCATGATGCAATTTATCCATATCGATGACATGGCCGACGCCATTGTGCTGGCGTATAAAAAACCGACACGTGGCGTGTTCAACGTCGCGCCGCAGGACTGGGTGGCCTACCAGCACGCACTAAAGCTATGTGGCTGCAAGCGAATCCAGGTGCCTTCCATTCCGCCGATGGTTCCGAAGATGATACTCGGCACCTTGAAACTGAAGAGCTTTCCGTCCTATCTGATGGCGTTCTTCAAGTATCCGGTGGTAATTGATGGGCGGGCGTTTGTTAACGAGTTCGGATTTGAGCCGAAGCGGCCGCTAAAGGAGATTTTCCGGTTTTATCGGGAGAACAAGAGGCCGGTTTAAGTCCACAGCGGCTACATAAGTTACGCTGGGAACTAAACAGAGCTATTCTTTGGAAAGGACTTCTTCACGAGGCACTCTGGCATGTTCAGCAACATGGACGTACTCAGCTACTCGCTGGCGGCGATTACGTTCGGACTTCTGGCGATTTTGGTGGCGGCACGATACCTTCGTCGCGGAGTCGACCGCGCTCTTGCGCTTGCCTCAACCGTTACGGCCGTTTGGGCGTGTTCGCTCGTAAGTCAGAGCATTTGGGGCTATCCGGGCTTTAACCTGAGATATTTGATTGAACTGCTTCGGGATGCCGCCTGGATTTACCTGCTCTTTGCGTTGCTGAAAGACGGACTGAGGGAGAATAAGCTCACCGGCAAAGTAAAGCAGATTCTGGGCGCAAGCGCGGGCGTGCTACTTTTGGTTCTGCTCGGAATCGGGCTCATCGAAAATTTCACTGATACGGCCTTGGCTAGCGGGAAAATCAAACTTCTCGGCCAAATCGGACTTTCCCTGCTAGGCCTGTCTCTCATCGAGCAAATCTGGCGCAATTCCCCCAGTTTCGGTAGATCAAGTATAAAATACATGTGCATTGGCGCGGGGACTATCTTCGCCTTCGATTTCTTTATGTATTCCGATGCCCTCCTCTTTGGGCATGTTGCGGAATCGTTCTGGAACGCCCGCGGTTTTGTAAATGCTCTACTGACACCGCTATTTGCGGTCAATGTTATCAACACCCGCAGGCAGCCCGTTGATTTTCACTTGTCCCGCTCGGCAGTTTTTCATGGTGGAACACTGATATTTGCCGGTGGCTATCTGCTGTTTCTTGCCCTCGGTGGCTATTATGTTCGAACCCTGGGTGGGCAATGGGGCGACGCGCTTCAGGTTCTATTTTTCACGATTTCGCTTGTTTTCCTGACTACGCTCCTTCTCTCGAGGCGCATCCGTTCCAAACTGATGGTATTGATCAGCCAAAACTTTTTTGACTACAAATACGACTACCGCGAAGAATGGCTAAAAATGACGCGGGAGCTTGCCGACCTCAGTGACGACCCTCCTCTACCCCAGCGCGTCATAAGGATTCTCGCGGGACTGGTTGAGAGTAACGCGGGTGCGATTTGGCTCATTGGCGAGCAGGATGCTTACGTTCTCAAAGCTTCGGTCAATCTTTCGACACCCAAATACACCATGATCGAGGGCAACTCCGAACTGGTTCGCTTTTTTCGGGACCGTGAGTGGATTGTCGACTTACATGAATACAAGGCAGATCCGGTCAGCTACAACCTTTTGGAAATTCCTGACGCAATAGCAAAAACGCCTGATTGCTGGCTGATCATCCCGCTTTATCTTGGTAATGATCTTTATGGCATGGCACTCGTCGGCAACCCATACGCCAGAGTAGAACTCAATTGGGAAAATTTTGACCTGATAAAAGTGGTGGCTCGGCAAACCTGCAACCTGCTCGCCCAGGCAGATGCCCAGTACAGGCTATCCCGCGCAATGCAGTTTGAAGCCGTAAGTAAGGCTTCCTCTTTCATGGTTCATGACCTCAAAACCGTTATCGCCCAATTGTCACTGCTGGTGAAGAATGCGCCAAAGCACCGCAATAACCCTGCTTTCATCGACGACATGATTAATACTACTGAACACGCTGTGAGAAAAATGTCGAACCTGGTGGACCACATTCGCAAACCTCACACGGAAGAACAGGTCAGTCTTGAACCAATCAACCTGACACACCTCGTGCAGCAGTTGGTGACACATTACCAACACCGTGCGCCAGCGCCGCATGTCGATGACGCTCCATCAGAAGTGATCGTCAAGGCTGATCTTGAACAACTTCGCAGCGTCTTGGGTCATCTGATTCAGAACGCCCAGGATGCGACGCCTCCCTCCGGCGAAATCACACTTACAATCAAGACTTCCAAAGGCTCCGTTGTTCTGTTCATTCAAGACACGGGCTCAGGAATGACCGAGGAATTCATCAGCGACCAATTGTTCAAACCCTTTGAAAGCACGAAAGGTTTGACGGGCATGGGTATTGGGGCCTATCAGGCAAGGGAATACATCCGGAAAATTGGGGGCAGTATCGATGTTACAAGCGAACCCGGGATTGGCTCATGTTTTTCTGTGCGGATCCCACTCGCATCCGACAGGTCTGGCTCGATGACCGAACAAACGTATCGACCAATTCATGACGCTGAGCAGCCGAAGGAGAGCGCCAATTAATCGGCAGTTTTTCCGATTATTTCCTTCGAGCATTGCAAAGTGCCAACGATCAGTTAAGAATCTCGTTAAGGGAAACGTTTGAAAAGGATTTAATGCTGTTGTGACTAGACGACTCTTGATCGTAGAAGACGATCCCGGACTCCAAAGCCAGATGCGCTGGTGTTTCAGCGATGACCTTGAGGTAAGCGTTGCGTCAGACCGAGAATCGGCCCTCGCAATTCTGAGGCGTGAAGAGCCCAACGTGGTAACCCTGGATCTGGGCCTCCCACCCGACCCGGGAGGAGCCTCAGAAGGCTTCGAACTGCTGGAAGAGATTCTTCGGCTTGCGCCGCTGACCAAGGTCATTGTGGTTACGGGTCGCGAAGATAAGGAAAATGCCGTCAAGGCCATTGGAATGGGCGCCTCTGACTTTTACCAGAAGCCTCTTGATGCAGACATCCTCACGTTTGTTGTTGACCGTGCCTTCCGTCTTTACGAATTGGAGCGTGAGAACCGTGAACTCGCGAGCCAGCAAAGTGCCACCAATATAAAAGGCATTGTCGCCGCCAGCCCGCAAATGCTCCAGGTTTGCCGAACGTTGGAGAAAATCGCGCCGACCGACGTAACGACACTTATTAACGGAGAAACCGGAACTGGCAAAGAGCTGCTTGCCCGGGCATTGCATGATCTCAGCCCTCGCGCTTCCAAGCCCTTCGCGGCAATTAACTGCGCAGCGATTCCAGAGGCCCTGCTGGAGAGCGAGCTATTCGGCTACGAGAAAGGCGCGTTCACGGGCGCAACACAGAACAAGAAAGGTAAGATCGAATCTGCCAATGGAGGGACTCTCTTCCTGGACGAGATTGGTGATATGCCCTTCGCGCTGCAGGCGAAACTGCTGAGATTTCTCCAGGAACGGATGATTGATCGCGTTGGCGCAATCGAACCGATTTCAGTCGATGTACGCGTTATCTGCGCGACCCACCGGAATCTGAACCATCTCATTGAAAGCGGCGAGTTCCGCGAGGATCTGTATTATCGCATCAGCGAAATCACGCTTGACGTTCCTGCATTGAGAGATCGCGATGGTGATGCCCTCGTTCTCGCGCAGTCCCTCTTGAAAAGTATCGGGAAGGAGCTTGACCGCCCCCACCTGTCATTTGCCGAGGACGCCATAAACGCTGTTAATAACTATCCCTGGCCAGGCAATGTGCGGGAGATGATCAACAAGGTTAAGCGGGCGATCATAATGGCCGAAGGCAAAAGAGTGACCGCCGAAGACCTTTCACTGCAACCAAGCCCAACGCAAGATGAGAAATGCCTGAATCTTCGCCAGATTCGTGAAACCGCGGAGCGGCGCGCGCTTAACCAGGCACTCCAGGTAAGTGGATTCAATATGGCGAAGGCGGCCCGATTACTTGGCATAACACGCCCCACTATTTATAGCCTTACCGATAAATACAACATCGAAACCTCTGAAGCTTCACCAGAGAGCTAGAGAGCAAGGTAGGAATATTTATGAACCATGCACCAAAATCCTCCCAATTCCAGCGACGCCGACCGAAGGCGCGCCTGATTACCTTATTCAGAGGGCGGTGTATCGGCATCGGACTAGCAGCCGCTCTCGTGCTGCCCGGGTGCGGCGGAGGCTCTACAGAGCCAGAAGGTCTTTCTCACATTAACCGCAGTGAAACCTACGCAGAGCAGGGACAATACAGGTCCGCCATGCTGGAAATAAGGAACGCCATCCAGCAGGAGCCTGATAATCTGGACTACATTCTTCGCCTTTCCGATCTCTATCTTCGTGTGGGCGCCTATCCAGAAGTCGAGACACTCCTGGCTCCAAGACTGGATCAACAGCCTGCCGAGATCGCCCTCCCCTTGGCAGAGTCCTACATTGGGCAGGGCAAGCACTTATCCGCGCGTGAAACATTGGCACTGGCCGACCTTCAAACTCCAGAAGAAAAAGGTCGTGGCGCCGTTGTGCAAGGCGAAGCGCTAAGACTCGCTGGCGACTATCAGGCAGCCATAGAGCAATTCGAAAAAGCAGTGACTGAGGGATGGCAACTGGAAAAGGCCACCGCAGGAATTGTGAAAACATACTTGCATCTGAACAATCCTCAGGAAGCGGTGTCTGAGGCTGATGCCTATCTCGCGGAACATCCGGCCAGCTCTGAAGTCCTGATGTTGAAGGGACGAGCCCTTTATACCCTGAATCGCCTGGAACCAGCCGTAGAGACGCTAACGGCGGCTGTGAACGCCCTTCCCACCTCTGACTTTTTTCTACCTGTGCGAAGACAGACTCTGACCCTGCTCTCCCGCGTCCTTACAGAACAAGGCCGCATTACCGAAGCACAGGTATACAATCGGGTACTCGCGGAGAACACCGATACCGATCTTGAGAATCAGGCAAAGTCAGCGATTTCTGCGATTAAGGAGGGTCGCTTCGACGAAGCCTCTGAGACCCTCCAGGATCTGCTCCAGTTAAATCCCGATAACGAAAGAATCGCTCTTACCCTTGGCGCGCTTAACCTGCAACAAGGAAGGCTTCAAGAGGGCCTGGACCTGCTTTCCCAGAATATTGATCCGGAAACGTCCCCCACACGCTTCATTCGGCTCACAACAATGGCTCGAATCGACAAAGGAGAGCGTCGGGAAGCATATGCAACGCTAGCTCGAGCAATCGAGGCCCGCCCCGATGACACGGAACTGCTAGCCATGCACGGCATGGTGGCGCTGAGTCTCGAAGACACTCAATCCGAGGGTGTCGCAAGCCTGAGCCGGGCCCTGAGCCTCAATCCCGAGAACGTTCGACTTCGACTGGCCCTGGCCAATTATTACGAACGTCAGGGGATGCCCGAGCAAGCGCTCGGACAACTTCGGAATGCCTTTGCAAACAAACCGGACGACTGGCCCACCACAGCGGCCTATGTGCGGTTGCTGATCCGCGAGGGCCAAACCGGAGAACTTGGAGAGCTGCAACAATCCCTTGAGAACGGGTATCCCCAGAACCGCTCTGCGCAGCTTCTTGCAGCGATTTCATCAGCAGGCGCTGGCAATACCGAAGACGCAATCAATAAGTTGGAAGGCCTTCGTGACAGCAACCCTGAAAGCATTGAGGTACACGTTACGCTCGCCCAGCTATACCAAGAGACGGGTCAACCAGACAAAGCCGTCAACAGCTTTGTCGCAGCTGCTAAACAAACCGAACCAAAACTACCGCTGCTGTTCAGGGCAGCACGGCTCCATGCCGCCAATAACGAAAGTGATTCAGCCGTGTCGGAATGGACCAGATCGGTCAGTCAGGCTGACCCGGAACTGGCCAATGCACTCGCCGCAACAGAGATTCTTTGGCTGGTATCCAAAGAGGACCTGGAAACAGCCCGTTCCCGTCTCGAAAAAGCCGGAACGGGAATGGAATCACCGCCACTCAAGACCGCTGAAGCCAGCCTGCTTGCCGCAGAAGCACAACAACTCGCACTCTCAGAACAATGGGATACAGCGGTCAACAAGGCTCAACAGGCTTTTACATTAAACCCCGAAAATCAGGCTTTTGCTCTGCTACCGGCACGAATTCTCACCCAGCAGGGTAATATCGACGCAGCTCAGACTGCTGTGTTGGATGTCGAGCAGGTTTTCGGAACAACGGCCGCAGTAACCGCCGCTCGCGCCGCCATCCTGCAGGCTGATAATCGCGCCGAAGAAGCATTTCAGACCCTCTATAAATTTTGGAGTGACAACGGTGACCCTGCGGTACTTCCCTCGCTCGTTCAGCTGTCCAATCAGGTTGCAAATGAGAAGACCAACGAACTCACGGCAGAATGGGTTAATTTCGCCCCTGACAGCGTTCCCGCCAATCTTTCCCGTGGAAATCAATTGATGACCGAAGGGAATATCATGGCTGCCGCAAATCACTATCAAAAGGTTTTACAGCAGGATCCACTCCATACAACGGCTTTGAACAATCTCGCCTGGGCATTAAGGGATACAGATACCCCTCGTGCACTTGAATTCGCAGCTCGTGCTGCCGAAATTGAGCCGGAGAACCCCGCGATTCTCGATACTTATGGCTGGATTCTTCACCTTGATGGCCAACATCGTGCAGCAATGGATCAACTTCAACGAGCGCTCGCAATGGCACCAGATAACGAGGAATTCAAAAAGCACCTCGACGAGGTTCGCAGGGCACTCTAACCATAACCGTCTCGCCTTATCGATAAAAAAACCAGACTCGAAAGCGTGTCTGGTTTTTTTACATCTCATGCATAGCCGCTTTACACAACCGGCCTAATGGCTTCTCCACCGAACTGTTTCATATATGTTTTTCCGTTCTGGCATGGATGTTGATAACTAAAGAAATGGGGACCCTTCCCCGTCGCCAAACCTCTCGCGAGAGGGGGACGGAAAGCCACGGATCTCTCTGAGATGGCCGGGTTGCACGGAACGCATTACACCTTGACGGAGTATCAGTACAATGAAATTGGCCAGAACGACTTTAGCTGTAGCGTGTCTGAGCGCCATGTCTGCTCAAGCAGCATTCATTAACGACGGTTCTGAGGCGAACCTCAGTGAGATTATCAACGACAATCTCATTGTCTCTGGACCCAGCGTTAATGTGCTCGGCGATACCAAAAACAACGATGTAAGCACTGAGCGTTTTTTCACCTCATCCCCGGACGGAAGCAACAGCACAGCAACTTTTCTGATTGAAATCACGTCTATGCTGTCCAAACAGTCTTTCGGCATCTACAACGGCGACGATTATGTCGAGTTGTTTAACGGTGCGGACGAAGGCAGCTTCACCACAAGTGGGGGCTACAACGGGCCCGTAACTGACAACGCCAACCGCGCCCAAGTCAGTTTCGACATCTCCGGTGGTAGCTACAGCGTTTACGTTAACAACCAGAAAAAGGGAACCTTCGCCAGCGAGGAGTTCGGATTTTACCTGGGCCGCGGTGGCGCCCCGTTAATCTACTCGGATGCCGAGCGTAATGGCGGCGTTGAGCGCTTTGTTGCGATTCAGGGCAAGGGGCAACGGATCAATCTCGGCAGCGAAATAACTTACGGCTGCTCCGAACAGACTCCTGAAGAATGTGTACTCTGGGAAAACGATGACTACATCCTCGGTTTCGAGGACGGATCAGACATGGACTACAACGACATGCTGGTCTACGTTGAAGACATCGTACCGGTTCCTGAACCCGGAACGCTTGCCCTCCTCGGTATTGGTTTGTTCGGCCTCGGTGTTGTTCGACGCCGCAAAGCCTAAAGCCAAATAGCAAACGCCGAGAGCCCCCGCCGCACATGCAGCGGGGGCTTTGCAAACAGACCTGATGACGAGCGACGCATAAGGCGATACTCTTTGCAGTAAATCAATAACAGGATTCTCAGGTTACGGATGACTCTGGCTCCCCGGCTCTCTCATGCTTGGCCCTTTCTCTTGGCCACCCTCGCATCCGTTGTACTTTTCTATCCCTCATGGGCCAGGCTCGTTGAAATCTGGCTGAAGTGGGAGCAGACCATGTCACACGGCCTCCCCACAGCTATTGCTTATCTCGCTCTTCTTGTTATTCACCCACCTCTGGGTAGCAGCTCCCGCTGGTCTGATAAGGGGCTGTGGAGTCGGCCTGTTGGAGGCATACTGCTCATTCTTGTCACATTCGCGTGGGCGGCACTTGAACTGGTTCGAATAGATACGCTCGCCTATCTCAGCTTGCCAGTCAGCCTCTTTGCAATCACGTGGACTTTGCTCGGGCTGGGGGGCGCGCTGAAGCTCGTCCCGTACCTTCTCCTGCTCAGCCTATCGCTGCCTATATGGGCTGACCTCATTCCGATACTGGTGGATATGGCCACCGTCGTTGTCGGGAGCGCAGTCAGCGCCCTTGGGATAACCGCATTGATTGAAGGCAGCAATATTACTCTCGCCTACGGCAGACTCGTTATTGCAGATGGTTGTTCCGGAATCGGCTTCCTCGCAATTGCAATGCTGCTTGGAGCGTTCACGGCGATCCTGAACGACTATCGGTGGCGAGGCTGGGCAATGATAACGTCCTGTTCCATCGCCTTGGCTCTGGTTATTAATTGGGTGCGCATCATTGCATTGGTGCTAATAGCTGACTGGACGAATATGGAAAGTTCCCTGGTTCCTGAGCACGAATTGTTCGGATGGATCGTGTTTGCAGCCTTTATTCTACCAGCGCTTGTTCTGGCTCCGGTCAGGCGCCGAAAAACTTTACAGATTAGTAATGATTACGCGATCAGCTACTCCGCTTTTGGTTTTATCTTCATCGCACTGGTGGCCGGAACAGGAGTGGTTTTCCTGGTTCAGGCGAGGGAGATAGAGGAGCCTCCACTCACTTTCACAAGCGTTGATTTCCGCGAAATAAGTGCGCCTGCACTTCCATTGTCACTCCAGGTGCCTGATCAGCTTGAACAAAAATTCTTCATGGAGGAAGGCACGGAGGTTTACGTATCTCTGGCACAGATCCAACGCCATTCTGCAGAGGAAAAGATAGTCCCTTACTTACCGCCACTCGTGGATCGCGACATGTGGTTCAGGGAGGCGACACCAGCACCAGGCAAAGAAATATGGAGGCGAATCAGCACACCTGAGAGAGTAGTTGTCTCACATATTTACGCTATCGGCGCCTACCGCACAGACACCTACGTGAAAGCCAAGTTATTGCAACTGCCAGCAATCTACAGTGGAAGAACGCGGTTTGCACTGATTTCACTGCAAGCGAATTGCAAAACCTCAACGTGCGATGAGGCTTTGGACCGTCTTGCTGTCTTTGAGGCCGAGACCGATATCTAAAGCCAGTTTTTGCCTGTCGACACGTTTTACACCTCGACGGTTTCCCTTGCCCCCTCAAGCTCCTTACTCATTGTTTTAAAGGGCTTTACTCATGTTGGCCCCTCCATTGCTTTGTTACTCATTGCAACACGACACTAAACACAGGAAGGTGATGCTATGAACAAATTTATTGGTGGAGTCGCTGCGGGCGTATTCATGACTTTTGCGACCGCGCAGGCAGGGATGATTACTGATACGGTAAATCAGAATCAAAAAGTCGGGGGATTGTTTAATAGCAATACCTACTCATACACGCACAATATCAACGATGATGGCTTCGTACTGGGAACTGCAGTCAGTGGCTCATTGTCAATCGACATTGACGATGACGGCGGTTTCTTCGATTTACTGGAAACCCTCGTTTTTCAGATCGAAGATTTCGATTTTGACACAGGCTACTTCCAGTTTGGAACCGCCAACTTCGGCAACAGCCTTGAAGCAGAAGCTCTTGGCGCACTCAATTCAGACGGTTTCCTCGACGTTACAATTACTGCTTTGACTGGTGATTTTTACGTCGGTAGGTCTGTTCTGACAGTGGTAACCGAAGCCGTTCCCGAGCCAGGCACACTTGCTCTGCTGGGTCTTGGTCTCGCCGGTCTGGGCGCTGCCCGCCGCCGTAAGGCCTGATTACTCCCAGTTTTCAGGCAGAAAAAAGCCAGCTTGCGCTGGCTTTTTTTGTGCCTATAGTAAACGCCAAACTCTCTACCAGATTGAATAACCTTTATGTCCGCCAGCCTGAAAGTCATCAAAAGTGCTGCGTTGCTGCTCGGTATGCAGGTCGTTCAGCGCGGACTGGGCATCATCAGTACGCTGATCCTCGCTCGAATATTGACGCCTGATGATTTCGGGATCATTGCGTTGATCACCATCGTCCTCCAGTTTTTTGAGCTGCTGGCGGAGATTGGGAACCAACAATACATTGTCCAGAAAGAAATACTTCGCGACAGCGATCTTAATACTGCCTGGACAATGGACATTCTGATCAAGTCTTTTGTTGCTCTCGCCGTCATTTGTTCGGCGCCGCTCTTATCTGCTTTTTTCGAAACACCGGAATTGGCCCTTGCCCTGACCATAGCGACCCTTGCCCTTCCCCTCCGAGCTCTTCGCACTCCTGGAATGATGCAAGCCGTCAGAGAGATAGATTACCGCCCTCTGTTTCGACTTACCCTCTGGCAAAAGGGACTATCGTTTATTGCCGTGATCACCATCGCCTGGCTATACCAGAGTTATTGGGCAATCGTTCTGGGAAGCCTGCTTTCTGCAGCCGTGTTTGCCATCGGTTCTTATAGGGTTCATCCATACCGGCCCAAATGGAGCCTTGAGAATGCGCGTGAACAATGGAGTTTTTCACAGTGGCTTTTGCTGCGGGGCATTGTCGGGTTTACACGTTCGCAAGTCGACAACCTGATTGTTTCCAAGCACTTCAGCACCTCTGCGCTCGGAGGATACAATCTGGTCCGTGAAATCAGCTTGTTACCAGCCTTGTCTGCAATCATTCCAATGAGCGAGCCTCTTCTGGCGTCGATTGCCCGGGTAAAGGACGATCCTGACTCACTGGCCTACCGGGTGAGATTCAGCCTGGCAATCATGGTGACCGTCCTCACGCCACTCACAACCTTTCTGATGCTGTACCCCGAC
>MRWF01011382.1_pt1 | contig 13107 bp, 16 predicted proteins | sample 1013331 | NCBI WGS metagenome assembly MRWF01 (sample SAMN06117577, study PRJNA244670) | biofilm metagenome | biome: Water; feature: Cathode Biofilm; material: Biofilm; isolation source: microbial consortium enriched at the cathode of a solar microbial fuel cell | place: USA: District of Columbia ... | reverse complement strand
TGGTAGAGCACATCATTCGTAATGATGGGGTCAGGTGTTCGAGTCACCTATGCGGCACCATAACACACTGAATTCATTGAGAAAAACTATACTAACTTGTCTGGGTAGAGTGGCAAGGTTTTACACGCTACCACCGCGCTACCAGCTGAACATTCTTCATAATGATTATTACGGCATCCCGCCGACAAAGCCGCTCGTATCTTCGTTTCGGACAAGCGAAATCCGAGCGCCGCAATGACCGCAATGCGGGCGGCGGCATTTCAATTCGCGCGCGACTTCCGCAAGCGTCACGTCGCGGTGGTCTACTTTCAAAAGCAACTGTAACGGGCTTTGCAGCCATGTGTGCAGGCACTTAATGCACGTTGCTTCAATCGCCTGGCTATCGTCCAAATCGCGCAGGTGCATGTCATCAAGCCAGCTCACCAGAAATCCTCCGCTGAGGGAATCCGTGTGTAGGCAATCTTGCCGCCTGCATACCCTCCCGGCGGCGGCGTCCATGGCCCGACCGAAACAACGCGCTTTCCGAATTTCCGGTTGAGCGCGTCGATTGAAAACGTGATGCGCTCCCACCGCTGGCGGTCGCGGTCGTCATTCAAGAACAGATCAAGCTGGCGCCCGTCGGCGGGCATAAGGTCTAAAAGCGTGACGCCAACGCGGACGATTTCATGCCGACGGGGTAGCTCAAAAGCCGCCTTGTCCCATAGATGCGTTAGCGCGCTCAGGATTGCCTGATCGTCATTCACGCAAGGCAAATCACGTTGCCCAAACCACCCGCCTTCGCGAAGGTCCAGCCATAGCCAAAGCTTGTTCGCGTAGAAGAAATCGCGCCGCATTCTTCGTGCTGCTTTGGTCAATAACAGCCGCGCCGTATCTCGCGCCTTATGAAGTTTTCTGAGGTCCGGTGGTAGGACGCGCCCATGCCCATACATGCCACGCCCGGTCGGTTGCGCCTGAACATCATACCCATGAAGGCCGTACCACATGCGCTCGCCATTCACGTTGCCCCATAGCGCGCGCAACTGTTTCGGCTGCGTCGCCGTGAGCTGCGCGGTGGTGTATATGCCCGCACTGTTCAGGCGTTTTTCCATACGCCCGCCAATGCCGGAAATCTCGGACAATGGCAGCGCAGATAAATACTGCAGCGCGCCCTCCGGCTCCCAAATCGTCACGCCGTTCGGTTTGTCGATTTTACAGGCAAGTTTGGCGAGCAAGCGATTAGCTGCGAATCCGATAGAGCAAGTAATATGCGGCCCTACGTTTTCGGCGATGCGCTTTTTAAGTCGCGCCGCCAGCGCTTCAGGATCAAGAATATCCCGCTTGCCGAGCTTACATGTCAGCTCGTCAATCGACTTCACCGTGTCGATGGGGATTTCGCACGAGATTTCGTTAAGCAATGCGTTATGCGCGCGCCTGAATAGGTCAGGACGTTGCATGACAAGAACAATGTCCGGGCAAAGCGCTTGCGCATCCGGCGTACGCATGACGTTTTGAACGCCCCGCGCCTTGGCTTCCTTGCTGCAGGCAATGACGGTCGTGTACTTCGCCTTGTCCGTTTCAAACGGAATGACGCCAACCGGGCGCCCGCGAAGCGCCGGGAAAGCTTGCTGCATGACGGACGCAAAGAAGCCGTCAAAATCAAGATATAGGCGTTCTATCGTCTCCGGTTTGCGCACGGTCCTACCCCAAACAAATCCGGGTCGGACCGCCCTTCCGGCCACGGGGAAAGAGTAGAACAAAAAAGGAACGACTGAGTCAACGGGCTTGTTTTGAACAGCCGGAATCCTCCTAATGACTCCATGTGCAACCGCTACGCAAATAAGGGTTCAATCGCTGAAATCCGGCGCATTGCAAAAGCGATGGGCTATGGCGTCGAGACTACATCCGCGACGGATAACTATGGCGGGCAGGAAAACATCTATCCCGATCAGGACGCGCCGGTGCTTCGCCCCAAGGGGAAGGGCAAACTGGAGTTTGCGTCGCTGCGGTGGGGCTTCCCGCCCATTCCCGGCCAGAAGACGCCGATCACAAATATCAGAAACCTCAAAAGCAAATGGTGGCGAGACGTAAACCGCGAATGGTTGACGGACTCAAAATATCGCTGCCTCGTTCCGTTTACTGAATTTGCCGAACCGGTGCGCGATTCAACATGGTTCAACATCAAGGACCATGAAATTGCATTCTTCGCCGGTGTCTGGCGTCCTTGGCACGGCGAACGCCTTAAAGAACAACCGGGAAAGAAAAGACGCGCTCGCGAGGAAGGCGATTGGGAACTTTATGCGTTCTTAACGACTGAGGCTAATGATATTGTGCGCCCCGTTCATGAAAAGGCGATGCCGGTAATTTTAACCGATCCTGATGAGTGCGAAGAATGGCTTGGCGGTGGCGCGGAAAGCTTACGGCTGCAGCGCCCGTATGGCGCCGATGAAATGAGCGCGAGAAAATGAGCCTTGGCTTTGACCAACGCGAAAATGAAACCTGCTATGACGCGATGATACGCGCCGCCAAACCACACGGCTTGGATCGAAAATGCGCCAAGGTTTATCAAATGGAAATTGGGCGGGGTGCTTCCGCCTACATGGCTGCGTTTGAAGCCCTCAGGCAGTATGACCTATTAGAGATTGTCGTCGACGATTAGATTTCATACCCATCGCGCCGTGAACGGCTGATGAAAGAGCGCGAATGGTAAGTGATGAATTGCCGTACGCTTGGATGCATGACCCTGATGAGGTGGAGCGAGTTGCTGCGGAAGGCTTTGCACTTACCATGGGAGTTATTCGACCTAAGCACTCATCCAAAAAATGTCAGTCTTTCGGCATTTCATCTATCTTCTCAAGAGTGGCGTCCGATGGTTTAATTACAATTCCACCGTATGGTTTGACATAAACTTTGACATCGGAAGAAAGCGCTGTCTCAGGAACATCCAAAACAAAAGAGTCATCTTCTTCCGCTTCGTCACTTGTTTCGTCGCTTGTTTCGTCATTAGTATTGGCAGGCTTTCGAGTTGAAATCGTAATCGTTTGATTAATATATGGAATAATATCGTTCACAAAAGCCGGCCCAAGAATATCGGACTTTGCTCGATACTCTCCATCCCCCCAGTCATCCACATAAATTTGATCTTCTGGATCGTGAGGAAATTTTTTCACGACCGCGTATCCTGTGCCACTGACTTGCCTTCCTACCCCTATAGCGCCATCGGCAAAGGCAATAGCGGAATTTAATTGTAGATAAGTATCTCGTGACACGGAATCGCCAACCCTTCTATCTTCAAAATGATAACCGTAACCAGAAAAGCGATTGCCCTCATAGTCAACGTCAGCTGACAATGAGAAAGATTCTGGATCATCATTTACATGTTCGGCACGGAATTGGGCATATGTTCTATTGATTGAGTGTTTTGGGTCGCGGGCTACTGAAAATGCACTGCTATTAGTGCGAGTATTATATGATAAGTCGGCAGTAACTTGGTCCCCAAAAAAACGGCGTAAGGACAAAAATGCGGAGAAGTTATTTCCAGTTTCGTTACTAAATTTATCTGCCGAAACAGTGACGTTAAAAGATAACTTCTTAGAAATTCGTTGGTTTGCTGCGAGATAACTCGACCATTGTTCAGTAAAATTAGGCGACCCGAGGGGCGATGTGGGGTTGGGGCGAATTCGGCGCCAATCCCCACCGAGGGATACATGTAAACTCTTAGTAATTGGATGACTTACGGACCCGGTGAACACGAATTTGGGATCAAAAATCAAACTAAAATCACCAATTGATTGAAAACTGTTTTCGCCAATTCTGCTGAAGTTTTCACCAAGGAATTCAAAATCAAGCGTGATATGCGGTAAGTCACTTATCACAGGACTCGCAAATGTTGCTCCGATAGCAAGGTCAAATCCATCATCAAAACGTTTGCTAACCCCACTCCTCGCTGTTACTGACCCAATCCGTGACGAAAAAATCGCGCTTGCCCCCATCATCGCGACGAATTTATCAGCTTGAAAATCTGCCCCAATATTGACGCTGGAATTCAGACCGTATTGTACGAAACCGCTGACCACCGCCTCTTCGAAATTATATTGAGGCCCGTCAATTCTTCCAAAAGCAGGTACACCAGCCGAAATTCCAAAATCCAGAATTCCTTCTGAGAGTCTTGGTGCAGACGTTAAGGCAGAAAATTTTATGCGCTCTGAGCGGCCGGTATTATCGCGTATTTCCAATTCAATCCGCTGAGTGCCCAACTCATTAGCGAATCCTTCAATATCGAATGCGCCAGGTGATAAGAACTCTTGTCGAACCAAGCTGTCATCAGCATAAATTTGGACGCGCGACGGCCGTTCAATCAAAAACGTTTTCCTGCCTGTAGGCAAAACGTTTCGACGCGGTTGGATAGCGCGATAATCGCGCGCAATACTGAGTCCCAAGAGTCGGGTAGAACCCTGAAAGTTAACGGGCCTGGCGAACACATCTCCCAATGTGGCCCTAATCGCCGTCGTAGGAAATTCTTTTTCTAGCGATGTGAATCCTCGCTGAAATTCTACTGACTGATTATTCGCGATACCAAACTCATCGGATATATGGTCCCGTGTCCAGACCAACCTTCCTTCGCTATTTATGGTAATCCCGCCAAATATTTCACTACGAATTGACGGTTCGAAATTTAGGATGAGTTCATCAAATATGCTGCGGCTGAGTGCTGAATTAAACTCCGATCTTGAGTATAAAATAGAGCTATTTATAACAGCCGAAAAACCGTCGGGATGAAGACTGTCCTGCTCAGCGGCTTCAGGTCCTAGCAATGGGGTCTGTATTGGTACAAAAGCCGGTGTTTCAGGATCGTCTGACTTCTCGACTTCTTCTTCGGTCAGCGGGCCTGCTTCACCTACACTTTTCTGAATTTGAGCGCCGCTTACACACGCTAAAGCCGAAATAGGGTATAGCGTGCATAGACTTACACAAACTGACTCTAATGCACCCCGCAACAGCCTCACCACTGCAACCCCTAGTAATCGCTTTTACTTGCGGTATTTTCTAAAAATTACCACAAGACGGCCAAAGCGCAATAGCCCACCCCTAGCTCGATTTTAAGTGCGCTGATTGTGCGTTAGCGGATCAATTTTTTGAAGAGACAGTTTCATATATTCGTGGTAGTGAATCTGTCGATATGACGGCGATATATAAGGTCTAAACTCGACATGCGCGTAATTTTGCTGACTTTAGCATGCTTTGGATTTGCATTATGTGGGTGCACCTCCAAATTCGCTGCTTCAGAGAGTCGAAATCACTTGAATGACCACGTTACACCGCATGCGTTGGTTTTAAGCCCAAAGCCGACTGATAGTCTTGGCGAAGCAGGTCTAAATTCCTTGAACCCCGAAGATGATAGTAACAAACACAAATTAATCGTATATCGTCCCTTTTTAGAGGCGGCTTTTTCCGGTTCAAAGAGATCCTCATTGCGTTGCTATTATGAAGACGAGTCCCCATTACGGTCGGGATTCAATTCATGCATTTACCGTTGCCGCGGGCAAACAATTAGCCTCGTGAAAAGTTCCGCTAAACTGTGCCCGAAGAGTTATGAATTTTCCGACATCGCTCAAGGAATGTATAACTTTCATGTTGGCAGATTAAATATCGTGCACGCTAGCGAGAACGTTGTGAATTCCCCTCAGGAGTGAGCATCATAAATAACCGGCGGTTTGAAAGCCCGTAAACAACTTCAACAATCTTATCCAGTTTCTGTGTCGCTGAAATAAGGGCCGAACCGTAAGTACCACGGATCGGCCCATTTATGTTTGAAATAGTTACGTTCTAGCCCTTACAAACTGAAGTGGAACTATAACGACCTGATGGAGTCACCGTTTCCGTTATGTCGCAGCCACCAAGAACATATTGTATTCTAATTGCACGAGATGGCGCTGTTTGCCCGGGTTGTAGGTTACCGTGGTCCATATACCGTTGAAATTGCAACGACCCGTCCTTATTTAATTTCGTTACAATCTGAAATTTGCAATTCGGATCAGTTGCATAGCCTACCGGAAAATTTCCGGGATCAGCTGCAACGAGGCAACCAGTACCCCGTTCCGGCGACGCTGCATTTATTGGTTTTGAATTCATCGAATGTGCCGAACTTGTAAATGCAGCCAGAACTAGAAACGCACTTGTACATGACAGTATATATCGCATGATCTCCCTCCAAATTGTGCTGAAGCCCGCCTCCCCTCGAGGCGCCCCGCAAACATCGATAAGATCGGCATAAAAGTTGCTTGTCCAGCGATTTTTTTTGCGCTCATCAACGTGTTCATTTAGTTGACAAAAATCTGGCTGATAATTTTGATTCCGTATCGCGCAAAGTCTCGGGTTCAAAATTTGTGTTACAATATTATATCTCGATACGCATTTTCTCGATGCTGACATAAAATCATGTCTGATCCGACCAGCCGCAATTAATTGATTTACGGATTTATTCTAGATATTCCGTACAGGGCTTTTATTTTTTAGATTATTACTGAATAGGTTCAGCTTTCGACAGATGTCCTCTCTATAATGCTCAGACCTATCAATTCTGAGGAAGAGGGATAACTGGCAAGTCATGAGGTCACACGCATGAAAATTGCGTCATGCCCTAATCCACTCCCAAAGCGACGAAATCTTAAGCCTAATCGTAGCCCATGTATGACACCGTTTTTCACCCCTCTAGCATGCTGACGCTCATCGATTAATACAACCGTGTGGCGCTCGCCATCATAGCCAGACCAAGAATGGGCTCAGCGGACGTGCCGGACGCGCTGTATCCTTTAATTCTCAAAAGTGGAAAGCGTGAATTCATTCGCTCCGACAGCGGAAGGGGATTTACCGCTGAGGCGTTACGAGACTGGCTTAAGAAGAACGGCGTCAAACCAATTCATATCTAGCCAGGCTGTCCATGGGAGAGCGGCTGAGCCAATAAAATCATGTCCATCCGCATTAAGCGCTGGCATGCGTCTGCCAGTTCCCGAAACTTTATATAACAAAGCTTATGCCGATGGGTCAGGATACATACGGCATATAAATTGGACGAAGGTTTACCGTCGCTTTCACCCGCTAGAATTACGAAGAGATCGAGGGAAATGTGCGTCTAGTCTGAATCAAGGAGTTAGTTGTTTTTCCAACGCTCAATCGCTCAACAGCCCTTCGTAATGCTCACTCAGTTTGGCCCAAAACATCGCACTGGCATATTCGTCAGCGTTCTCTAGCCGGTGGTAGGTTTTCCACCGCATCCATTTTGGTTTTCTCGGAAAGGGTTCGTCCATACTGCCGGACGCCCCGAGTTTGATCCGTACGTCCTGCGTGCGCGAAATTAACCGGTTCGGATAGTCCTCATACTGGCTGGGATATGTCGCCCTATAGCATTTCCGGCAGCGGAAATAATCGCCGCCAAATATCGCGCGACAGCGGCGGCCACAGGAAAGGAAAACAAACCAGAGCCGTGCCCCACCAAAATTCTGTGTAGTACGAGAAAAGGGGATTTCCTCGCAGATGGGCTTCCAATCCTCGCCGCGATTCCGCACGCGATAGTCAAGAATTAGAGCGTGCGCCTTGTATTCCATTTGCACGGATGCGACGCGCTTTCCGTTGCGAGACCAGTAAAACATGCGCCGCCCCAGAGGTTGCAGCATGTTCAATCGCCGCAGATCGGTTAGGTCAATTTTGCGCAAGTCTGTCAGCTTCGTGGCGTATCGTCCGCCACCGCTTCCCCAGCCGCCCATCTACATTCTCGAAATCATGTGGTTAACCTGAAGATTCATGCTCTGTAATAGTTGTTCGCCGTTCGCATAAAAAACATATTTCGGGGCATTTAGCACAAGAAAGCAGGATGCGTCGGTCTGACTTGAAAAGCCGCAGGGATTCAACCTGCCCCCATTTTTTCAACTGTGGATGCGTCAAAATCTGTAAGCCCCACCGGTCGCACCCCAAAGAGAAGCATATCAGCCACGCCCCCCGGCATGTAATTATGTCAGTCCCTAAAAGCGCTGCCGCGTATGGTAGACTGTATAGGCAGTCCCGAGACGGAACGCATAAGCTAAGGTTTGTTAAGGTCACGAGTACCCTAGAGGAACGCAACGCGCTCAATGAGAGCCATGTAAGTATTGAGACGGAACGCTAGGCCGCTTTGCGTTCCGTATGAGTACCGAGTTCTGAATTTTGTCGCCGCGGCCAACATTTCCAGTTGTTCGTCGCAGGTCCAAATTTCGGCATATCAATCGTCTGATCTGTAACGGCCCAGGTGGCAGCGCGCCGCCCGTACCAGTGTCCCTCACTCATTCTAATAATAAACCCCTTTTCAGCGAGTTCATCAAAGGCCCGTTTGATCGTCGTTTTGCCCAACCCAAGCAGTCCTGCCGCTTCGCCGTAGGATAGGCTCAGGTCGCCATTGTTTCGCCCGTTATACCGTGAGCGCAATTCGACATACACTTTGACGCCAGAGCCACTGAGCGAGCGCCAGGCCAGTGAGCGAGCCATCCTATAAGGAATTGGCACGAATTGGCCGCCCGTTTTGGAGCGGCCCTTTTTTGTGTGTCGAGGCACTATGCTGCCTCCTCGTCGATGAGACTCACAAGCGACCGCAGCACATATCGGGCATGTGTTCCCGCGAATACGCCGCCGTGGCGTTCGTGTACGGTTTCAATCGCCAAACCGGCGCGGCGGAGATTGAATACATAGGCCGACCACCGCGGCGCCGGATTGTCTATCGGTGTACACCCGCGCACACCGGCGTTGATGAGTTCCCTCAGCGCCCACGCATTGCGTCCGTCAAAACTGAGACAATCGCCGCCCGTCAGGACAGTAATTGACATCGCATCGCTATTCCTCATGACGCACCGCCCGCGCTGCGCTGAGGTTTTTCAGGGCTTGCGCTTTCTGTTTTTGGGTGGCTGGAGCGCGGTACGGATTTTCGCCCATCCTGAACGCCCAGAGGGCGCAGGTTGCGGACGGGCATTCTTCAACCGCTATAGGGCTCCCACCTGAACAGTTGAGACAATGACGCCGAATGGCTCGGATCGGGTTTCGTTTTGCGGCGGTGGGCTTAGTCATATCGACCTCCATCGCCAAAGGCGCCAAATGCGATTTCACAGATGGCCCGCGCGGTGGCGCCGTCAATGCCGAAGCGCTCGCGCATTAATTGGAGCCTTAATGCAGCCGCGAGGCTGATTTCGGTCATAGGGGTATTGTTTCCGCGTCGCGGATTCTTAAACTCAGTCATAATCGGTAAATCCTCTGGCCCTGCCGTTAGCGCGGCGGGCCTTTTTCTTACGCGGCCTTAGGCTCGCTAGTGGTTGTTTTCATATTGTCCTCGATGAAAGCGTCGAGGTCGGATTTCCGATAGCGCACGGCGACGCCAATTCGCGTAAACGGAATTGACGGCTTACCGCTCACGCGGGATTTAGCGAGAAATGACGCGGAGACCCTAAGATAGCGGGCTGCTTGCTCGGTGTTAAATAGTAGGTTTGTAGCTTCAGGCACCAGACTAATTCCCATGATTGCAACCGAATTGCCTCGGTCAAGATAGGAAAGAGAATGATGCCTCAGATTGTTCGAAAACAGAGAGGTGGGTTTCTGAACACTCAAATACCTGTTCGGAAACTGCCGTACGGTTTTCGAATAAGCTCTTACGCTCTTTTCTCTCTTAATTTTGGCGTCCCGCCGATTGCGCCCGCAACTGGGTCAATCTCAAGGGTTTCGTCATCAAGCCAACGCTTAATCCAATCCATTCCAAAAGACTCTTTATTGGATTGGCAATATTTCAGCACTTTTTGGTCTTTCTCAGCTTCGTAATACCGCACCCGTAAGGTCCCATTGGACGCGCCATGTAAATTCTTGCGCAAACCGTCAGGCATGGCGCGCAGTATACTTTCCAGACTTGCATCCGGTTTCTCAGATTTGCGAAATTGCACATACGCATAAAGCATTATGCGATGTATCCGCATCCATTTAACTTTCGCTCCGCCCTGAGGAAGAGTATCTTTGAATTCTAAGGCGGCAAATTCTGGTATGTGCTTTTGGGCGAGGACGATAGCGAGAGTCTGCCACGACCACGATTTACCCGCCGAAATTCCAAAATGATTAAACAGCTTTTCAAGGTTGCGGTCTAAGTTCGTTTCCTGGGTCTTCGCTAGCTGTGAAATTAGTTCGTCGCGTGTACCGTCAAATTTATCAAAATCAGTAAATCTGAGTACCTCGAACGAGAATTTCGGATATGGCTTATCTTTCTTGTCCAGTGCTGCAATGAGTTCGTCTGATGCCGCAACGGCATCTTTCTCCGATAGACCGTTACTCATCCAAGTATAATTTGAGACTTCGCCATTTTCTTGGTCCAGATAGAGATAACAGGTTATCGCTTTCTGTCTCGGGCACGAATAGGTGAGTTTGTCGGTTAGCGTATCATCAAAGTCAATTTCCATTTCGCCTCCGCTCGGCGCCGCAATTAATATGCGGCGCGGCGGGTCCGTGCGGTGCGGACTTTTCGGCGGCCAAACCTAGCCGCGCCGAATCGGGATTTTACCCGCTTTTACGCAGCGGAATAACCTTCGCGTTTCCACCGCCCATGCTGGCGGCAATAGCGGACGCCACTGCGTTTGCCGCAGCGTGGCGCGGATCGTCCGCAAAATGGGCGTAACGTGCGGTGGTTTGCGGTTGTGAATGCCCTAGAAGCGAGCCGATGAGGGGCAGAGACATACCGCCCGCGGCGGCGACACTGGCGAAAGAATGCCGCAAATCGTGAAGCCTCACGTCTTCCAGATTCGCCATTGCTCGAATCCTTCGCCACGGCTTTTGCAGATTTACAAGAGCCGCGCCTTTCTTGGCTCCGCAGATGACGTGCGGGTTTTTAACCTGCCGTGGCAAGTCGGTCAGAATTTGGACGGCGGGCGCGGGCAGGGCGATGGTCTTCGCGCCGGTCTTGGATTCGGGAAGTCGTAAAAGCGTGGCATTCAAATCAACATGTTCCCACCGCAGGGACAAGATTTCTGACAGCCGGGCGCCGGTGAACAGCAGCAGCCGAATTGCTGCGATAACGTAGACGTTTTCGCCGGTGGCTTCAGCCTTGGCGAGCGCGCTTCCAAGCCGCTTTAGTTCTTCAGGGGATAGAAAGCGCTCCCGTGCCTTTTCTTTATATTTTTTGACGCGGCGGCATGGGTTTGAATTTTCAGGCCGCAAGCCCCAATCTTCGGCAACATTGAACATGTGAGACAGTAGAGCGAGATAGCGGTTTGCTGCGTAGGGATGTGCCTTCATGCCTTGATGGAAACGGGCAATGTCGCCGCGCTGAATATCCTTGATGCGATAGCGGCCCAGTGCAGGCCGAATATGGTTTTTCAGTGCGCGGGTTTCCTCGCGGACGGTGGACGCCTTTTTATGACTCTTTGCGTAATCCTTCAGATAGCGGTCTGCAAAAGCATCGAAAGTATCGGCGTCGCGCTCGATTTTCGCCTCTAGAGCTGGGTCGATGCCGTCGCGGATTTTGCCCTTCAGACGCTCAGCCTCGCGCCTCGCTTTATCGGGTGTCCAACCATCTCCATGTTGACCAATAGTGACCCACCGCTGCACGCCGCCACGGCGATACTTGAGAATGTAGCTACGGGCGCCGCTTGCCCATACGCGTAGCCCCAGCCCCTTTATTTCGCCGTCCCAAATCGTTTCGCCCGGCTTCGCAGAATCAACGCGTCTTTTGGTGAGTTTTCCGGCCATCTTCCGTCTCCTGAGGAGTGGTAGCTTTTGAGATGAAGGGACCGCTGCGCTACCACTAAGCTACCATCTGGGGTCTATCGTCGGGAAACGCAAGGCATAGTAATGCCCATTTTATGGGGATATTTTCAACAATGGGAAACGGCAGGTAAACGCAGGAATCGAAGAACGCGACATTCGTAATGATGGGGTCAGGTGTTCGAGTCACCTATGCGGCACCACTTCTTCCTTGAGCGAGTTGGGCGCACGCAATATTTGCGTTATGATTCCTGATCGCTTGAGGAGCCATTCATCTTAAAAGAAACCATCAATGCGACGCGGCCGCTGGTTTTCTGGCCGCCCGTCATATTGCTGACCGGCGCGCTCGCCTTCAGCCTGGTCGATTTTGACGGGTTTTACGCAACGGTGAAGCGCGCCAATGACTGGATACTGTCGAGTTTCGACTGGCTGTTCAGCTATGCGTCTTTCGCTGCCGTATGCCTTGTCGCATGGGTTGCTTTATCGCCGCTTGGCGGCGTGCGCATCGGCGGGCCTGAGGCCAAGCCGCTCTTGAGCCGCTGGAACTGGTTCTCGATTACGCTCTGCACGACTATCGCCATCGGCATTTTATTCTGGGGCGCGGCGGAGCCGATGTTTCATGTGAGCGCGCCGCCGGACTATGCGGGCGTTGAACCGCATACGGACGGCGCGGCGCAATTTGCGCTTTCGTCAATGTTCATGCACTGGACGATTACGCCCTACGCTATTTACACGGTGCCTGCGCTCGCCTTCGCGCTGGCGCATTACAATCTCAAGCGGCCTTATTCGTTGAGCGGGCCTCTATCGGTTGTCTTTGGCAAAGTGGCTACGGGGCGCGCCGGCGCGCTGATTGATGCGGTCGGGCTTTACGCGTTGGTGGCCGGCGTTGCTGCGTCATTGGGCGCCGGCGTCATGACTTTATCCGGCGGGCTTGAGGCAAGTCTTGGAGTTTACGATAGCGTCTGGCTTCGTTTCGCGATCACGGCCGCGATTGTTCTGGTGTTTGTCGCCTCATCGGTTAGCGGGGTACAGCGCGGCATCAAATATCTGTCAGATATCAACACGAAGTTCTTCTTCGTACTGGTCATCTTTGTGCTTCTTGCCGGGCCCACCCTGCAGATTTTGATGCTTGGCGCCGAAAGCGCCGTTGAATACATCACGAAATTCATTCCTCGCAGTCTTGCGCTGGGCGAGCGCGCCAGTGATCCGTGGATGCGCGACTGGACGGTGTTTTACTACGCCAACTGGCTCGCCTGGGCGCCGGTGACGGCGCTTTTCCTGGGGCGAATTTCTGTCGGTTATACGGTACGCGAATTCATATTGTTCAACCTTGTTGCGCCGGCCGGGTTCGGCGCCGTGTGGATGACGGTGTTC
>MRWF01008504.1_pt1 | contig 13141 bp, 9 predicted proteins | sample 1013331 | NCBI WGS metagenome assembly MRWF01 (sample SAMN06117577, study PRJNA244670) | biofilm metagenome | biome: Water; feature: Cathode Biofilm; material: Biofilm; isolation source: microbial consortium enriched at the cathode of a solar microbial fuel cell | place: USA: District of Columbia ... | reverse complement strand
GCCGCCGACAGCACCGGCAGGTCCTTGTACTCGGTCTCGCTCAGCATGTCGGCGATGTACCAGGTCTGCGCCTGGGACACGATCTGCACGGAGGGATCGTCGGCCACCAGCGCGAAATAGGAATGCAGCGGCGCCTCGGTCTTGCCGACGGCGGTGCGCACATAAGCCAGCGTGGCCTCGTGCATGTCGCGGGCCGCGTCCTCGACCTCGGCCTTGCTTTCGACCAGTGGCTTGGCCTTGCGGTCGACGCGTTCGAAGATCGGCCGCGCCTCGCTGGTCGAGGCGCTCACCCGCCAGCTATTGCCGTCGCGCTCCAGCATCAGGTCGATCAGGCCAAGATGCGAGCCCCAGAATCCGCCCATCACGGCCGGCTTGCCGCCGATCGTGCCCTTGGCGTTGTCGACACCCTCCATGCCGTCGAATTTCGGACCGGGAAAGTCGAGATGGCTGTGACCGGTGACGATCGCGTCGATGCCGTCGACGCGGGCCAGGTGCAGCGAGGCGTTTTCGAGATTTTCCTCGTACCGGGCCGGGCCGACACCCGAATGCGACAGGGCAATCACGATATCGGCCCCCTCTTCGCGCATCTGCGGCACCCAGGCCTCGGCCGCCTTGACGATGTCGCGCGTCATCGCCTTGCCGGTCAGGTGGCGGGCGTCCCAGTTCATGATCTGCGGCGGCACGAAGCCGATCAGACCGACCCGGATCGGATGCTCCTGGCCCGCGCCGTCCGTGATCGTCTTGTCGACAATCACGTATGGCTTGATGAACAGCTCGTCGTCGCGCGCATTGGCGGCCAGCGCGCCCTTGGTCAGGTTGGCGCACACGAACGGGAAGTTCGCGCCCGCCAGCACCTTGAACATGAAGTCGAGACCGTAGTTGAACTCGTGATTGCCGAGCGTGGAGCATTCATAGCCCAGCGTGTTCATGGCGGAGATGATCGGATGCATATCGCCATCCTTCATGCCGCGCTGATAGGCGATATAGTCGCCCATCGGGTTGCCCTGCAGGAAATCGCCATTGTCGATCAGCATCGAATTGCCGGCCTCGGCGCGGATCCCGTCGATGATCGCGGCGGTGCGCGCCAGACCCATCGTGTCGTTCGGCCGGTCGGCGTAATAGTCGTAGGGAAATACGTGCACATGCAAATCGGTCGTTTCCATCAGCCGCAGATGGGCCTGATTGGCGCTCGCCCGCGCGGCGAAGGGATGGAGCATGACCACACCGCCCAGTGCTGCCGCACCGGACAGGAATAGGCGGCGGGAAATCGGATGGAGCATTTCTGACATTATCGTCTCCCTGGATTTCTGGACAGGCGCGCCTACATGGCGGTGTGTCAGGTCGCGGCGTTGCGCGCTTCTTCCAGCAGATTTCGATGACGGTCGCATGACTGTCTCGGAAACAATCGCGAGCACGGTCCTATCGCCATCACCAAGACGTCGAGTGTCGGTCCGAAAAGCGCGCGTTGCAAGGCTGAAACGCACGCAAGCCAAGATTGAGACGTTGCCCCGGGGTCGTTCGGGCGCGGCGGCAGGATCAGGCGACGCTGGTGCGCGACGAGCCCGGCGCGTCTCCCGGCTGCTTGTAAGCCGCCAGGAAATCGGCAACGGCATCGCCCGGCATCGGACGCCCGAAATAGAACCCCTGCAGACTGTCGACACCGATGCCGCGCAAGAACGCCTCGTGCTCGGCCGTTTCCACCCCCTCGGCCGTGACCTGCATGCCCAGCGTGCGGCCGATGGTGACGATCGAGCGCAACACGCTGACCGTGCGGTTGTCGGCAGCGCCCTGGCCGACCAGAGACTGGTCGATCTTGATCTTGTCGAACGGAACCTCGCGCAGCGACGACAGCGAGGAATAGCCGGTACCGAAATCGTCCATCGCCACCGTGACGCCGAGCGCGTGCAATTGCGCCACCACGCGCGCGACCAGATCGACGCCGCCGCGATAGGCGCTTTCGGTGACTTCGAGCTCCAGCCGGTCCGGCGCCAGGCCACTGGCTTCCAGCACGCCGCGCACCCGCTCCGCCAGATCGCCATGCTCGAGCTGGCGCGGAGAAATGTTGACCGCCACGCCCACGGCCTGCGGCCAACCGGCTGCACAGCGGCAAGCCTCGGCCAGCACCCAGGCGCCGATTTCTCCGATACTTCCGGTCTGCTCGGCAAGCGCGACGAAGTCGTCTGGCCTGACAAGCCCGTAGATGGGATGGCGCCAGCGCGCCAGCGCCTCGAAGAGGATCGGCCGCCCGGTGCGCGCCAGAACCACCGGCTGGAACTCGATGAAGATCTCTCCGCGCTCGACAGCCTTCCAAAGATCGAGCTCAAGCTGCTTTCGGCGCGCGAAGGCCGCGCCGGCCTCGCTGCTGGCCAAACGCACCTGATCCTTGCCGCGCGACTTGGCGTCGTAGAGCGCGATGTCGGCGAGCTGCATCAATTGTTCGGGATCGCGGCCGTCGTCGGGAAGCACGGCAACCCCGGCGCTCACACCGACCTTGAAAGTTCCTGCCAGGGATTCGACGGGGCGCGCCACCTCGTGCACGACTTTCTCGACGATCTCGCGCAGACGCGTGGCGTCCATGTCCTCCTTGATCTCGACAATGGCAGCGAATTCGTCGCCGCCGATCCGGGCCAGGAAGGAATCGCGCGGCAGGAAGCCGGCGATGCGCCGCGTCGTGGTCTGAAGCACGGTATCGCCCACCGAATGACCAGCGGTGTCGTTGATCGACTTGAAATCGTCGAGATCGAACAGCACCAGCGCGAAGCGGCGCGAAGCCGCTTCGACAAGTCCGCGCGCGCGGACCAATTCGTGGGTAAAGCGCGCCCGGTTGCCGACGCCGGTCAAACTGTCGTGATGGGCGAGATATTCAAGCTCTCGCTCCTTGGCCTTCTGCGCGCCGATATCGCGTCCGATACCGCGGAACCCCGCGAAAATACCGTCGCGATCATAGGTCGGTGTGCCCGTTATCGACCACCAGCGTTCGTGCCCGTCGATTATCAGCAGCACCGGACAGTCCCGGAACGCTTCGCCGCGCAGCAGATGATGCAAGACCTCCTCGCGCCTGTCGCCTGCCCTTTCCTCGGGTGACGCACATGTCGTCAGCACCCGATCGAGCCGCAGCTGGTTGACCTTGTCAGCCGACAGTCCCGATTGCCTGGCAAAGGAATCGGAGACGCGCACGAGATTCAACCGGGAATCGCACTGCCAATGCCAATCGCTTGAATTCGCTTCGAAATCATGCAGAAGCAACGAGATAAGCTGGGTCTGTTCGCGTACCTGCGCCATGGCGACCACCCGCTCCGCGAATGCGCTGGCATGCTGGCGCAGCGCGACCGGAAAGGCGATCGCGTAAACGCCGATCAGCTGGAGCTCGAAAGCATGGTCTGCGACGCCGGCCCGCATGAAGCTGACGACCATCATGATCGCCATCGGCATCGAGAAGGCGAACACGGCCCGCGGCAGGGCGGCGAGAATGAAGGCCGAAGAAGCGAGATAGGCCGTCAACAGCACCGTCAAGATGTGGCGAACGTCGTGCTCCGCGCCGACGTAGAAGATCAGCGCCAGGCTGCCCCATACCGCGCCGAACAAAAAACAGGTCGCGATGTTGCGCCAATATTGGGCGCCAACCTCGTCGCGCGCCGGTCTGTGGCCGGAGAGAGGCGGTCCGCTCAGAATGTCGAAAATGATCGCGGCCAGCATGACCACGAACCAGGCCGGCGCAGTCGACGCGCTACTGGATCGCGCGAGCGCATCGAGCGCGATCAGCGCGCCAAGCAGATGCGCCAGGATGGCGACCGGCCGTAGCCGGTTGATCGCCTCGACCTGGTCGATGCGTACGAGCAGACGTTGCTCGCCCGTCATCGCTCGGCGACGCGTGAACCTCGATACGAAGTCCCTGCCCAGCCATCCACGCAGGAAAGCCATCCCGGTACGCTCACCCATATCTGTCCCGAATTGAATTCCCTTGCGGCAGGTCGACCATAGCTGGGCCAGGAAACGAAATGCCTTACCGATCCCATAGAATTTTAGGAGTTGGTCATCCACCGGCCATGCCCGACCGGCGCCTGGCTGGACTGGCACAACGGTTCAATCTCGCTGTGAAAGGCTCTACCATGAAGGTTCAGTTTCCCCGCCGTGCGGCGCATGCCGCGGCAACGGCCGAAGGGTGATTTGGACGCGATGACCGATTACGTGCAGATTCTGGCTGATCGCCTCGCGGTTTTTGTCGAAACCGCCATCCGCTACGCCTCCGATGCGTGGTTCTTCTATCAGGTCGGTCTCATCGTGCTGTTGTTCGCGCTGGCCAAGCCGGTCGGCCGGGCGTTGGAAACCAGGCTCGAGGGCCTGGCGCGGCACATCAAGGGCCAGCCCGGCCTGTTGCGGATTGCCGTGGCCACGATCCGCCGCACGGACTGGATCGTCTTCGTGCTCTTGTTGTTCGTGGCGTTGAGCGCGCTCAGGGAACTCACCTGGCCGAGCCGGAGCTGGCTGGTTTCGACCGCGTTTTCGCTGGCGCTGGTATGGCTCCTGGTCTCGGTCGCGTCGCGGGTGATCCGCAACCGCGTCGCCGCGCGCTCGGTCGCCTGGCTGTTATGGCTTTATGCCGCCCTGGTGATCCTGCGGCTCGACAACACCGCCGCGGCGCTGCTCGACCGGCTGGCCCTGCCCGTGGGCGAATTGCGTGTTTCCGCATTGATGGTGGTGAAGGTCGCCATCCTGCTCACCGCCGCGCTTTGGCTTGCCAATGCAATCGGCAATTTCGTCGAGCGGCGCGTGCAGAGTTCGGCCGAGCTGACGCCGTCGATCCGGGTCCTGATCGGCAAGATCGCCAAGATCGGCTTGGTGCTGCTCGCCGGTGTCGTGGCGCTGTCGGCCGTCGGCGTCGACCTGACCGCGCTGACGGTCTTTTCCGGCGCGGTCGGCGTGGGCCTGGGTTTCGGCCTGCAGAAAGTGGTCTCCAACTTCATCTCCGGCATCATCATCCTGCTCGACAAGTCGATCAAGCCGGGCGATACGATCTCGCTCGGCGACACATTCGGCTGGATCCGCGAGCTGCGGGCCCGCTTCGTGTCGGTCGTCACCCGTGACGGACGCGAATATCTGATCCCGAACGAGGATTTCATCACCCAACGGGTCATCAACTGGTCGTTCAGCGACGAGCTGGTGCGCCTCGACGTCGCCTTCGGCGTCTCCTACGACGCCGACCCACACGCTGTCGCCGCGCTGGCGATCGAGGCGGCGGCGAGCGTCGGGCGTGTCGACGCCGACCGCCGGCCGGTGTGCTGGATGACCGGGTTCGGCGAGTCCTCGCTGGATTTTGTGCTGCGCTTCTGGATCCGCGACCCCCAGCAGGGCCTGACCAATGTCCGTGGCCGGGTGCTCTTGGCGCTGTGGGATGCTTTTAAGGAAAACGGCGTCCAGATCCCCTACCCGCACCGCGAGATCGTCATGAAGACGCCGGTCCGGGTCGAGGGCGGCGAACCGGCCGCGCCGCCGCAGCGAGACTGAAGGGCGACCGTGCCTGGAGGCGCTCATCCTTGAGCGGAACCCTCCGAGCGCACCGATTCGGCACGCTTGCTTCAGAAATTGGAGTCCAGATTGACGAAGGCGCCGCTCCAGTAGTCGGCATTGCCGGACGACGCCGAGCGCAGGCCTTTTCCGGGAAACGAGATGCCGGCGCCTGCTGTGAGATAAGTGTTTTTCGACAAGGCGCGATTGTATTCAAGGTAGACGTCGTCTGCCAGATGACTGCGCGCCACGCCGGACACGAGATGCGGATTGCCGGAATTGTCGAACACGAGCCGCGTTCCCTGACCAAACTGGAGCGGGCTAAACAGTTCGTTCGCCAGGATATGGGCGTAACGCAATGTCACCGTATCGCGGCGCGTCGGTGTGATCCTGAGCATGACCTGGTGCGCACTGACATTGGAATTCAAAAACGCCATCGACGATTTCGAGCCTGTCGACCACGCGCTCGGGCTGCCTTGATAATAGAGCGGATCGAAGCGTTCCAGCCTGGCGGTGGCGGGGTCATCGCCCGAAAAGGTCTGATAGCTATAGGCGATCATCGGTCGCCATCTGGTGTCCTCGAACCTGTATCCCACCTGGACGCGGCCGGCCCATGCGCGCAGGTCGATCCGCTCGTTCCATTCATAGGCGAAATCGCCGGCAAGGAAGAAACCGGGCCAGCGCCCGGAGAAGAGATTCGTCCTGCCGTAGAGATTGATGAAATTCAGGCCTTTGCGACCACCGTCGAGAATGACCGGCGGGGAGAAACCGCCGGTTGCCGCGCGCGGATATGGCGAGGTCGAGGCGGGCACATAACCGTAGGCCCCCCCCAGATAGGTATCGCCATCCCAGTCGAAACGCATGTCCAGGCCGGCGATTTCGGTTCCGCTGTCGCTGGCGGACAACTCGTTCGCATCGACAAAAAAACCGGTCGTGGTGAAACGCCCGACCTCGACACGGCCGATCGTCGCCCTTTCCCACGCCTTTCGCGGCCCGAGCTTGAGGGACCCCCGCTCGAAGCCGTTCGCACCGCCGTTCGCAATCAGCATTCCCGTGCCCAGAACGAGCTCCCGCGGCCCCAGCGAGACGTCCACGACAGCGTCACCACCCATCCTGGCGCGCAAGCCCGCATAAGCCTCCTCCAGCGTGATGCGGCCGGTATTGCCCTTGCCGAACGCGTCGATGCCCAGCGTTCCCGACGCCACGCCCGTGACTTTCCCGTAGAGTTCGACACTGTCCGCCAGATCGTGCGTGAAGCTGATCCCGCCCTTCAGATAACCTTCCAGCCATTGCGGCGTGGCGTCATAGCCAGCTGTTGGCGCGAATATGTCGGAGAAGTTCCAGAAAACGTTCTGTTCCATGACGGCGTTTGCGCCAAGCTGGAGGTGCGCGCGCACCCGCAGTCCGTTCTCGTCGTAGAGCAGCATCGGATCGTCGTTCTGCTGCGCGCGCGCCGACACGGAAAAGACAAGGACCAGAACCGGCAGGCCCACCCCGCAGACAGATCGCAGGCTCATGACTGCCGGTAGACGGTCGTCCCCTCCTTTATGGTCTCCACCACTTCGAGCGTCTCGAGCGTTTCCGGGGCGACTGTCAGCGGATTGTCCGAAAGCACTACGAAATCGGCAAGCTTGCCGACTTCGATCGAGCCCTTTCTGTCATCCTCGAAGTGCTGCCAGGCGGCCCACAGCGTCATCGCCTTCAATGCGATCTCCGCCGGAACGCGTTGTTGCGGACCCAGGATGTCGTTTGACCGGGTGCGCCTGGTGACCGTCGCCGACAACACCCGTATCGAATCCGGATTGGCGACCGGCGCGTCATGATGGGTCGTGAAGCGCATTCCGCGCCGATACGCCCAGCCGGTCGGCGAGATATTGTCGGCACGGGCGGGACCCAGAACCGAATCGCGGTGCCAGTCGCCCCAATAATAGGTGTGCATGGGAAAAAAGGACGGCACGATGCCCAGTCGCTTCATGGCGTCGACCTGATCCTCGCGCGCGGTCTGGCCGTGGATCAACACCGTTCTGTGATCGTAGCGGGGATGACGTTGGAGAGCGTTCTTGACCCCGGCGATCGCGAGATCGATCGCCGCGTCTCCATTGGCATGAATCTGCATCTGCCAGCCTTGTCGGAAGGCCTGCTCGATCTTGTCCATCGCCAACTCCGTGCTGATGGCGGGATACCCGACATATTCGGGTCCCTGGCCTTCCGGCGGGACAAAATAGGGTTGCGACAACCAGGCAGTCTTTCCTTGGGGCGATCCGTCGATGGTCAGTTTCACGCCGCCGATCCGCACCCGGTCGATATAGTCGGGGCCGTAGAGCGGCGGCGTCAGAGTATCCGTCGATGTGAGGATGAGTGGAAAGGCGAGCACGTCGATCGCGAGTTCGCCCCGCTGGCCAAGGGCCTGAAACAGCGACAGTGCGGCGGCCGAAGACGAGGAATCCTGGCATGTTGTGTAGCCGAAACGGGCATAGAGCTGGGTACCCGCCTTCGCCATCTGGAGATTGGCTGCCTCGTCCAGGCGCCCCAGAAACAGGCCAAGCATGGCGAAGAAGGCGTTTTCTTCGACGACGCCGTTAGGCTCGTTCGTGCCGGTTTCCCTTCGATAGACCCCGCCCGCCGGGTCCGCCGTTTCCGAAGAAACGCCTGCCAGTTCCAGGGCACGGCTGTTGACGGCGCCGAGATGCATCGACTGATGCATGACCAGAACCGGCAGATCAGAAGACACAGCGTCCAGGTCCTGCCGGGTCGGATGACGCTGCTCGCCGAGCTGCGCGTCGTCGTAGCCGAAGCCCATGATGATCCCATAACGCTCGACGAAGGCACGCTCGGCCTGCGTCCACTCCGTCAAGATGCGCTGCAGGGCGGCAATGCTTGTTCCGCCGCCGTCGGGAGGCGGCAGCAGGTTCGCCGAGATCGCCTGGATACCGACCATGTTGGCATGGCCATGAGGATCGAAAAACCCCGGCAGCATGGTCCTGCCGTCAAGGTCGTGCCGGACCGTTTGCGGGCCGGCCATCTTCTCCACCTCTCCGATCTGGCCGACCGCGACCACCAAGCCGTCCCGAACCGCGACCGCCTCGGCCTCCGGCTGGGCGTCGTTCATGGTCAAGATGGTGCCGTTGACATATAGCGCGTCCGCCGGGGCGTCCTGCGCGAGGGCCTGCGTCACCCAATTGTCGGCAACCGCCAACGCAAATGATGAGGCGCCGAAAAGCCTGACGAAGTCGCGTCGATTTGTGGAAGCAGGGGCGGATAGGCTGCGGTGATCTGTTCGCATTTCAAGCTCCTGATCCATCCCGCCACGATCAGAATACAGGTAAACGCCCTCCCCTGCGAACGATTTTGTCGCCGGTCATTCCAGGCCGGCGCCCGAATGCGGGAAACCCGCCCCGTCGCCGTGAGACCAACGCCGTCTCAGACGAGATCGGGCCTGACGCCGACACCGGTACGGTCGATCACCTCGCGCAGGGCGAAGGAGGAGTTGATCTTGATGACATGCGGCATCGCCGTCAGCCATTCCTTGTGCACGCGCTCGTAATCCTCCAGATCGCGCGCCGCGATCCTGATCACGTAGTCGTATTCGCCCGACATCAAATGACACGACAGCACGTTGGGGCAGCGTTTGATGGCCGCCTCGAACTCGGCCAGCGACTTTTCGAACTGGCCTGACAGCGAAATATGCACGATCGCCGTCATTTTGTAGCCGAGCGCGGCGTTGGACAGCTTGGCGTGATACCCGTGGATGACCCCGGTTTTTTCCAGATTGTCGAGCCGCCGCGAGCAGGCCGACTGCGACAGCCCCACCTTCTCGGCAAGTGCGGCATTGGAAATCCGCCCGTCCCGTTGCAACGTATCGAGAATAGCGTAATCGATCCGGTCGAGGCTCATAATCGGGATTATCTTCGATCTTTTCTCTAAAATGCGCAAGAATCGGCTAAAATATCCGAGCGCCCTCGGCGACTTCGCAAACACATGCGCACGGCAATGTGCTCTAATCAACATCCATCCCGAATACAACCCGCAACAGGTGGAGGAGAGCTGTTATGCTTGTGGGCTGCCCGACGGAAATCAAGAACCATGAATATCGCGTCGGCCTGACCCCGGGCTCGGTACGCGAATACATCGCCCACGGCCATGACGTGCTGGTGCAAAGCGGCGCGGGCACCGGAATCGGCGCCGACGACAACGCCTACAAGGCAGCCGGCGCGCGCATCGCCAAGACCGCCGAGGAGGTGTTCGCCAAGGCCGACATGGTGGTCAAGGTCAAGGAGCCGCAGCCTGGCGAATGGGTGCAACTGCGCGAAGGCCAGCTTCTCTACACCTATCTGCACCTCGCTCCCGATCCGGACCAGACCGAGGGTCTGGTCAAGTCGGGCGTGACGGCGATTGCCTATGAGACCGTCACCGACGACCGCGGCGGCCTGCCCCTGCTGGCCCCCATGTCGGAAGTCGCCGGACGGCTGGCGATCCAGGCCGGCGCCACCGCTCTGCAAAAGGCCAATGGCGGCCGCGGCGTGCTTCTGGGCGGTGTGCCCGGCGTGCTGCCGGGCAAGGTCGCCATCATCGGCGGCGGCGTCGTCGGCCTGCAGGCGGCCAAGATGGCGGTCGGCCTCGGCGCCGACGTCAGCATCATCGACCGCTCGATCCCGCGCCTGCGTCAGCTCGACGACATTTTCAATGGCCGCATCCACACCCGCTATTCGACCGTCGAGGCGCTCGAGGAGGAATGTTTTTCGGCCGATATCGTCGTCGGCGCGGTGCTGATCCCGGGCGCCGCGGCGCCGAAGCTGGTCACCCGCGAGATGTTGTCGGGCATGAAGAAGGGCGCCGTTCTGGTCGATGTCGCGATCGATCAGGGCGGCTGCTTCGAGACCTCGCATGCCACAACCCACGCCGAGCCGACCTACGAGGTCGACGGCATCATCCACTACTGCGTGGCCAACATGCCGGGCGCGGTTCCCGTCACCTCCGCCCACGCGCTCAACAACGCCACCTTGCATTACGGCCTCCAGCTTGCCGACAAGGGGTTGCGTGCGCTGGCCGACGACACCCATCTCAGAAACGGGCTCAACGTGCACCGGGGCAAGATCACCAATCGCGCGGTGGCCGAAGCGCTCGGCTACGAAATGGCCGAACCCAGGACCGTGCTCGCCGCCTGATCGGGTTTGAAGGCACTCCTCCCCACTGGCCCGCGGGTCTCGCACCCGCGGGTCTTTTTTGCTCGTCTGCGAAAGGCCGGCCTCAGGCGCGGTCCACGCGCACTTGATAACAATTATTGCTGGCCGAGCGTATGTGCAGATAGGCGATCTCGCGCCGTTGCAGCAATTCATGCGCCCGCGTGCAGATCTCGTGCGTCGGCACGACGCTGCCGGAACCGTAGACGATGCGATCGTCGGGACCGTAACCGCGCAGTATATAGCGCGGCGTGGCCTGCAATATCGCCGGCACGACGTCGGTCTCGGGCGCCCGCAGGCATGGGTCGGCATGCAGGAAGATCGGTCCCGTCTCGGCGTAGGGCTGCAACGCGGGAAACGGCCGGTAGGCGAGGATCAGATAGGCTTCGCCCTTGCCGACCGTCCTCAGGCAGTGGCGGCACGGGACGCCGGCCCCATCGGAAATGCTCCGCTCAGCCACATGACCGTAGGCGTCGGGACCCCCGGCCTGAAGCGCGCGAACCGCGTCGGTGGGCAGGGCGACAAAACGAATGAGCATCGGCGACCTCCTGGGATGGAAGGTCCAGCGCTACGGCCGTCCGTGCCCCGCCGCCACCCGATTCCGGCCATGCCGACACACCCTCACAGCCAGGGCTCGACGACCTCCTCCGACCAGGAAACCGGAACGAAGCCCAGCTTCTGATAGAGTTGCAGCGCGCGCGGACTGTCGAGCGTGTTGGTGTGGATGGTGACTTTTTTGGGATCGTTCGCCCAGGCAGCATCGATTGCGCCCGACAGGAAGAAGCGCGCCAGCCCGCGGCCCTGAAACTCCGGCATCAGCCCGAAATAGAGGATTTCGACCTCGTCGGCGAGACGCGACAGGTCGAGCTCGAAAAACCCGGCCGGCGCGCCGTCGACGTAAAGCACCTCGATCTCGGTCGTCGGCCCGTGCAGCGCTTCCGCGAGCGCGGCGTCCGAACAGTTCCGGCGCAGCGACCAGTGATGCGGCCTGCCGACCTGTTCGTAGAGATAACGGTAAAAATGCAGGGGAATGGACCCGACACGCATCATGGCGAGCCGCGGCCCGAGCGGCATCGGCACCGGCTTGCCCGGCGGCGCGGTCATTTCCAGATGGGTGACGCGCGCCTTGAGCGTCTTCTTTCGCGCCATTGTCACGGCTCGCCGGTTTCGACCGGCGTATCGTCGCGACCGCCCCACTCCGTCCAGGACCCGTCGTAAAGCCGGATGTCGTCATGGCCGAGCGTCTCCAGCGCCAGTGCAAGCACGGCTGCCGTCACCCCCGAGCCGCAGGACGTCACCACCGGCCGCGACAGGTCGATGCCTGCCGCCTCGAAGGCCTGCCTCAAAGCCTCAGGCGGCAACAGGGCGCCGTTTTCGGCCAACGACATCGCCGGCACGTTGCGCGCGCCGGGCATGTGGCCCGACCGCATGCCTTCGCGCGGTTCCGGCTCGCTGCCGGTAAAGCGCCCCGGCGAGCGCGCATCCGCGATCTGGCTCGTGCCGGCGGCCACGATTTGGCGCATGTCGTCCAGCGTCGCCACACGGCTTTCGTCGAAATCGGTCTCGAACAGGCAGGAGGCAACCTTGGTCGGCTTCGCCGTCACGAACCGTCCCTCCGCTTTCCAGCGGTCGATCCCACCTTCCAGGATGCGGACCGTCTTGGCACCCATGACGCGGAACATCCACCAGGCGCGGGCCGAGGAAAACAGGCCCGGTCCGTCATAGACCACGATCGTGTCATGGGCTGAAATGCCCATCGAGGCCGCAAAGGTGGCAAAGGTCCGCGGCGACGGCAGCGCGTGCGGCAGGCTCGAATTGGGGTCGACAACCAGATCGTGGTCGAAAAACACCGCGCGGGGAATGTGGCCGGCGTCATATTCGGCGCGCGCGTCGCGGCCTTGCGCAGGCAGATACCAGGACGCGTCGACGATCGACAGGCCCGGATCGTTCAGATGTTCCGCCAGCCATTCGGTCGTGACGAAGAAGGCTCCATTGTCGGTCATCTCGATCACCCGGTTCAGGGCCGCCGCCGGCGGCGAAACATTCCGCATTCCTGTCGCATTTTTGCCGCCCCGCGAAAAGCCGCAAGCCAGCCGGGCGGTCGTTTATTCGCGAAACCGCCGGCAAGAACAACTCGCGCGGCCCCGCAACGGTTCCGGCGGGACGGCGCGTCATGTTGTGGACCGGCACGCAATGCCCGCACTCCGGTCTGACCCTTGATCCGGCAGTCAGGCCGGCAGCGGGCCGAACCGGATGCGGAAACGACGGTTTTCGCGCCCCTTCTTCTCGATCTTGCCGATATGGATTTCGCCCACTTCCTGGGTCTCCGACACATGCGTGCCGCCGCAGGGTTGGCTGTCGACCGCCGCCTCGGCGCCGATGCACACCAGCCGGATACGGCCCGAACCCGCCGGCGGGCGCACGTTCTTGGATTTCACCAGGCCCGGATTGGCGGC
>MRWF01026621.1_pt1 | contig 13239 bp, 13 predicted proteins | sample 1013331 | NCBI WGS metagenome assembly MRWF01 (sample SAMN06117577, study PRJNA244670) | biofilm metagenome | biome: Water; feature: Cathode Biofilm; material: Biofilm; isolation source: microbial consortium enriched at the cathode of a solar microbial fuel cell | place: USA: District of Columbia ... | reverse complement strand
ATCAGGACGAGGCCGGCCTGGCCGAACAGGGTGCGGATCGTCTGGATGATCTCGACCGTCAGCGCGGCGTGCATATCGGGAAACCGGGACTGCGCGGCCTCGGTCAGGCGCCAGATGCGACGCGGTCTTCCCACGGCGCCGGCCTCGTCCTGATAGGAGACCAACCCGCGGGCGAGCAGATTGTTGAGAAGTTTGCGCGCGCCGGGGCCCGTCACAGCAAGGTGACGCGCCAGCGCCCCGGTCGTCTGAGGTCCCCTGAATTTCAGGAAACGCAGTACAGGTTCGCCATTGTCGGAAGTTTGGTCCATGACCAACCGCAATAAAGAAACTAATCGGTTTCTTTATTGCGGTTTAGGCGTCGTGCGTCAAGCCCGCCGTCGGCTGCGGGCCGCGTTGAAAGCCTCAGTCGGCCGCGGAACGCAGTTCGAAGCGACTGACGCCGATTGCGACATTGACGCCGGTCTGCGTTTGAACGCTGACGGGCTGCAGCGAAAAGCTCTCGCCGGAGCCGCCGACCAGAACGTTGGCGCCGGCGCCGACGCCCGCGCTCGCCTCCGCGCTGGCGCCGACATAGTCACCGGCCAGGGCGCCCGGTTCGTAGACGTCGACGGTCGGGGCGAGCACCACCCACTGCATGACCGACTGGCCCGTCACGCCGATATCGAGGCCGAATTTGCGGATGACGCCGAAATAGGCCTCCGTCGGTTCCGTCTCGTCCGCGGGCTTATAGGTGCAGCTCACATCCTTGGTCGAGCCGACGACGAAGCCGGCACCGCCTTCCACGACGCAATCGAGCAGGCCGAGCTTCACGCCCTCCTGCGCGGTGGCGGGCCCGGCAACAAACAGGCCGGCCATGGCGGCGATCAGAAAAGTCTTCATCCGTTCATCTCCTTGTTCGAGACCTAAACGGATGGCGCGCAATAGCGTTCCCCGCGACGTGAGGCTTTATCGTGGCGCGGCGGGGTTGCCGGCCGGGCGCTCACCCCTGAACGCGGGCGAGGCCGGCCTTGGCGGGGCCGTACTCGGGATCGAGCTTCAACGCCTGGCGGTAGGAGCGCATGGCTTTTTGCTTGTCGCCGCGCCGCTCGTAGACCAGGGCCTGATTGGCCCAGCCTTCCGCGATCTCGCCGTCCAGCTTGATGGCGGTGTTGAAATCGGAGAATGCGTTTTCCTCATCGCCGAGGGCGAGATAGGACACGCCGCGGCCATTATAGGGCTCGGCCGCGTTGGGTGCGAGCGAGATAGCGGCGGAGAAGTCCTCGAGCGCCAGAGTGTGCTGGCCCTGCGCCTGATAGAGCAGGCCGCGATTGTGGTAGGCGCGCGGATCGGTGGTGTCGAGCTGGATGGCGCGCTGGAAATCGTCGAACGCCTCGCGCGTCCTGCCGGCCAGACGATAAAGATTGCCGCGCCCGATATAGGCCGCATCGTAGCTCGGGTTGAGCTGCAGCGCCTTGTTGTAGTCGGCCACGGCCTTGCCGTCGTCGCCTTTGAAACGGTGGATGAGCGCCCGGTTGGCATAAGCTTGGTAATAAGACGGGTTCAGGCGGATGGCGGTATCGAAATCCTCCAGCGCCTCGCGGTACCGGCCAGCGCGTCCGAAGGCGGAGCCCCGCACATTGTAGGCCTGGGCATCCCTGGGGCTGCGTTCGATCACCGCCGTCAGCGAGGCGATGTTCTCGGCCGAGCCCTGGGCGGTGTCGATCGCGGCGATCTCGGCGCCGGGTCCCGACGACTGGCAAGCCGCAAGCGCCAGGCATACCAGTGCTGCGAAGGGGGTGGCCGATTTCCGCCCTTCGTGAGTGTTGCCCGAATATGCATGCATGCTGTCTTGTTCCCCGTCCGGTCCTTGAGAACCGCTTTGTTCACGTCCAAATAATGCCCGCCGCCGAACGCAAAAAGGCGGCGGCGATTCTCATCGCCCCACCTTTTATAACGCCGGAAATCGACGAAATAGCGGCGCGATCAACGCGCCATGGCACCACGCGGACCGGACATCAGTCCTTCGCGCTGAGCCCGCTTGCGAGCAAGCTTACGAGCGCGGCGTACCGCCTCGGCCTTCTCGCGCGCGCGCTTTTGTGAAGGTTTCTCGTAGTGTCCGCGCATTTTCATTTCGCGGAAAATGCCCTCGCGCTGCATCTTCTTCTTGAGCGCGCGAAGCGCCTGATCAACGTTGTTGTCGCGGACGAGTACCTGCACGGTCGTTCCTGTCAGTCGGGTTGTAACAATGGCGGACTAGCCAATACTATCCGCCTCTGCAGCGACACCGCCGCAAATTGGAGCGGCTGATAGCAGAATCGCCAAGTATTGTCTACCGACAAAAGCGTGCCGCAGGAAGTCGCTGCCAGGCATGCGCGCCGACCGCAAGTCGGAACCGGAGAACTACTTGGTCGCGACGATGATCAGGCAGGGCATGGCGAACTCGAGGCGACCGTCGAGGGTCGTGAACGGCCGCAGGGCGGTCTCGCATTCGCCCAGTAGAAGGTCGAACTGGTCGTCGTCTAGCAGGCCGCCCAGCGTCCAGGCACAGGCACGTTCGGTCGAAACCAGATCTTCGATCGACCGGAAACGGACGCGCCCCGTGCGGCCCACGATTTGTGCGTCGTCCAGTCCGGCGGCCGCGCAGATATCTTTCAGCTTCTCTATGTCGCCAAGCTCAAAAGGGGCGCGAAAGGCATCGCCGACGCTTTTGCCAAACAGGCGGTCGAGAAGTCTGGCGAGCACATGGTAGCCGGGAGAATCTGCGACTGCGCCGCACACGGCAACCGCCAACCGGCCGCCCGGACGCAAGACCCTGTACATCTCCTCGAGAGCCAGCGCCCTGTCGTCGAAAAACATGAACCCGAACTGGCTCAAAACGGCGTCGAAGCCGGCGTCCGGAAAAGGTAGGCGCTCGGCCGGCGCCTCGACCCAGTTCACAGCCATCGGCTTGCGTCGCGCGACCGCCAGCATCTGCGGATTGATGTCGAGCCCGGTCACGCTTCCCGTAGCGCCTACCCTTTGGGCAAGAGCCCCGGTCAGCGCGCCGGTTCCGCAGGCAACGTCGAGGACGTTCTCGCCGTTTGCGACGGCGGCGATATCGGCCAGGATCTCGCCCCACGGGCCGAAAAGCGCCGGCACAAACTTTTCGTCATAGATCGCGGCGGGGTTGCGGTCGGCGGTTTCGAGCATCATCATCGGCCTCCGGGAAAGTCCGTTCGCGTTCCAACGCGGCGAGGATAGGTGGCGATATGAGCGCGGCCCATGACCGCACGTCCCGAACTCTTGATGCGGCGTCCCGCGATCACGCGGACCATCTTTGGCGCGCTGCGAGCAGCGCGGAGACAGCGCCGCCACTCTTTTCGGCGACGTCGGACGATCCGCTTTCGGACGTCCTGCAGGCGATAAGACTGAGCGGCGCGCTGTTCTTCATGGTCGAAGCAACATCGCCCTGGGGCGTGGCGGTGCCGCATGCCGGCAAGTTCGCGCCGATCATCCTGCCGCGTTCGCGGCATGTCGTTTCATACCATATCGTCATCGACGGGGAGGGCTGGGCGCGAATACCGGGCGTGGAGCCGACACGCTTCGAAGCCGGCGACGTGCTCGTATTCCCGCATGCCGATCCCTACGCGATGCTGAGCGTTCCCGACGGGTCGCCAGAACTCGGCGAAGAGGAGTCGATGCTGTTTTTCCGCGAGATGGCAGCCGGAAAGCTGCCGTTCGTCGTCGAAGAGGGCGGTGGCGGCCCACTGCATGCGACATATGTGTGCGGCTTCCTGGGTTGCGATCTTCAGCCGTTCAATCCGCTGCTGACGGCGTTGCCGCGCTTCATGCATGTCCGACGGCCGGGAGCGGGCGACATGCTCGACAAGCTGATCGGCCTGACCCTGAAGGAGGCCAGCCGTTCGCGGCAGGGCGGGGAGAGCGTGCGGCTGAAGCTCAGCGAGCTGATCTTCGTAGAAGTGTTGCGGCGCTATCTGGCGGCGCTTCCCGAGGGGCAGACGGGATGGTTCGCCGGCTTGCGCGATCCGGCGGTCGGCCGGGCGCTTACTTGCCTGCATGCCGAGCCGTCGCGCGCGTGGTCCCTGGGCGAGCTTGCCGGCGAGGCCAATGTGTCGCGCACGGTGCTCGCAGCGCGCTTCACGCAACTTCTCGGCTGTCCGCCGATGCGATATCTCAGGCGGTGGCGCATGCAGAGGGCTGCGCGGCTCTTGTGTGACGGCAGCCAGAAGATCGCCGCCGTGGCGCATGAAGCCGGCTACGAATCCGAGGCGGCTTTCAGCCGGGCGTTCAAGCGCTTCGCGGGTACCGCGCCGACCGCCTGGCGCCTCGAAAACGGCACCACGGCATCGTGACCGCCGTCGTGGTCCTCTCCCGCGTTCGGCTCCGCTGATGCAAACGCCGCCACCGGCCACGACTGCCGGTGCCTTGGTGCGGCGTCGCGGCTTGACGCAAAACGGCAAACACCGTCGCATTTAGCGCAAGGCGTCGGCCGCAGACCCGATAGTGGTACGCGTCGAAGCATCGTCGCGAACGGTGGTCGGGCAGTTTCCAGGGCGGACAGCCGATGCGCAAATATTCCGTTTTCGCCATCGCACGCGAAGCGCTTCGCGGCCACAAGGGCTGGCCGGCGCAGTGGTCGTCGCCCGAGCCGAAGGCGTCTTACGATGTCGTCATCGTCGGCGCCGGCGGGCACGGGTTGGCGACGGCCTACTATCTGGCCAGCGAGCACGGCATCACCAATATCGCCGTGCTGGACAAGGGCTGGCTCGGCGGCGGCAATACCGGTCGCAACACGACGATCATCCGTTCCAACTATCTCTACGACGAATCCGCCGGCATCTATAACCACGCCATGAAACTGTGGGAGGGGCTCTCCCAGGCGCTCAACTACAATGTGATGTATTCGCCGCGCGGTGTGATGATGCTGGCCCACAACGTGCACGACGTGCAGGTCTTCAAGCGTCATATCCACGCCAACCGGCTGAACGGCGTCGACAATGAATGGCTTACGCCGGATGCGGCCAAGGCGTTCTGTCCGCCGCTCAACATCGCCGGTAACGCCCGTTATCCGATAATGGGCGCGGCCCTGCAGCGGCGCGGCGGCACCGCACGCCACGATGCCGTCGCCTGGGGTTATGCGCGCAGCGCGGCGGCGCGTGGCGTCGACATCATCCAGAACTGCGAAGTCACCGGTATCCGTCGCGGCGCGGACGGCGCGGTCGCTGGCGTGGAAACCGCGCGCGGCTTCATCGGCGCCAACAAGGTCGGCGTGGTCGCGGCCGGCCACTCCACCGTGCTGATGGACATGGCCGGCGTCAGGATGCCGCTCGAAAGCTATCCGTTGCAGGCGCTGGTGTCGGAACCGGTCAAGCCGTGCTTTCCCTGCGTGGTGATGTCGAACACGGTGCACGCCTATATCTCGCAGTCCGACAAGGGCGAGCTGGTGATCGGTGCGGGCACCGATCAGTACACCTCTTATTCGCAGACCGGGGGGCTGCACATTATCCAGCACACGCTCGACGCGATCTGCGAGATGTTCCCGATGTTCACGCGCATGAAGATGCTGCGCTCGTGGGGCGGCATCGTCGACGTGACACCCGACCGCTCGCCGATCCTGGCCAAGACACCGGTCAAGGGGCTTTACGTCAATTGCGGGTGGGGCACTGGCGGGTTCAAGGCGACGCCGGGCTCGGGACATGTTTTCGCCCACACCATCGCCCGCGACGAACCACACCCAATCAACGCGCCGTTCACGCTGGAGCGCTTCCGCACCGGACGGCTGATCGACGAGGCGGCCGCGGCCGCCGTGGCGCACTGACCATGCTACGCCTGGCCGATGTCGTGGTGGCCATGCCGCTTCTCTTGGCCTCGGAGCAGGACTTCTTCCACCTTCCGAACGAGCACGAGGTGCGCGTCCAGCCGATCGCGCGTACCGACGGGGAACGTGGCTGGCCGTTCTCGGTGACATCCGGACATATCGCCTGCGTCTGGTCGGCCGGCCGACCGCTGGCGATTTTTCTCGAGGACATCGACGAGGCCGATACCGACGAGGCGACTGCACGCCACGTGATCCTCTCGGTCGACCCGATCGAACTGACCGTGCTCAACATCGCCAACCGGATGCTGTTTGCGCCGGCCGGCAGCATCGAGAACCTGATCGAACGCGTTGCCCCCTATGTGGTGATCGGCGAACGTCTCTGCGACCAGCCGCCCGGGACCGTGCTCGGCCCGGGAGAATTGTGAGGATCGGCAATCGATGCTTCTTATTCACTGCCCCTATTGCGAGGAAGAGCGCCCGGAACTGGAGTTTCGCCATGCCGGTGAGGCGCATGTCGCGCGGCCGGCCGAGATCAGCGCCGAAAGCGACGAGGCGTTCGAGGGCTATTTCTTCATCCGCACTAATCCACGCGGGATCGCCTATGAGCGCTGGCGCCACATCCACGGCTGCGGGCGTTTCTTCAACGCCGTGCGGGACACGGTGAGCGACCGGTTCTTCACCACCTACGAGGCGGGCGGCAAAAAGCCGGACGCAGCCAGATTTACCGGCGCGGCGACGGGCGGAAAGGACAAAGGCTGATGGTCGGGGCCAATCGCATCGCCGGCTCCGGGCGGCTTTCGGCAGCCGGGCGGCTTGCCTTCTCCTTCGACGGGCGCCCTTATCAGGGCCTGGAGGGCGATACGCTCGCCTCCGCGCTGCTTGCCAACGATGTCCATCTGGTCGGGCGGTCGTTCAAATATCATCGGCCGCGCGGCATCCTGTCGGCCGGCGCGGAGGAGCCGAACGCGCTGGTGGGCGTTTACCGGGATGCCGCGCGCCGGACGCCGAACGTGCGCGCCACTGTCCAGGAGGTCTATGACGGGTTGGCGGCGGTGTCGCAAAACCGCTGGCCATCGCTCGCCTTCGACGTCGGCGCGGTCAACGACCTGTTTTCGCCGTTCTTCTCGGCCGGCTTCTACTACAAGACCTTCATGTGGCCGAAGGCAGCGTGGGCGGCGTTTTACGAACCCCGGATCCGTGCCGCGGCGGGGCTGGGTGTGGCCCCCGACCAGCCCGATCCCGACCGTTACGCCGCGCGCTACGCGCATTGCGAGGTGCTGGTCGTGGGTGGCGGCGCGGCCGGGCTTGCGGCGGCGCTTGCCGCGGCAGAGACCGGCGTGCGGGTCATCATCTGTGACGAGCAGGCCGCGCCCGGCGGGGCAATGCGGTTTGAAAGCGGCGCGCGGATCGACGGCGAGGAAGGCTGGGCCTGGGCGCAGGAGGCCGCGGCCCGGCTCGCCGGCATGGACAATGTGCGCGTGCTGACGCGCACGACCGCATTCGGCTACTATGCGCAGAACTTCGTCGCGCTCGCCGAGCGCGTCGGCGATCATCTGGTCCAGCCCGACGACCGGCCGCGCGAGTGTTTGTGGCAGGTGCGGGCCAAGCGAGTGGTGCTGGCGACCGGCGCGATCGAGCGGCACATGGTGTTTGCCGACAATGACCGTCCCGGCATCATGCTCGCCTCCGCAGCGCGCACCTATCTCAACCATTACGGGGTCTGCGTGGGCCGCAATGTCGGCGTGTACGCCGGCAACAGTTCCGCCTATGCGGCGGCGATCGACCTGAAACGGGCCGGCGTCGCGATCGCGGCAATCGTCGATCTGCGCGAAACACCGAAGGGCGCGCTCTACGAGGAGGCGCGGGGGCTCGGTATCGACGTCCTGCCGGGCCGGGCCGTCATCGGTGTCGACGGCCGTACACGGGTCCGATCCATGACGGTTGCGCCGCGCACCGGCGGGCCATCGCGCCGGATCGCGATCGACGCGCTCTTGACCTCGTCCGGCTGGACGCCCTCGGTTCATCTTTTTTCGCAGTCGCGCGGCAAGGTGGCTTTCGATGCGTCCACGCAACGGTTCCTGCCGGACGCCTATCCGCAGGACTGCGTTTCGGTCGGCGCATGCAACGGCACCGACGACTTGGCCGCCGCGCTGAAGGAAGCGGCCGCGGCGGGTGAACGGGCCGGCCGTGCGACGGGTGCCAGGGCCAAGGCAGCCAAGGCGCCCAGGGTCGACGCGTCGGAGGGCTGGTCGGGCGGCATGCCCGGCGCTGCGCCGGGCGCCGGCGCCGACGCTGCGGTGAAGGCGTTCGTCGATTTCCAGAACGACGTCACGGCCAAGGATATCCGCCAGGCGGTGCGCGAGGGCATGCGCTCGATCGAGCACGTCAAGCGCTTCACCACCAATGGCATGGCCACCGACCAGGGCAAGACGTCGAACATGCACGGGCTGGCGATCGCGGCCGAGGCGCTTGGCAAGGAGATGCCCGAGGTCGGGTTGACCACGTTTCGTCCACCCTACACGCCGGTTACTTTCGGCGCGCTCGTTAATCAGGCACGCGGCGCGCTGTTCGACCCGACGCGCAAGACCGCCATGCATGGTTGGCACGAAAAGCATCGGGCGGTGTTCGAGGATGTCGGCCAGTGGAAACGGCCCTGGTATTATCCGCGCCCCGGCGAGGACATGCACGAGACGGTCAACCGCGAATGCGCCACGGTGCGGCAGGCGGCCGGCCTGTTCGACGCCTCCACGCTCGGCAAGATCGAGGTTGTGGGCCCGGACGCGGCGGCTTTCATGGAGCTTCTCTACACCAATCCCTGGCAGAAGCTGGAACCTGGCCGCTGCCGCTACGGCGTGATGCTGCGCGAGGACGGTTTTGTCTACGATGACGGCGTCGTCGGACGGCTGGCGCCAGATCGGTTCCACGTCACCACCACGACCGGCGGCGCGGCGCGGGTGCTCAATCACATGGAGGACTATCTCCAGACCGAGTTCCCGCATCTCAAGGTGTGGCTGACCTCGGTGTCGGAACAATGGGCTGTGATCGCCGTCCAGGGGCCGAAATCGCGCGACATCATTGCGCCGTTCGTCGAGGGTATCGACCTTGCCGACGCCGCCTTGCCGCACATGTCGGTGCGCGAGGGGCAAGTCTGTGGCGTGCCGGCCCGGCTCTTTCGCATGTCGTTTTCCGGCGAACTGGGCTTTGAGGTCAATGTCCCGGCCGATTACGGCGAGGCGGTCTGGGAGGCGCTTTGGTCGGAAGCCGAAAAGCACGGCGCCTGTGCCTACGGCACCGAGACCATGCATGTCCTGCGCGCCGAAAAGGGGTTCATTATCGTCGGCCAGGACACCGACGGGACGGTGACGCCCGACGATGCCGGTCTCGCCTGGGCAATCGGCAAGAAGAAGACCGATTTCGTCGGCATACGCGGCTTGCGGCGACCGGACCTGGTGGCCGCCGGGCGCAAGCAACTCGTCGGCCTGAGAACCCGGGATCCGAACATCGTTCTGGAGGAGGGCGCGCAGATCGTCGCCGACCCGAGCCAGCCGGTGCCGATGACGATGATCGGTCACGTCACATCGTCCTACTGGTCGCAGAACTGCGGCCGTTCGATCGCGCTTGCCCTGATTGCGGACGGTCGCGAGCGGATGGGCGAAACCGTTTACGTACCGATGCCCAACGGGGTGATCGCGGCGGAGATCGGACAGACCGTCTTTTTCGACGAAAAAGGGGAGCGGGTGCATGGCTGACGTGGCAAACCGCGATCTGAAGGCTTTGCGCCGCGAAAAGCTGGCCGGGCGGTCGACGACGCGCGAGCGCGTCAGCGTCACGCCTGGACCGCCGGCGGCGCGGCTTGCGCTGCGCGCGGTCGAGGACGCCCTCAACTCGGTCTCGCGGGCGCTCGGCGTCGGCTTTCCACGCAAGCCCAAGACATCGGCACGGGCGAAATCGGGCGGCCGGGTCGCACTGTGGCTGGGACCGGACGAATGGCTAGTGATCGACGAGGACGGCGCCGATCTGCTGGCCGCCGCCGGCCGGGCGAAGGCGCTCCATTCGGCCGTCGACGTCTCGCATCGCAACGTCGCGATCCTGGTCGCCGGGGAAGGGGCGGAAAGCTGTCTTGCCGCCGGCTGTCCGCAGGACCTGTCGCTTGCCGCCTTTCCGGTCGGGGCCTGCTCACGCACCGTTCTGGGCAAGGTGGAGATCGTGCTGTGGCGCACCGGCGAACGGGCTTTCCATGTCGAGGTGTGGCGGTCCTTCGCCGAGTACGCCTACGCGTTTCTGGCCGAGGCGGCGCGCGACGTATAGGCTCTGTCCGGAAATCGGACCGGTCTTCATGAACGACGCCCGCCTCGACCATCGACAATTGCTCGCCGCGCTGTCGCGCGAGCAACGTCGCGCGCTCACCGAAAAATCCGACCGGCCGGGGCTTGTGCGGCTTTGCGCTCATTTCGGGTCGATCGCCGGGCTCGGCCTGCTGATTGCGGCGCGGGCGCCGTTGTGGCCGCTGCTGGTGCCGGTCCAGGGAATCCTGATCGTGTTCCTGTTCACGCTCGAGCACGAAACCATCCACGGCACCGCTTTTCGCACCGGCTGGCTCAACCAACGGGTCGCGCAGATTTGCGGCTTCCTGATCGCGATCCCCGCCGTCTGGTTTCGCTATTTCCATTTCGCCCATCATCGCCATACGCAGGACCCGAAACGCGATCCCGAACTTGCCGCGCCGAAGCCCGAAAGCCTGGGCGGGTATGTGGTGCATGTGTCGGGCCTGCCGCTGTGGTGGTCGCTGGCAACCACCCTGGCGCGCCATGCGGCCGGTCGCGTCGAGGGCGAATTCGTGCCCGGCAACGCCAGGGTCAGAGTGGTGCGCGAGGCGCGCGTCACGCTCGTGCTCTACGGCGCGCTGGCCGGGCTGTCGGTGGCTGCCGGTTCGGGCGTCCTGTTATTTATCTGGGTGATCCCGGTTTTGGTCGGCCAGCCCTTCCTGCGGCTTTACCTGCTCGCCGAGCACGGGCGCTGCCCGTTCGTGGCCAATATGCTGGAAAACACACGCACCACCTACACCAACCGACTGGTGCGCTGGATCGCCTGGAACATGCCCTATCATGCCGAGCACCACGCCTATCCCGCGGTGCCGTTCCACAAGCTGCCGCACTTCCATGCCCTGGCCCGCGCGCATCTCAAGGTAACGGAAAACGGCTATCGCCGCTTTCACGCCCGCTATGTGGGCGGCTTTCGCGGCTCAGGCGATGGCGGCCGCGCCGCAGATGTCAGGGATTGAAGGCAAGCAGCGGGCGTACCTCGATGCCGCCGACCTCGCGCTCGCGTGCCAGATGCTTGCCGGCCTCGATCGCCTCGTCGAGCGTGTCGCATTCGATGATCCAGAAGCCGAGCAGCTGCTCCTTGGTCTCGGCATAGGGGCCGTCGACCACCAGCGGGTCGTCGCCGGCCTTGACGAAATGCGCCGCCGTTGTCGGCTTGAGGCGAAGGCTCGGGCCGATCCGGGCCTTGGTGCGGATCTTGTCCTCGGCCGCGCGCACCCGCGCCATCATAGCCTCCTCCTCCTCGTCACTCATGCAACTGGTTTGGGCCTGAGAGTGGTAGCAAAGCAGGGCAAACTGCATCTTATCCTCCTATCGCCGCCCGTTAGGGCGAACAATGGCCGTTGCTACGGGTGCGCTCGGGCGGCTTCCCACGGTGTCGCCGACAACAAGATCACACCGCGGCGATGCCGCCGTCGACGGAAAGCGTGTGGCCGGTCATGAAGCTGTTTTTCGGGTCGGCGGCGAATAGGATCACCTCCACCACCTCGTCGATCTCCGCGACCCGCTTCATCGGCACGCCCCGGGTCAGTTGCTCGATCGCCTCGTCCTCACCAAGTCCGGTCATCCTGACGAAATCCTGAACCATGTTGGTGCGGGCATAGGAGGGGCAGACCGCGTTGACGCGGATGCCCTTGGCAGCATATTCGGCCGCGCCCGAGCGGGTGAGCCCGACGACGCCGTGCTTGGCAGCGGCATAGACGGAAAGGCGCGGAGCGCCGGCGACGCCGGCGACCGACGCGATGTTGACGATCGCGCCGGCCCGGCCCGTGGCGCGTCGCTGTCGTTCCATCTGCGGGAGCTGGTGCTTCATGGCGAAAAACACGCCCATCAGGTCTATGTCGATGATACGCCGCGCTTCCTCGCTCGGCACGCTCGCAAGCTTGACATAGCTTTGCGCGATGCCGGCATTGTTGATGGCGATGTCGAGCCGGCCGAAACGCTCGACGGCGAGCGCCACCAGTCGTTCCGACAGGCTTTCTTCGGCAATGTCGCCGGCCAGCGTCGCGGTCTGGCAGGAGAGCGAGCCGGCGAATTCGGCCAGGCTGGTCTCGTCGACATCCGACAGCACCAGCACGGCGCCGTCCTCGGCCAGGCGTTCGGCCGTGCGCCGGCCGAACCCGCCTGTGGCGCCGGTGACGAGCACGACCTGATCGGAAAACCGCGCCATCATACTCCTCCGTCCACTCGTTTCATCGCGAGGCTGGCAAGTAGCCGGACGGCCTCGCCGTATTTGTGCGCCTTGTCTGGATTCGAGGCGTTGCCGTCGAGGGCGCGTTTGTAGACGCCCTGGCAGATCGCGGCCAGCCGGAAGAAGGAAAAGGCGAGATAATAGGTCCAGTCGTCGATCGCGCCGATGCCGCGGCGTTCGCAATAGCGCGCGACATAATCCTCCTCGCCCGGAATGCCGAGGGCGGCGCGGTCGATGCCGCCGAGGCCGCGGAAGCCGGAACTGTGCGGCAGGCGCCACTGCATGCATTGATAGGCGAGGTCGGCCAGCGGGTGGCCGAGCGTGGAGAGTTCCCAGTCCAGCACTGCGAGCACGACGGGGCGGTCCGGCGCGAACATCATGTTGTCGAGCCGGAAGTCGCCATGAACGAGCGAGACCTGGCCGTCATCGGCGGGCTGGGCCTCGGCGAGCCAGGCCATCAGCCGCTCCATCGGTTCCACCTTGTCTGTGGCGGAGGCCCGGTACTGGCTGCTCCAGCGGCCGTACTGGCGCTCGAAATAGCTGCCGGGCCGGCCGAAATCCGAGAGCCCGGCCTTGTCGATATCGATGTCGTGAAGTGTTGCGAGCGTGGCGTTCATCGCATCGTAGATCGCCGAACGCTCGCCATTATCCGTGGCCTCCGGCAAGGCCGGGTCCCAGAAGATCCGGCCTTCGATGTAGTCCATCACGTAGAACATGCGCCCGATCGGCGACTGTTCCGGCGACAGATGGAGCACTTTGGGGACCGGGAAGCCGGTTTTGCCGAGTGCGGCCATGACCCGAAATTCGCGGTCGACCTGGTGCGCCGATTTCAGCAGCGTGCCCGGCGGCTTGGCGCGCAGCACATAGCGGCCGGATCTGGCGCTGATCAAATAGGTCGGATTGGACTGTCCGGTCTGGAATTTCTCGAT
>MRWF01006535.1_pt1 | contig 13357 bp, 10 predicted proteins | sample 1013331 | NCBI WGS metagenome assembly MRWF01 (sample SAMN06117577, study PRJNA244670) | biofilm metagenome | biome: Water; feature: Cathode Biofilm; material: Biofilm; isolation source: microbial consortium enriched at the cathode of a solar microbial fuel cell | place: USA: District of Columbia ... | reverse complement strand
GCCAAGGGATCCTGCTTGCGAGGGTTCCACTTGATCAGGAAGTCGATCTGGTCCTGCTCGCGCAGGAAGTCGCGATTGTCACGGGCATCGTGTGCACTGTCCAGACGCAGCAGGATGGGCTTGTCCGTCAGTGACCGGGCCCGGGGCAAAACCCGTTTGAGGGTATCCAGAAAACCGTTATTGGCGTGCTGGCTGCCAGGGCGTAGCTCGCAACCCAGGCACCAGCCTTCCTGGCCCAGATACGCGGCAATGGGTGCATAGCCGTCGTAACCCTTGTAGGTGTAGCTGACACCCTCTTTATGGGTCTGGCTGTTGTCCATGGGAAAGACATCCATATCCAGGGCAACATGGCCCATCGCCAGTGGTGACACCGGCGCTTCGACGGACTGAAGAAATTCAACGCTGGCATCCTCCAGCAATGGCGTCAGGGCTTGGGCATCTTCATCAAATCGCTGGCGCAAACGGGCTGAAGATGGCGACTGCTTGATGCCCATCGCCGATTTGAAGAACGGATCTGTTCGTACCGGCTCGGCCGCCTCGAAATCGCTCTTGCCCAGCGTGATCAGGCCCAGGTAGGTGCGGATCAGCTCAATGTTCGGAATACCGTGCCGCTTGACGACTGTGCGAGCGGTTTTGATCAGCGACGTGTGCCGGTTCAGGCAGTGGCCCACCAGGGCCAGTCCGCCGTGGGGTGTATAGACTTCGGTTCGGGATTGCTGGAGAGTGAAAGTACGCATGAGCTAAATGCACTGACTGGGTGAATGGATGTCAGGTGCTATTATATCGCCCAAGGCTTTGTTATTGCAGGCTTTGGATACAGTTTCAGCCGGTTGAACTCACGGATTCAGGTCGGTTCTTAATCAAGATGGCAGTAAAATGAGCGTTCACGATGCTCTAGTTCTGATTAACAGAGCTGTTACCGAATTTCTTAGTCCTGATTCTGGCGACTTCGATTCTGACACACAGTTTTGCTCAAGCTGGTTCGAACAATATGCTTGGGACAAAGGGTCTTACGGCGAGGCGGATACTCTTTCTAGAGCCAAAGGTACAACTGTTGACGGAGTTGTTTCTTCCGGTATCGCCGATTCGGGCAGCGGTAAAGTACGCCTTTTGCGATGGACCGAGTATGAAACCGAATGGGATCCTACCAAGGACGACCGTACCCCCGTCTGGGAAGCCTGCCACCAGATGATCCGCCGCTTGAACAACAGCGGGGAGTCCGCTGCTGGGGAACTGCTGGCTAAAATGCCGGAAAAAGGCGAAGCCATCCGCCAACTGGCCTATCACCTATACACCCTTTGCGAGCGCAAGAAGTGGGCCGAAGAAGCCCGCGCTTACAATGAATTAATCGCGTCTTGGCACGCAATTGTGGCGGCATCTCATGATGTTGGTCACAAAGGTGAACAAACCGGACTGGATTTTTAAGGAGTAATTCATGAGTTTGAAACCCTGGAGCGAAATAGCCCGCCCACACAAAGACGTATTGGAGGGTTCCTTCAAACAGTCCGAATTTGCTGCCGACATCACTCAGGTTGCCAGCGGGACAGCGCCGGAGGAATACCAGAATGCGGAGAAGTTCTTCTCTCGTACCTATATAACCGAGGGCATGCGGCTTCTGCTGATTTCTGTGGCTCAACGCTTAGCTGGTCAGGGCGGTGATCCGGTTGTGCAGCTTCAAACAGCATTCGGCGGTGGTAAAACCCACACCATGCTGGCGGTTTATCACCTGGCCAACCGTGAGGCTAGTACGGACAAGCTGATGGGCGTTCCTCCAATTCTGGACGAGGCAGGCATCAGTGAACTACCGCGAGCCCGTATCGCCGTTCTAGATGGCATCCGCCAGTCCCCCAGCCAATCCAGCACTTATGGATCGATTACCGTAAATACGCTCTGGGGTGAGCTTGCTTGGCGGCTTCTAGGTCAAGAAGGGTATGCCTTAGTAGCAGACAGCGACGCGGACGGAACCTCTCCCGGCAAGGAAGTATTGAAAGAACTGCTTACCAGGGCTGCTCCGTGTGTGATCCTGGTTGACGAGCTTGTCGCCTATATACGTCAGTTGGAGTTGGGCAAGCAGTACAAAGGTGGCACCTTCGACAGCAACATTAGCTTCATTCAAGGGCTCACCGAAGCTCTTAAGGCCGTGCCTAACGCTATCCTGCTGGCGTCCTTGCCAGAATCTGAACTGGAAGTGGGCGGCACCATGGGCCAACGTGCTCTCAACTCCCTGGAAAAATACTTCGCCAGGGTGGAATCGGTCTGGAAGCCAGTGGGCTCCAGCGAGTCCTTTGAAATAGTTCGAAGACGCCTGTTCGAAAGCTCTGGTGAACGCGGCGAAGTAGAAGGGATCAGCCGCCAGTTCTCGGATTTTTATCGCCAGCATGCAGACAAGTTCCCGGTTGAAACCCAATCCAACGAATACTTTGAACGCATGTGTTCCTCGTACCCTATTCATCCCGAGGTATTCGACCGTCTGTATGAAGACTGGTCCACGCTCGACAAATTCCAGCGGACTCGGGGCGTGTTGCAGTACATGGCCATTGTTATTCATCGGCTTTGGAACGATGGCAACAAAGACGCGCTGATTATGCCTGGCTCACTACCATTGGACGATGCCAGCGTTCGCCACAAGAGCATTCATTATCTAGCTCAAGGCTGGGAGCCAGTAATCGAGAAGGAAGTTGATGGACCTCGATCTGTTCCTGCTGATATTGATGGCCACCACACCCTGTTTGGGGGCGTTCAGGCTGCCCGTCGCACGGCACGTGCCATTTTCCTGGGCAGCGCGCCCTCGTCTCAGGAACAAATGATTCGCGGCATTCAGACCGAACGGATTTTGCTGGCAACCGTGCAGCCTGGACAGACCATTGGCGTATTTGAGGACGTGCTCAAGCGCCTTAGAGATCGCTTGCACTACCTCTATGCAGAACAGGATCGCTACTGGCTCGATACCAAGCCCAACCTCCGCAGGGAAATGGAGAGCCGTAAGCAAAATATCAGTGAACGGGATGATTTGATTCCGCTACTTAAAGACCGGGTAAGCCGGGTATTTGGCCGGAATCACCAGTTTAGTGGAATCCATGTGTTCACGCCCTCTGCAGACGTTCCGGATGACTATGGCACGGGCCCTCGCTTGGTTGTACTGCCCACAAATGCCGGTTACAGCCGCACCGACACGAACCAGGCGTTCAGTGAAGCGGAGAAGATTCTACGCAACCGTGGCGACCAACCTCGCCAAAAACAAAACCGGTTAATCTTCCTGGCGCCTGATTTTGATGTCGTCAGCCGCCTGAAAGAGCAAGCGCGCATTTATCTCGCCTGGCGTTCAATCGTGGCGGATATCGAAAGCGGGACACTCAACCAGGATTTGTCTCACCTGAACCAATCCAAGCGCAGCCGAGATGGCGCCGATCAGTCGCTAACCCAACTGATCCGGGAAACCTGGAAGTGGCTTTTGGCTCCGGTCGAGGACTTTGTGAAAGGCCGCCCGGAACTGAAGTGGGAAGTGGTAGCCATCGCTCCGACAGCACAAAACCTTATTCAAAGCATTGAGGAGAAGCTTCGGGAAGAAGAGTGGATGGTGTATGAGTGGTCACCGATTCATTTACGCAAGGTCCTCGCGGACTGGTACCTGAAAGATGGGATCACTGAAATCAGTGCCCTCAAGGTTTGGCAGGACTGTTGTCATTACCTTTACTTGCCTAGATTGGTTAACGACCAGGTATTCCGCAATGCCATCGCTGAAGGTGTCGAAACAGAGGACTTCTTTGGCTTTGCAGCTGGCAAGGAGGGCGACCGCTTTCTGGGATTCAGTTTTGGAAAGAATTCACTGGCATCACTCGACGAATCCTCACTACTGATCGACCGAGAGACTGCAGCGGCTTACGCTGAGAAACTCCGAGCGGCCCAACCACCCGGCCCTCAACCTGAGCACCCGGACACTGGTGGAACTGGCACCGGCAACACTTCTGGTGCCAGCGGTATTGATGACAGGCTAACTCCGCCGACAGACCCCATGAGTGTACATGGCGGCACAGGGCACGATTCGGCTGCTGCAAACAAAACACACTTCTACGGCACAGTGGATCTGGATGCGGTTAAAGCCAAAATGGACTTCGCCACTATTATGGATGAGGTGATCCAGCAGTTTACTGCTCAGGTTGGCGTTGATGTGACCATTTCCGTCGAAATTGAAGCCCGAAAGAAGGATGGATTTGACGAATCGCTGCAGCGGACGATCAAGGAAAACTGCAATGTGTTGAAATTCAGCTCTTCTGAGTTTGAGGAAGATTAGGATTGAATTAGGAGCGGATAATACACCGGCTTATTAGTGGCCGGTGTATTATCGTGGATGATTATTCCTTCCTCCAACGACTTATCACTTCTGTAAATGTGATATCCCGCCACGGCTCTTTCCACTCATTGTGAAAACCAACGCTATGTGAATGCGGCTCAGGCTTGGGCAAGGGCATCTGAACAACGGCTGGAAGCAGAACGGCATCCCCCACCACGACACATTCGCCCGGAGCAAGATTGGGGAGAATATCAGTAATCCCGCTGGAGTTATCTGGGAAAAGCCTTTTTACGTAATTTTGATCTGCATTGTTAGTGAGCCGAAGTGCTACAAAGTTGTTGCACTGTGCAAATATTGTTTCAGAAACCTCTGACGGTCGTTGACTTACAACCATGAGACTAAGGCCATATTTCCTTCCCTCCTTCGCGATACGCTCGAGCGACTTTCGCGATGCACGATATGCTGCATTATCCTTCTGCGGAATGTAATTGTGCGCTTCCTCGCAGACGATCATGACGGGAACGTCATTCAGAGATTCCTCTTTATGTCGCAACTTGGAGTAATGGAAGGCAAAGTCAAAGATCAGCCGTGAGACAAGGCTTACAGTTATGCTCAGGACTTCAAAAGGAATTCCACTAAGATCTATAACGGTAACGTTTGATTTATTAAGGTAGCCGAGGAACTGTTTGATGATTTCCTCAAAATCCGCCGTTTCGAAAGCAGCCCCGTCAGATTTAACCGGGTCTAGCAAAAAGCGCAAACGCTTGTCACCAAGTTTAGTTTCCAGTCGCGATACAAAGCGATTGAACTCACCATTGAATGGGCCATTTGTTGCCTTCGTTGCAGCTGCGGTAGATGGGGCGACGAATACGCATTTTTTGTCAAAGTAATAGTCTTCTCTCGACTCAACAAGTGTTCCGTCCTCGAGTTTTGGCCTGTCCTCGCCCGCTAAACGCCCAATCACTTCACGGTTGATGTTCTCGATGTAGCGATATACTTCCTGAATCGAGAAGTAGACTGGAGTGTCGTACGTCATTTCTTTGATTTCGGGGTTTTTCCGCTCTTTATTAAGAATGACTGCCTGTTTGAATTGGCTCACCTGGTTGTGCGAGTTCTGCTCATTGCTTTCAATGAACATACTCTCTAATTCCTCGGAGTTCATAAGCCAGTACGGAAGCTGGAGACAATCGATATCCAATCGATTTAATGTGAAGCTTTGCTCAGCCCCCAACGTAAATGCAGCCGTATACTCATCGTGAATGTCAAAAATAACAATGTGAGAATTGTTCTGCTTTCCAAGGTTTGAATTTTTGTCGTCAGCAATTCCTACTACGTCTTGGAGAATCCGAGAGACTGCACATGATTTTCCCGAGCCGGTAGAGCCAACGATGGCAATGTGCTTACTAAAAAAGCGATCCCCATGAACTTTCATTGGTGTCGTCTTGTTCAGCGATAGTCGACCGAGAGGAAACTGGTAGTCCGCATCTTCGGCGAAGAGTTTATTGAGGGTTTCCTTGTCTGCCGGAAATGCTTCCTCAGTAGGCACGGGCAGCAGAACGCTGCCGCGCTCAAAGGTCTTACCGTCAATAAGGGTACCGACCGCTTGACATTCGATGTGAAACTGCCACTTGGGATTGCCCTCCGAGTCGTGTCCGTGAACGCCACGGATGTTGCGGATAGAGGCAATAGTGAAATCATGGTTTCCTTGGGCGATCTGCACATACCTACCTACCTGGAGGGCCGCTTTATTCTCTTCGAACATTTGAAGGTCATCAACAAGAATGATGATCGCCTCTGGAGAACACGAAAGAACTTGGCCTATGCTATTCGTAGACATTACTTACTCCCATGACATACTTGATTTCCTTCATCGTGGCACCCGCTAGTCGCTCAACGTTCACATCCACGGTATCTAGCCCGGATTTCTCATAGGTCCCCAGCAAGTCTCGCAGACTGTGCGGGTTACCGCCATTACCGCTCATTGGCGGCCGTGACTGATCAATAATCGATCAATTCCTGTTGTCCGGACACACGGCCCCCTTTCCCCCATTGAGTCGGGCCGGGGGAGCCCGGGCTTCTATCCCGGAACCAGTTGACGCACCAGGTCAGAGAGTTCGTCTTTGTAAGGATAGGCATCGCTCATCAACACCCGTATGCGCCGAGTGTTGCGAATGATGACCGCGCCCACCTTGATCAGCTTCAGCCGCAGGTTACTGGCGCTCATTCTCTCGAAGGGCGTCTTCTTCAAGTGGGCCCGTAATCGCTCGAACAGCGTGTAGGCAAAGCCCGACAGGAGCAACCGCCACTGATTGGTCCACCACCGCGTGCTGGAGGTGCGATCTGCGAACAGACACAACTGCTGATCCTTGATCCGGTTTTCCATGTCACCCCGGGCACAGTATTGCTCGTAGTAGAGTTTAACGCCGTCGTCGTAACGGGAACTGATAATGAACCTGGGGTTGGCACCCAGTTCGCACTCCTCCAGACGCGCGATCACCCAGCGGGGGTGTTTCCAGGTTCGGGCCTGGTACTGGAACCGGTAGGTGGCGGAGACTTTTTCACCCAGTTCGTTGTGAGCCTTGCGAACCAGCATCGAGGGTACGTCTACCTCCTTGAGCAGCCGGCTGTTCTTGCTGATGCCGACCAGATAGTCCACGTTGTTCCGGTCGCACCAGCTCAGCAATCGGGGACGGTAAAAGCCGCTGTCACCCCGGAACACGATGCGGGTATCCGGCCAGTACTGCCGGATGAACTTCACCAGCAGGGCCAGAATGGCCCAGCTATGGCGGCTGTCGCTTCGATTGCTGGTGCGCAGGTAGCTCACCAACAGGTGACGGCCGCAGAACACGTACAGCGGGAAGTAACAATGGTGATCGTAGTAGGCGTTAAAGAACTTGCCGGGCTGGTCGCCATGCACCGGAACGTCGGTGCCATCGAAGTCCAGCACGATTTCCTTGGGTGGGGCGTCGTGCTGCTCAATGAAGTGATGCCACATCAGTTCGTGGGCCTTGACCACGGCCTGCCGGTCCACGCGCTGCTCCATTCGGCACAGTGTTGATTTGCCCGCTAGAATGGCCGCTTCGCCAGTCGCGGTCTGAAGTGCCTGGTCAGCGCGTAACGTTTCGTGATCGTTCAGATCTTCGTATCCGGCGGCTACGCCAAAGACCCGTTGCCGGATCATGGTTTGAAGCTTGTGGCGAACCAGTACCGGATTACGGGCATCGTCCAGCACCGTAGCCAGGCGCTGAGTGAGCTGGTGTTGGTTGTCGACTTCGCGAAGCAAAAGCAGGCCGGCATCGGAGGTGATATGACCACCGGAGAAATCGGCTTCAATTTGACGGCGAGACAGTGGCGAGAAGGTCAGTTTTTCAGGTACCATTTTGGATAGCGGCTGTTGGTGCTTGGTGAACGGTGTAAGGTCCTGAAACTATAGCACTTTCAGCCGCTTTCTTTTATCCCCTCATGAGAAATCCGGGCTAGTGCATTACAGTCTGGCTCTCCGATGATGAAAAGATCATCACATTTCCGATCATTCAAGACCTTGCCGCGATCCCCCCAACTCAGTATTCGAATACTGAATTCGCGCTTCATTTCGCCTCTAGAACCTTTCGAACACAGAGGCTCCCGAAAGAAATAAGACTCTTCAAACTGGCCACCAATATAACCATCTGTCGTAGAGATACCTTTTAAGTAAAGCCGATGCTGTATTTCTTGAATTTCGCTTCGATTTGCGCAGATACAAAAAATGGGAGTGTGGATGTGCGCAGGTTTAAAGTGGTACCTGTCTATGTAATCTGAGACAAAAAGAACTATTTCAGCGCCGTAGTCCTCGATGCTGTTTGGGTCGATAACGAAGTAGCGCAGCCGTGCATTCTTATCCAAATGTACCTTGAGCTGCTTACGGCGCGCTTGGATCAGCTTCTCCCTAGTCTTGAGAGCCAGCGTCCAGCGAGAAATGGCCGTCGTGCGGATAGCCATCAAATCAGAAATGAACTTCTTCTTCGTGGTCTGCCGCTCAAGTGGGTTATGTTTTACGCTAAGTGTGGCAATAATTTGTATCGCATTTGGATATGCCAATGTCTCGACGTCGCCCTTTGGCATGCCATTGACCTCAAGTTCATCGCCAACGGACTTTGTGATCTCATCGTAACTGGGGCCGGACTCTACAATGAACCTCTCTAGAAAGCGATCGAGGTCAATGTCTGATGGAATGCTACTGATGTGCTTCGCAAAAGCTTTATCTCTGGAAGCCAAGGCTGCTTCCAGTGTTGCCTTTTCGATACTAGGAGTCTGAGTACCAGTTCCAGAAAAATGAGCAAAGAGCACGTAACTTATGTTTGCAAACTGGTTCTCGGAAAAGTGTTTCAGCATTTGGAGCAGTGGTTTGTATACCGCGCTTGCAGTAAATGATGCCTTCGCTTCGTGGTACTTACACTGGATGGCGGTCATAGCCTCGGGCGTAACCACCTCTATATCTTCGACAATACCTTCAACCGTTACTATGTCATCATCCTGCGCGCGCAGTATCTCTAAAGCAGTCTTATTAAATTGATACAGAAAGCCTTGGATCGTATAGTCAGCTGTCCGCGACATGTTATCTTTCCTTCATTTTAGCGTCTCACTCCTGCCTGGGCGCAGTCGACACTTGAGCGTCCGCTGAAAGATCGCTACCCATTGCGCCTAGACCAGGGGTCTTGAGCCATTCGATCTTCTGACCACCTTTCATCTAATGAAATGGCCAAACCGTCAGAAAAAATAATAAAGTCACCATGCTGATGTGGCTCAGGCCCCTGATTTGGAAACCGCATTTGTTCATTTCGGAACACATTTCGGCTAATCAAGCTTTCCCTCAAGTCTTGATCTATTCCGATAGTCACTCCAATTTCTGAGAGCTCCTGCACTAAGAATTTACGATTGCCAATAACTCTGCTCTGACGCTTTCCAGTCGCTATGAGCGGCGCTGAGTAGTATGAGTTTATTGCGCTTTGAAGATTAAACCGTAGATCAGGCGCATCCTCATCATATTCTTCAGGGTCTTCAATAGCCCAATGAAGTCTCGGATTGAACGATGCCTGGATGGCTACTCGAAGGGATGGGTACTGACCATTGATGGTCCGCAACTGGCGGGTCTGTAATTTTGCCGCAGCCATAGCTGAAGCGCTATAACCCCAAGTACGTCCTTTCGCCTCAGCGACTATCCACTTCCCATCATGCCGAAGTCCAACCAAATCGGGCTCTGATTTTGCCTTAAGTACAACAGACCCTCCGAGGGCATGAACCAATGAGACATGGAAAAGCCATGGCGTACCAAGAAGGCGTGCCCCCAAAACTTTAGCTGCGACCATGCCCATGAAATAGGACACTCCGCTCTTTTCTGTGGGATCCAATCCTGCGTAAAGACTGCTTTTTGCAATATTATAGTTAGGGGTTTCCCGCAAGTTAGCGTAAACGGTGTGGCTTCGAACGACTAGGTCACTGATAGAATGCCACCCATGTGACAACAAAAACGCAACACCGGGTTTTCCCATCGTCATAGCTGCCCACACAATTTCATTCCACGTTAACGTTAGATCATGGCTACCGGTTAGCGCTGCCCCCCAGTGAGGGCCAAAATTTGAGGCTGAATATGGAACTATTGGCATATCACCACTCTTTGGCTGACGATTACGTGAATCCGTCGATATGTTGCGTATTCCAGACCAAGGTTGCCTCTAATTCCAGGCGAAGCCTACCACCCATTCCACGCGAAAGCTGCCACTTGCCTTTCGAGACTCAGGAAATGCTTGTATAGCGCCCACAAAAGCGCCCCCCCCAACTGTCATACCCTTAACATCTGCTACCCAGTAAGAATTCTCAAGGTCGCCGACCTCATCACCAGAGAGAGCGGGCAGCCGCGCGATCCGAAAAAGATTCAAAAGAATAGTGTAAAGCTGAAGAAATTTGACGGGATCATTAAAACACAGCACCGAATCCTCGATTGCCCCTGCGGCAAAAGCTCTTTCTCCAACGATTACCTCCCCAACATTCCAGTGAAATAATCGTGTTTGAGTTTGATTAAAAATTGTTTGTCCCATGACACTTTCAACTCGGCTTTGGGATCTTCGCATTCCCGACTTCACGCCGCCAACAATTGACGACGATCCACTGCGTCCGTAGGTAGAAGTGACCCCCTCAGCCCGTATTAGGTCCACCCAGAGTTAGAAAAATCCAGCTCCAGTTGTTGCCGTTTTCGTCTCAAAACCGCATGTTCCCTGACATAGTCAGCGGGGCAGATCGTATTTTACAAACAAATTATCCCAAAAAATTAATAACATACGTTTGATCGAGACGAGCGGCCGAACCCGGCCACTCGCCCAATATCTACCCAGAAACTGACCGGGCAGAATCCAGGTCTTCTCGCAATTTCGACACGATGACAGCATTCCCCGTCGAGCCCTCGACTGCTGCTGACGGATAAAACTCCTCAACCACCTGACTCATCTCATCCTCATCATACTCAAACAACGCATTACCGAATCCCCTCGCTGCAGCCGCATCCAGCGCAGCCTGGTCAATGCCCTCTTCCTTCATCTCCTTAGATTTTTCCCTTGCCTCGGCCACCGCTTCCTGCAGTAACAACCCCTCCTTGACCACCAGATCCACATAGTAAATCGGCGTGCGATGACTCTGCGTCGTGCTTTTCCCTCGCAGCTTCAGTTCCAACGGCATGTACGCCAGCAGACCACCAGAGACTGCCTGGTAGTAGCTCAGCCTGGCTGCAAGGGTCCGGATGCTGTTGTAGCCGGTCGTGCGAAAGATGAAGGTGCCGAGATCATCGTCTTCACCAATCTTCACGTTCAGACGGCCATAGGGCTTGCACAGGCCACCTTTGCCGAACTCGCAGAGTGTTGGCCCCGGGCACGGCAAAGACTGTACTCCTGACTGCGTCAGGCGCTTACATGTGTCGCCATTACCGACACACATAGGCCGCCCGCTTTTACGGTCGAACATTGTGTACTCAGCCCGCAGATTCAGGTCAGCGTCGTTGAAGAGCATGCGCACCGGGATGGTCCGCAGCTTGCCGTTTGGCGCATCCTTTCTCAGTTCCTCGTCCATGGGGTGAAGTACCCAGCCATCCTTTTCCTGGATCTGGGAGGTGATGGTGAACTGATCGTCTTTCTTTGGTAGCCGGATGCCGTTCTTTTCAACGACCCGACCGATGCTAATACGCCCCAACACGGGAGGCGTGATGGCTAAACCTTTAATCATGATGACTCTCCTGGAAAAAGGACCACGGGGCACTCGTCACGCCCGCGTGGCCAATGGGGAATTCATGCTTGGATGAGGAATCGACGGCTTCCTGGCTTGGTGAGGGGATACTGATCCAGTAGTTCTGGCTGATCCTTCAGCAGTTGCTTCACATTGAGCCCCACGGAGTCCTTGCTACGCTTCCAGCTCACACTGCCACTTGGAAAGGTTGCCTTTGAGGCTTCGCCCATCTGGCTCTCGATGCGCTGTTTCAGGTGGGATTCTGTAGAGCTAAGGGCTTCCATTTCCTTACGGATAGCCAGCAATTCGTCGAACGCATCGGAAAGCTCCTTGCTCTGGCTGAAATCCAGGGTCTCTCCTCTGTCCACTGGGTACAGATGCCGCAATGCACGTTCAGCAGAATCGGTTCCATCGACCGGTGGCGGGGTATCCGTTTCCACGAAATCCCAGAACTGACGCTCCAACACGTAAAGTGCCTCGATGAGCTCCTCGTTTCGTTCAACGCGATAGATCTTTAACTCCTGGCCACACAACAGAACGCACACGTCCGCTGCCTGTTTGCCGGTGACAGCCAACTGATGCTGCACCTGGCACTGGATGTAATCCGGCACACCCTCTTTCCATAGACGCGACCCGAACTCCCCTGCCGTTTTGCATTCCAGGATCTGCACGTCGTCATCAGCCACCACGGAGTAATCTAGATTGGCCAACATCCAGTGCTTTTCCGGATCTGGATGCTGCAGTACCGCATTCACCCGGCGCACTTTCCGGCCCGTCTGCTGGCTGTACTGCTCGGCCACAATCGGTTCCAGGATATGGCCCCAGTAAACCGGTGAAGTCGGATCGTCCGAATCCGGCTTTGGTAAGCCAGCATCTCTGCCGGTTTTGACCATCCAGAGTTCCAACTGGGATTGATAAGGGTTCATGCCAACGGCCGCAGCGGCATCGCTACTGCCAATGCCCTGCTTACGTACCTTTAGCCATTCATCCCGGCTGAGGCCCTTGGTGGAGACCAGGCGCAATGCCGGTCGCTGTTTCTGAACTGTGTTTGCACGCATGCCCATGGTTTTTCCTCCAGACATAAAAAAGCCCACCAGAGCATCAGGCTCCGGTGGGCTTTATGGCGGTTTTGAGTTTTGTAGGATTGGCTTAGCCCGGATTTCTCATGAGAGGGTAGCGTAAGGAGGAAGGGAGCGGCTGAAAGTGCTATGGTTTCAGGACCTTACACCATCACCACTGAACCAACAGCCGCTATCCAAAATGTTACCTGAAAAACTGACCTTCTCGCCACTCTCTCGCCGCCAAATTGAAGCCGATTTCTCCGGTGGTCATATCACCTCCGATGCAGGGTTGCTCCTGCTTCGGGAAGTCGACAAACAGCACCGTCTGACTCAGCGCCTGGCCTCGGTGCTTAACGATTCACGGAATCCAGTGCTGGTTCGCCACAAGCTGGAAACCATGACTCGGCAACGGGTCTTCGGCGTGGCTGCAGGATACGAAGATCTGAACGATCATGAAGCGCTGCGTTTTGATCAGGCTCTGCAAACCGCGGTCGGCAAAGAGCGCGACTTGGCCGGCAAGTCCACGCTCTGCCGAATGGAGCAGCAAGTAACCCGTCAGTCGGTGGTCAAGGCCCACGAATTGCTGTGGCAGCATTTCATCGAACAGCACGAGACACCGCCGAAGGAAATCGTGCTGGATTTTGACGGTACCGATATCCCCGTTCATGGCGACCAGCCCGGCAAGTTCTTTAACGCTTATTACGACCACCACTGCTACTTTCCGCTGTACGTGTTCTGCGGCCGTCACCTGCTGGTG
>MRWF01010653.1_pt1 | contig 13359 bp, 14 predicted proteins | sample 1013331 | NCBI WGS metagenome assembly MRWF01 (sample SAMN06117577, study PRJNA244670) | biofilm metagenome | biome: Water; feature: Cathode Biofilm; material: Biofilm; isolation source: microbial consortium enriched at the cathode of a solar microbial fuel cell | place: USA: District of Columbia ... | reverse complement strand
AGCGCGCCATAGGTCTCGTAGGCAATCTGGAACGGCGACAGCACCTTGCCCGAATCGAGCGAAAGCGGCCTGTCCGGCCCGAAATGCGCGACCCGGCTCGACGGATCGGTCACCTCGTTGGTTGCCTTCAGCTTTCGGGCACGCCGTGCCGCCATCCACATCACCTCATGCGGCCGGTCTGGCTGGGAAGCACAAAAAAACCGGCATTGCGCGCTCGCAAAGCCGGTTACCTGATGCAAACGGCCCTTTAGCGACTTGTTTTACGTGGCTGCAAGCCGACCGGCCAAATCACCACGGGAGGCCGGTTATAATCTTGCGCAAGCCTTTGCGTCAACGGCAAAGCTTTGCTAGTCGGAAGGCGATCATCCGCGAAGGAATCCCGCCATGAGCCTGCCCGTCCGCCCAGAGCCGAAGCCCGGCATCATGGATATCGCCGCCTACGTGCCCGGCAAGAGCGCGGCGCCGGCCGGGGTAGCCAAGGTGCACAAGCTGTCGTCGAACGAGAATCCGCTCGGCGCATCGCCCAGCGCGGTCGAGGCCGTGCGCTCGGTCGCCGCCTCGCTCGAGTTCTATCCTGACGGCGCGGCGAGCAGGCTGCGCGAGGCGATCGCGGAGGTGCACGGGCTCAACCCGGACAACATCCTGTGCACCAACGGCTCCGACGAGGCGCTCGGGCTGTTGGCGCAGGCCTATCTGCAGCCGGGGGACGAAGGTATTTTCACCGAGCACGGCTTTCTCGTCTACCGGATCTACATCCAGGCGGCGGGCGCGGTGCCGGTGGTGGTGAAGGAAACCGACGAGACGGCCGACGTCGATGCGATCCTGGCCGCGGTGACCGACAGGACCCGGATCGTCTTTCTGGCCAATCCCAACAATCCGACCGGCACCTATGTGCCGTTCGAGGAGGTTCGGCGCCTACATGCGGGGTTGCCGAAAAACGTGCTTCTGGTACTCGACGCGGCCTATGCCGAATATGTGCGCCGCAACGACTACGAGACCGGCATCGAGCTGGTGTCCTCTTGCGACAACGTGGTCATGACCCGCACCTTCTCCAAGGTGCACGGGCTGGGCGGGGCGCGCATCGGCTGGATTTACGCGCCGGCGCACGTGATCGCCGCGCTCAACCGCATTCGCGGCCCGTTCAACGTCAATGCGCTGGCGATCGAGGCCGGTGTGGCGGCGATCCGCGACCGCGACCATGTCGAGAAATCGGTCGCGCATAACGATCAGTGGCTGCGCTGGCTTAGCGAGGAGCTGACCGGTCTCGGCCTCAGGGTCACGCCAAGCATCGGCAATTTCATCCTGATCCACTTCCCCGACGAGCGCCGCTCGGCGGCGCTGGCCGACGAGTATCTGACGGCACGGGGCTATATTTTGCGTCGTGTCGCCGGTTACGGATTCCCGAATGCGCTCAGGATGACGATCGGCACGGAAGAAGCCAACCGGGGTGTGGTCGCCGCGCTCTCGGATTTCCTGAAAGACTGAACCATGTCCGATCCGATGTTCGATCGCGTTGCCCTGGTGGGCATCGGCCTGATTGGTTCGTCGCTTGCCCATGTGATACGCCGCGAGGGGCTGGCGGGCACGGTTGTCGTCTCGACACGTTCGGCTGAGACGCTCGAACGGGCCGAGGAGCTGGGTCTGGGCGATGTCTATGAACAAAACCCGGCAAAGGCGGTCGAAAACGCCGATCTTGTCATCGTGTCGGTGCCGGTCGGCGCGTCCGGCGCGGTGGCGCGCATCATCGCGCCCGCGCTCAAGGCCGGGGCGATCGTCACCGATGTCGGCTCGACCAAGGGGTCGGTCGTCAGCCAGATGGCGCCTGAATTGCCGCCCTCGGTCCATTTCATCCCCGGCCATCCGATCGCCGGTACGGAACGCTCGGGGCCGGATGCCGGTTTCGCCGACCTGTTCGACGGGCGCTGGTGCATTCTCACGCCGCTGCCGGATACCGATCCCGACGCGCTCGCGCGGCTGTCCGGCTTCTGGGAGGCGTGCGGCTCGAAGGTGGACGTGATGGACCCCGCCCATCACGACATGGTGCTCGCCATCGTTTCGCACCTGCCGCATATCATCGCCTACAATATCGTCGGCACCGCCGACGACCTGGAAGCGGTGACCAAGTCGGAGGTGATCAAATATTCGGCGTCCGGTTTTCGCGATTTCACCCGCCTGGCCGCGTCCGACCCGACCATGTGGCGCGACGTGTGTCTGCACAATCGCGATGCGATCCTGGAGATGCTGGCGCGGTTTTCGGAAGATCTGTCGGCATTGCAGCGGGCGATCCGCTGGGGCGACGGCGACAAGCTGTTCGACCTGTTCACCCATACCCGGGCGGTGCGGCGCTCGATCATCGAGGCGGGGCAGGACATCGACGTGCCCGATTTCGGCCGCCACGCCGTCGCCCATCCGTCCCGCGATGCCAAGGAGCCGGAAAAGTCCGGCTCTAGTTGAGCGGCGGGATCCGGCCGAGCGTGATGAAGGCGATCCGCGCCTGCCCCTTCGTCACGGTGAGCGGCAGGCTGGGATTGTCGCCGAGCGCGGCGAGCCCGGCCGCCACCGAACGGATCTGATCGCCGTTTTCCGGCATGATTTCTGCCAAAAGCGTGGCCAGTTTTTGCGGATTTTGCGCAGAAATCTGCAATTTTGCGTCGATAAGCCCGTCAATATCGACAGAAAGCGGGCCCGAAAGGGCGAAACCGGCCTTGTCGGCCAGGGTAATGGCGAGATCGCGAATGACGAGGCTGATGCCGCGCAGGCTCTGCGGCCGCTCGACGGCGAGCCGCACGCCGTCGGCGACGGTGAGGTCGGCCTGGAACCGCTCGGCACGGATCTCGCGGCCGAGCTGCGGCGGACGGGCGGTCATCGCCTCGGCGCTGAGGGCAAGATCCAGATCGGCGCCATTGCGGCGCGTATGGGCCTCGGCATGCCCGGCTTCGAACAAGACCGACGCCACGCGGCCTTCGGGGGTTGCGTCGAGCGCGACCTGACGGGCGGTCACCGAGGCGCTCTGCGGCAGCGGATCGGCGCGCCTTGCGCTGAAACGGATATCGCTGGCGCTCGCGCCAACGGGATTTGCCGCGGCGAACAGGTCGAGGCGGATGGCGTCCAGTTCGCCGACGATGTGCGCGGGGTTGTAGACCTGCGCCGCCGAGCGCAGCCCGTCGGCCCTGACGGCGAAGCGGCCCTCGGCGTCCGCGATGGCGGCCTTGCTGCAGAAAAGCCCGATGCGGAACGGATATCCGCGTGCCTGGCGCTGTTCGCAGCTTGCGGACGCACCGCGCTCGTTCATGCGCGTGAGCCAGGTGTCGGTTGCCTGTTCCAGCGTGCCGGCGGCGTAATACCAGCCGCCCGTATAGAGCGCGATCGCGGCGACGATCGCCGTTGCGAGCCAGACGAACCGGCGGCTGATTCCGCCTTCGCGTTTACTTGACGTCACGCCTTCAGCCTCGCTACCCATCATGCCGCCGGTGCTTCCGGCCAATTTTTCCAGACTGGCAAGGCGATATGGGCGATTTTTGGGTGTTTGGCTACGGTTCGCTGATGTGGCGGCCCGGATTCGCCCATCTCGAGACCCAGCGCGCGCGCCTGAACGGCTACCGCCGGGCGTTGTGCGTGCGCTCGTTCGTGCATCGCGGCACGCCGGCGCGGCCGGGCCTCGTGCTCGGCCTCGACCGGGGCGGATCGTGTGTCGGGCTTGCCTTTCGGGTGCCGGGCGACCTGCGCCAGGAGGTGCTCGACTATCTGCGCGCCCGCGAACTCGTCACCCATGTCTATCTGGAGCGCGTGCTGCCGGTCACCTTTGCCTCCGGCGCGCGCGGCGAGGCGTTGTGTTATGTCGTCGACCGCGCGCACGATCAGTATGCCGGGCGGCTCGACGCCGCGCACGCGGCCGCGGCGGTGTGCGGCGCCGTCGGCCAGTCGGGCCCGAACGAGGATTACGTGCTCAACACGGTCGAACACCTGGAGGCGCTCGGCATTCGCGATCACTGGCTGGAAGAGGTCGCGCGGCGGATCGGCTCGACACCGGCGGCGGGCTGAGCCCGACCGCCACGCACGTCAGCCGATATCGTCGACGATGCCCGGCAGGTCGCGCAGCGTGTCGATGACCCGGAAGCGCGGATCCTCGGCCGGGGCCTCGACATGTTCCAGCACCCAGGTCAGCTCGTGCGGCACATGCACGCCCCAGCTTCCCGCCGCGATCGCCGGCACGATGTCGGACTTGAGCGAATTGCCGACCATCATGGCATGTTCGGGCCCGTCGCCGGTTTCCGAAAAGATCCGCTGATAGGTTTCCTGTCTCTTGTCGCTGACGATTTCGACCGCGTCGAAGAACTCGCCGAGCCCGGACTGGGCGAGCTTGCGTTCCTGGTCGAAAAGGTCACCCTTGGTGATCAGCACAATGCGGTGCGTTGCCGCCAGCCGCTCGAGCGTGTCGGCCGCATGCGGCAGGGTTTCGACGGGATGGTCCAGCATCTCGCGTCCGGCGGCGAGGATCTGCTCGATGACACGCGCGGGCACATGCCCGTTCGTGACCTCGATCGCGGTCTCGATCATCGACAGCGTAAAACCCTTGATGCCGAAGCCGTAACTGCCGAGATTGCGCTTCTCGGCCGCAAGCAGCCGCGCGCCGAGGTGATCCGGATCGGCGTGGTCGGCGAGCAGTTCGGCGAAACGGCGTTCGGTCAGGCGAAAGAAGTGCTCGTTCTGCCACAACGTGTCGTCGGCGTCGAAACCGATCGTGGTTAGCCGGGCGGGCTTCGGCATGGGCCGCTCCTGCTTTCGTCGGCGGCGCCGTCAGGCCGGCACGGAGGCGGGCAGCTCGACCCCCAACCGCTCCAGCCGCCGGCGCGCGGTCTCCGGAAGTGGCGGCGCATCGTGCGACTTTGCGGCCTCCACCAGCAAATCGTCGACGGCCTGCTCCGTCGTTGACACCAGGCGCTGCATGAACTCCTCCTTGCTCAGCCCGGCGGGGATCGGCTCGAGGAAGCGCGCCTTGATCGTGCCGGGATAGCGCAGGAATTTGCGGCGCGGCCAATAGAGACCGGCCACGTGGGCAACCGGGACGACCGGCAGACCCAGTTCGGTGTAGAGCTCGACGATGCCCCATTTGTAGGCCGGCTCGTCGCCGGGCGCGCGGCGGGTGCCCTCCGGATAGATGATCAATTGGCGCGGATTGCGCGCCAGTTCGGCCTTGGTCAGCCGGACCACCGATCTGAGCGCCTTGGAACGGCTGCCGCGATTGACCGGAATCATGCGCATCTTCAATACGTACCAGCCGAAGAACGGGATCCAGGTCAGTTCGCGCTTCAGGATGTAGAGCGGATCGCGCAGATAGGGAAAAAAGGCGATCGTATCCCAAAATGACTGATGTTTCGGCGCGAGGATGAAGGAGCCTTCGGGCAGGTTCTCCACCCCGGTGATCTCGCTGCGCGTGCCGGCAATGACGTTGTAGAGCCACAGGCTGGAGCGTGACCAGAATTTCGGCACGAACCAGGCCAGATGGCGCGGTGCGAGAAAGTAGAACGGGGTCCAGACGATCATCTGGACGATCAGATTGGCGTAAAAGGCGACGTTGAACGTCAGCGATCGAATCACTGTCATGAAGCGTTTCCGGCGTCCCGTGGCGATCCCGGTCTATGGGTCCTTGTCCCTAGGTATCATCGGCCACCGCGCAGGAAAACCGCGGATTGCAGGTCCGAGGGTGCGGCCCCTTCGCTCAGCGTCTGGCGAGGTCGCTTCGTGACGTCGTGCCGTTGCCGCTGTCGCCATAAGGCCACGCGCCGCGCGCCAGAGCGCCGAGATATTTGACATATTCGGTGAAAAGCACCCGCAAGGCATCCGGCTTGATCAACAGCACGCCATCCTTGGCGTTGCCGGCGATTACCGGATAGGGAAGCAGCGCCGTTTCAGCGAGCAGCCGGCGCATTTCCAGCAGGCTGCGCGGCATGTGGTAGTTGTTGGTGACGACGATGACCGTCTTGTAGGCGTGGGCGCGGATCCATTTCGCGCTCTCGGCGGCATTGCCGACGGTGTCGAGCGCCAGCCGGTCGATATCCACGCAGCACGAAAACAGCGCTTCCTCGGCCCCGGTGGCGCGACGCAGGTCGCCGGCGCGCGCGACCGGATTGACGCCGGAAATCAGCAGACGCTCGCCTTTGCCGGCCCTGAGCAGGTCGACCGCCGCGTTGAGCCGGAAATGTCCGCCGGTCAGAACAACGATGGCGTCGGCGTCCGGCGGGTCGGCAGGCGTCGTCATCAGGCTCACCTGATTGGCGAACCAGGCGAAACCGCCGATGAAGACCAGCGCGACGAGCAAGGCTCCGGCCAGGCCGACCCGCCCGGCGCGGCGATGGTTGTTCGCTTGGCTATCGCGCGGGGAATGCGGTTCGGTTTCGCGGGGCGCCTCTGCCATGGTGTCTGCTTAGCGCCGAATTGCGGCAGGTGGTAGATGCGTTGCCCGTGCTGCGACACTTTTGATGTCGCTGCGACGTGTGCCGCGACCCGTCCCATGGCGGGCAGCGCGCTCACAAATGGTCTGTGGTGCCAACGTCGACGCCGTTGAGATGCGCGACCACGGTGGCGTGCGAGGTCGCCGCCGTCAACGCGGCGACCAGGACGACCACCACGCCGACCCCGAGATAGCCGGTCATGCCGATGGCGAAATTGCCGAACAGGGCGGTTGCCTGGTCGGCTTCGGGCGTGGCCATGTTGCGCCCCGACCACCAGCCGAACAGGATGAAGACGACGATCGCGGCAAGTCCTCCGGCCGCCGCCCCCTTGATGCCGGTCAACAGGAAATGCCGGCGAAACTGGGAGGCGATGAACCGCGCCTCGGCGCCGACATAGTGCAGGACCTCGATCACGTGCCCGTTGCCGGCCATTGCGCCACGGGTGGCGAAGATAACGGTCAAAACCGTCGCCGACAGCATCAGGATCAGGACCGTGAAGCCGATCGTGACGGTCGTTCGGGCCATGGAGACGAGACGATCGACCCAATTGCGGTGGTCGTCGAGACTGGCATTGGGCACCTGCTTGCGAATCGCCTCGCGCATGGTGTCGAAATCGGGCGGCGCGGCCTCGTCGATCGTCACGATGACCAGGCGCGGTACCGGCAGTTCCTCGAGATCGAGCCCGGTGCCGAGCCAGGGTTCAAGCAGGCGCGCGGTGGCGGCGCTGTCGACGACGGTCGCCTCGCGCACGCCGGCAAAGGTCCCGGCGATCGTCCTGGCGGCCTCGAGCGCGGCCTCCATGTCGAGATCGTCGCGAGGGCGGATCTGAATCGTCGCCTCACGGGCGATCTGGCTTTGCCAGACGCTTGCGGTGTCGCGCACCAGCGTGACCGCGCCGACGGTAAGGCAGGCCAGGAAGGTCATGATCGCGATCACGGCGATCAGAGCGTGCCCGGCCACGGTCTGGGCCGGCACGATCGGCGCCATGCGGCGGCGCCTGCCGTCGCGTGCGCTCTGCAGGGATTTGAGCGCGGCGTCAATCATGGACCGCCAGCCTGCCGTCTGCGAGCACGAGGCGACGCGCGTCGACCTGATCCATCAAGGACAGGTCGTGCGTAGCGATGAGGACGGCGGTGCCGGACCGGTTGAGTTCGATGAACAGGCGCAACAGGCGCCGGGCGAGCGGCGGGTCGACATTGCCGGTCGGTTCGTCCGCGAGCAGGATGTCGGGCTGCTCGATCAGCGCACGTGCGATCGCGGCGCGCTGCTTTTCGCCGCCCGACAGGATGGGCGGGTGTGCATTCAGGCGCTCGCCGAGACCGACCCATTTGAGCAATTCGGTCACGTCGCTGCGATAGCTTGCCTCCTCGCGGCCGCGCACGCGCAGCGGCAGGGCCACGTTCTCGTAGGTGGTCATGTGTTCCAGAAGGCGGAAATCCTGGAAGACGACGCCGATCTTCCTGCGGATATGCGGCAGCTCGTCGCGCCGAATCAGCGCACGATCCTTGCCGAACACCTTTATCAGGCCGCGGGTCGGCGCCAGCGACAGGAAAAGCAGGCGCAACAGCGTTGTCTTGCCGGCGCCCGACGGCCCGGAGAGAAACTGGAACGACCGCTTGGGGATGTGGAAGGAAATGTCGCGCAGGATTTCCGGCCCCATCCCGTAGCGCAAGCCAACATTTTCGAAATGGATCACTGTCCTGACCGGTCCCGGCTGCTTCGATATCCGTCGATTGCGGCGGACCTTGGTTTTCCATGGTTAACGAACGGTAAAATTCTGGCCTTCCCGCGCTGCGACAGTGCCATTGGGCAGCAAATCATTAACCAATTCCCTTTACCCCGTGTCAGGGTTTTGCAAAAGGACGGCGCCCTTCCATGGTCGATGCAGCGAACGTCCGCCCGGTCTCGGGCGAAATCATGGCGGGCGGGCGCTCCAAGGCAGCACGGACCGATTTCGCGAGCGAGATCGTCGATGCCGACTATATCACGCTGGACCGTCCGTCCATGGCCGGCAGCAGTCCTCGCCACGGATCCAGGGCCGAATCGGGCGCGGCTGCGATTTCCGGGATGGACATGCTCAAGAAAGACGGGCCGCGGCGGCCGGGGCCGGGTGGTCGGCGCGCCGGACCGGTTTTCTGGGCGCTCGGGTCGGTGGTGGCGCTCGCAGCGTTCTGGATATCGGGCGGGCACACGCTGCGCGGCGCCCTGCTTCCCGCCGCGCCGACAGGCACTGCCGAAGCCATGCGCATCGTCGCGCTGCGCTCGCATGTCGATACCAGCGGGGTGCGCGGGATCGTGCATGTCGACGGCGCGGTCGCCAATAATGGCGCCTCCGTAAACCAGGTTCCGCGTCTCGCCATCGAGGTCAGGGGTGACGGCGGCGCCGTCACCCGCTACATACTCGATCCGGGAAAGGCTCGCATCGGGCCCGGGACGCAGTTTCCCTTTTCCAGTCGCGTCAACGCGCCCGAGGGCGGCGTAGCAGGCGTATCGGTGAGCATGATTAGGGGAGACGGCGGCTGATGCCGGTTGTACGCGGTAAGGAAATCGAGGTTCTGTTCAGCGCATCGGCGATCGCGCGGCGCAACCTTGAACTAGCCAAGGAGATCGCGTCGCGCGATTATCACGACCTGCTGGTCGTCTCGATCCTCAAGGGCTCCTTCATCTTCGCCGCCGACCTTATTCGGGCGATGCACGACGCGGGGAGTTCGCCCGAGGTCGAGTTCATCTTCATCTCCAGCTATGGTGCGGGTACCGTCAGCGGCGAGGTCAAGGTGCTGCGCGACATCGACAACGATGTCGCCGGCCGCGACATCCTGTTGATCGACGACATCCTGGAATCGGGCAAGACGCTGCAGTTCACCCGCGACTTGATGGTCTCGCGCGGCGCGCGCAGCGTTTCGATCGCGGTTCTTCTGGACAAGCACACCCGTCGGCAGACCGAGCTGAACGCCGATTATGTCGGGTTCGAATGTCCGGACTATTTCGTCGTCGGATATGGCATGGATGTCGCGCACGCCTTTCGTGAGCTTCCCTTCGTGGGCGTGGTGAAGGGGGATGCGGCCGGTTGAGGCTGATTCCCGAAAAAACCGTATCAAAACCGGGCATTGTCGGCGGAATGGCCAAAATCCTGATCGTTGAAGACGACGAACCGGTCCGCGACCTGGCGGCGCGGGCCCTGGCGCGCGACGGCCACGACGTGGAGACGGCGGAGGACGGAGAGGCCGGTCTGGCGCTGATCCAGGAAGCGGCCGGGGGCTTCGATCTGGTCGTTTCCGACATCCGCATGCCGGGCATGGACGGGATCGCCATGGCGGAAGCCGCGGTGCGTCAGTATCCCGGTCTCAAGATCATGCTGGTGACCGGCTATGCGGACCAGCGCGAACGGGCAGAAGGGCTCGACAAGGTGATCGTCGATGTCGTGCAGAAACCGTTCACGCTATCCCAGATCCGCGAGAAGGTACGCGAACATCTCGCCTGAATGCCGCGGACCGGTTTCGGTCCGGGCGAGCGGGTTTCTTGCCGCGTGCGGCATTTCATCCTAGACCACCACGCTGTTGCCGGCGGCGGCCGGGGCGAACCGGGAAGGGCACGATGACCAAGACCGACATTGCCAAGCGCGTCTACGATCATACGTGGAAGCTCGACCCGGTCATTCGCAGCCTGCTCGACACGGATTTCTACAAGCTGTTGATGCTGCAGATGATCTGGGGACTCTATCCGCAGGTCGACGCCACGTTTTCGCTGATCAACCGCACCAAGGCGGTGCGGCTCGCCGATGAGATCGATATCGCCGAATTGCGCGACCAGCTCGACCACGCCCGCAGCCTGCGGTTTTCCAAGAAGGAGATGATCTGGCTCGCCGGCAACACTTTCTACGGCAGCAAGCAGATCTTCCGGCCAGACTTCCTGGCTTGGCTGAACGAGTTCCAGTTGCCCGAATACGAACTGGCGCGCCGGGACGGGCGCTTCGAGCTGCGCTTCCACGGCCGGTGGACGGAAACCAGCATGTGGGAAATTCCCGCCCTGGCGATCATCAACGAGCTGCGCTCGCGCGCCACGATGCGGTCGATGGGGCCGTTTTCGCTCGACGTTCTTTATGCGCGCGCAAAGGCCAAGGTGTGGTCCAAGGTCGAGCGGCTGCGCAAGCTGCCGGACCTGCGCATCTCCGATTTCGGAACCAGGCGCCGCCATTCCTTCCTGTGGCAGCGCTGGTGCGTGGAGGCCCTGAAGGAGGGTCTGGGCGACGCGCTGACGGGCACCAGCAACGTCAAGCTGGCCATGGATACCGATCTCGAAGCGCTGGGCACCAACGCGCACGAGCTGCCGATGGTGCTGGCCGCCCTGGCGCCCGACGACGAGGCCCTTTTGGAGGCGCCCTATCAGGTGCTGCGTGACTGGAACCAATATTATGGCGGTAATCTGCTGATCGTGCTGCCCGACACGTTCGGAACCGAATCGTTCCTGCGTGGCGCGCCGGACTGGGTGGCGGACTGGACCGGTTTCCGGCCCGACAGCGCACCGGCGATCGAAGGCGGCGAAAGGATCATCTCGTGGTGGAAAGAACGCGGCCGCGACCCGCGCGAGAAGCTGCTGATCTTTTCCGACGGTCTCGACGTCGACACGATCGAGAAGGCCTACCATCATTTCCACGGCAGGGTGCGCATGGCGTTCGGCTGGGGCACGAACCTGACCAACGATTTCGAGGGCTGCGCGCCGGTGGAGATCGACAGTCTCAACGCCATCTCGATCGTGTGCAAGGTCAGCCACGCCAATGGCCGGCCGGCCGTCAAGCTGTCGGACAATCCCGAAAAGGCGACCGGGGCGCCTGAAGAGATCCAACGCTATCTTGCGCTGTTCGGCGAGAGCGGCCGCGTTGCCAAACCGGTCAAAGTCTAGTTCGCGTCTCCCCGCTTTCATCAATTTGTGGCGAATTATCCGGGCTTAACGGAGAATTAGCGCGATTGACTTACCTCTACGTCAGGGTGATCTCAGATGTGGGTGGGACTTCCATTGAAGAGCGACGGGTCGATATCGTTCAAAGGGGGTGGCGACGAGCCGGTCGTGGATCGTTTTGATTGCGCGAGCCGGTGGTTGCCGTGGGGGGAGCGCATATGAACATGCAGCTTTCGAACGCGACGAGCGGCGGCAATACGCCGGCCGGGCCCGTCGCGGACATTGCGGCCAAGGTCGCGCTGGCAATGCGGGCGATGGGCGTGGTCGGGCTGCCGCGCAACTACGAGATCTTCTACGAGGTGTTCGCCGGCGCCAATCCCGAACTCAACGCCGATCTGGGCAAGCTCGGCAACCGGCCGCGTCAGGACGACCTGGACCAACTCAGCGTCAAATATTTCGCCCAGGCAAATAGTCAGCGTTTTGTGGAAGACATCCGCAACCACCTCTCCGAAAAGGTCGAGGAGGTGATGAAGCTGTTCGAGAAGGAACGAGTCCAGCTTGAACGCTACGGCTCGATTCTCAACCAGACCTCGGACGGGCTGCACAAGCGCAGTCTGGTCACGCAGGAGATCCTGCACCGGATATCGAACATCATGTCGGCAGCCACCGACACCAAGATCGAGCAGGGCAAGCAGATCGTCTCGTCGATCGAGGACAAGTCCGCCGAGCTGGAGGACGTGAAGTCGAAGCTCGAGGAATACAAGAAGCTCGCCGACACCGACCCGCTGACCCAGCTTTACAACCGTCGCGCCTTCGACAGGGCGATTGCACGGATTTACGACGACAAGAAGCGGGTCCTCTACAGCTGCCTGGTGCTTGTCGACATCGACCGTTTCAAGCAGATCAACGACCGTTTCGGCCATCCGGTCGGCGACAAGATCATCCAGCACATCGCCAGCGTGGTTCGGTCGGCGGTGCCCGAGGGTGTCATGGTCGCGCGCACGGGCGGCGAGGAATTCGCCGTGATCATGGAGGGCCTCGGCGAGGATCAGGCCGCGGAGGTCGGCGAGACCGTGCGAAAAATGGTGGAGAAACTGGCTGCGACCAATAACGGATCGGGTCTTGCCAGCGGCTCGATCACCGTATCGGTGGGAACCTGCATGGCCATTCAGGCCGAAAGCGCCGACGATCTCTACGTCAAGGCCGACCGCGCGCTCTACGTCTCGAAGGCGAACGGGCGCAATCGCTGCACGCGGTTTTCGGAGTTGCCCGACATGAAATCCGCCAAGGGTTGGCGTATCTACAGCCGCGACTGACATTGTCCGGCTATGGCCTGTCGGTCGCCGACCCGGTGACATCGTAAACGTTCGGTGTGCGTCGAGCGGCGAATGCCGCCGATTTTCCTAACCCGGTATTCAAGAACCGCAGCTACCTTCCTGCGTCTTGATGAGGGGGTTGCATCAATGAATGACGCGTTCAGGCGGCATCTCGGGCGCTTCGTGTCCCGTTTGGGCCAGTCGACTGTGTTGCGGTGGACATTGGCGGGCACGATTTGGTGCGTGCTCGTCTCGCTAAGCTATATGAGCGTTGTGGCGGCCGGCTACGGCGGCGAGGCGTTTCGCAGCGGCTTGCCAGTCGCGGCGCTGCTGCTGCTCGTGCTGGCGGGGCCGGTGTTGCTGTTTCTCGGCTTCAGGCTGCGCGAACTGGCGCGCGCCAATCAGAAGCTGGGCCTGGTCGCCTCGACGGACAGTCTCACGGCCTGCCTGAACCGCGGCGCGTTCTCGACACGGGTCGACGAAAATCTTTCCGGTACTGGGCGCGGTAACCAGCGTATCAAAGGTGCCTTGCTGGTGATCGACGCCGACCATTTCAAGTCGATCAATGACAGCTATGGTCATGATCTCGGCGACGAGGCGCTCAGGGTGATCGCCGCCGCGATCCGTGGCCAGGTGCGCAAGGACGATCTCGTGGGCCGGCTCGGCGGCGAGGAGTTCGGCGTCTTCCTGCCAGG
>MRWF01017374.1_pt1 | contig 13507 bp, 14 predicted proteins | sample 1013331 | NCBI WGS metagenome assembly MRWF01 (sample SAMN06117577, study PRJNA244670) | biofilm metagenome | biome: Water; feature: Cathode Biofilm; material: Biofilm; isolation source: microbial consortium enriched at the cathode of a solar microbial fuel cell | place: USA: District of Columbia ... | reverse complement strand
TGCTGGCGCCGACTACATCGATGGCGCGTCGGGGGCAGACTATCTTTCAGGTGGCGATGGCGGCGACGTGCTCTATGGCCAGGCCGGTGACGACTTTATCGATGATCGCGGGACGGACCTTGGCGCCGACATCCTGGTCGGCGGAGACGGTCATGACACCATCCATGCTCATGCCGGCAATGACCGGGCTTATGGCGGCAATGGCGATGACCTGATACGCGGCTTCACGGGCAATGACACTCTTTACGGCGATGCTGGCGCCGACTACATCGATGGCGCGTCGGGGGCAGACTATCTTTCAGGTGGCGATGGCGGCGACGTGCTCTATGGCCAGGCCGGTGACGACTTTATCGATGATCGCGGGACGGACCTTGGCGCCGACATCCTGGTCGGCGGAGACGGTCATGACACCATCCATGCTCATGCCGGCAATGACCGGGCTTATGGCGGCAATGGCGATGACCTGATACGCGGCTTCACGGGCAATGACACTCTTTACGGCGATGCTGGCGCCGACTACATCGATGGAGGAGTAGGCAGCGACTACATCGCCGGCGGCGCAGAAGATGACATCCTGACTGGCAGCCTTGGTGCGGATATATTTGTCTTTTCCAATAGCGACGGTGCCACGAGCGACGATGTCATCACCGATTTCGAGTTGGGAACCGATAAGTTTTATCTAATCGGCTTGACGGTGGCGAAAATCACCGACACAGGGGCAGATGGCGATATGTCCGCTGGCGACGTTTTTGTAACATTCTCGGATGATAGCAGCGTTCTCTTGCTCGGCATTACCGGCTTACAGGAAAGCGAACTCTACTAATTGTCAACGCCGGAGTAAAAATGCATCAGCCGACCAGAGTAAAAATGCATCACTTGTGATCGAGAGAGGGCCCCGCGGGGCCCTCTCTCGATTGCGCGTCGTTCAGTCCTGGGCGGTTTCTTTTGATCGCCCCTGCGCCTGCTTGAGACGGTAGCTTTCGCCGTACATCTCAAGGATATGGACGTGATGCGTCTGAGCTACTCCCCTTCCGTTGGACAGGTTTGACCAGGATTTAAGCTACAGTCGGTGCCGGCCGATCGGGTTTTCCATCACGTACATCACGCTACCATGGCTGTCGGCTGGAGGGCCGGGCGGGAGCCCGGGCCGGAGGCCGACAGCGCATTTCGATATACCGAAGCCGGGGTCGCCCCGCCATGGGCATCCGGTCCGAAGCACGTACAGCATGCCATTGAGAAAGCGTCGGTTGTCATGCGCCGGACGGCAGCCCCGCCCGCGCTCAGGCGGCAAGAGCGGACCGATCACCGCCCACTCCGCGTCCGTAAGGTCTCCCCGATCCACACAAGCCTCCGCGCAAATGGTCTTGACCCTTCAAACTGGTCCGATTGGGATGCGAATTTTCGGGCACGCTTCGGAAGCGAGAGGAGTGCCCAGATGCCGAAGAAACGATTCACCGATGAGCAGATTGCGTTCGCGCTCAGGCAGGCGGAGGCTGGCACGAATGTTGGCGAGATCTGCCGGCAGCTGGGTATCAGCGAAGTCACCTTCTACCTCTATGGACGGCTCTCCCATTGCAAGTGATCTACGAACGAGTGCCTGGGTCAGTTGCTGACATCTATCCGGCATCTGACAGGCAAAGCCTGCTGTGCCCAAATGGGGAATCCGCTCGCGCCGGCCTCTACAGCTGGTAGGCCTCACAGGCCTCGATAAAAATCAGGCTCCTGGCGCGCCGGTCCGACCTGTGCATCTCATTTCTCGATCAGCTCGCAATCTGCAGGCGGGGCCTTCAGTGAGCGCCGTGGTAGACGTCGCCACTTCGGAGCACGGCCCAGATAATCCGTGCGTTCTTGTTGGCGACGGCAACCGTGGCTCGGTTGAAGCCACGTCGCTCCCGAAGCTGGTTGACCCAGGTGTTGAAGGGATCGGTCCTTCTGCCCGCTGTCCGAACGACCGATCTGGCGCCATGGACCAGCAGGGTCCGCAGGTGCTGACTGCCGCGCTTGGTTATGCCCAGCAGGACAGTACGATCTCCGCTCGAGTGCTGTCTGGGGACGAGACCGATCCAGGCCGACAGGTGACGACCGTTCTTGAACTCCGAACCGTCCCCAATGGCAGCGACTACGGCGGTCGCCGTCTTCGGGCCGACCCCTTTGATCCTTGCGATCCGTTGGCACGCTTTACTGGAGCGGAACACCCGCTCGATCTTCTTGTCGAAGGATGCGATGCGGCGATCGAGATCCATGAACAGGTCGTGTAGTTCGCCAATCGCTTCCCGCGCCAGGCCAGTGAGTTCGTTCTCAATGTCGCCGAGGATCTCGGGGATCATGCGCCTGGCGCGGGTGATGCTCTTGGGGAAGGCGAAGCCGCGATCGAGAAGCAGGCCGCGGATCTGGCTGACGACGGCAGTCCGATGATTGACCATGCGCTGGCGTGCCCGGTGCAAGGCCTGGATGTCCTGCTGCTCGATCGTCTTCTTGGGCACGAACTGCATGTGCGGCTGACGCGCGGCAGTGCAAATCGCTTCTGCGTCGTTGCCGTCGTTCTTCTGCCGGCGGACGAACGGCTTCACGTACTGGGGGCTGATGATCTTCACCCGATGGCCGAGGGCTTCGAACTTGCGTTGCCAGTAGAAGGCGCCTGTACAAGCCTCGATGGCAATCGTGCAGGGTGCGATCTGGCCGACAACATGTAGCAGCTGGTCGCGCATCACGCGCTGCCTCAGCAGCACGCGACCATTCCGGTTGACGCCATGAAGCTGGAAGGCGGTCTTGGCGATATCGATACCGAGGGTCGCGATGGTCATTGGCTCTCTCTCCTTCTCTGCTCGTTCCGGCTCCAAGCCTCGGGTGATGGAGGGAGAGCCGTCCATCCCATCAGTTGGAAGAAGGTCTATGCCGGGATGGGCGTGTCGGAGATCCGTCGCCTGAAGCAGCTTGAAGATGAGAACTCGAAGCTGAAGCGACTGGTGGCGGATCTGACGCTGGACAAGTCCATGCTGCAGGATGCTTTGCGAAAAAAGTGGTGAAGCCTGTTCGTCGCCGCGAAGTCGTCCGCCATTACCAGGCGGCCTTCGCGCTGTCGGAACGCAGAGCGTGCCGGGCCATGGGCTTCGGACGGGCTTCCCACAGATACCAGTCCCGCCGTGATCCGGTGGTGGAGATTCGGATGCGGCTCAAGGAACTGGCCGAGAGCCGGGTTCGCTACGGTTATCGGCGGCTGCATGTCCTGCTGCAACGGGAAGGCTGGCGGATCAATCACAAGCGGACCTACCGGCTCTACAGCGAAGAGGGCCTCTCGATCCGGACCCGCAGTCCCCGGCGCCGTCGGTCGTGCCGCTACCGATCCGGCCGTGCTGCGGCGGAGGGCGTGAATGATGTCTGGGCGATGGACTTTCTTTCGGACAGGCTCTTCGACGACCGGCCGTTCCGGATCCTGACGATCGTGGACTGCCATACGAGAGAGGCTCTTGCGACCGTTGCGAGGACAAACTTCCGGGCGCACCAGGTTGTCGAGGAACTTGATCGAATTGCCAGGCGCCGCGGCAAGCCGGGGAGTATCCGTGTCGACAACGGCCCCGAGTTTGCGGGTCGGCTGCTCGACCAGTGGGCTTATCTGAACAAGGTCCAGCTGGACTTCTCACGGCCAGGCAAACCCACGGACAACGCCTTCATCGAGGCCTTCAACGCCCGTCTTCGACAGGAATGCCTGAATGCGTCATGGTTCCTGTCGATGCCCGACGCCCGCCAGAAGATCGAAACCTGGAGGACGGACTACAACGAAACCAGGCCGCATTCGGCGCTCGGTAACTTGACGCCGAGCGCCTTTGCGGCCCAACTGAAATCAGCCCGAAAGGTCGCATGAAGCCCGGACCAAAGACGGGGTGAAGTCCATCGTCCTTGTTCCAAAACATCAGGATGGACCAATTCAATGGGGGAGGCTCAGCGTCCAATCGGAGCGTAACCACAGGAACCGACCTATCTAATTCCGGGAACATCGAAAAACCATATTTGGTAAGGGATGTAGCATTGTTCAAAATGCCAAGATAACTGGGTCCACACTGTAAAAATTAGCAACACACCAAGATACGGCAAAGCCGAATGCAGCGCTGCGAAAGTGCGAAAGGGCAAAAAAGGAATTCGTGCGAAAATCATAGTCTGGATGGGAATAAAATAGTAACCAAATCTGTCGGCCAAAACTGTTGAAACTGGGATTAGAACGAGCAGCAGCCCCATTCCAATCGCACCAATAGTCACAATACTATGATCCCGTGGCCATGTCCGAAGCCAACTGTTTTTCAAAAATAGGAAAAAATACAGCCCTGACAAAGCAAGAAAGGCGATGCGAAAACTAGCTCCCGCTGCCTCAACTCCAGTTCCAAAATAGCGACTAATTGCGATATCAGCGGATTCTGTTGCGGCCAAAAGGTACAGGACCGGGACTGAAAGTGCGGCGGCGAGCATCAATCGGTTTCGACTGAAGCTGCCGGCGGCAAGTGGCAGGAGCAAGATGAAGATCAGTGCACTCGTATGGAATCCTGCGGCCAGTACCACCCAAAGTGCATACCGAATAGGACGTCGATCAATATATGCCACGAAGGCAATGCACAGAAGTCCAATTGCCGCACCTTGTCTGATACCAGACATTGGCATATTGACGATCAGTATGGGAAAAAGAAGAATCAGAAAACCCAAAGGATCGGGTTGCCGTCGCGCGAGGACGTGAACACCTAGGAAGAATATCGCGCTCGAAATAATGTTTGTAACCGGATAGGGTAGACCCATGTTTCGAATCCCGCCGAGGATAGCCCACCAAATCGGCTCTCTATATTCTGTGACAGATGACCAGTCAAAATTGGTAGCGTTCATATACTGATTATAATATCCCCACCAATCGCACCCGACTTGGTAGCGGAATGCTGAGAATACAAATAAGCTAATTAAGACTAGAAAATAGGTTCGATTGCGAAACTCATCTTGCGTTGCAAGCGCATAGCGCAGAAGAAACAGGATATTGGCTAACGCGACATAGAGCATTGGTTGTTTCAGGCCTCATCTCTGATCTGGTGGCGCATTTATCCCAATAGAGTCCGTTTGAGAATGCGCTCAATGGCTGATCCGTCGCAGCAGAAGGCTGCTCATCGCGACGTGGATCATGGCTTCGGATACGTCTATGCGCTGCTCGTAGTCGCGCAACCAGGCGTCGCCATCGTGTGAGACAGCCGAAGGTGCGTTCGACGACCCAGCGGCGCGGCGGGACCTTGAAGCCCGGCTCTTTGTCGATGCGGCGCACCACCTCGATGACGAACTCCTGGAAGGCGGCCTTGTCCATGAGCTGCGTGCGGTCGTACGCGCCGTCGGTAAACAGATGCTTGAACCACGGCCAGCGTTTGCGCACCGCGTCCAGGATCATCTGCGCGCCGGCGCTGTCGGATATGTCGGCTGACGTCAGGTTGACCATCAGCAGCCGACCGTCGGTGTCCACGGCGATATGGCGTTTGCGGCCCACCGTCTTCTTGCCCGCATCGAACCCGCGCTTTGCGCCGGGGGCCGGAGCCTTGACCGTCTGGCTGTCGAGCACGCCGCCGGACGGGCTGGCCTCCCGTCCCCGACGCTCGCGATCCATCATCAGCGCGATGTCGTGGATCGTCTGGAACAGCATCAGCCGCACGAAACGTCGGAACCACCAATAGACCGTCTGCCAGAGCCTGCCCCGGGCTTGACCCGGGGGCGGAAAGTCCTTCGGCAGCATGCGCCAGCCGCCGCCGGAGCGGGTCATGTAGCGGATTGCGTTCAGAACCTCGCGCATCTCCACGCCCGGCCTGCGCCCGCGCTTCGCGGGCGTCGGCAACAGCGGGACGATCCACTCCCATTCCGCGTCGGTGAGATCGGTCGGGTAACGCTTCGTCTTCCGCTCGATCGTGGCCATGCGGCCTCGCGTCTCTCGTGTCCACATAAACAGGGTGAATCACGATTTGCCCCATCAGGGGAATCCCCTTTCTCAAACGGTCTCTAAGCCGGTCAGCCCCGCACCTTTGCGATCGCGTTGAGCGTCTCGCGCGCGTTTCGTTCCCATGAGAAAGTCTCCCGGACATACCACTCGGCGTTCCGCGACAGACGCTCCCTGTACTCGTTATCGTCTATGATACGTGTCATAGCACTGGCGACTTCCGCATCCACATCTTCTCCGTAGGGGTCGACCAATACGCCGGTAAAACCATCCTTAACCGGCGTACTCGTTCCGCTTCCCCGACCGCCGATCACCGGCGTGCCGAGCGCCATGGCCTCGGCGTAGACAATACCAAAACCCTCCGTTTGCCGGGCATCCCAGCCCGTGGTACTCAGAATAGCGAATAGATCAGCCATGTTATAGAAGTCGGCGAGCTCGTCACTGCTTACGCTGTCAATAAAGTGAAAGTTACCAGGCTTGCTGCTCATACATGCAAGAGCGTACAGACGTTCGGCCTCTGGACCACGCCCGATGACAACATGGTGGACGTCACGCCCCTCAGCCAATAGCCGGCTCACTGCACGGATCACGACGTCGACGCCTTTTCGCTTCACGAGGTTGCAAACACTAAGCACGATAAACGCGTCAGTAGATAGGCCGATCCGTATGCGGAGCTTGTTTGGATCACGGTCGGTTTGAAGCTTTGCCAGATCGACACCATTATAGATTGTCACTATTCTTTTGTTGTCGGCATCGCGCCGCCCAATAAGGCACGACAGCAGAGTTTCGGTATAATCGCTTACAGGTGTGATTATATCTGCCATCGCAAAAAGGCGGCGTTTCAAAAACCTGCGGATAGCGCCCCCAGGCATGACATCGCCTCCGTGAGGAATTACGAGGATCGTGACGCCCGGCCGTCGGAGTCCAAGCATTAAGGGAAAGTATTTTAGGTAGGAAAAACTGAACACTATTACCTCGTACCTTTCATCGCGCATCGCGCGATAAGCGGCCAAGTAGCGTCGCAACCTTCCGATGGCGCGAGCACGTAGAATTGGTCTAAGGCGCGGGATACGCCGAATAGATATGCCGTCTACTACGTCCTCACCAAAGTCATCCGCTTGTAAGTCAACCGCCGTAACTTCCGCGCTGAGAGCGCGCAGTGCCCGAACATGCTCGAAGGAGAAAGTTCCTCGGGGGTCTTTCGCTGAGCGCGGGAAGCCGTTGCCCGTTAAGTAGAGTATACGTATCTCCATTCTTTGTCCTGTGAAATGGTTGCGAGCGCATCTCGGCTGCTCGTTTTAGATGTTGTTGTCAGGCGTCACGCCCATGAATGCGTCGTTTGCCACGGCTTGCATGATAACGTCCGCGACGTTCGTGCGCCACGGTCGGCTTCCTGCGCTTTAGCGTCGCTGTAGGATCACAAACGCCGGACGTGTGCCGAGCTAGTGCCGCCATATTCCCTGCGCCATCTGATGGGATGGACGGCTCTCCCTCCATCACCCGAGGCCTGTGAGGCCTACCAGCTGTAGAGGCCGGCGCGAGCGGATTCCCCATTTGGGCACAGCAGGCTTTGCCTGTCAGATGCCGGATAGATGTCAGCAACTGACCCAGGCACTCGTTCGTAGATCACTTGCAATGGGAGAGCCGTCCATAGAGGTAGAAGGTGACTTCGCTGATACCCAGCTGCCGGATCGCATCCGCCATCGACATGCCCTGGCTGTGCAGGACGTCCGCCTGGCGGAGCTTGCCCACGATCTCCTCAGGCTTGTGACGCTTCCTTGCCATCTTTGATCCTCCTTGTTCCAAAATATCAGGATGTACCAATTCAATGGGGGAGGCTCAGTAATGCTCGACGAAGGCTTCGACGGCCGGCTCGAGTGCGCCCGGCAGATAGTAGTTCTCAAGTTCCTCCGTCACCGTGATCAGAGCCGGAAAATCCACGATCCGCCAATCCAAGGTTGCCGCTCAGAGTAATCAACCCGAATGGTCGCATGAAACCCGGACCAAAGACTGTGTGAAGACCATCTGGGCTACTTGCGATGCGGCAGGCCGCGTAGGAAGTCGGCAGCTGCGAGCATTCCATTACGCTTGCGGATGTGGGGGGCGGACGCCGCAACGATCTCCTGTCGCGTTGTTCGCGCGGTGTACGCGGCGTAATCGAGCAGATCTGAAATCTCCACGCGCGGCACGTTGCGAAAAAAGGGGAAGTCATCCGGTACGGTTGGATAACGGTGTGTCGCATAGACCGGAATGCCACTGCCCAACAACTCGGCAGTCTTGAGACTCGAGCCTTCCGTCATGTTTTGCCGATCCAGCGCGAGCGAGCCGATGCCGACATGGACCTCCTCGAGGAGTACGCGATACATGTCACGCTCCAGATAGCCGTGGATCTCGAAAGTTTTAGCAAGAAGTGGGTCCTCAGCAATCTCCTTCATTTGCGCTTCTGATAGATTACCGACGAGATGAACTCGCAACCGCGAAGCGCGATCAGGATCCCTCTGGACCGCTTCCACGAGCCTGTCAAGCCCATGCCACTCGGTGAAGGTACCGCATATAAACACCGCCGAGATTCGCGCCGAACCGCGTCGGTCGGGCACGGCGCCGACGGCAGCATCGCCCACCAAGTTTGGATAGACCGAAATTGACTGCTGGGGGGCATATGTATCCCGTTCATATTCAGCTACATCTAGAGTCACCCCCAGTGACGCGAGCGCGTTCTGCACCGAGATCTTAATTAGCCTGCGGTCGAGCCATGCGGCCAGTCGTCGTATAGCTGTATCGGCAATTAGAGTGTGTTCCTCAACCTCCTTGGAATGATGAATCGTAACCCGGTTTCGGACAATAGGTGCAAAAAACGGCGCGAAAATGTCGACCGGCATCTGGCGAACCAAAACGTAGTCGAACCGCCGCGAAAGGCGCAAGATCTCCAGCCAGCCTTGTAGGTTCCGTAACGGGCTGCCGCGTAAGGGCCACACGACTCGCTTCGCGAAGGGAACGTGCGGCTCCGCGTCTTGCAAGGCAAAAGTCGACCATTTTACCCCGGGAATTGTTCCCGCGGCAGCACGCTCGGCTTCAAGCTGAGCTGTTTGACCATAAGTCAGCCGGTTCACGACCGACAGATGTGCAATTCGTGTCTCGGTCGTTACAGTGTTCGCTAAATGCGAAGACTCCCTTTTTTCTGACATACCGCCCTCTCCAATCAACGCCCCAAAGCGCGCTACTATGCCTTGTCCCGCAAGACCACCTTGGCGGCGTGAATCACACAAACTCGCCTCCGGAAAACTCGGGACGGTTCATTAATGCATCAAGCTCCGAACATTTTTATGATGGCGTCCGCCGCGCGTTCCGCGGCTGCCCCGTCCCAGCCCTCTGGAACTCGCGCCTCTTTGTAGCGACCCTCCAAGATAGCACAAACATGGGGTAAGATCTCGTGCGGGTCTTCCCCGATCAGTGTGTTGGTTCCGTCAGAAATCGTCACTGGCCGCTCAGTGTTAGGTCTTAGGGTGAGGCAAGGAATATTCAGCCAAGTGGCTTCCTCTTGAACGCCCCCGGAATCGGTCACAACGAACGCGGCTCGCTGTTGCAGGGCGATGAAAGACGTGTAGCCCTGCGGATCTAAGAGCTGCACCCCTGGTAGTTTGAGCTCAAGGTCGGATAACTTGGCACGAGTACGCGGATGCACGGGGAAGACCAAAGGTACCCGTTTGGCCGTCTCAACCAGAGCGTCAGCGATCGACTTGAGTCGTCGCGCTTCGTCCACGTTAGATGGGCGGTGCAGTGTAACCAGCCCATACGGTCCTACCGGAAGCCCCAACCTGGACAAGTCCTGTATTCGAGCTTGGGGAAGCATTCGCCTGAGGGTATCAATCATCGTATTGCCCACAAAAATAATTTTTGTGTCTGATATACCTTCGCGGCGGAGATTCTCGTCTGCTTGGCGTGAATGGGTCAGCAAAAGATCCGACAGGCGGTCCACGACCAGACGATTGATCTCCTCCGGCATTTTATTGTCATACGAACGCAGACCAGATTCCACGTGTATTACCGGAATGCCAATTTTACTCGCCGCCAAAGTCGCTGCTAGCGTTGAATTAACATCGCCATATACGATAACGGCTCGGGGGGAGAAGTTCCCGAATATAACACCCAACTCAATCAGGATCCGTCCGGTTTGTTCGGCATGGCTGCCCGACCCTACGGCGAGGTTTATCTCCGGCTCGGGAATGTCGAGCACTTGGAAGAAATCTCCCGACATTTGCGCGTCATAGTGTTGTCCGGTATGGATAATGATTTGCGCAGCTCGACCGAGAAGCGCCCGATATACTGGGGCCATCTTCATAAAATTCGGGCGCGCACCTACGATGTGAACGTATTTGCCCGGAGAAATAGCCTTGGTCATTTTAATATCTCCACAGGAGGATTCGACTAATCAATTCATTGCCCATTTTCAGAACTGCTCTTGACAGAGTGTTTGTTCTATTGGCATATTGCTCTGTTTATATTGTTGACGGCAATGCTGAAAATTAACGTCATTACTGTTCGGTCAATAACCATTCTACTCTAAACATGAACATTGCGATAGTCGATCGACTGATGGTGATTTTTTCAACTAGAAACAGCCTTTTTGACCTTTCTGAAGCAGATTATCCAACGCCAAAACGACGACGCTCGGCCGCAATTGCGCGCATCCGCGAACGGATCTCCGGGTGATCTGCCTCGTGCTCACACCGCACCGTCTTCGGATCGACGCCGGTCAAGCGACAGGCGCGCCGCTGAGAAATGCCGTGCCCGTTCATTGCTCGCAGTGCCGCATCCCGCCGCTCCGCCGACGTCGTCAGGGCTTTCCCAACAGATTCTTCAGTACGGCGTTGTCCAGCATCGTGTCGACCAGCAACTTCTTCAGCCGGACGTTGTCGCTCTCCGGCGTCTTCAGCCGCCGGGCTTCAGACACGTCCAGGCCGCCGTACTTCGCCTTCCACTTGATGGGATGGACGCCTCTTCCTCCCCCGCACACGATTTGGATGCTGGAGACACGAGAGAAACACATGATCATCAGGACCATCGGGTGAACCGCGCCGAGTTTCCCGGAGGCTCCAACTTGTAAGAAGAAGGAGCTGTTATGCGAACATAATCGACACGGTATCCGACGGAGGTTCGCGAGCGGGCGGCGCAAGCTGGAGGCCATCGCAGCGGACCGCAACGCGCCGCAGAAGCACGTCTGGCGTTCCCGGATCGTTCTGCTGAGCGCGGACGGTTTCGGCACAAACGCGATCATGGCTGCGACCGGCACGGCGAAGACGACGGTCTGGCGCTGGCCGAAGGCGTGGACGGCCTGCTGCGCGACAGGACCCGGCCGCCCGGCAACGCGCCGGCTCCTGACGCGCATGCCGCGAGGGTTGTCGAAATGACGCTGAAGCCGCCGCCGCGCGAGGCGACGCACTGGACGGGGCGGGCCACCGCGAAGACCGCCGGCCTCGCCGTCTCGACGGTGCAGAAGATCTGGAAGGCGCACGGACTCACGCCGCATCGCTGGCGGCGCTTCAAGCTATCTAAACATCCCGCCTTCGCCGACAAGCGGCACGCTGTGGTCGGGCTCTACATCGTGCCGCCCGCGCATGCCGTCGTGCTCAGGGGGGACGAGAAGTCCCAGATCCAAGCGCTCGACCGCACGCAGCCCGGCCTGCCGCTCAAGAAGGGCCGCGGGGGCGACCATGACGCACGACTACAAGCGCCACGGCACGACCACGCTCTTCGCGGCTCTCAACAGCTTGCCCCGGACCCAATCCGGAGTTCTCACCGGCGAGGTCTTCCGGAGGAACGTGCAGCGCCAACGCCACCAGAAGTTCATCCGCATCCTAAACGCCCTTGAGCGCGACATCCCGACCGGGAAGGTGGTGCACGTGATCCTCGACAACGGAGCCTGTCCTCGGGCCGGCCTCCGGCCGGCCCCGTGGGCCGCTCACAAGTATGCGAAGGTCCGCGCTTGGCTCAACCGACACCCGCGCTGGACCCTTCACTTCACGCCGGCGTCCAGCTCCTGGCTGAACGCCGTGGAGGGCTTCTTCGCCAAGCTGTCCCGGCAACGCCAGAAAAACGGCGCCTTCTGCTCCGTCGCCGAGCTGCAGGCCGCCTTCAACCGTTTCGTCGTCGAGCGCAACCAGAGCCCGAAGCCCCTCGTCCGGCGAGCCGACCCCGACCCCATCATTGCCGCGCGTTCCCGAGGGTTCCAAGCGTTGGCGTCAATCCACTAGAATTTATAGAAAGTTGTTTTTATCACTGCAGGAATATTATTAACATCTTTCCTTACTAATAATATTTCCTGAGCGCTTTTACATCTCAGCAAAAAAGGGGGTTCATGTAAAATCACGCCGCTCTTTATGTCTATTCGAATATTAGGCCCAGACCGTTTATCAAGATTCGGTTCAAATTGAGCGATATCCGGAAGGTGTTCAGTGACAAGTAAATATTTGAAATTCTGCTCTTGATTAAGTCTAGCAACAAATCTTTTAATATCAGCGTTCGATAGATGTTGTAACACTTGACGCAGAATGCCAATTTCGCCGGACGGCAGTTTATCCATTGTTAAATCTAATTGTCTAAACTCCACTTTTTTCGAATTAAATCTTTTTTTATTTATTTCAATAATTGTTTTTGAAATATCGCAAGCAACATAATTCACACAGCAGTCTACAAATTGGGACCCTACATTAAAGTCGCCGCAACCCAGATCCACTATAGTTTCAATTTTATTCTCCCGCAATATTTCTCTAACAGCATTAACATAGGGACCAACAATATACTGCTCGTGCGACCCACTTCCACTTATTCCATTTCCCTCTTGGCCGGTACCCCAAATGTGGTTTAAATAAATACTATCAAATAGATGCTCGTTACTCATATTTTTATACTTATAATCTAGTCCAAATATCCGTTTTTCAAGCCGCCGTATAAACCTCCGGGACCTCATTGGAATAATTTTTTTGGCAAAGTTCTTTATCATCTGTCTTTCTCCTCCATCAAAGTACTCAACGGCTTCCTCGTAGACTTTTTATTTTTGCAACTCCTTTCCCTATGATTTCAGATGCGTCACGAATTTGTTTTTTTTTACAAGACTAACTAGAATCAAGCCATTCCAGACTTGCAAGTATTTGGATCGTAAGTAATCTCATTTTTGCCTTATATGAACGGGCAATGAAAAATTACGTTAGGACCGCAACGAAAGATTGGGTTTCTTGCCTGATAGCTCTCTCTGATTGGAAATGTTGCGGCCAAGTTGTTCCTGTCGCTTCGATCTTCGATCGCATCGTCCGCGGGTCACGCACTTCTCTCCGCGATCGACGCCGGGTCGCCGCATGGTGGGGTAGGGGGAGCCAGACGTCTCAATTTGTTTGGCAACCCTCGCAGGCAAAAGGACGCCTCGAAAAACCTCGCTCTCCTCGGGTAATTTTTTACTTCGGTGATGGCGACGAGTGAGGTTGCGATGGCGGGACAGCCGGGGTTTTTCGATCTTGATAAACGTTATGCGGCGTTGTCGGCGGCAGGGGATCCGCGCCTTCGGCT
>MRWF01023970.1_pt1 | contig 13521 bp, 11 predicted proteins | sample 1013331 | NCBI WGS metagenome assembly MRWF01 (sample SAMN06117577, study PRJNA244670) | biofilm metagenome | biome: Water; feature: Cathode Biofilm; material: Biofilm; isolation source: microbial consortium enriched at the cathode of a solar microbial fuel cell | place: USA: District of Columbia ... | reverse complement strand
ACCTTGTCGCCAACAGCCAGACGCTGCGGCGCCAGGATGTAGGACAACTCGCCATCGTCGTAGCGGACCAGCGCGATGAACGCCGAGCGATTGGGATCGTATTCCAGCCGCTCCACCGTAGCCGACACGTCGACCTTGCGCCGCTTGAAGTCGACCACGCGGTATGTCCGCTTGTGACCGCCGCCAATGAAGCGTGCGGTCACCCGACCGGCATTGTTGCGCCCGCCGGACTTCGTCAGGCCCTGCGTCAGGCCCTTGACCGGCTTGCCTTTGTAGAGGCCGGAGCGATCGACGATGATCAGCTGGCGCTGACTCGGCGTGATCGGATTGTACTTCTTGAGTGCCATAACCCTACCTCAAGCCTCTCAAAGACCCGTCGCGATATCGATCGACTGGCCCTCGGCCAGCGTCACGACGGCTTTCTTGAAATCGCTCTGCTGGCCGATGGTGCCGCGGAAGCGCTTCACCTTGCCCTTGCGAATGAGCGTGTTGACGGCCATGACCTTGACGCCGAACAGCGCCTCCACGGCAGCCTTGATCTCCGGCTTGGAAGCCTTGCGGGCGACCTTGAAGACCACCTGGTTGACTTCCGAGGCCATGGTCGACTTTTCCGTGATCACCGGGCTGACGATCACGTCGTAATGGCGCAGATCCGTCATTTGAAACGCTCCTCGAGAGCCTCGATGGCCGATTTCGACAGAACCAGCGTACCGCGGCGCAAAATGTCGTAAACATTGATGCCCTGGATGGGCAGCACGTCGATATTGGGGATGTTCGCCGCCGCCAGCTTGAAGTTGGCGTCAATTTCAGCACCACCGATCATCAGCGCGTTGTCGAGGCCGAGCTTCTGGAAGCTGGCGAGCAACGCCTTGGTCTTGGCTTCCGGCAGCGTCAGGTCGTCGACCACGATCAGGTTCGAGGCCTTGGCCTTGGCCGACAGGGCGTGTTTCAGACCGAGCGCGCGCACCTTCTTGGGCAGCTCGTGCTCGTGACTGCGCACCACCGGCCCGTGGGCCCGGCCGCCGCCGCGGAACTGGGGAACCCGCGCCGAAGAGTGACGCGCACGGCCCGTACCCTTCTGCCGGTACATCTTGGCACCGGTACGCGAAATCTCCGAACGCCCCTTGGTCTTGTGGGTGCCCTGCTGCTTCTTGGCCAGCTGCCAGCGCACGACGCGCTGCAGCAGGTCTTCACGCGGATCGAGGCCGAAAATCTCTTCCGACAGAGACGCCTTGCCCGCGTCCTTGCCAGCCAGCGTTGTGATCTTGATATCCATCACTCGGCACCTTCCTGAGCGGCGGCTTGACTTGCGCCGGCGTCGTTGGCAGCAGCGGCCCGGAACGCGGCCGGCTTCGGCGCGTTGTCCGGCAGCGACGCCTTGACGGCGTCGCGGACCAGGATCCAGGCGCCCTTCGAACCGGGAACCGCGCCGCGGACCAGGATCAGGCCGCGATCGACGTCCGTCGACACCACTTCGACATTCTGGGTCGTGACCCGTGTATGCCCCATGTGGCCGGCCATCTTCTTGCCCTTGAACACCTTGCCGGGGTCCTGGCGCTGACCGGTCGAACCGTGTGAACGGTGCGACACCGAGTTACCGTGGGTGGCACGACCGCCGCCAAAATTGTGGCGTTTCATCACGCCCTGGAACCCCTTGCCGATCGAGGTGCCGGTGACGTCCACCTTCTGCCCCGCGACGAAATGGTCGGCCGTGATCTCGGCTCCCACGTCGAGCAGGCATTCCGGCGACACGCGGAACTCGGCCAGCTTCGACTTGGGCTCGACGGACGCGGTGGCGAAATGGCCCCGCAACGCCTTGGTCGTATTCTTGACGCGGGCAAGCCCTACGCCGAGCTGGACAGCCGTGTAGCCGTTCTTTTCCTGGGTGCGCTGCGCAACAACCTGACAGTTCTCCATCCGCAGAACCGTCACGGGCACATGTTCGCCCGCTTCGTTGTAGATGCGCGTCATCCCCACCTTCTGTGCGATAACACCTGAACGCATCGGTTCGATTTCCTTCTCAAGAGTTCCCGGGCGGGGCTCGAGTGCCCCACCGCGCCTCTTCTCAGCTCGTTAGAGCTTGATCTCAACGTCAACGCCGGCGGCCAGATCGAGCTTCATCAGCGCGTCCACCGTCTGCGGCGTCGGATCCACGATGTCGAGCAGACGCTTATGCGTGCGCATCTCGAACTGTTCGCGGCTCTTCTTGTCGATATGCGGCGAGCGGTTCACGGTGAACTTCTCGATCCGCGTCGGCAGCGGAACCGGCCCGCGAACATTCGCCCCGGTACGCTTGGCCGTCGACACGATCTCCCGGGTCGAGGCGTCGAGCACACGATGGTCGAACGCTTTGAGGCGAATTCGGATATTTTGTCCGTTCATGGATAGTGTCCTTGTTTGGCGGGGCGCGACGGGTTTGCCGCGCCCGCGCCAGACCGGTTTTTTGCCTTATTCGGTGATCGAGGCGACGATGCCCGCGCCCACGGTGCGTCCACCCTCGCGGATGGCGAAGCGCAGCTTCTCTTCCATGGCGATCGGCACGATCAGTTCGACGTCGACCGTCACATTGTCGCCCGGCATCACCATCTCCGTGCCTTCCGGCAGCGTCACAACACCCGTCACGTCCGTCGTGCGGAAGTAGAACTGCGGACGGTAATTGGTGAAGAACGGCGTGTGGCGACCGCCCTCCTCCTTCGTCAGGATATAGGCTTCCGCCTTGAACTTCGTGTGCGGCATCACAGAACCCGGCTTGCACAGGATCTGCCCGCGCTCCACGCCCTCGCGGTCAACACCGCGCAGAAGCGCGCCGATATTGTCGCCCGCCTGGCCCTGGTCCAGAAGCTTGCGGAACATCTCCACGCCCGTCACCGTCGTCTTCGTCGTCGGCCGGATGCCGACAATCTCGACTTCCTCGCCCACCTTCACGATGCCGCGCTCAACGCGCCCCGTCACAACCGTGCCGCGGCCCGAGATCGAGAACACGTCCTCGATCGGCATCAGGAACGGCTGGTCGACCGGACGCTCCGGCGTCGGGATATAGGCGTCGACTTCCTTCATCAGCGCACGGATCGCGTCCTCGCCGATCTCCTTGTTCGAATCCTCAAGCGCGGCAAGCGCCGAACCCTTGATGATCGGGATGTCGTCGCCCGGGAACTCGTAGGCCGACAAAAGCTCGCGAACCTCGAGCTCCACCAGCTCCAGAAGCTCCGCATCGTCAACCTGGTCGACCTTGTTCAGGAAAACCACGATCGCCGGAACGCCGACCTGCCGCGCCAGCAAAATGTGCTCGCGCGTCTGCGGCATCGGGCCGTCGGCTGCCGACACAACCAGGATCGCGCCATCCATCTGCGCCGCGCCCGTGATCATGTTCTTCACGTAGTCGGCGTGCCCCGGGCAGTCGACATGCGCGTAGTGACGCGCCTCGGTCTCGTACTCGACATGCGCCGTCGAAATCGTGATCCCGCGCGCCTTCTCCTCCGGCGCGGCGTCGATCATGTCATACGCCTTGAACTCGCCGAAAAACTTCGTGATCGCCGCCGTCAACGACGTCTTGCCGTGGTCAACATGACCAATCGTGCCAATGTTCACATGAGGCTTATTACGCTCGAATTTACCTTTTGCCATGTGACTTCTCCATTTCCTTCCACCCGCTCGCGGGCATTGTTGACTTCGACGTCAATCCCTCGGGACTACGCGTATTTTTTCTGGATTTCCTGGGCGACCGCGGTCGGGACAGGCTCGTAGTGATCGAACTGCATCGTGTACTGGGCGCGGCCCTGCGACATGGAGCGCAGATTGTCGACATATTTGAACATGTTGGCCAACGGCACCATCGCGTTGATCACGGTGGCGATGCCGCGGGCTTCCGTGCCCTGGATCTGGCCACGCCGCGAGTTCAAGTCGCCGATGACGTCGCCCACATAATCTTCCGGCGTCACGACCTCGACTTTCATGATCGGCTCCAGAAGCTGCGCGCCGGCTTTCTGCGCACCTTCGCGGAAGGCGGCGCGCGCGGCGATCTCGAAGGCGAGCACCGAGGAATCGACGTCGTGGTAGGCACCGTCGATCAGCGTCGCCTTGACGCCCAGCATCGGGAAGCCAGCCACCGGACCGGAAGACAACACGCTCTCGATGCCCTTCTGGACGCCGGGAATGTATTCCTTCGGCACCGAACCGCCGACGATCTTGGATTCGAACACGAAATCCTCGCCCTCGTCATTCGGCTCGAACACAATCTTGACGCGGGCGAACTGGCCCGAACCACCCGACTGCTTCTTGTGGGTATAGTCGATCTCGGCGACCTTGGTGATGGTCTCGCGATAGGCGACCTGCGGCGCGCCGACATTGGCCTCGACCTTGAACTCGCGCTTCATGCGATCGACCAGGATGTCGAGATGCAACTCGCCCATGCCGGCAATGATCGTCTGACCGGATTCCTCGTCGGTGTGCACGCGGAAGGACGGATCTTCCGCCGCGAGGCGGTTGAGCGCCATGCCCATCTTTTCCTGATCGCCCTTGGTCTTGGGCTCGATCGCGATCTTGATGACCGGATCGGGGAACTCCATGCGCTCCAGCACGACCGGCTTGAGCGGATCGCAAAGCGTGTCGCCCGTGGTCGTCTCCTTGAGACCGGCCAGCGCGACGATGTCGCCGGCAAACGCCTCGTCGATATCTTCGCGCGAATTGGAGTGCATCTGCAACATACGGCCGATGCGCTCGCGCTTGCCCTTGACGGTGTTTTCGAGGCCGACGCCCTTCTTCACCACACCGGAATAGATGCGGCAGAAGGTGAGCGAACCGACAAACGGGTCGTTCATGATCTTGAAGGCGAGCATCGACAACGGCGCCTCGTCGGACGACTTGCGCTCGGTCTCTTCCTTGCTCTTCGGATCGATGCCCTTGATGGCCGGCACTTCCACCGGAGACGGCAGGAAATCGACGACGGCGTCGAGCAGCGGCTGAACGCCCTTGTTCTTGAACGCGGTACCGCAGAACATCGGGAAGAACTTGACCCCGATCGTTCCCAGACGGATCAGGCGGCGCAGTTCGTCATTGGACGGAAACTCGCCTTCCAGATAGGCCTCCAGTGCGGCCTCGTCCATCTCGACGGCGGTCTCGATCAGCTTTTCGCGATACTCTTCGGCCTGGGCCTGCATATCGGCGGGAATGTCGACCACATCCCACTCGGCGCCGAGGTTTTCCGATTTCCAGACCAGAGCCTTCATCTCGACCAAGTCGACGACGCCGGCGAAATCGTTCTCCGCGCCGATCGGCAGCTGCATGACAACCGGCGTCGCACCGAGGCGCGACTTGACCATCTCGACCGAACGAAAGAAGTCGGCGCCGATCTTGTCCATCTTGTTGCAGAAGATCATGCGCGGCACATGATACTTGTCGGCCTGACGCCACACCGTCTCGGTCTGCGGCTCCACGCCGGCATTGGCATCGAGCAGCGCGATCGCGCCATCAAGCACGCGCAGCGAACGCTCGACCTCGATCGTGAAGTCGACGTGCCCGGGCGTGTCGATAATGTTGAAGCGGCGCTTCTTGCCGTCGCGTCCCTGCCAGAAGGTCGTGGTCGCGGCCGACGTGATGGTGATGCCGCGCTCCTGCTCCTGCTCCATCCAGTCCATGGTCGAGGCGCCGTCATGCGTCTCGCCCATTTTGTGGCTCTTGCCCGTGTAGAACAGAATCCGCTCGGTCATCGTGGTCTTGCCGGCGTCGATATGCGCCATGATGCCGAAATTGCGGTAGTCGTCGATTTTATATTCGCGGCCCATCTTCGTGCCTTTCGCTCGTCTTTCCGCTCTGCCGCTTACCAGCGATAATGGGCGAAGGCGCGGTTCGCCTCGGCCATGCGGTGCGTGTCTTCGCGTTTCTTGACGGCAGAACCGCGATTGTTCGCGGCATCCATCAACTCACCGGAAAGCCGGTCGACCATCGTGGTCTCGTTGCGGCCGCGCGCCGCACCGATCAGCCAACGGATGGCCAGCGCCTGGCGGCGCTCCGGGCGCACGTCGACCGGAACCTGGTAGGTTGCGCCACCGACGCGGCGCGAACGAACCTCGACATGCGGCGCGACATTGTCGAGCGCCTGATGGAACACGCCGACCGGCTCCTGCTTGGTCTTGTCTTCGATCTGCTGCATCGCGCCGTAGACGATAGTCTCGGCGATCGATTTCTTGCCGTGCAGCATGATCGCATTCATGAACTTGGTGACAACCAGATCGCCGAACTTCGGGTCCGGGTTGATTTCACGCTTTTCTGCTCTGTGACGACGGGACATCTTTTCTCAGCCTCAAAACTGGCAGGCCCACCCCCGGATCGCCGCACCGCGCCGCCCGGGATGACCTTCGCTCAGGTCACTTCGGACGCTTGGCACCGTATTTGGAACGGCGCTGCTTGCGGTTCTTCACGCCCTGCGTATCGAGCACGCCGCGGATGATGTGGTAACGCACGCCGGGAAGGTCCTTCACGCGACCACCACGGATCATGACCACCGAGTGCTCCTGAAGATTATGCCCCTCGCCGGGAATATAGCCGATCACCTCGAAGCCATTGACGAGGCGGATCTTCGCAACCTTGCGCAGCGCCGAGTTCGGCTTCTTCGGCGTCGTTGTGTAGACGCGCGTGCAGACACCGCGCTTTTGCGGGTTCTGCTGCATGGCCGGAACCTTATTGCGCTTCACCGGCGCGGTGCGCGGCTTGCGGATCAGCTGGTTTACGGTAGGCATCAAACCTTCCTTCTCTTCCAATTCCGTGTCTTCAGGCCGTCATCGGGCCGCTCGCAGCGCCTTTTCCATACGCAAAGCCGGGCAAAACGCCGCCCAGCGGCTTGCCCGAACAAAAATGCAGAGGAAGCGGGAGCCCCGCCTCATGCGCGCCGGATATGTCGTCGCTCGTAGAACGAACCCTGTTTGAGACGAACTTCAGGACGCGTCGTCCCGAAAGGCCAAGTCTCACATCGGCTCAGACGAGGCGGCTAATACGCGCAAGCCACCGAACCGTCAACCCCGCGGGCCGATAAATCGCACCGAACCGGCCGCACGGCGCCTGTCGCGCAATATTATGTCGCAATGGCGCCCACCATCCTGCGGTTCGTACCGTGGTTGGCCTGTCGCCCCCACTCCGAACATGTCACAACACCGTTGTTCACCCGATTCGCCCCCTGCGGGGCGCAGCCAGGGAATCACTCCATGCAGGACAACGACAACCAACCCGTCACCATCATCACCGGCCGGGTCTGGGAGCAAAAAGGGGGCGACTCGCTCGGCGTGCACGTCTTGCTCGTCGCCCCCGACGACGACACCGCCGTGCGCTCCGCGCTGGAGGCGCTGGCGCGCGAAGGCTATGTGGAGGCCGAACTGGATCGTATCGGCGACATGGACGGCGTTCCAGACGACGAGCCGCATCTGACCGCCTACGAGGGCGCACTCGCGGGCGAGATCTCGATCGTCACGTTTGACGAGCCGTTCTGAGCCGACCAGTCGCCGACGCTCACAACGAGGCCGACGCCTCAGAACCCGCGGGTCATCTTGAGATAGCCGAAGTGACGGTCGATCCCAGTGCTGACGCCCCGCAGCTCGACATCGTTCGGCGTTTCACGCATGTCGACGCCGCTGACCTCCGGCAGGTAGGAATATTCGTAACCCAGCGCCACCGTCCAGTCCTGCATCAGCGCGTATTGCAACTCGATCCTGGCCGATGCGCCAACCACGAAGCCGGAATTGTCGAACTGCAGTTCGTCCCGGACGCGATTGCCGCCGCCGACGCCGGTCACCTGCCGAAAATCGGCCTCGCCCCAGTGATAGGCCCAGTTGAGCGCGCCACCGACGGTCACTCGGGTGCGTTCGGTGGGAAACAGGACGAGGTCGAGCCCCGTCGCCACACCCGCATAATAGTCCTGGGTCTCCATCTTGTAGCGCTGATAGAAACCCGGAAACGGATTGCCGCCAAATGTCAGTTTCGCTTTCGCGCGCGAGTCGAACGCGATGCCTTCCCCGTAGAGTCCCGCCCGCAGGACGACGACCGGAGAGCGGGTATCCTCCTCGTCGAGAATGAAGCTCTTGCCATACCCCGCCGCGCCGATCGCCCAGTTGCTGCTGATCTCACCCTCGCCGTAAAGGCCAAAACCCGGCGCGGTGCCGATCACCCCGGTGCCGTACATCAGGTGGCCGCGTCCGAAGGTGAAACCGGTACCCGTAACCCCGTCTTGCCCGATCTCGGCCCGGCCGGACGCCTTCTCCTTGCCGCCGCTATAGTCGAACGAGCCGTAAACGAAGCCGTAATAATCGCCCAGCGGCGAACCGCGCTTGCCGAGCCCGTATTCGAAATCCACGCCGCCACCGAACCGGTCGACATAGCTGGGCATGCGGTAGAGAAACGTCTCGCTGACGTCCAATCCCACCTGCCGGCGAATCGTCCCCACGCCCAATTCGGAAGGGTTTTCGACCCGTTCCGCACGGAGGCGCCCCCCGATCTTCAGGCAGGTCTCCGTCCCGGGAATATAAAAGAAGCCCGAGCCATATGCGTCGCACACGCGCACATACTCGACCGGGGTTCCGTTCTCGGCGCGAGCAGCCGATCCGACGACACACGCCACCAAGGTGGCGGCCGCGACACGTCCGAAGTGCATCATTGCTCCCCTCCCTACAGGGCGCGTCGACGCTGCGCTGACGCGCCCGGTAAGGATGGCCGCATGTTCGATGGATATGCAAGCAACTATTACGCGCATTCCCGGAACAAAGCGCGTATGTCCACCGCCTACGGTCTTTTCCGCCTGGCCCAAAGCGCGTCCCTGATTCCAACTGCGCCGTGCCGGCAATGAAAAAGGCCGTCCGGTGGGGCAAATAACCGGACGGCCTAAAACGCGGCTGGGAGGTCATGGACCCGATCGATTGCCGCAACGGCATCTAAGCGGCTGGGCGCGGTGGCGTATGTGAGGTTTTTCACCCTCCGCCCATCTCGAGATGGCGAGCGCGCCGACCCGATGAGACGCCACAAAGAAAAAAGCCGCCGGCCTGGGCCGACGGCTTGAAATATCGGCGACCGCCGCGCCGTTTTTATTCGACGGTTTGCGTGGACATGTCCGCCAGCATCGGCTCGGCCATCTCGACGCCGGACGCCTTGCGGCGTTCGTCGAGGATCAGTTCGTCGCGCTGCACGGCAATGCGCCGGATCTGGCTCATCACGCCGCCGGTGCCGGCCGGGATCAGGCGACCGACGATGACGTTCTCCTTCAAGCCCTGCAGCGTGTCGGTCTTGCCCGCAACCGCCGCTTCCGTCAGCACCCGCGTCGTCTCCTGGAAGGAGGCGGCGGAGATGAAGGACGGCGTCTGCAACGACGCCTTGGTGATGCCAAGCAGCACCGGCTGGCCCTGGGCGGGTTTCTTGCCGTCCTCGACCAGGCGATCGTTGATCTCGTCGAACTCGATCGAATCGACGTGATCCCCGGGGATGTAGACCGAATCGCCCTGCTCGGTGATTTCGATCTTCTGCAGCATCTGCCGCACGATGACCTCGATGTGCTTGTCGTTGATCAACACGCCCTGGAGCCGGTAGACCTCCTGGATCTCGTTGACCAGATAGGACGCCAGCGCTTCCACGCCCCTGATGGCCAGGATGTCGTGCGGCGCCGGGTTGCCGTCGAGGATGTAGTCGCCCTTCTCGATGCTGTCGCCGTCCTGGAGGTGGAACGGCTTGCCCTTCGGGATCAGGTACTCGACCGGATCGCCCCCCTCCTCGTGCGGCTCGATGATGATCCGGCGCTTGTTCTTGTAGTCGCGCCCGAACCGCACCGTACCGTCGATCTCGGCGATGATGGCGTGGTCCTTCGGCCGGCGTGCCTCGAACAGTTCTGCCACCCGCGGCAGACCGCCGGTGATGTCCTTGGTCTTGGCGCTTTCCATCGGAATACGCGCCAGAACGTCACCGGGCTTGACCTGCGAGCCCGGCTCCACCGACAGCACCGTCTCGACCGACAGCATCACCCGGGCGTCGCCGCCCTTGGAGAATTTACCGATCTTGCCCTTGGCGTCCATGATGGTGATCGCCGGCTTGAGGTCGGCACCGCGCGGCGTCGAACGCCAGTCGATGACCTCGCGCTTGGTGATACCGGTCGATTCGTCGGTGGCCTCCTGCACGGACATGCCGTCGACCAGATCCTCGAAGGCGACCGTGCCTTCGATCTCGGTCATGATCGGCCGTGTGTAGGGATCCCACTCGGAGATGCGCTGGCCGCGCTTCACCTTGTCGCCGTCGTCGACGAAGATGCGCGATCCGTAGGTCACCCTATGGACGGCGCGTTCCTTGTCGGCCTCGTCGAGGATGACGACCGCCATGTTGCGGCCCATGACGACCAGATCGCCGTCGGAGTTGCGCACCACGTTGCGGTTTCGGATCTGCACCTTGCCTTCGTAGGACGCTTCCAGGAACGACGAATCGACCACCTGCGCGGTGCCGCCCATATGGAAGGTGCGCATGGTCAACTGCGTGCCCGGCTCGCCGATCGACTGCGCCGCGATGACGCCGACCGCCTCGCCCATGTTGACGGGCGTGCCGCGGGCGAGATCGCGCCCGTAGCAGACCGCGCACACACCGACCTTCACGTCGCAGGTGAGCGCGGAGCGGATGCGGATCGACTGGACCCCGGCCTTTTCGATCTGTTCGACGTCGCGTTCGTCCATCAACGTGCCCGCCTTGACGATCACGTCGCCCGAAACGGGGTGGTTGATGTCTTCGAGCGCGGTACGGCCGAGCACACGCTGGCCAAGCGAGGCCACGACCTGGCCTGCATCCACGATCGGCTGCATGGTCAGGCCCTTGTCCGTGCCGCAATCGACCGCGTTGACGATGCAGTCCTGCGCCACGTCGACGAGACGACGCGTCAGATAACCCGAGTTCGCCGTCTTCAAGGCGGTGTCGGCCAGGCCCTTGCGGGCACCGTGGGTGGAGTTGAAATACTCCAGAACGGTCAGGCCTTCCTTGAAGTTGGAAATGATCGGCGTTTCGATGATTTCGCCCGACGGCTTGGCCATCAGGCCGCGCATGCCGGCGAGCTGGCGCATCTGGGTCGGCGAGCCGCGCGCACCCGAATGCGACATCATGTAGATCGAGTTCATCGGCTTCTGGCGGCCGTTGTCCAGGAACTCGACCGCCTTGATGCGGCCCATCATCTCGTCGGCAACCTTTTCGGAACACTTTGCCCAGGCGTCGACGACCTTGTTGTACTTCTCGCCCTGGGTGATCAGGCCGTCATTGTACTGCTGCTCATATTCCTTCGCCAGCGCCTCGGTCTCGCCGACCAGCTTCTGCTTGGTGTCGGGGATCAGCATGTCGTCCTTGCCGAACGAGATGCCTGCGCGGCAGGCATGACCGAAGCCAAGCGCCATGATCCGGTCGCAGAAAATGACCGTCTCCTTCTGGCCGCAATGGCGATAGACCGTATCGATCATCCGAGAGATGTTCTTCTTGGTCATCTCCTGGTTGCAGGTCTCGAACGGCACGTTGACGTTCTTCGGCAAAAGCTCGCCGATGATCATCCGACCCGGTGTGGTGTCGTGGATATGCGAAACCGGCTTGCCGTCGGCATCGACCGTCTTGAAGCGCCCCTTGATCTTGGTATGCAGCGTCACCGCCTTGGTCTCGAGCGCATGATGCAGCTCGCCCATATCAGCAAACACCATGCCCTCGCCGGGCTCGTTCTCGTTGACGATCGACAGGTAATAGAGACCCAGCACCATGTCCTGTGACGGCACGATAATCGGCGCGCCGTTGGCCGGGTGAAGGATGTTGTTGGTCGACATCATCAAGACGCGCGCCTCGAGCTGTGCTTCCAGCGACAGCGGGACGTGCACGGCCATCTGGTCGCCGTCGAAGTCGGCGTTGAACGCGGTGCACACCAGCGGGTGAAGCTGGATCGCCTTGCCCTCGATCAGCACCGGCTCGAAAGCCTGGATGCCGAGGCGGTGCAATGTCGGCGCGCGGTTCAACAACACCGGATGCTCGCGGATCACCTCGTCGAGAATGTCCCAGACTTCCGGCTTTTCCTTCTCGACCAGCTTCTTCGACTGCTTGACCGTCGAAGAAAAACCCTTGGCGTCGAGACGGGCATAGATGAACGGCTTGAACAGCTCCAGCGCCATCTTCTTCGGCAGACCGCACTGATGCAGCTTCAGCTCCGGACCGGTCACGATCACGGAACGGCCGGAATAGTCGACGCGCTTGCCGAGCAGGTTCTGGCGGAAACGGCCCTGCTTGCCCTTCAGCATGTCCGACAGCGACTTCAGCGGGCGCTTGTTGGCACCGGTGATCACGCGGCCGCGGCGGCCATTGTCGAACAGCGCGTCGACGGCTTCCTGCAGCATGCGCTTTTCGTTGCGGATGATGATGCCGGGCGCGCGCAGTTCGATCAGCCGCTTGAGACGGTTGTTGCGGTTGATGACGCGACGATAGAGATCGTTCAGGTCGGACGTGGCGAAACGGCCGCCGTCGAGCGGAACCAGCGGACGCAGATCCGGCGGGATCACCGGGATGATCTTCATGATCATCCATTCCGGACGATTGCCCGACTCGATGAAGTTCTCGACCACCTTGAGGCGCTTGAGCAACTTCTTCTGCTTCAGTTCGGAGGTCGTCGTGGCGAGCTCCTCGCGCAGATCGACGGCGACCTTCTCCAGGTCGAGTGAACTCAACAGCTCATGGATCGCCTCGGCGCCGATCATCGCGGTGAAGGCGTCCTCGCCGTAATTGTCGACCGCGACCATATAGTCTTCCTCCGACAGAAGCTGGTGCAGCTTCATGTCCGTCAGACCCGGCTCGGTGACGATGTAGTTCTCGAAATAAAGGACGCGCTCGATATCCTTGAGCGTCATGTCGAGCAGCGTGCCGATGCGGCTCGGCAGCGACTTCAAAAACCAGATATGGGCGACCGGCGCGGCCAGCTCGATATGACCCATACGCTCGCGGCGCACGCGCGACAGCGTGACCTCGACACCGCACTTCTCGCAGATGATGCCCTTGTATTTCATCCGCTTATATTTGCCGCACAGGCACTCATAGTCCTTGATCGGACCGAAGATGCGCGCGCAGAACAGACCGTCGCGCTCGGGCTTGAACGTGCGGTAGTTGATGGTCTCCGGCTTCTTGATCTCACCGAAGGACCAGGACAGGATCTTGTCCGGGCTGGCGAGCGAGATCCGGATTGAATCAAACGTCTGCGCCGGCGCCTGCGGGTTGAAGAGATTCATGACCTCTTGGTTCATGCCGTGCTCCTGTTCGAGACCGTGACGGCCCCTTGTCGAAATCCACCGGGACCCGTGGTCCCTTTTGATCGGCCGCGCGCTGCCGATTGGCGTCGCCGCGGCCTTGTACCGGCCGCCCGCCCCCGCGATCGGGGGCGGGCGGCGTGTTTTCCTACTCAGCCGCGTCCGGCAACTGGGCGGGCTCGTCGTCGACGCGCGTGTTTTCCAGCTCGACATTGAGACCGAGCGAACGCATCTCCTTGACCAGCACGTTGAAGCT
>MRWF01029239.1_pt1 | contig 13573 bp, 7 predicted proteins | sample 1013331 | NCBI WGS metagenome assembly MRWF01 (sample SAMN06117577, study PRJNA244670) | biofilm metagenome | biome: Water; feature: Cathode Biofilm; material: Biofilm; isolation source: microbial consortium enriched at the cathode of a solar microbial fuel cell | place: USA: District of Columbia ... | reverse complement strand
AATAACACTCCCGACCGCAATGGTGCGATGGTGGGCCCCCGCACCATTGCGGTCGGGAGTGTTATTTTCGGCCGCAAGCGTAAATATGACCCGGTCTATGTTCCGATCGAGACCTATGCAGATGCCGTGGCGGTGATGGACCGTAAGAACGCATTGGGGGGGACAATAATCAAAAGTTACCGACAGATCCAGCGCAAGCAACGACAAATGCTGGTAAAGGCAGGACGCGAAAAAGGCATCATGGTGGACGTTGAGGGAGAGAGCCACTTTTTCAATGGCATTACGGCCATTCTGGACGGCAATTTGAACCTTCAACACAATGTCCCGGTTGAGACGCTCTATGATGATTTCATCCAGTTGATGGCGAAATCTGATGTGGCGCACACACCCACTCTGATCGTGCTCTTCGGGGAGTTGATGGGAGAAAACTATCTCTACAATTCGTCTCGGCTTTGGGAAGACCCGCGGGTGGATGCCTATGTTCAGACGACGACGAGTTCTTACAGCCCATTGGCAGTCCCGGTCGGGGCGCCACCGTATGTTCGCGGCATGACAAATATACAGGCAGCGGACGAGATTTGGGACTTGGGGTTCCGCGCGGCTGCGCGTTCCATGAAGGCGTTGAACGATGCCGGTGGCCGGGTGAATGCCGGATCGCATGGCCAAGTCTACGGGCTCGCCATGCATTGGGAACTTCAATTGCTTTCAGAGGGCGGGATGAGCAATCTTGATGTTCTCAAGGCTGCTACGATCAACGGCGCCACGACGTTGGGACTTGAGGAGCAAATCGGTTCAATCAAGGCCGGAAAGTTCGCCGACATTATCGTTCTTGATGAAAATCCGCTGACGGATATCCGGAATACCGAAACGGTCTCGCGAACAATGGTGAATGGTCGTCTCTATGATTCTGTGACCATGAACGAAATTGGAAATCATGATCGTCCACGGCGACCGTTCTACTGGGAAGTAAATGATGTGCCCAAACATATCAACTGGAAGCCCGCCTGGGGCGAGCACTGAGCGCTTTGTCACAGTTATCCAATGAAAGACCTTTTTGATGAGTGATCTACCAAAAACCTCCGGAGCTTCGGATGTGGCGGACGTGAATGCCAAAGGCGCAGACGATGCGGTGTTCTTCGGTCACCCCAGGGGGCTGGCCTATATCGTGTTCACTGAGGCGTGGGAGCGGTTTTCCTTCTATGGCATGCAGGCATTGTTGATCCTGTATATGGCTACATACCTTTTCCTGCCGGAGAATTCCGGGAATGTTGCGGCATTCGAGCCCTTTCGGAGCTTGTTTGAGGCGGTATTCGGGCCACTGAGCATACAAGCATTGGCATCCCAGGTATTTGGGGCTTATGTGGGCCTCGTCTATTTTGCACCTGTTCTTGGCGGGCTGATTGGAGACCGGCTTCTGGGCCGGACAAAGGCCGTTCTTGCCGGGGCCTTGTTCATGGCGGTTGGCCATTTCCTCATGGCGTTTGAGGCAAGTTTTCTCTTGGCATTGGCCGCCCTGATACTCGGATCGGGGCTCCTGAAGGGAAATCTCGCGGCTCAGGTTGGCGGTCTCTACAAGAAGTCTGACCAGAGAAGGGATTCCGGCTATTCAATCTATGTTTTCAGCATAAATGTCGGTGCCTTTATCGCACCCTTGATATGCGGCACGCTGGGCGAGGTGTATGGATGGCATTATGGTTTCGGCGCCGCCGGAATTGGCATGTTGATTGGCCTCGCTGTTTACCTGTCCGGCCGAAACTATCTGCCGTTGGATACGGTTGTGGAGAGTAAGGATCGTCCGAAGCTGGAAAAGGGAGACGGCGTTGTTATTCTGGCAATCCTTGTGATGTTGGGCCTCACTTCCTTGTATTGGACGGCGCAATCGCAAGTTTGGAACGCCTATCCATTATGGTTGAGATCAAATGTGGATCGTACCGTCTTCGGAATGGAGGTTCCGGTGACATGGTTCCAGTCTCTCGACTCGTTGGCGGTTCTCCTGCTTGCGCCTCTGGTGCTGTGGTATTGGCGCCACCAGTCTCGTCGGAATGCAGAGCCAGGAGATCTGATCAAACTTGCCCTTGGCTGCGCTGTGTTCGCAATTGCGTTCGCACTGCTCGGGTTGGGAGGCGTGTTATCTGCCGGGGGTTCCGTCGCTTTGATCTGGCCCATTATCTTCCATTTTGTCTGCGCCGTCGGGTTTTTGTATGTTGGACCAATTGCGCTGGCGCTGACGTCTCGCGCTGCTCCGGATTCGGTGAACTCCATGATGGTGGGATCCTACTATCTGGCCATATTTGTCGGTGGACTGTTCAGCGGTTGGCTCGCCCGCTTTTATGAAGTGATGTCGGCCTCCGAATTTTGGCTGATGCATGCCGCGATCGTAGGGTCGGCGGCAGTACTCCTGATTGTGTTGAGACCCGTCCTCAGTCGATTGATGCGTCTTGACAGGGATTTGTCCGCCAGTCCCAAGGCACCTTTCCAGCAGGAGGCACTCTAATGCTCGCTCGACTTCTTAAGACTGTTTCGTTTCCGGCTGTGCTTGCGGTGGTCGCCTGCGCGACGACTGGCCAGTTCAAGGATGACGAAACCACTGCCGTACAAGTCTGTTCACAGAGGGATCCTGTCGATAGTTGCGATTACTTCGGTTTGGTTGGACTGCAGGAGGCCATTGATCAATCCACCTCAGATCGTCGAATTCTGATTAAGACCGGGACATACACGCCGACATCCTACCGGGATGTTCCGTTTCAGGATCTCCATGTACGCGGAGCGGTGGTCGTTCGGGATCGAAAGCTGAGCATTGAGGCGGAGCAAGGAGCAAGGCTCGTTGGCAGCGCAGGTTTTCCCTTGAGCGCGATCGTAATTGAGGACTCAACTGTTCAGATCTCAGGCCTGACCATTTCTGGATTCCACTATGCAGTCGCTGAAGATGATATATATGATGGGCATGGTATTTTCACCATCAACAGTGATGTGAGCTTGGACGGGGTTGTAATCGAAGGCGTTGCCAAGATGGCGCTGACGGGTCGCGAAGCAGGTCGGATTGTTGCGCGCAATTTGACTATCAACAAGTCCCATCTCGGCGTCTGGCTTGAGGAGACTGCAGCGATAGACCTGATAGACAGTGAAATTATCGCCAGCGAATCTGCAGCGGTTGCTGCTTATGGCGCGTCGTCTGCAAGAGTAGAAAACAGCTTGATCAAGGGTAATCAGGATGATGGCCTCTACACTGAGGACACGGCCAGGATCATAAGCCGCGAGACCACCTTGCAGGACAATTCACCCTTTGGTGCCCGCGCATCTGGCGAAAGCGTTATCCTGATCTGTGGCGGCGAAGTGTCCGGCAATGCTGAAGATTACGGAGAAGAAGACGCGGGTCGCGTATATCGCAATGAGGTTGATATGTGTTTGCCGGGCTGAGGCCTGCGAAAGACTCCTCTACACCCCTATTCGCCAGAATTGTGTGCCGGCAATCCGTCGTCACACATTTTTTTGTAACTTGGTCGCATTCCTTCATGCGCAATCAAAAAGGCCCGACCTCCATAGGAGATCGGGCCAGTTACGGGGTGGAGGTGAGATGATCGGGAGTCTACCAGAGTTTCCAGATCATCTCATTCCCATGGCCTCTAGAAATTATAAGCAGCGCTGACGCCGACAACACGGGGACGCGTGCGGTTTGCGTTGGCCCAGCCCTGGTAGGGGTCAATGGATTTGTTTTCGTCGGTGAGATTTGTGGCGAAGATCTCGAGATCGAAGTTGCCGACGACGACACCTGCGCGCGCGTTTAGCAGGTTCAGGGCGTCTGAACTTTGCGGAAGCGCGGAGGCCACGAAGCTTGACCGGTCGATATAGGTGACTTTGTCCCTATGGTTGAAATCGACCCTGACGAATGCCGGATTGTCAGGCGTCAGGTCGAAGTCATAATTGACGCCCAGTGTATAGCTCAATTCCGGAGTGTAGTCGGTTGGATCACCAACCTGGTTCACCTGGTCGGTATCCGCTGTTTCCACGATCTCGCTGTCGAGATATGAGGCGTTGGCCGAAAGGGTGAGACCGGACATGGGTTGATATGCAAGGCCGGCCTCGATGCCTTTCACTTCCACCTTGCCGATATTGCTGGATTCTCCGAGGAACGCTCCATTCACCTCGGTCAATCGACGGCGAACCATATCCTTGTACTCGGTGAAGAAGGCCGCAACATCATACTGGAAGTTGCGAGTATTTCCTTTCGTGCCGATTTCATATGTAAGAATGTTTTCTGGCTCATACGGATCGAATGGCGCGGAGTTGAAGCCGCCGCTTCTGAATCCCGATCCTACACTCGCATAGATCGTCGCGTCTTCATCATACTGGTAGGTCATGTAGGCACGTGGGTCCACCGACTGGAATGTATCTGCCAGTTCCGTGCCCGTGCCGGGTGCATATTCAATCAGGCTGGTCTGCTCATCGTGGAAATAGCGCATGCCGGCGCCGAGGGTCAGCTTTTCCGTTACATCGAATGAGCCGTCCGCAAACAGAGAGTATGATTCGGACGACGAAGCGGAATAGTAGAACAGATCGTCATACAGAACGCCGCCACCTTGATACAGGTCGCCGCCAGGTGCGTATGCGTATTCATAGTCCGCTGTCAGGGAGCGTTCGCCGTCGCTATAGTATGCGCCGACCGTCCAGGCGTAGTGGTCTGATGCATCCGAAAGCCGAACTTCCTGAGAAAACTGTTCAGCTTCTACAAAGCGATCATCATTCCCTTCAACAAATCCGTACGAGTAATTTCCTTCGCGCGCGATATACGAGAACGGGTACTGGTGGTCATGGTCGATCTGCGTAGTTGAGGAGGCCAGTTCCGCAAAGCCGAAATCATAGGACAGTTCCAGATTGTAAATGTTGAAGTCGAATTTCTTCGGGATCATCACCTTGCTGCGGTCAGGGCCCACATCGACCGTACGATCAGCTTCTTCATACCCCATGCCGAGTTCAGTTTCTGCGCGCTGGATCTGGACCATCGCCTTGGCCGAAAAGTTTTCCGTAGGCACCCAGAGGATTTTACCGCGAGCGTTCAGGAGTTCGGTGCCATTGCCATCCTCAATGCCTGCCTCTGGTTGGTCGATCCAGCCACCGCCATTTTCGACCCCTACTGCCAGACGGACAGCGAGTTTGTCTTCGATGATCGGTGTGTTGAAGATGAATTCGCCCTTTTGACCGATCTCACCTTCAGAGACGGTGTAGAGTTCACCTTTGACCTTGCCTTCGACCTGATCGAGCACAGGATCGGCCGTGATGTAGCGAATGACACCCCCAGCGGCCCCTTGGCCGTAGAGTGTACCTTGAGGCCCCTTGAGGACTTCCACACGTTCAAGATCCAGGGCCACAGGGCTGAGTTGGTCATAGCCGCTGAGTGAAAGAGGTGCCTCGTCCATGTACATGCCGACGAGGGCGCCAGATCCTGACTGGTTCGCCAGTCCACGGATGAATATTGTGTAGCTGCCCGGACCATCTTCCCGCATGGTCAATCCAGGTACGCTAAAGGACAAGTCCTGCACGCTTGCTACGCCCAATTTTGCCAGTTCATCCCCAGAGATGGACTCGATGGCCATTGGAACGTCGATCAGACGTTGTTCCCGTTTCTGGGCTGTTACCATAATGGCAGACTGCACCAGTTCTGCATCATCGGCCGGAGTGTCAGCTGTTTGAGCATGCGCGCTCGCCGCATGCATCAGCGCAATAATAGCGCTCCCCGATGTCCAAAGATATTTACGTTTCATGTGTTCTCCCGCTCGCTTTTGCTACATTGCCTTCGAGTAAGACGGACAAACAAAAATTTGTGCAGATGCTAAAAGTGAATTGCATGGTGCGGAATACGCACCTCTGGTGGCTTGGCTGGGACAGAGACCAGTTTTGAATGCTCGGAGGCGTTGCAAAACTGAGATCGCCTCAAACGAGTATTGCTTCGCCTGTCAGCGGGGTGTGACAACCGCCGTTCGAGCACCGACCTGGCCTTCCGAACGCAGTCGTTCAACTGTATCCGGAGAATAACCAAGCACAGTGGTCAACACGTTGAGCGTGTCTTGTCCAAGGGTCGGTGCAGCAGATCTATATGTTACGGGTGTGTGGCTGAGCCGGATTGGGCAAGCGATTCCGGGCACGGTTCCGAGAGTAGGGTGTGACATGGTGATGCGTGAGCCCCGCGCCCGAACTTGAGCGTTTTCAAACACATCAGACATTCTGTTGACAGGTCCTGCTGGAACTTTGCTGTTCTGTAGCAGGTTCATCCAGTGTTCGGTTGACCGCGTTCGCAACTTTTCAGTCAATAGGGAGGTCAGGGATATCCGGTTGGCCACGCGTGCACCATTGGTTGCGAATCGATGGTCGCGGAGCAATTCGGCACATCCAATTCGTTCGCAAAGGTCCATAAACTGAAGATCGTTTCCGACCGCCAGGACAATGTGTCCGTCGAGGGTACTGAACACGTCATAGGGTACAATACTTGGATGAGCATTACCCATCCGTTCCGGATTTTCTCCTGTTGAGAGAAACCCCTGTGACTGATTGGCCATTGCGGCGACGAGGCAATCAAGCAGCGAGATGTCGATAATCTGCCCTTGGCCAGTCCGCTCCCGATGCAGAAGTGCCGCCTGAATGGCATTGGCTGCATAAAGACCAGTCACGATATCGACCAATGCGACACCGACCTTCAGCGGTCCGCCTCCCGGCTCATCATCTGGACCGCCCGTGACGCTCATCAGACCGCCCATAGCCTGAATCAACAGGTCGTATCCTGGTTGGTCGGCATAGGGGCCCGTCTGGCCAAAGCCTGTTATGGAACAATAGATAAGACGGGGGTTGATAAGTCTGAGAGAGGCGGCATCCAATCCGTACTTTTCCAACGTACCCGTCTTGAAGTTTTCGACGAGGACGTCGCTTGAAGCCGACAGCTCACGAATTACACTCTGGCCAGCCTCCGTCGAAATGTCGACACAGACCGATTTCTTGTTGCGATTGGCACTTAAAAAGTATGAGGCTTCACGGGTATCGCCATCCTCACCGAATTGAAAAGGCGGTCCCCAGCTTCGTGTGTCATCCCCACGGACTGGGTGCTCGATCTTGATGATTTCAGCTCCCAGGTCTCCCAGGAGCTGGGTCGCCCATGGCCCGGCAAGAACTCTGCTCAGGTCCAGAACTCGCAGCCCGTCAAGTGCGTTCGCCATATCAATTGAACGCCGCAATTCCGGTTTGTGCCCGGCCAAGGATCAATGCATGAACGTCGTGGGTGCCCTCGTACGTGTTGACCGCTTCGAGGTTGCACATGTGGCGCATCACATGGAATTCGTCCGATACGCCGTTGCCACCATGCATGTCGCGTGCTGCCCGTGCGATATCAAGGGCTTTTCCGGTACTGTTTCGTTTGATCAAGGAAATCATTTCGGGCGTGGCAGAGTTGGTTTCGAACAGTCGCCCGACCTTTAGGCATGCTTGGAGTCCTATCGAGATTTCCGTTTGCATATCGGCCAATTTCTTTTGAATGAGCTGGTTCGCCGCAAGTGGTCGCCCGAACTGGTTCCGATCCATTGTGTATGAGCGCGAAGACATCCAGCAGCTACGCGCGGCGCCAAGTGCTCCCCAAGCAATTCCGAATCGGGCCTTGTTGAGACATCCGAATGGACCAGACAAACCTTGTGCATTCGGGAGCAAATGGTCATGCGGCACGAATACGTCGTCCATGACGATTTCGCCCGTGATTGATGCGCGCAGGGCTAGCTTTCCCTGGATCTCCGGAGTGGAAAGGCCCTCCATACCACGCTCGAGCACAAAACCGCGGATCGTGCCATCCAGCTTCGCCCATACGATTAGCACGTCAGCAATAGGACTGTTCGTGATCCACATCTTCGCGCCGTTCAGGCGATACCCGCCCTCTACAGCAACAGCGCGAGTTGACATATTACCAGGGTCGGAACCATGGTCTGGCTCTGTGAGCCCGAAACACCCGACCAATTCGCCCGACACAAGCCCCGACAACCAGCGCTGGCGTTGTTCTTCGGTCCCGTAAGCGTGAATGGGATGTATCACCAAAGATGACTGTACGCTGAGAGCAGACCGATAGCCGGAGTCTACGGCCTCTACTTCGTGAGAGACCAATCCGTAGGCAACGTGACTGACTCCGGCTCCACCATACTCTTCAGGCAATGTTGGACCGAGCAAGCCCAGAGACCCCATATCCCTCAGGATTTCTCGGTCGAATTGTGCGTTGCGATTGGCCTCGACAATACCCGGCAGGAGGCGCTGCTCAGCGAAGTCGTGCGCGGTTCGTTGCACCGAGCGTTCATCCTCGGTCAGATCGGAGTCGAGCGAAAGGGCGTCGGCCCAGTCAAAGGCAGAATACTTGGTCATCTGAATTCCTGATAGATAGAATGAAGTTGGGCCTACTCGTGTCCGACACGGTGTCCGATCTGCTGCCATCGCCCGGGGTTCACGATCACGGTGTCGTCGGTGAATTTGACGCTGAAAGGGTAGCGGCCGCGGTCTACAGTGAAAACATCCTGCATTGCAGCCAGCAGTCTTCGTGGTCCGGCTTTGGTAATCTGAAACACGTCGCGCTCTCCGCTAGCTTCCGCCACCAGGTTTCCGTCTTCCAAACGTACTGTGAGCGATGCAAAATCGCTGAACTTGTATGTGCCGACATATTCTCGCAGTGTCGAATATGGAACGACCAGGTCGGGGTCAGCCTGGGGCTGAGTGACCTGTTGGGGAGGAACAGCAGCCAGAATGGCATCCCACATAAGTTCAGATGCAGCCACGCCAATTTCCATGCTGGGCAGGTTCACGCCCGGCCCAGCTTCAACTTCATTGGTTGAAACAGCGTACAGGACATCGCCATCGAATTCACTTGCAAAGGGTTGAATGCCACGCGCCATGGACGTGTGAACTTGAACAGCGAGGCGTTGAAGCTCTGCAGGGGACATCGTGCGATTGGTGACCACGACACTGATCGTCGTGTTCTTCCGCTCAAATTCCTGAGTGTCCTCATCGCCATTCCAGTCCGGCTGCAGACTGGCAGGTGCGGCCCCCATGAGGTCGGAAGCTTTCAGGGTTTCGGGCCAGTTTGTCCCTTTATGGCAGGCGACGACATTGCCATCCCGGTCGGTAACGGCACCCAATGCGTTGACGACGGTGAAGACGGCAATCTTTACGTCGCCGATCTGCCGAAAGGCGCTGCCTTGTCCGGATCGTGCGTTGCACCCGAATATCCCGCCATTCATTGCCGAACGCCCTGCGCCAAACGCGCCGTTCGGAAACACCCCCGGCTTTGCAGCGCGCAAGGCAAGTTGCGCGAGGCGTTTGTCCGGATAGATTTCGTTTAAGCGGCGCCCTCCAAAATCATAAATGATTGATCCAACAACAAGGCCGACATTGTTCCAATGGCCGCCTCGATAGCCATCATCCAATAGTGCGGTGTTTACTGCAGTGGCGGCCTCCAAGCCGTACCAGGAACCACCGGACAGAACGATCGCATCCAGCTCAGGCTGCGTATAGCCAAGTTTGAGATACTCTGCATTTACAGTGCCCGGACCACCTCCGCGCGCATCCACGGCGGCGTTCACCTTCTTGCCAAATCTCAGAACGGTCAGGCCCGTCGGCCCATCTTCATACTGCCCCGTGCCGATCTCCAGCATAGGCCAGTCAAACTTCAGAGCACTTTCTCCCTCGAAGCCATCATTGATCAAGGCTGGAAGAGTATTTTGGCCGTCAGGTTCTGCGGAAGCGTTTAGCGCACTCGTGGCGCAGGCCGCCAAGGTGAGAACGGAGATTGCAGCACCAATCGCGCGCAGGCCACGAAAATTGTCTCTCTTGATGCGCATGGTGATCCTCGATTGCTGGCTTTGAAAATAGATTACTTATGCAACTGAATGGCGGAAAGATGCGATTTGGGAAGAGTGTGGTGCGAAAACCGCACCTGCTAGCGCGCTTGGTCCACATCCTGTGCAACGCGAAATCCGACTGTGAAATAGCCTTGCGATTTTGGACCTGGTAGTCGGTAGTGCGGGGACAGGTAGTCGCCAGCATCGCCATAAGAGCCGCCGCGTATTACGTGCTTTCCGGGCGTTGTGCATGTCGTGCGCGCAGAGCCATCCAGCGGCGCACCGTCATAGGTTTCCTGATGGCAGTCTGCTTGCCACTCCCACACATTGCCACGCATGTCGTGGATGCCGAACCGGTCAGCCGGGAAGCTGGCGACGGGCGCGGTTTCCATCCATTGATCGCGTCCTTCCACGACGCCGCCACAGCAATCGACCAAGCCGATATTCGCTTCGTCATGGCTGACATGCCCATCTTCACCTTCGATGCCACCGGTTGAAGCCACGTATTCCCATTCGGCCTCCGAAGGCAGCCGGAAGGCCTCTCCCGTCTTTTTGCTCAGCCAAGCTGTGTAAGCTTGCGTGTCGTCCCAACTGACGCAGACCACGGGGTGATCGTCGTCTTGCGCAAATCCGGGGTGTTCCCAATTCCTATCAGGCGCAATGTGCCAGGACTGGTTGTCTGTATAGATATTGCAGATGCCTTCCGACACGTAGCCGGTATCCTCAACGAATGATCGAAAGTCGCCGACGGTCACTTCGGTGACAGAGAAAGCAAATGGACTCTCAATGCTGACTTCATGTCGTGGGCCGTCGATCTCGCCATACCCATAGTCAACCGTTTCGCCCATGAAGAAGCTGGCTGCCTGAACTGTTGCCATGTCTGGCCGGACGCTCGCTGCGGTATCATTGGAGCATGCCATGAGTGCGAGACTTCCTGCGATCAATGCTGCGAATTTCATGCCTAGTCTCCTGACCATGTCCATTTCCAGTCGATTCCGTTTGTGGGTTGGGTCTCCCAGTAGAATTCCTTCCGGGGGCGGTCATAGTTGCCGATCTCATTCATGGTGTGCGCATCATAAAGGCGCCCGTTGACCATCGTGTAGCGGACGCTGTTCGCATTGCGGATGTCGACGGTAGGATCCTTGTCCAGGATGATGATATCGGCCAGTTTGCCAGCTTTGATGGAGCCGAGCTGGTGATCAAGTCCATAGGTCTTCGCGCCGTTCAATGTTGCTGCATGCAATATATCCAGCGGGGCCATGCCGCTTTCAGCAAACAGCAACATTTCCCAATGCATGGCTATGCCCGATGCTTGCCCGTGCGAACCGACATTTACAGTAGCGCCAGCTTCGGCAAGTTTGGTGAGTGATCTTCCGACTGACCGGAAGCCGATATCATAGATTTCATCGGAAACGTGAATCGAATGCATGCAGCGTACGTGCAATGGGGCGCCACCTGGGCCTGCAATCGGATTATAGGCATTGTTCACATCCGGAATGAAAGTCCTGACCTTGTCCTCCTTCCAGGGATCTTCATTCTCATAGATAAAATTCTCGCCAAACAACTCCCCGAAAGTCACGATCAAGGTTGGTGTCATCGACACATCAGAAGCGGCAATGAGCTTTTGAAGATCCTCGTAATAAGTGGCCACGGGGAGGTTGTGTTCGAGATTTGTGTGCCCGTCGATAATCATACCAATATTGGTATAGAACTGACCGGCACCCTCCCCATCAACCATGTATCCGTATTCACGAGCGGCTTGAAGCAACCGCTGACGTTGCGCCCGAGTTGATAGTTTGTAGCTTTTGAGGATCGATGGCCCAAGCGCGGTACGTCGTTGGAGGACATTGCGTGCATCCTCGATCGAAGCAAGCGGATGATAGACTCCGTCCGTACGACCTTCGAGGCCATGCACTACCTGGCCCGACTTCAACCAACGCGGCCCTACGAGGTCACCCGTAAGCGTCATCTCACCACTCTCATATGACATGAGATCATTGGAATAGGGGTCAAAATTCGTAGTAATGCCATAAGCAAGCGCTGCGAGCCGAGTAGGGTGCTGTTGCGGCATGGTGCCAGAGCGGAAACAGCATTCAATATGGCCGTGGGCATCAAACAGGCCCGGCATCAGCGTCTTGCCCTTGATGTCTATCCGGGTCGCGTTCCGGGGTATCTTGACCTTGCTACGCGGGCCAACGGCCGTAATGCGATTGCCTTCAACAATGACGGTGCCATTCTCGATGACTTCGCCCTCAATCGGAATGATCTTGCCGCCTACAAAGGCAATAATGCCTTCAGGCATGTCGGTCTGCATCTCCATTTGTATGGGTGTAGACTGGATCGCAGCTGACTGGGTGGCAGGCGCAACCGACAGGATTTCCGCTCCCATGGTCCAATAGAGTCTGGATGCGTCCGCAGACCAACTCATCTCGTATCCACCGGTCTCGCTGAGGAGGCGGGCTGAGGAGTTGTCTTCCATCGACAGAACAATGGGCTCGTCGCGGATGTCGAACGGCATGACGTAGGGACGATTATGATACTTGAAGCCCAGCCAGGCCTGATCGGGGCTGAGGCTGAGATTGCGTATGTCCGCGGTCTCAGCGATGGCGTGCTCTTGGGGATCGCCGCCGTCCAGGTTGACGCTCATCAGAACGGAGGCTCGTTGGTCGTAGAAGGCAGGTTCGGCAAACAGGAACAAACGGCTGTCATCGGCAGAGAAGCCGACCAAGCCGGAAGATGGTGAAAGGAACCTGGAAGTTCCTCCGGACGCATCTACGATGTAGATGCCTGTTTCCGGACCGGCCGCATTGAATGACGGATCCGGCTCCATAAGGCGATACGCGATCAAGTCTCCAGAGTTGGAAAACCGTGGTTCTCGGATCACGCCTCGGCTTTCAATGATAGTCCTTTCCTCTCCCGTAGCCGCATCGCGGATGACCAACCGACTGCCGGTCTGATCCGTCCAATTCGTATAGACAATCTTCTGTCCGTCCGGAGACCAGGCAGGGTCGGATTCGGCTGCATCGGAAGTGGTGAGGCGCGCCGGTCTTGCTGGCGCGTCCATCTTGATTTTCCATAGCTTGCCGACCGCGCGGAACAGCATGGTTTGTCCGTTCGGCTGAGGTGCCAGCTGCCGCAGCGTGCGGATGGTGACTTGTTCAGGCGCAAGGTCCTGTTTCACGCGAATGGCTGGCTGAAGCTCGTGCCGCGAGGTCAGGTTGAAAGGAATTTCTTCTGCAGAGGCAGAGTGCGTATCAATGCGAACAATCTTTCCCTTTGCCCAGATCGCAATTGTTCGGTTGTCCGGAAACCAGTCGAAAGATGGATAGTAGTGTTCCTGTGGCAGGTAATCTCCGTGCAGGTCTCGCCCGAGTTCGTCGTAGATTGGCTGTTCGTACCCGGTTTCCAGGTCTTTGACGAACAGCACGGTCTTTGCGCCCAGACGGCGAATGAAAGCCACTGAATTGCCATCGGGAGAGACTTGCGGAGTCGATGCACCACCGAAGCCGGAAATGGCACGACGCTTTTTCCCCGTCTCCAGATCCAGCTTGTTGATGGCGAAGTTCTTCAGGCCGGTATTCATGTAGACATAGTGATCACCGCCAATACGTTCCGTATAATAAAGATACCGGCCATCGGGCGAAAAACGTGGCTCCTGAACATCCTTGCCACTCTGCGGGGGAGAAACGATGATCTCATCGGACGTGCCATCGAGGTTGTAG
>MRWF01028617.1_pt1 | contig 13719 bp, 10 predicted proteins | sample 1013331 | NCBI WGS metagenome assembly MRWF01 (sample SAMN06117577, study PRJNA244670) | biofilm metagenome | biome: Water; feature: Cathode Biofilm; material: Biofilm; isolation source: microbial consortium enriched at the cathode of a solar microbial fuel cell | place: USA: District of Columbia ... | reverse complement strand
GGCCTGCCGGCCTCGCCGGGGGCGGCCACCGGCGAGATCGTGTTCTCCTCCGACGAGGCCGAGGAAGCCAAGGCGGCAGGCCGCAAGGTCATCCTCGTGCGTGTCGAGACCAGCCCCGAGGACATTCACGGCATGCACGCCGCCGAAGGCATCCTGACCACGCGCGGCGGCATGACCAGCCATGCCGCGGTGGTGGCGCGCGGCATGGGAAAGCCGTGCGTGTCGGGCGCGGGCGCGTTGCGCGTCGACTACAAGACCCAGACCATGACCGCGCTTGGCCGCAGCTTCGGGCGCGGCGACGTTGTCACCATCGACGGGGCGTCCGGCCAGGTTCTGGCCGGTGCGACGGCGATGCAGCAGCCCGAATTGTCCGGTGACTTCGCCGCGATCATGGAATGGGCCGACGCGATCCGTCGCATGCGGGTGCGCGCCAATGCCGAGACCCCGGCCGATGCACGCACGGCGCGTTCCTTCGGCGCGGAGGGCATTGGCCTGTGCCGGACCGAGCACATGTTCTTCGACGGCGATCGCATCGTGGCTATGCGCGAGATGATCCTGGCCGACAACGAGAGCGGACGCCGCGCCGCGCTGGCCAAGCTCCTGCCGATGCAGCGCTCGGATTTCGCCGAGCTTTTCGAGATCATGGCCGGCCTGCCGGTCACCATCAGGCTGCTCGATCCGCCGCTGCACGAATTCCTGCCCAAGACCGAGGAGGAAATCGCCGAGGTCGCGGCCGTGATGGGCGTCGAGGCGGAATTGTTGCGCCGGCGCACCGAGGCGTTGCACGAATTCAACCCGATGCTGGGCCACCGTGGCTGCCGGCTCGCTGTCTCCTATCCCGAAATCGCCGAGATGCAGGCGCGGGCGATCTTCGAAGCGGCGGCCGAAGCCGCGGCCAAGACCGGTCGCCCGGTTGAGCCGGAAATCATGGTGCCGCTGGTCGGCATCATGAAGGAGCTCGAATTCGTCAAGGCGCGCATCGATCAGGTCGCCGCCGAGGTGATGGCGGAAACCGGCACCAGCATCGCCTATCTGACCGGCACCATGATTGAGTTGCCGCGCGCCGCCATCCGGGCGCATGCGATCGCGGAAGTCGCGGAGTTCTTCTCCTTCGGCACCAACGATCTGACCCAGACCACCTTCGGCATTTCGCGCGACGATGCCGCCTCCTTCCTGGAAGTCTATCGCCAGAAGGGCGTGATCGAGATCGATCCGTTCGTGTCGCTCGACATCGAAGGCGTCGGCGAGCTGGTGCGCATGGCCGCTGAAAAAGGCCGGGCGACGCGTGCGGGCATCAAGCTCGGCATATGCGGCGAGCACGGCGGCGATCCGGCCTCGATCCGCTTCTGCGAGGAGGTCGGACTGGACTACGTGTCCTGCTCGCCCTTCCGCGTGCCGATCGCCCGCCTCGCGGCCGCGCAGGCCGCGATCGACAGTGCCTGAGCGGTTTGATCGGCTGGAAGCCCGGACCTGGCGGAAGGTTCGGGCCGACAAAAGCCGCTGGGCCCCGATCCCGGCGAGAGGCTTGAGCGCGAACCTCTCACGTGTGTCTTGCTTATGCTTGCCTCTGCGACCAAGCTGGCAGTTCGATTTGCCACCGTTGCAGACGCCTCGTGCGGGCGTGGAAGCAGCATATCAAATGCGGTGATCCTTTGATGAGCAAGGCAGGAGACAAACCGGTTGGCGAATTGCGATCGATCTTGCCATTCCTGATCGTCGTCTCGCTGCTCATCAATATTCTGATGCTCGCCTCGCCACTATATATGTTGCAGGTTTTTGACCGGGTGCTCACGGGCCATTCGATCGAAACACTGATTTTCCTGTCCTTGTTGGTCCTGGCGGCGTTGCTGGTCATGGGGGCGCTGGATGCCTGCCGCGTTACGGTCTTTGCCCGGTTCGGTGACTGGCTGGACCGGCGTATTTCCGGAAAAGTACTTGATGCGGTTATCGATTCGGCCGCTCGTCCTTCCTCCAGATCCACAACCCAGCCGCTCGCCGACATTGCTACGGTCCGACAGTTTCTGGGGTCTCCCAGCGCGGGCGCGATCTTCGACACGCCCATGGTGCCGATTTTCGTGGCCGCGATCTGGTTCTTGCACCCGATCCTGGGTGCCGTGGCGGCCGGGAGCGCCGCGCTTCTTGCCGCGCTTGCCATGGCCAACGATTTCTTTTCGCGGCGGCCTGGTTCGTCAGTGTCGCTGTCCGGCGCGGAGAGCCAGGCCTTTCTCGAAACGACCGTGGCGAATGCCGATGTCGTGCGCACGATGGGGCTGCAACAACGCGTGATCGTGAACTGGTCGGCAATGCGTGATGCGCTGTCGGCGCAGATGTTGTCCGTCTCCACGATCGTCGGTGTACTCGGCGCGGTATCCAAGTCGATCCGCTTGGCGGTGCAGGCGGCAATTCTGGGAGCCGGGGCGTATCTCGTCATTGTTCGCGCCATCACGCCTGGCGAGATGATTGCGGCTTCGATCCTCCTGGGGCGGGCCCTGGCGCCCGTCGAAACCGCGCTCAGTGGATGGCGACAGCTTGTGTCCGCGCGTCACGCCTGGAACCGCCTCCGCGCCCTGCTGGAAAGCCACCGGCCCGCTGACCGCAGCCATGCATTGGCCGATGCGCGCGGCGGTCTGGAGGTCGAAAACGTCGCCCTGCGTGCAGCGGCGGACCGCAAGCCCATACTCCAGAACGTATCCTTTGCCCTGGAGCCCGGCGATACGCTCGGCGTCATCGGCGATTCGGCTGCGGGAAAATCGAGCCTTGGGCGCGTGCTTGTCGGGGCATGGCCGCCTTCTGCCGGATCGGTACGATTTGACGGCGCGGAACTTGCGCAATGGGACCCCGAGGCGCTCGGCAACCATGTCGGGTACGTGCCGCAATCGGCGACGCTTTTTCCCGGAACGGTACGTCAGAATATCGCGCGCTTTCGGGACGTTCCCTTCGAGGCCGTGATGGAGGCCGGGCGCCGGGCCGGATGCCATGAGGCGATCCTTCAGTTGCCGGATGCATATGACACGGATGTCGGCCATCACGGCGAACGGCTGTCTGGAGGGCAACGCCAGCGCGTCGCGCTCGCCAGAGCCGTTCTTGGCAAGCCGCGCCTCGTCGTGCTCGACGAACCTGACGCGAATCTTGATCAGGCAGGCCATGAGGCGCTACTACGGTGTTTGGCTTCTCTGCAGTCGGAAGACGTCACGCTGGTCGTCATCGCGCATAGGCGCGATTTGCTCTCCGTCTGCGGCAAGCTGCTGTGGCTGGAGAACGGAAGGGTGAGGGCGTTTGGGCCTGCGAAGGATGTGATCGAGTTTGTGGGCGATCATAAGAACAGACACCTGCGAGCGGTTGACGGCGAAGCGAAACAGCAATGGAACTGACGCGCGCGCATGCATCGCTGCGGGACCGCATCCGAAGCCCCTTGCGGATTGCGACGCTGACGTCCGTCGTTTTCTTTGCCGGGTTCGGCATCTGGTCGGCGCTGGCGCCTTTGACGGGCGCCGCGGTCGCTCACGGTTTCATCGGTGTCGAGAACAAGCGGCAGACGATCCAGCACCTCGAGGGCGGGATTATCGAACGCATAGTTGCCAGGGAAGGGGACCAGGTCGAAGCCGGCGACCTTCTGGTCCGTCTCGACGACACGGTCCCGAAATCCACCTATGACCTGCTTGAGGGGCAGTATGTCGACCTGATCGTCGAGCGCGCGCGCCTGGAGGCGGAACAGGTGGAGGCGGAGGTCATCGAATGGCCGGATTTGCTGGCGGTTGTCTCCGACCGCGCACGGGTCACGCGGGCGATGCGGGTGCAGCAGGAACTCTTTCAGGCGCGCCGCGAAGCGCTGGCAAGCCGTGCCAGCCTTCTCAATGCAGGAATTCGTCAGCTCGAAGAACAGATACGCGGTCTCGACGCGCAGGAAGCCGCGACACAGCGGCAACGGGGGCTGGTCCGCAAGGAAACTGCGGCCGTGGAACAACTGGTCGAACAGGGGCTCCAGAGTCGACCTCGACTTTACGCCCTGCAGCGCACGTCCGCGCAAATGGATGGGGCATTGGGCGATATTGCGTCGCAAAAGGCGCAGGCACGCTTGTCGATTGGCAAGTCTCGGCTCGAACTCCTCGATCTGAAGACCCAGACCAGAAACCAGGTCGTTGGCGATCTCCGTGACCTTTCGGCCCGCATTGCCGATATGCAGCCCCGGTTGCGGGCAGCACGCGACAAGCTGAACCGTCTCGAGTTGCGCGCACCGATGGCCGGAACGGTCGTGGGAATGCAGTTCCACACCGAGGGCGGCGTGATCGGTCCCGGCGCTCCGGTCCTCGATCTTGTGCCGACCGACGCACCCTACGTCATCGAAGCTCGACTAAGCCCTCAGGACATCGATGTCGTCCGGGCCGGGCTGCCGGCTGAGGTTCGGCTGATCGCCTTTTCGTCACGGATTACGCCCACCTTGCCGGGGCGCGTTGTGCATGTCTCGGCAGACAGTCTCCTCGATCGCAAGAGCGAGCAGTCCTATTACGAAATCAAGGTCGAGATAGAGGTCGACCCGTTGCTGCTGAAGCAGCACAATGTCGATCTGGACAAGCTCTACCCTGGCATGCCGGTTGAGGTGATGCTCGTGACCGGGCAACGCACTTTGCTCGACTACATACTTCAGCCCGTCACCGACATGTTTGCGCGCGCATTCCGTGAGACCTGACAAGGTTCGGCTGGCCCTGGTTGCCCGTTTCTGGATTTCTCGACCCGCAGGGCGACACTTATCGGTTCCCGATCGGCACGCGTCCGGATCGGCGGCATTCCTCCTCACCGCCAGGCGACGGCAACCTGGCGACGCTGCGCGACCGACATGATCGTGCCGATTGAAGAACCCGCATCATCGGATTCTGCTTTCGAACCGGGCGATCTCTGCTGAGGATCGTGACGGTGAATTAGTCTATTGGGCGAATGAAGGCGTGGATGTTTAGAAAATCGTTGATGATCTACGCCAATTCAGAGTACCACTTTTGAGATAGTTTAGAATCTGATCTCACTTCAGATTGAACTCGGGCGGTGTCGAAATGTCCGGACGATGGAAATCACTGAGCGTCGGCCTTGTATTGGCGGCCACCTTTCTTTGTGCAGAGGCGCTGGCTATGCGGAACCCGTTTCTCAACGATCTCCGATCTGTTTCGCTTGCCTGCGAGGGCCATCGACAGGGCGAATGGTGCGAGGTTGCCGCAGCGGTGGTGGGCGAGGCCGTTCGTGCCCCTGTGGCGGTCGTTCCCGCTGCGAAACTTCCGCTCAATCCGTCAGGCGCCCCGGCCGTGAATGACGCATGGCTCGTGGTCGAGGTCGCACCGGACGCGGGAGAGTTCCAGGTGCGGCTGGATTGGGGGTCGGCCATGAAGATGGCCGGAGTCGATCCCGGGCATGCATCGTCCCGGCTGGCCGATGACGTCGATATCAGGGATGAGAAGGTGTGGCGGAAAATTCTCGCCGCGACACCGTTCGTACGCAAAAGTGGTGAGAAGTAGGAGGAACGAGCAGGGATGGCTACCTATCCGAACCCACTCAGTGATCAGGCGATCGCCGATCAGTTGACACGCAGCGGAAATCACTGGGCGAAGACGACAATTACCTATTCCTTCGACGACTTGAGCACCGCAGGAAACGATCTGAATTCGACCTATGAATCGTGGATCAAGAAGGCAATCGGCCAGATCGGTGAGATCCTGAATCTCAACTTTGTCGAGACGGGTTCGGGCGGCGACATCACGTTCAACGGCAGTTCGGGCAACGGCACCTATGCCAGCACGTCATATTATACGTTGTCCCGCGAGATCGTTTCGTCAAACATATTTTTTGACAGGACCTGGAGCAGCAATCAGCCATCGGCTTTGGACTACGGCTCGTACGGTTTCACGACGATCATCCACGAGTTCCTCCACGCGCTGGGGCTTTCGCATCCGGGCGACTACGACGCCGGATCGGGCAATCCGAGTTACTTCCCCGATGCGGAATTCCTGCAGGATACGCATCGTTATTCGGTGATGTCGTATTTCGGGGCCGGTTCGGACGGCAGCGGCACGTCGCATTATTTCTACAACGGCTCCTCGTTCGAATATCAGTATCCCCAAACGCCGATGGTTTACGACATACTCGCCCTGACGCAGGGCGGGTTTAACGGCAAGTTTGGCGGCTATTCCTTCAACACGGCAACGAGGTCGGGCGATACGACGTATGGCTACAACCCCACGGGCGGCATAAACGAGGTCTACAATTTCACATCAAATCCGTCGCCGGTGCTGACGATCTACGATGCCGGCGGTGTCGATACGCTCGATCTTTCCGGCGACACCGTCTCGATGCAAGCCAATATCGTTTATGACACCAACGGGGTTCCTTCATCCTACAACACGGTTGCCCGCGAAACATCCGTCATCGACTTGCGGCCGGGGCATTATTCTTCGACCCATGGCATGAAGAACAATCTGGGCATCTCGTTCGGAACGACGATCGAGAATGTCGTGGCCACCCAGTTCAACGATACCATCTATGGCAACGATGCCAACAACCTGATCACCGGCGGCAGCGGAAACGACGTCATGGACGGCGGTTCTGGTACCGATACGGCGGTTTTTTCCAGCGCGCGCGCGAACTACACGATAACGAATAATGGCGGTACGTTTACGGTCGTGGGTCCGGACGGAACCGACACGCTGACCAATTTCGAGTTCCTTAAGTTTGCCGATCAGCAGGTCTCCGCCGCCGATCTGGTCGCTCCGTTCGGAAAGTTGATGCTGGCTTCTCCGAGTTTCGGAAGCAATGCCGGGTGGACAAGCCAGGAAGTGTATACCCGCACGACGGCCGATGTGAACGGTGACGGCAAGCTCGACATTGTTGGTTTTGCTTCCGGGGGCGTGAATGTGGCGTTGGGGTCTGGAGGCGGGAATTTTGGAGCTGCGGTGCAGGCGACTGTCGGTTTAGGCGCTTCAGCCGGGTGGGCTAACCAGAATACCAATCCGCGTCTGCTGGCGGATACCAATGGCGACGGGCGTGTCGACATTGTCGGCTTTGGCGCCGACGGAGTGTTCGTCGCCCTGGGCCGGTCGGATGGAACGTTCGCACCGCTGACAGTGGCTGCCAACAGCTTTGGCAGGAATGCCGGCTGGGACGATCAGGAGGTCAAGACCCGAACCCTGGCCGATGTAAACGGGGATGGAAATGTCGACATCGTCGGCTTTGGCGCCGCAGGAACCTATGTCGCATTGGGTCAAGGCGACGGCACTTTCGGGACGATCAAGAAGGCAACGTCGGATTTCGGCACGGACCGGGGCTGGAACAACCAGACCGAGAAGCCGCGTATCGTCACCGACATCAACGGCGACGGGCGAGCCGACATAGTCGGCTTCGGTGCGGCGGGCACCTATGTCGGGCTGGGCCAGGCGGATGGGAGTTTCGCACCGCTTATTCTGGCAACCTCACGTTTTGGACGGGATGCGGGATGGTCCGATCAGGACGTTCAGGCGCGAATTCTGACCGATATTAACGGAGACGGGAATGCCGATATCGTCGGTTTCGGCGCCGCGGGCACCTATTCTGCCCTTGGTAATGGCGACGGCACGTTCCAGGGGTTGAATCTCGCGACGTCCAGTTTCGGAATCAACGCGGGCTGGGCGAACCAGGACAACTACGCCAGGCTGTTTGCAGACGTCGATGGCGATGGCAAGGTCGACATGGTCGGCTTCGGCGCGGCCGGCACCTATGTCGCCTTCGGCAAAGGAGACGGCACGTTCAGTCCTCTGGAATTGGGTACCGAACGTTTCGGAAAGAACGCCGGCTGGACGAGCCAGGAAACGACTCCGCGACTTGTCACAGATGTCAATGGCGACGGTCGGGCCGACATTCTCGGATTCGGCTCCGATGGAACTTACCTGGTGCTTGCGAACGCGAGCGGTCAGGGAAACGCGCCCCAGTATTCCCGTGATACCTATCTGTCGGGCGGACAGCCGTTGGAGGATACGATTTCAGTCGTTGTCGACCATGCGGGCATCGTTCCACAGCCGGGTTCGGACGACCGGGCGATCGGCGGCTCGCTGCAGGATTTGCCGGGCGTCCTTGACGATGACTGGTTTGGAGATGCGGTCGGCAGCGGTCGTTTTGGCGGCGCTGCCCCAGCGAACGCTGAGACAACGACCGGTCTCGTGCGGCCGGCCGAAATGCGTCAACCGAATGCGGTGGGGGACGGTTTGGCTAAGTTGCCCGGCGTGTTGGCCGACGATTGGTTTGGCGACGCCATCGGTGGCTTTCAATCTGGCGGATTTGCCACGGACACGGACGGTCCGGTGGCTGTCATCATCGAACATCTGCAAGGACACGATGCCGAATCCGCGCCTGCGTTCCCGGACCAGTCCCAGGCCTTTGGCTGGGGGGAGGGAAGCGGGGTGCCACTGTCGCCGTCCGTACCCGACCCCGTTCCCGCGACAGCGATCGTTGCCGCCGAGGATTGGGCCGATGCGACAAGCCACGGCTTTTTCTAGCACTGGGGCTTTGTTGTTTTTCTGAAGCCAGACGTGCGGTTGCGCGCCCACCAAACCGAGTTCACTGAACCTGTCTGCTCGGAAGGTTGAATGTCTGCGCAATGCAGGCTGAGTGAGGCCGACGGGCCGTCCCGCGCACGCGCAAGGCGTGGCAGAGGCACCGCCGCTTGGGTGATGCCGCTCGCCGTTTCTTGCCAGTAGCGACAGGCTTTCAGGCGGCCGCATTGTGTGCCGCCCCAGCGTCTGGGATTCAGTTCCCGTCCTGGTGTTTTTGCATAGCGCAGCCGTGATCGCACCCGCAGGCGTGTGCGCGTGTGTGAGCGACCGGCTTTGCGTCGCCAGTCGAGAATTCCTGCCAGCCCTGGCGCAGGATCTGGAAAGACGAGGACAGGAACAGGCCCGCCATCAGCCCGGCCACGATCACGTCCGGCCAGCCGCTTGTCGTGCCCCACACGCCGAGGGCTGCGGCCATGACGGCGACATTGCCGATGGCGTCGTTGCGCGAGCACAGCCAGACCGAGCGGACATTGGCGTCACCGTCCTTGTAGCGCACCAGCAAGAGTACGCTGGCGATATTGGCGGCCAGTGCTAGAAGGCCGATCGCCCCCATGATCTCGGCCTGCGGCACGCCGAGATAAAGCACCCGCCACACGGTCGACCCGAACACCCACACTCCCATGACGAACAGGCTAAGGCCCTTGGCGAGCGCGGCCGTCGCCCGGACCTTCAGCGAGGCGCCGATCACGGCGAGTGAAATCGCATAGGTCAGCGCGTCGGCGAAAAAGTCGAGCGCGTCGGCCTGCAGCGCCTGACTGCCGGCCATCTGCCCGGCCGTCATCTCCACCGCGAACATCGCGGCGTTGATGGCGATCACCGCCCACAAGCGGCGTTTGAAGTCGTCGGACATGCCGTCGAATGTATGGGAATGGCCACAGCCCGCACTCATGATTGTCTCCTTGAAGCGTGTCGGTTGCGACCCTACAATCTCAAGCGACTAGAGCTTCAAGAGGTTTTTTTTGATGTTATCGATCGGAGAGATGGCGCGGCGCTCCGGCGTGAAAGTCGCCACCATTCGCTATTACGAGCAGATCGGCCTGCTCGAGCAGGCAGGCCGCTCGCAGGGCAATCAGCGCCGCTACGGCCGCGACGAGCTCGACCGGCTGGTGTTTATCAGGCACGCCCGCGATCTCGGCGTCTCGGTGCCGGCGATCCGCGAGTTGATCGCGCTTTCCGGCGATCCGGAGCGCCCCTGCGCCGAGGCCGACCGGATCGCGTCGACCCATCTGGCCACGATCCGCGAAAAGATCGCCCGGCTCAGGCGGCTGGAAGCCGAACTCGAACGCATCGCCGCCTGCAAGGCGCAGACTGTGGGCGAGTGCTACGTGCTGCGCGCGCTCGGCGAGCACGACCTGTGCGAGGGCGACCATTGAGCCGCGTAGGCCTGGCGATCATGCCCGCCGCGCATCGGCTCGCAACCCTGCCCCCGACATCGTGCTTCCGCTCGCGCACGTCCGACCGGACGAGGCCGAGCCTGGCGGCCAGTGCATGGCAAAGCCGCGCGCGTGATTGGCACAGGACGGCGCCTTGCCTCACCCGGTCTCCACGCTCACCTTGTCGGGATAAAAGGCTGCGTGATCCTTGATCGCGGTCATTTCGTCATAGGGAGCCTCATAACCCCACATCGCATTATGCCCCGCGGCGCCGGCGAGCGCCACATTCCAGTAGGAGGCCTCGCCCTTGTAGGGGCAGTGCGTCGAATGGCCGGACCTTTCCAGCTTGGAAAAATCGATATCGGCGAACGGGATGTAGAGCACCGGCGGGTAGGGCGGTTCCGACAGCGTCAGTGCCCGTGAGGAGGAGGCGATCGTGGTTCCGCCGGCCCTGACGGTAACGGTGCCCGGCAGGGGCTCGACCGTGACGATGCGGTCCGGATTTTTGGCGAAACCGGGCACCGGATTGGCGGTGCGGCTCATTGGCGGTCTCCTCTCGCGGTCTGGCGGATGGGGTGGCAGGGGACCATGCATGGCGCCCGCCATGGCTTCAAGCGCGCCGCCACCACCCGGTGAGGGCGCAGCCGCTCAGCCGTTCACCGTATCGGCCGGTCCGAACAGGTCGAGAAGACCCCGATAGGACAGCGCGATGCCGGCAAACGGACTGTCGCTGTCGGTCGCGTTTTCGATCCGCACCGAGCCGCCGTCCCGGCCGAGCAGCACAAGCACGGTGTGCGTCTCGCTTCCCGCGCCGAGTGAAACGGCGGCCACGCGCTGGCAGTCGCGCTGTTTGAGCGCCGGCATGTGGAACAGGATCGCCCCGTCCGCCCGTTCGGCGGCGCGCTGTAGCGCGGTTTCGAAGCCGCTTTCGGCAATATCCTGTGAATTCAGCGCCAGCTCGAATTCCACGGCCTCGAGCGGCATTTCGGAGGGACGGGTGACGATGTCGTGCGCATCCATGCGAAGACTCCAACTTCTCGCACCGGCCCGCCAACCGCACAATTCGCGGCCACGATGGCCGCAATAAGGCGAATGATTCCGCCGGTCCGGCGCGCAATCTGATCGCACCGGCTCCAACACCTCTGGACAAGCAAGGTCCCCGCGTCACAATACGGGAGATGTTTGGGAGGACAGCAATGCTCGGATTGATGCAGCAATGGCCGCTGCTGTGCCATAAGATACTCGATCACGCCGCGCGCCAGCACGGCGCGCGCGAAGTGGTTTCGCGCTCCGTCGAAGGGCCGATCGTACGCACCACCTATGCCGAGATCAGGGCGCGTGCACTGAAGGTGGCGCAGCGCCTGGAGCGCGACGGCTGCAAGCCCGGCGACCGGATCGCCACGCTGGGCTGGAATACGGCCCGGCATCTGGAGGCGTGGTACGGCGCCATGGGCATGGGCGGGGTCTATCATACGCTCAACCCGCGGCTCTTTCCCGAGCAGATTGCCTGGATCATGAACCACGCCGAGGACAAGGTCCTGTTTACGGACCTGACCTTCATGCCGCTGGTGGAGAAGATCGCGCCGTCGGTCACCTCGCTGAAGCGTGTGATCGTGTTGACCGACGGCGCGCATATGCCTGAAACCAGCCTGCGCGACGTCGTGGCCTACGAGGACTGGCTGGCCGAGGCCGACGGTGATTTCGAGTGGCGCGACTTCGACGAGAACACGGCCGCCGGCATGTGCTACACCTCCGGCACCACCGGTGATCCCAAGGGCGTGGTCTACAGCCACCGCTCCAACGTGCTGCACGCCATGATCGCCTGCCTGCCCGACGCGATGGGCATTTCCTCGCGCGACACGATCCTGCCGGTGGTGCCGATGTTCCACGCCAATGCATGGGGGCTGGCCCAGTCGGGACCGATGATCGGCGCCAAGATGGTCATGCCGGGCGGCAAGATGGACGGGGCCTCGATCTACGAGTTGCTGGATACCGAAAAGGTCACCTTCACCGCGGCCGTACCGACGGTCTGGCTCATGCTGCTGCAATATCTGGAGGAGACCGGCAAGAAGCTGCCTCATCTCGACAAGGTCGTCATCGGCGGCTCGGCCTGCCCGCGCGCCATGACGGAGAAATTCCAGGACAATTATGGCGTCCAGGTCATCCATGCCTGGGGCATGACGGAGATGTCGCCGCTGGGCTCGCTCGGCACGCTCAAGCCGGCCTATGCCGATCTCGACGGCGACGCGCTGCTCGACCTGCAGGAAAAACAGGGCCATGCGCCTTTCGGCGTGGAAATGAAGGTCACCGACGACGACAATCGAGAGCTGCCCTGGGACGGCAAGACGTTCGGCCGCCTCAAGGTCCGCGGCCCGGCGGTCGCGGCCTCCTATTACGGCGGCGACGGGGCCGAGCAGTTCGACGAAAACGGCTGGTTCGACACCGGCGACGTCGCCCATATCGACCCGCAGGGCTATATGCAGATCACAGACCGGGCCAAGGACGTCATCAAGTCGGGCGGCGAATGGATCTCCACCATCGACCTTGAAAACCTCGCGGTCGGTCATCCCGACGTGGCCGAGGCGGCGGTGATCGGCATCCCGCATCCCAAATGGGACGAACGCCCGCTGCTCGTGGTGGTGAAAAAACCCGGCAAGGAACCTTCGCGCGAGGCGATCCTCGACTACATGAAAGGGCGCTGCGCCAAGTGGTGGCTACCGGACGACGTGGCCTTCGTCGAGGAGATACCGCATACGGCGACGGGCAAGATCCAAAAGACGACGCTGCGCGAACAGTTTCGCGACTACCGCCTGCCGAGCGCATAGCGGCACCAGCGAAGACGCGATGGGCGCGCCGTTCGTCGCCAAACGCCCTGGTCTTTGACGGAGGACGGCGCTGTCTCATTCCCTTGGCGCCGAAAACTCTCTAAGGACCACGCGCAATCGTATGACGTGGGTTCTGGTGCAGCGTGTTTGAGAAGCAAGAATCACCCGCCACGCGCTGGTCGGCCAGGCTGGCGTCCTTTGCGCTTGTCCTGTTTCTGACCGCGGCGCTGGCGCATCGCTACCTGGCGCTGGAGACGGTCGCGTTCCTGTGGGTGCTCGGCCTTGTCGGACTGTTGGCGCTGGTCGCTCTCGGCGCGGCCGTATCCGGTCTGCTCGCTCTGTGGGAGCACGGCGGCAACGGCGCCGGGCGACTCATTTTTGCGATCATCCTGGCCGGGCTCACGCTTGCTCCTTTCGGCGTCGGGCTGTGGCGCATGATCGAATATCCGCGCCTGGCCGACATCGCCACCGATCTGGTCGAACCGCCCCGGTTCCGGGCGGCCGCGATACTGCGCGATCCGCGCGCCAATGCCATCGGTCCCATCAACGGCATCCAGGCCGCGCTGATCGAGGATACCTATCCGCAGGTCGACGGAAGGCGTTACCCGCTTGCCCCGGATCGTGTGCTGGAAACCATACAGGCTTTGATGGCGCGCCGCGGCTGGGCCATCATCGAGCGCAGGGGAAACTGGCAGCAGGATCGGGAAGTCACGATCGAAGCGCTGGCCGGTTCCTATCTGCTGCGTCTTCCCGCCGATGTAGCCGTTCGTATCACCGACGAAGGCGAAACCACGTTCGTCGACATGCGCTCGGCTTCGCATTTCGGCGCCCACGACCTTGGCGACAACGCCCTGCGCATCATGCGGTTTCTTGCCGACCTCGATGCGATGGTCGCCGCCGACGCCGCGCCGGGCTGAAGAGGGCGGCTTGCCTCAGGCGGGGCTGTATTCCGCGTCC
>MRWF01032064.1_pt1 | contig 13819 bp, 13 predicted proteins | sample 1013331 | NCBI WGS metagenome assembly MRWF01 (sample SAMN06117577, study PRJNA244670) | biofilm metagenome | biome: Water; feature: Cathode Biofilm; material: Biofilm; isolation source: microbial consortium enriched at the cathode of a solar microbial fuel cell | place: USA: District of Columbia ... | reverse complement strand
CCACCGCGCCGGCCACCTGCGCCCCGCGCCCGCTGCAATGGGTGGACTCCGGCAGCGCCATCGCCCGCCGCGTGGCGCAGGTGGCCGGCGCGGTGGAGGAAAACCGGCCTGAACATCTTGCCCCGGCCTGGGCCACCGACCCGCGCCCCGCGGGGCTGCCCCACGGTTTCCGCGCCTTCGGTTTCGCCCCGCCGGTCGCTCTGTCGGTACCGCTGCCCCAGCCGGTCTGATCGCTTCCCGGTTGCTCCATCTTGTGCGCAAGGGTGCTTTTGAATACTGTTCAAAAGAACAGTTTTTGGGGTGGAGAGGTATCGTGAAACCAAGAATGAGTTTATTGACGCTCGGTGTGCGGGATCTGGCGCGTTCGGTGCGGTTCTACGAGCAGGGTTTGGGGTTGCCGCGCATGCCGTCGCCGCCGGAAGTGGCGTTCTTTACGCTGAACGGCACCTGGCTGGGCCTCTACGGCCGTCAGGCGATGGCCGAGGAAGCCGGCGTGGTCGATGACGGCGGCGGCTTCGCCGGCTTCACCATCGCCCACAACGTGCATTCGGAGCAGGAGGTGGATCAGGTGCTGGCGCAGGCCGAGGCGGCCGGCGCCACCCTGGTGAAACCCGGGCACAGAGCCCATTGGGGCGGCTACCTGGGCTACTTTTCCGATCCGGACGGCTTCCTGTGGGAGGTGGCCCATAACCCGGCGTTCTGGGTCGGTCCGGAAGACAACTAATCCGCTACCTCAATATCAGTCACGCCGCGCGGGGCCGGTCAGCCATTGCTGGATCGCGCCGCGCGTGTCGGCGCTTTTGATGAGGCCCAGGTGGCCGACCCCTTCCAGCACCTTTACTTCGGCGTGCTCGGTGTGCTCGCGGAACAGGGGCGCGTAGGCGTCGCTGTTGAAGCTGCTGTCGGCGCTGCCGGCCAGCACCAGGGTGGGCGCGTTCAGCGCGGCGATGTCGGTGCCGTAGTCGTCGCGCGGGTGCATCGACGTCTGCATACGGTAGCTGTAGGCCAGGGTCTCGGTGCCGTCGCGCACGGCTTCCGGCATGTTGAATTCGATCACGGTGAGGTCGTTCAGGCCGGTGATGCCGACGCCGTTGAGCAGGCCCAGCAGGATCAGCCGGAGTACTTTCGGGTCGGCCCAGTCCGAATTGCTTTCCGCGCTGGTGGGGGCACTGTGATGGATGTAGGGCGCCAGCAGGATGTAGCCGTCCACCGGCACCTGCGGGTCGCCGCCGGCGTGGCGTATCGCCAGGCCGCCGCCGCTGGAATGGCCGGCCAGCAACAACGCCGCCTCGGGGTGCGCCCGGCGCACCAGGCCCAGGAAGTCGTCCAGGTCGTCCTCGAGCTGGCCGATGTAGTCCACGTCACCGCGCCGCACCGGGTCCGGGCCGTGGCCGCGCAGGTCCGGTGTGTAAACGCGCACGTCGCCGCTTTCCGCCAGGCCGGAGGCCAGCGGTTGCAGGTAGCCGCTGTGGTAGCCGGAGCCGTGCAGCAGCACGATCACCCGCGCCGCGTCGCCGCTGCCGGCGTATTCCCGGTAGTGCAAGGGCGTGCCGTCGCGGGCCTGGTACTTGTGCAGCGCCGGCGGCGGTGCGCCGCCGGTGACCTGATCGAAATCCATGCCGCCGTCCTGCTGACTCCAGAGCGGCGTGGCGAGCAAGAGGAGCAGGGCGCCGACCAGTGCCGGCGCCCATGGAGGGGTGCGGCCGGTGCGCCACATAAGAGCCTCGTCGTCGTGCGCCTGATGCCCGCACTGTGCGTTGTCATCGCGGTGGTCGCAAGGCCCGGGCCGTTCAACCCAGGATCATCACCGCCTGGCCGGCATTGATCTGCTGGCCCTCCTGGCGGGCGATGTGCACCACCTTGCCGGCTTCCGGCGCGGCCACTTCGATTTCCATCTTCATGGATTCCAGCACCGCCACCACCTGGCCCTCCTCGACACGGTCGCCTTCGGCCACGGTGAGCTTCCAGATGTTGCCGGCGGTGGGGGATTCCACCGGGGTGCCCTCGGGCAGGCTGTCCGCTTCCTCGGCGTTCAGGTCCTGCTGGGATTCGAAGTTGATCTGGCCGCTTGCCACCCAGCGCTGCAGTTCCTCGTCGAAGGCCCGGTTGCGGGCGTCGGTGAAGGCGCGGATGTCGGCGTCGTTGTCTTCCAGGAAGCGCTGGTACTCGCCCAGGTTGAAGGTGGTCTCCTCGACCCGGAACGGATAACGGCCCTTGGGGAAGTCGCGGCGGATCCGTTGCAGCTCCTCGGCGCTCACTTCATAGAAGCGGATCTGGTCGAAGAAGCGCAGCAGCCAGGGCTGGGTGAACGCCTCGGTGCGGTGGAAGCGGTTCCACATCTGCATGGTGCGGCCCACGAACTGGTAGCCGCCGGGGCCTTCCATGCCGTACACGCACAGATAGGAGCCGCCGATGCCCACCGAGTTTTCCGCGGTCCAGGTGCGGGCCGGGTTGTACTTGGTGGTCACCAGCCGGTGGCGCGGGTCGTAGGGGGTGGCCACCGGCGCGCCCAGGTAGACGTCGCCCAGGCCCATCACCACATAGCTGGCGTCGAACAGGATCTTCTTCACCTCGTCGATGCTGTCCAGGCCGTTGATGCGGCGGATGAACTCGATGTTGCTGGGGCACCAGGGGGCGTCCTTGCGCACCGACTGCATGTATTTCTCGATCGCCAGGCGGCAGGCTTCGTCGTCCCAGCTCAGCGGCAGGTGGACGATGCGCGAGGGCACTTCCAGGTCGTCCTGCTTGTCCAGGGTCAGCTCGGCCCGTTTGAGCATGTCGAGCAGGTCCCGGCGCGGCAGCACGGATGGCTCGAAGTGCACCTGCAGGGAGCGGATGCCCGGGGTCAGCTCGAGAATGCCGTCGGGTTTTTCCTCTTCCAGCCACAGCATCAGCGCGTGGGCGCGGAATCGCAGCCGCAGGTCCAGCTCCAGCGGGCCGTATTCCACCAGCAGGTAGCGGTCGCCGGCGGCGCGGTAGACCACCTCCGGGCCGTCTTCCTTTTCTTCCAGCCGGTCCAGGATCGGCGTGGTGACCGGCGCCGCCGCCGGGGAAAGCGTCGGCGCGCTCAGGCCGGCCAGGCAGGCGTCCTGTTCCGCCGCCAGGCGGTCGGCGTCCTCCAGGCTGAGCGGCACGAAGCGCAGGCGGTCGCCGGCCTTGAGCTGGCCCAGTTTCCAGCGGTCCGCCGAGATCACCGTGGCGGGGCACACGAAGCCGCCCAGCGACGGCCCGTCCGGCCCCAGGATCACCGGCATGTCGCCGGTGAAGTCCACGGTGCCCACGGCGTAGGCGTTGTCGTGAATGTTGGACGGGTGCATGCCCGCTTCGCCGCCGTCGCTGCGCGCCCACTCCGGCTTCGGGCCCACCAGGCGGATGCCGGTGCGGCTGGAGTTGTAGTGCACCTGCCAGTCGGCGCTGAAGAAGGTGGCCATGTCGTCGTCGGTGAAAAAGTCCGGCGCGCCGTGGGGGCCGTAGATCACGCGCAGTTCCCAGGTGTCGCCCAGCGCCGGTTTCAGGCTGTCCGGCACCGCCACGGGGGCCGGGTCCGCCGCCGGGGGGCCGAAGTGCAGCACGTCGCCGGTGCGGATGGCGCGCCCGCCGTGGCCGCCGAACTGCCCCAGGGTGAAGGTGCTGCGCGAGCCCAGGTAGGGCTGGCACTGCAGGCCGCCGGCGAGGGTCAGGTAGGCGCGGGCGCCGTCGCCGCGCACCTTGCCCAGCTTGAGGGTCTGGCCGGCGGCGACGGAAACCGCCTGGTAGTTGGGCACCGGCTCGCCGTCCAGGGTGGCGCCCATGTCGGCGCCGGTAAGGGCGATGCGGGTGCCGTGGTTAAAGCGCAGGGTGGGGCCGTTGAGGGTGAATTCCAGGCCGGCGGCGTCCTCGTCGTTGCCCAGCAGGCGGTTGCCGAGGCGGAAGCTGAGCGCGTCGAACGGGCCGGACGGCGGCACGCCGATCGGCCAGTAGCCGCGCCGGCCCGGGTAGTCCTGCACCGTGGTCAGGGTGCCGCCGGCGAGCACGTCCAGGGTGGTGGGGTGGTAGTCGAAATCGTTCAGGTAGCGGGTGGTCATCTCGCCGTTCTGGAACGCCCGGTCGGCGAGGATCGCCAGCACATAGTCGCGGTTGGTTTCGATGCCCTCCACGCAGGTGTGTTCCAGGGTGCGTTGCAGGGCGGCCAGTGCCGTTTCGCGGTCTTCCTCGAAGACGATCAGTTTGGCCAGCATCGGGTCGTACAGCGGCGACACCGTCAGTCCCGGTTCGATCCAGTGATCGATGCGCAGCCTCTGGCCGTCGGCCTCGGGGAACTCGGCGGTGGTGAGCAGGCCGGCGCTGGGCTGGAAGTCCTTGTTGGGGTCTTCCGCGTACAGGCGCGCTTGCAGCGCGTGGCCGCGCGGCGTGAGACCCTCGCCCAGGCCCGCCAGCGGCGGCAGCTCGCCGGCGGCCAGCTGCACCATCCAGCGCACCAGGTCGATGCCGAACACCTGCTCGGTGACGCCGTGCTCCACCTGCAGGCGGGTGTTCACCTCCAGAAAGTAGAAACGGTTGCTGTCCTGGTCGAGGATGAATTCCACCGTGCCGGCGTTGCGGTAATCCACCGCCGCCACCAGGCGGCGGGCGGTGTCGTGCAGGGTGGCGCGCACCTCGTCCGGCAGGTTGGGCGCCGGGGTTTCTTCCAGCACTTTCTGGTGGCGGCGCTGGGCGGAGCAGTCCCGCTCGCCCAGGGCCAGTGCGCCGCCGGCGCCGTCGCCGAACACCTGCACTTCGATGTGGCGGGCGCGCTCAATGTATTTTTCCAGGAACACGCCGTCGTTGGAGAAGTTGTTGGCGCTCAGCCGGCGCACGCTGTCCCAGGCTTTTTCCAGGCCGGCGTCGTCGTGGCAGATCTGCATGCCGATGCCGCCGCCGCCGGCGGTGCTTTTGAGCATCACCGGGTAGCCGATCTCGGCGGCGGCTTTGAGCGCCGCCGCCGGGTCATCCAGCAGGCCGGTGCCGGGCAGCAGCGGTACGTCGTTGTCCTCGGCCAGGGCGCGGGCGGTGTGTTTCAGGCCGAAGTCGCGCATCTGTTGCGCGGTGGGCCCGATGAAAGCGATGCCGTTGTTTTCGCAACGCTCGACGAATTCGGGGTTTTCACTGAGAAAGCCGTAGCCGGGGTGCACCGCGTCGATGCCGTGCTCGGCCATCAGCGCGAACAGCTTGTCCTGGTTCAGGTAGGTCTGCGCGGCGTTGCCGTCGCCCAGGTACAGCGCCTGGTCCGCCAGGGCCACGTGTCGGGATTCGGTGTCCGCGTCGGCGTAGATCGCCACGCTGGTGACGTCCAGATCCTTGAGGGTACGGATGATGCGGGTGGCGATGGCGCCGCGGTTGGCGATCAAAACCTTGTTGAACATGACGTCGGCTCTCTTGCGAGGGCGGGCCGTCCCGCCGTTGTGTTTCCTTGCGCCGGGGTCGTCCCCGGGGGCGTTTTCGGTGAACGCCGTTACCAGATCAGCACTTCAATGGGGGTCGGGTTGTAGCCGTTGCACGGGTTGTTGAGCTGCGGGCAGTTGGAAATCAGCACGGTGGTGTTCATCAGTGCTTTCAGTTCCACGTATTTGCCCGGCGCGGAGATGCCGTCCTCGAAGGTGAGCCCGCCGTCGGCGGTCACCGGCACATTCATAAAGAAATTAATGTTGTGGGTGATGTCCCGTTTGCCGAGGCCGAACTCTTCGTGCTCGTTGACCGCCAACATCCAGCTGTCGCGGCAGGCGTGCATGCAGCGCTTTTCCAGGTCGTAGCGCACGGTGTTGCTCTCGGTGGCGCAGGCGCCGCCCAGGGTGTCGTGCCGGCCGCAGGTGTCGGCGGTGATTTCCAGCATCGGGTTGTTGCGGTTGGAGCGCAGCACCGTGCCGGCGGTGAGGTAGACGTTGCCCTGTTCGCGGATGGTGTCCATGGCGCTGTAACGCTCGGCGCTGTCGTCGGCATTGAAGAACAGGGTGTCGGCGGCCTGGTTGCCTTCCAGATCCAGGATTCGGACCGTCTCGCCTTTTTTCACCACTTTCAGAAAGTAGTCGCCGGCGGGGACGGTCTCCCGGAAGGTGGCGTCTTCGGGTTTCAGAATGCTTTCTTTGATCATCTTGTCCTCCTTACGGCTCAGGCTTCGTCCAGGTAGTACAGCCGGTTGTTTTCGAAGGCGCGACCGTTCTCCGGGCGGAAGTTCAGGCAGTAGTCGTCCGCCGTCACCGGGTCGGCCTTGAGCATTTCCACGTGCACCGGCTTCTTCGGGTATTCCGTGGCCGGGTTGAGCGGGTGCGGGCAGGTATGCATCACCACCAGGGTTTCCATCTCGAAACGCAGCGTGACCTGGGCGCCGGACTTCGCCGCGGACGGGTCGAAGAACATCTTGCCGTCGTCGTCGGTGGCCACCTTGCTGAACAGATTGAGGTTGGCGGCCAGGTCCCGTTCGCTGAGGCCGTACTTGGCCAGCTCGGTGAGGAAGCTGGTGTGGCCGCTCAGGTACCAGTCGTTGTGGTGGTCCTGGTAGCGGTGCTCGCCGTACTTCTCCTTCACCTGTTGCGGGTGCAGGTTGCCGCACACGGTGTCGTGCCAGCCGAAGCTGTCCTCGACGATGGAGGCGAACACCCGGCCCATGTCCGAGTACAGGCAGTTGCCGCGGGTGAGCTTGAAGGTGTGCTGGCCCTTGAGGCTGTCCGGGGCGTTGTAGCGCTCCAGCTTTTCCTCCGGGTTGTAGAACAGCATGCCCACGTTGGCGCCGCCTTCCATGTCGGTGAGACGCAGGGCGGTGCCGCGCCGCATCCGGAAGGACCAGTGCGCGCCGCCGGGCAGGGTGTATTGGTAGAGCGGGGTTTGCATGGGGTTGCTCCTCGTTCTCTGGTTACGGGGTCGGTATCAGGCGCCCAGCACCCGGGCGGTGGAATCCACGCTCTGGGTGATCGACTGCAGGGTGCCTTTGTCGCTGTTGCCCACCGGCAGGTCGTAGGTAATGCGCGCGCCGTAGCTGCCGGGGGTCTGCGGGTCCAGCCGCTCCTTGTCGAACACCCACATGCGGGTGCCGAGGAAAAAGCCCTCCGCCAGGTCGTGGGTGATCATGAACACGGTCAGGTCCTGTTTGCGCCACAGGTCCAGCACCAGCTCGTGCATGTCCCGGCGGATGCCCGGGTCCAGGGCGCCGAAGGGTTCGTCCAGCAGCAGAATGCGCGGCTTCTTGATCAGCGCCTGGGCCAGCGCCAGGCGTTGCTGCATGCCGCCGGACAGCTCATGGGGGTATTTGCCCAGGGCCTGGTCCAGCCCCACGGAGGCGAGCATTTCCTCGGCCTGCTCGCGCAGAGCGCGGCGCTTGCCGCCGAACACCCGGCCCAGCCAGCGGCTGCTTTCCAGTTCGCCGGCCAGCATCACGTTTTCCACCGCTGTCAGGTGGGGCAGCACGGAATAGCGCTGGAACACGATGCCCCGGGTCTCGTCCGGCTCGTCGGGGATCGGTTTGCCGTCCAGCAGCAGTTGGCCCCGGGTCGGGCTTTCGGTGCCCAGCATCATTTTCAGGAAGGTGGTCTTGCCGCAGCCGGAGGCGCCCACCACGGTGACGAACTCGCCTTCTTCCACCTTGGCGTTCAGACGCTCCAGGACCACGTCCTGGCCGTACTCCTTCCAAAGATTCTTGATCTCGATGGCAGCCATATCGGTCTCCTTATTGCGCGCCGTGGAACCAGGGGTAGCGCCACTGGGAGTAACGCTTGAGGGCGAAGTCGAGGGCGAACGCCAGGAAAGTGATCCAGGCCACGTAGGGCAGAATCACGTCCATGGCCAGGTAGCGGCGCACCAGAAAGATGCGGTAGCCCAGGCCTTCGGTGGCGGCGATGGCTTCCGCGGCGATCAGGAACAGCCAGGCGGAGCCCAGGGACAGACGCACGGAACTGAGCAGGCGCGGCATGATCTGCGGCCACACCAGCCGGGTGATGATCTGCCAGGTGTTGGCGCCCAGGGTCTGCATCTTGATGATCTGTTCGGTGGGGATTTCCTCCGCCCGCTGCTGCAGGTCGCGGATCAGAAAGGGGGTGATGCCGATAATGATCAACATCACCTTGGCCAGCTCGCCGAGCCCGAAAATGATGAACAGGATCGGCAGAATCGCCAGCGGCGGCACCAGCGACATGCCGGTGACCAGCGGCGAGATGCCGGCCCGGAACAGCGGCAGCGAGCCGGTGGCGATGCCCACCACCAGGCCGATCAGAGCGCTGATCGCCACGCCGATGCCGAGCCGCTGCAGGCTGGCCAGGGTGTCCACCAGCAGGGTGTACTCGCCGCTGCGTTTGCTGGGCTCGAAGGCCATGCGCTCGATGGCGTCGGAGAAGCTGCTCAGGGAGGGCAGCAGTTTGTCGTTGGGGTTCGCGTCCAGTCGTGCGTCGGAGGCGACCAGGTACAACACCGCCAGGATCACGAAGGGCAGCAGCCCGAGGGCCCAGCGGCCCACCGGTCCGGCCTGGCGGTTGATCAGTTTCTTCATGGCGACCTCCTTGGTTACAGGCGATGAGGAATCCAATGACAGGGCGTCATCATGTCCTCCCGGGCTTTTGTCCCGCCGTGTAACCTCCCCGGCGCGCCGGGCGAAGGTCGACCGCTCTCGGACCAGGCATCGGCGTTGCCGACCGGAACCCTAGCGATCCATTGATAGCAAATTGTCGAGTCGTGATGGCAAAACCGGCCATTCGATTCCTGACTTCGATACAGCAAAACCGATGCCAGGGTGGCCAAGGTGTTGTTTTGTAAGGGCTGGCGCCCGGAGGCGGGGCGTGGCGGGGTCGTTTTGGGGCAGCGGTGTGCGCTTTATTGGTGCCCGGCGCCCCAGGGTGGGGCGCCGGGGTGGGAATCAGGGCTGCTCGATAAAGTCCATCAGGGCTTCCCAGCTCACCAGATCGGCCTCTTTGTCGTAGGCCAGCGGCAGCTCGAACCGTTTGCCGGTTTCGTCCGCCTTGGGGTTGGTGAAACCGTGCTGCACGCCCGGGAAGCTGAGCAGCTGGAACTGGGCGCCGGCCTGGGTGAGCTCTTCCACCAGGGCGCTCACCTGGTCCGCCGGCACCATCGGGTCGGCCTGGCCGGTGGCCACCAGCACGCGGGCGTCGATGTCGCCTTCGCCGGCGCGCTGGTTGGTACCCAGGGTGCCGTGGAAGCTGGCCACGCCGGCCAGGTCGTTGCCCTTGCGCGCCTGTTCCAGCACCACGCCGCCGCCGAAGCAGTAACCCACCGCGAAGATGCGCTCGTCGTTCACGTACTGCTGATCACGCAGTATGGTTTTGGCGGCGTTGAAGCGCGCGGTCAGTTTTTCCGGTTCCGACAACGCCTGCTCCATGAACGCCTTGGCGTCCTTGGGGTGGCTGGCCACCTGGCCGTCGCCGTACATGTCCACCGCCAGGGCCACATAGCCCTCCTCGGCGAGCAGGCGGGCGCGGTTGCGGGCGTAGTCGTTAAGGCCCCACCATTCGTGCACCACGATCACGCCGGCGGTGGTGCGGTCCAGGTCCTCGTCCATGAACAGCACGCCCTTGCCCAGACCACCGGGCAGTTTCACGGTCTTTTCCGCCACGTCCGCGATGGCGATACCGCTCAGCATCAGCAGGCCCAGCACAATACTCAGTCGTTTCATGGTCTCATCCTTCTTGGTTGGTGGTGATCTCACTCGTCCCACACCCAGCGCAACGGTTCGCCGAAATCGTCATAGATCAGTTTGCGCCGCGGCCGGCGCTTGTGCGTGGGGCGGGTGGTTTTGCGTTTGCGCGCGTCAATCGCCGCCGCCACCGCTGAAATGTCCGTGCGGGTGGCGCGTGGCGCCTGGGAAAACGGAAAAGCACGCTTTCCCTGGGGCTGCGCCGGGTCATTGCCGGAAACGCCGTGCGGCACTTCCTTAATGCGTCCGCCGTGGGAGAGAAAACGCTCCATATCCCGTTGCAGGCGCCGGCGCTGCTGTTCCTTACTATTGCGGACTTTCATCGGGTCGGGGGGATCGGGCAAGTAGCCTTCCACCATAGCAGTGCAAGGCAGGGGCGAGAAGACGCCGGGCCCCGATGGGCCTAAAAGGTATAGACAGTGGCGCCGGCGACATCGGGAAGGGGCAGGCCCTGGTTGGCGCGGATGCCGGTGGGAACATTCCGGCCGGAGGGCCAACTGTCCTGGGACTCGGTTTCTTCATCGGCGGCATCCAGGGAGGGCAGCCGCGGCGGCTCGCCGGCGCTTGCCATGCCCGCCACCAGCATAAGCAGCCCCAGCACTGAATATCGGATCATAACCACCTCCCCCTTGATGTGTGCGGGAATAGTGGTCGGCGCCGGGTCAAGGCGGCGCGAAGGCGGCCGCCGCCGGCGTTTTCAGCGGGGTCGCCTCGCGCCCGGGGAGGCTTACAGGCCCTTGTCGAGGGCCTCCGAGGGTGCGGGCGTGTCGCCGGCGCGCAGCGGGTTGCAGTTCTTGATCACCACCTTGCCTTCCAGCACGTTACCCCGTGAATATTCCTGGAAGATGCAGCGGTTGGTCTCCGGGTCGTAGTTTTCGATCCACAGGTTGTCGCCTTTCCAGGTGGCCGCCACGTGCTGGTGCCCTTCTTCCACGGTCACGTTCATGGTGCCGCCAAGGCGCTTGACGAAAATCTGTTCCAGCCAAAAATAGTAGAGCAGGGTGCTGAGCAGCCAGATCACCACGGCGGTGATGAGCGCCGGTTTCCACTTGCCCATGCGGACGCCGATGCCGAACAGGGCCAGGAAGATAGCGGCCGCCACCAGCAGCCAATAAAGGTAGGTGATCATGCGAAGCTCCTTGTTTCAGGCTATTGTTGTTTCAATGCGAAGATATCCATTGATGATAGCAACTCCCGGGAAAACAGGTGTAAAACCGTGAAACAGAGCACGGCGCCGGCGGCCGGCGACTGGTGGGTGTACATGCTGCGCTGCGCCGACGGCTCCCTGTACACCGGCGTCACCACCGACGTGCTGCGCCGCTGGCAGGAACACAACGACGGCCCGCGCGGCGCCCGCTACACCCGCGCCCGGCGGCCGGTGGCCCTGGTGATGTGCGTGGCGGTGTCCGGGCGGGCCGCCGCCGGCCGGCTGGAGGTGCGCCTCAAGGCCCTGTCCCGCCCGCGCAAGGAAAAACTGATTCAGGCGGTCACCGGGGTTTCGGTTGCTAATCCACCGGGGAATTGCTTGACTGCGTCCACTTCTGAATTGGAGAACCCGGAATGAACTTTTGGCGTGCTTTCATGCTGATGTGGCTGGCGGTATCGCTGGCCGGCTGCGGCATCAACAATATTCCCACCTACGACGAGCAGGTGAAGGCCGCCTGGTCCCAGGTGCAGAACCAGTACCAGCGCCGCGCCGACCTGGTGCCCAACCTGGTCAACACCGTGCAGGGCTTCGCCGACCAGGAGCGCGAAGTGCTGGTGGAGGTCACCGAGGCCCGCTCCAAGGTGGGCTCCATTCAAATGGACGAGAGCATTCTCGACGACCCGGAGAAATTCCAGCAGTTCGAGCAGGCGCAGAGCCAGCTCGGCTCCGCGCTGCAGCGGTTGATGGTGGTGGTGGAGCGCTACCCGGACCTGAAGTCCAACCAGAACTTCCTGACCCTGCAATCGCAGCTGGAAGGCACCGAGAACCGCATCGCGGTGGCGCGCCGGGATTACATCCAGGCGGTGCAGCAGTACAACACCGAGATCCGCACCTTCCCGGGCCGCCTCTGGCACAGCGTGCTGTACAGCGAACTGGAACAGCGCGAAAACTTCGAAGCCACCACGGAGAACGCCGACCAGGCGCCCTCCGTTAACTTCGAATGAGTACCGCGCTGACCCCCAACCGTCTCGGCGCCGCGCTGCGGTTCGGCGCCCTGCTGATGCTGGCGGCGCTGGCGCTGCCGGCGTCCGCCGCCCCGGACTTCCCGGAACTCACCGGCCGTGTGGTCGACAACGCCGAGCTGCTGTCGCCGGCCCAGGAACAGGCGCTCACCGAGCGGCTGGCCGCCGAAGAGCAACAAAGCTCCAACCAGATCGTGGTGGTCACCCTGGCGGACCTGCAGGGCTATGACATCGCCGATTACGGCGTGCGGCTGGGCCGCGAGTGGGGCATCGGCCAGGAGGGCACCGACAACGGCGCCCTGCTGATCATCGCGCCCAACGAGCGCAAGGTGCGTATCGAAGTGGGCTACGGCCTGGAAGGGGCGCTCACCGACGCCACCTCTTCCAGCATCATCCGCAACGACATCCAGCCCGCCTTCCGGCAAGGGGATTTCGCCGGCGGCATCAACGCGGCCCTCACCTCGATCTTAGCCGCCATCCAGGGCGAGTATCAGGCCCCGGCCGGCGGCGGCGACGCCGACCGGAAAGAAGCCTCCAGCCTGCAGGCGCTGCTCTACCTCATCGGCCTGGTGGTGTTCACCTTCTTTCTGTCGTTCGGTGGCCTGGGCCGTAAAGGCGGCCGCCGCGGCGCCGCCGGCCTGATGTTCCTGCCCATGGGCATGGGCGGCTTCGGCGGCGGAGGCGGCGGTGGTTTCGGTGGCGGCGGCTTCGGCGGCGGCGGTGGTGGTTTCGGAGGCGGTGGCGCCTCGGGAGGTTGGTAATGTTATTGAATGAAGAGAACCAGAAACGGGTCGCCCGGGCGATCGCCGCCATTGAAAGAGACACCGACGCCGAGGTGGTCACCGTGCTGGCCCGCCAGGCCGACGACTACCGCTACATCCCGATGATGTGGGCGGCGCTGCTGTCGCTGCTGGTGCCCCTGGCGCTGGCGTTCATGCCGGTGGGCCTGGACGCCCTGGAAACCCTGCTCGCCCAGTGGACCGTGCTGGTGGTGCTGGCGGTGCTGTTCCGCTGGCCGCCGCTGATGATGAAGCTGGTGCCCAAGCGCGTGAAGCACTGGCGCGCCGCCAACCTGGCCCGGCGCACTTTCCTCGACCAGGGCCTGCACCACACCCGTGGCGGTCACGGTGTGCTGATCTTCGTCAGCGAAGCGGAGCACTATGTGGAGATTCTCGTCGACCGGGGCGTGGCCCAGCATGTGCCGGACGAAACCTGGAAGAAGATCGTCGACACCTTCACCGCCCACGTCCAGCAGGGCGAGGTGCTCAACGGCTTCCTGGAGTGCATCGCCTCCTGCGGCGACCAGCTGATCATCAAGGTGCCCGCCACCGAAAAGAAAAACGAGCTGCCCAATCACCTGGTTATCCTTTAACCGGCTGCCCCTAACCGGGCACCCTGGTGCGGGTGGGCCTTGTGGGAGCGGGCCCCGTCCGCGAAAGGGAGCGAAGCTCCCGGCAGGATCCCAGAGATGTCTGACAGCAGCACCATCAGCCTCTGGGATCCAGCCGGCCGGCAAGCCGGCCTTTCGCTTGCAAGGCAAGCTCCTACAATCCGAGCTTCGTAGAAAGGTCCGGGCGCTCTCTCTGAAGGGGTGGAGCTGACCCGTGGCGGTTCCGCTGCCCAGTGAGCGGGGCAATGGTGGTGCCTGGAGGGAGCTGTTTGGCCAGGGAGGGCCAAACTAACAGCGGCCAGGGATGGCTTGAGCGGTCCCGGAAGGCACCACCATTGCACCGCGTCTCCGATACGGAGCACCGAACACTGGAAAAAGAGGCCTCTGGTATCCTGCCGGGTGGCTCAAAGCCACCCTTTCGCGGGCTGGGCCCGCTCCCACAAGATCTGATCCCAGAAGAGGGGCGCACAAAAAAGGCCGCCCGGTAGGCGGCCTTCTTCGTAGATGGTAGCAAGGGGCGGACTTGAACCGCCGACCCCAGCATTATGAGTGCTGTGCTCTAACCAGCTGAGCTACCTTGCCATCGAACTCTGGAACCCGGGGTTCCTTCA
>MRWF01023548.1_pt1 | contig 13861 bp, 13 predicted proteins | sample 1013331 | NCBI WGS metagenome assembly MRWF01 (sample SAMN06117577, study PRJNA244670) | biofilm metagenome | biome: Water; feature: Cathode Biofilm; material: Biofilm; isolation source: microbial consortium enriched at the cathode of a solar microbial fuel cell | place: USA: District of Columbia ... | reverse complement strand
AGAATGCCGGCCGGCAGCAGCAGTGCCAGTAGGGTCCCCTTGACCGATACCGGTTTTTTAAACCAGATCATTAAACAGGTACCCCTGGCCACGTCGTGTCGAGATGGTGTCGGTGCCTACCAGTTTCCGGAGTCTCCGGATGTAGGCCTCGATGACGTTTTCGCTGGGGTTGTCGTTCAGGCTGTACAGCTGTTCCATAAGCTGTTCTTTCGAGAAAACATGCCCTGGCCGGCTCATCAGGCAACGCAACAAACGGAATTCGGTTCCGGTGAGGCTGTGCTCTGTGCCATCGGCCAGTTTCAGGCTTTGGCGATTCTCGTCCAGTTCGAAATGGCCGGCCTTCACCAGTGAATGCACCCGCCCCTCGCTCCGGCGAATGATGGCGTTCAGCCGCGCAATCAGCTCCTCGGTCTGGAACGGTTTGGCCAGGTAATCGTCGGCCCCGGCCTTCAGACCGTTCACTTTGTCCTGCCAGTCACCCCGGGCGGTCAGAATCAGGACCGGAAAGCTGATGCCGCGCATTCGCCATTTCCGGAGCACGTCCAGGCCATTTCCGTCTGGCAGTCCGAGATCCAGAACCACGGCGCGATATTCCTCGTGATCGGCCAGCGCCGACGCTTCTCTGGCGGAGGAGGTGGTATCCACGCTGAATCCCGCCTTTTCCAGCTGGCTGGTCAGGCCGTCCGCAAGCAGCCGGTCATCTTCGACGAGCAGTAAACGCATTCGTGTCCCCTTGCTGCAGGTATGGCAGAGCGTGCCAGTGTCCCGCTTTTACCTGAACCCAGCCTGAACGCTAAATAATTCGTCATTTTCAGAAAGGATTCAGGTTGGTGAGCGATGGTACTTATCGATTCTGGATATTGCTCAAGTTTCAACGGAAATAATCGGGCATATATATCCCATTATTCCATAGGAGAAGACGAGATGAATGCATCAAAGTTTCTGGTTCTTGCGGCCTCAGTGTCGATGTCCGCGACTGCTTTTGCTGCCGGTGCCCACAGCGGTGGGCATGGAGCAGGCAGTGGTGAACCCGGGAAGGCAGCTGAAGCCAGCCGAACCATCAACGTGGAGATGCACGACAATTACTACGAGCCGGAGTCCATCGATGTAAAAGCCGGTGAAACCGTTCGTTTTGTTGTGCAGAACAAGGGTAGGCTCGTGCACGAGTTCAATATTGGTACAACGTCGATGCATGAAGCCCATCAGAAGGAAATGCAGATGATGGTTGAGCACGGCGTGCTCAAGGGCGATCACATTGATCGCGAGATGATGGAAATGGACATGGGCGACGGTCACTCCATGAAACATGACGATCCCAACAGCGTTCTGCTGGAGCCGGGTGAGAGCAAAGAGATCGTTTGGACCTTCACCGAAAAAGCCGACATCGAGTTTGCCTGTAACGTGCCTGGGCACTATCAGGCCGGTATGTACGGCGACATTGATTTTGAATAAGCAGGCCCACTCCATGAAAAAGCGAATGCTGGCCGCCATTTTTGGTGGTTTATTCTCCATGGCGGCCAGTGCCGCTGAGTACAATATTTCGGTGGATCGGGTACAGATCGACACCGGCGATTTCGTCAAGGAAGGCATTGGTTACAACGGCGCCTCACCCGGACCGGTACTGCGGTTCAAAGAAGGGGAAGAGGTGACCATCAATGTAACCAACAATCTGGATGAGATGACGTCCATCCACTGGCACGGACTGATCCTTCCGTTTGAGCAGGACGGCGTGCCCGGAATCAGTTTTGCAGGTATCAAACCGGGCGAAACCTTCACTTATCAGTTTCCGATCATTCAGGCCGGCACCTACTGGTTTCACAGCCATTCCGGATTCCAGGAACCCAATGGGGCCTACGGCGCCATCGTGATTGAACCGAAAGGTCGCGAGCCGTTCCGCTACGATCGGGAATTCGTGGTGCAACTCACCGACAAGCATCCCCATTCCGGGGATCGCATCATGCGGAACCTGAAAATGTCTGCTGATTACTACAACCGCCAGCAGCAGACCGTAGGGGACTTCTTCGCGGAGTCTGGCGAGAAAGGTTTCATGGCAGCGTTGCGGGATCGGATGATGTGGGGCGATATGCGCATGATGAAAGCGGATATCGAAGATGTGCAGGGTTTTACCGCACTGATCAACGGCAAGGGGCCGGAGCAGAACTGGACCGGGCTTTTCGAGCCGGGTGAACGGATCCGTCTGCGCTTCATCAACTCTTCCGCCATGACCTATTTCGACGTTCGCATTCCCGGTCTGGAAATGACCGTGGTCCAGGCCGATGGCAACAATGTGCAGCCGGTGAACGTGGACGAGTTCCGCATTGGCGTGGCGGAAACCTACGATGTGATCGTTCGCATCAAGGATAGGAAAGCGTACACCATCTTTGCCGAATCCATGGGCCGCTCGGGCTTTGCCAGGGGGACTCTTGCGCCGGAAGAGGGGATGACGGCAGAAGTGCCGGAACTTCGAGAGGCGCCATTGCTGACCATGGCCGATATGGCCGGGCATATGGATCACGGTGGCATGGACCACGGCGCTATGAATCATGGCGACATGAGTGAAGACGCCATGGCCGGCATGAACCAAGACGACATGAACGGTGGTGAAATGGCCGGGATGGATCACAGTGCCATGGGCCATGGCAGTATGGGCGGGAGCGATGGAGCTTCCATGCCGGAAGATCCCTTTTATGCCAGAGGCAGCGGGTTGATGCCCACCGCCAGCAATGGTGGAAAATTCCTGTCCTACGCCGATCTCAGGGCACAGAACCCGTTGTACGAACACCGCGAGCCAACCCGCGAGATTGAACTGCGCCTTACTGGCAACATGGAGCGCTATGAGTGGAGCATCAACGGCATCAAGTATGAGGACGCCGATCCCATCGTCCTTCAGTATGGCGAGCGGGTCCGCTTCAAGTTCGTCAACGAGACCATGATGACCCACCCCATGCACCTGCACGGTATGTGGTCGATCCTTGATGTGGGTGAGGGCAAGTGGAACCCGTTGAAGCACGTGATCAGCGTGGCGCCGGCCACCACTGTCTATATGGAAACGGAGGTGGATGCACCGGGTGAATGGGCGTTCCATTGCCATCTTTCCTACCACGCCGCCTCCGGCATGTTCCGCAAGATCGTGGTTGAAGGTGGCCCGGACAGCACCGTTGCCGAGGGCAAGCCAAGCGGCACACAGGGAGGTGAATCATGAGTCGGTTAACTGCCTCCATGTGCGGTCTGGCTCTGGCCGTGAGTGCAATGTCCACACCAGCCATCGCCCAGGACGATCCGGCCAAAAAGACTCAGACCGCCAAGAGCTTCTGGGGTGTGTCTGCAGAGAAGTTTGAGTACCGGTATAGCGATTCGGACGAGGAGCTGGTGGTTATTGAAGGCGATGCCTTTTATGGCACCGATGAACTGAAATTCCGCTGGTTGTTCGAGGGCGAGTGGGAAGAGGCTCACAATGCCTGGGAAACCCTGGAAAACCAGTTTGTTGCCCAGACTCCGGTGGATGACTTCTGGGATGCCAAGGCCGGGATTCGCATAGATACCCCGGAAGGTCCGGACCGGGTCTATGGCGTGCTTGGGCTCACCGGGCTGGCGCCCTACTGGTTCGAGGTGGACACCAACCTTTATGTCAGTGATGAAGGCGACGCCTCGGCGGACTTTGAGGCGGAATACGAGTTGTTGGTCACCAACTTCTGGATCCTGTCGGCTTCGTTCGAGACCCTTGTGGCGTTTTCCGAGGATCGGGAGATTGGCGTCGGCAAGGGACTCAATTCCACCGAACTGGGGCTGAGGCTGAGTTATGACCTGATTGACCGTGCCTTCTCTCCCTACGTCGGCGTGGTACATGAGCGCAAGTACGGCGACACTGCGGATCTGGCAGAAGACGGGGGCGGAAGCACCGAGGACTGGTTTGCCGTGATTGGCGCGCGAATCGCGTTCTGATCTTTCGAATAGTGTGCCGGGGTAGAACTCACCCCGGCACATTCACGCCTCAGAGCACTTTTTTCAACTGGCCATAATCTCCGCCAGTGCGCAGCACCAGGGTAATGTCGTTGTCGTTACGGTTCCGGAAGAACCAGCCGTGGTCGCCGGTGAATGCGGCCTCGAGCTCTCCTTCGTCCTCAGGAACACCTCGTCCTTTCTCGTACGAAATGGATTGGCCGCTACCGTTACCGTGGGTGTCGTAGTTGATAGGGCCGCCTTCAGACGCCCAGGAGTATCGGGCCACAGCACCTTCCTCCATAGTGAGTTTGAATTCGGTTCCCTCGCCCGGCGTCAGCACCACACGCACTTCATCCTGCCATTGCGGTTCGGCAGCTTCTGGTTCAGGTGTGGGCTCTGGTTTCGCAGCCGTGATCTCTGCTTCGGGCGCAGAGACCGATTCATCTGAAGGCTCGGCCATGACAGGCTCCGCGACTTCCTGAGGCCCTTGTGCAGACGACGATTGAACGGCAACCATCTCGGCCTCCGCGTCGGCGGCGGCTTCCTCGGCCAGCTGTTCCTTGATTTCACCCATTTCGGTCAAGCCCAGCAGTCGTCCGGCTCCGGTCGGATCGAGCGCGTACTCCGCGGGCATCACAACGGTAACCAGCAGTACCAGCGCCACGATGGCCGCAACAATGGTTGATCGAATCAGTTTGGCGGTACTTGGCAGTTCTTCTCGATTAGGTATGTCAGTGTTGTACATAAAGGTTCTCCAGAATCAGGCGACGAAATAACCGGTAAGCTGATAGCCGAATAGCAGGAAGCCTGCACTCATCATGGCCACATTCGCGGTGTAGGCGTGACGGAAAAAGCCGTCGGTTTTGCGCCAGAAATTGATGGCAATCAGGATCATGGCCAGGGCAATGAGCTGTCCGATTTCCACGCCTACATTGAAGGCGAGAAGATTCGGAATCAGCCCGTCCGGCGAGATGTCGTACTCAAGGATCTTGGTGGACAACCCGAAGCCGTGGAAAAAACCGAAGATGAGCGTGGCGGCTTTGGTGTTGGGCTGAAAGCCAAACCAGCGCTGATAGGCGCCGATATTGTCCAGTGCCTTGTACACGATCGACAGGCCGATAATCGCATCGATGATGTAGCTATTGATGCCGACGTTGAAGTACACGCCCAGCAGCATCGTGGTGGAATGCCCCAGGGCAAACAGGCTCACGTAGATAGCGATGTGCTGCATGCGGTACAGGAAGAAAATGACCCCCAGCAGAAAGAGCAGGTGGTCGTAACCGGTGACCATGTGTTTGGCACCGAGGTAGGTAAAAGCAATCAGGTTTATGCCGGTAATCTCCTGAATGTATCCCTTGTCGCCCTGGGCGACGGCATGGGCCAACGCATCCGCGCTGAGACCGAGCAGGCCCAGTGTCAGGAATATCCAGAAAAAACGATTTCCGCCGGCAGCAACCCGCGCCCAAGGGCGAGGTTTGCCAAGCAAAGTTGACAGCATAGTAACTCCGTAGAATGGGTTTTCGTTCAGCTGCTAAGGCAGCATTGCTCAGATAAACGTGCAGAGCTTTGGCGGGCGGTCGAGCCGGTAACGAAAACTGCGGGGATTCTCTCCAGCAAAGGGAACAGGGCGCCGGAGTGAAGGTGTCAGGTTGGAGAATACCGGCATTTTCAACCGGTCTGCGGACTCGTGGGAGTGGTTGCCAGAGTCATGATGAGAGTGGCGGTCTTGATGGTCTTGCACGCTGTGGCTGTGATGATCATGACTGTGGCCGTGATGGCCTTCGTGCAGGATGTTGGCTTCAGTCAGCTCCGGTACTCCATGGGATAACGTTTCTCCCATGACTGAGAAGGTCATGCCGATGAGCGCAATCAGCATGACAATAATCGGTATTCTTTTTTTACGGTTAACGGCCGTAATCATAAGAACCAGCTTCTGAACTCAAGCTCCGTAAGTGCGTTAATCCGCAATGGGGCGATGCAATGGTTGGTAACGAGAGAATACCATTCCCAGCCAGTTTTTAAGGAATTAAAACAATGAAATGTGATTGCTCTTAAACGTTTGCGGTTCAACTGGATGACCCAGATCAATCTGTATGCTGTTAACCACTCTTGATGGATACTTTTCAGTTTCAATTCAGTTTCATGGTCTTTACTCATGGTGATGCACATTGTTGCAGCCAATAAGGAGGATCTCATGAACAGATTAAGTCGTTTCGTTGCATGTTCCGTGTTCGTCGCCTTGCCTGCCTTTGCTTTTGCTCAGGGCAACTCAGGGCAAATGCCAGGTGCTGGCATGATGAACCAGGAACAAGTGCAGCAGATGAATGAAAATATGGCGCGCATGCAGGCCATGATGCAGGAAATGCGAAACGCCAACTCCAACGCTGAACGCCAGAGACTGCGCCAGCAACACATGGAGTACATGCAGGAGCACATGCAGATGATGCGTGGCGGCATGATGGGCCCCGGGATGATGGGCCAGGGCATGATGGGCAATGGTCAGGGAATGATGGGTAATGGCCAGGGCATGATGAACAACCAGGGCATGATGAACAATCAAGGCCAGGGTAAAAAGCAGTCTGGCAATGCCCAGGGCAACCGTTCTGGTGGTCCGGGGATGGACAACGAGCAGCGCCTGGAAATGATGGAAAACCGGATGAACCAGATGCAGATGATGATGGAGCAAATGCTGGAGCACCAGCGGCAACTGAACCGCAACTGATGCGGGTAAGCGGTCTAGTCGAACAGTGACAGCTGATCGGATTGCTGCTTCGATGGCACGCGGGGGCGTTTCTGAACAGGTCCCTTGCGACTGCCGTGTCGTAGCAGCACCCGATCTGTTTCTGTCTTGCTGACCTGCTGCTTGCGAAAGTCGCCAACCGCCTTACGGGCAACCCGGGCCGCCTGTTCATGATCGCACACCGGCGAGATGTAGGTGTTGCCGCCGTAACGCTCTTTCTGGGTCGGCGTCATTAACCAGGGGGTGTGGATCATTTCACTGGGCACGCCAGCCAGCTCGGGTATCCAGCGCCGGATGAACTCGCCATCGGGGTCCAGTTTCTGGCTTTGCAGCACCGGGTTGTAAATTCGCAGAGCGTTGATGCCGGTCAGGCCCGACTGCATCTGGGTCTGGGAGTAGTGAATGCCCGGCTCGAAATCGGTAAACAATTGGGCCAGGTGAAGGGCGGGATCGCGCCAGTGAAGCCACAGCTGATAACTGGCGATCGCCATCAGCATGGCCCGCATCCGGAAGTTGATCCAGCCCGAATGATTAAGCGCACGCATGCTGGCGTCCACCAGGGGCCAGCCCGTCTGGCCTTCCTGCCAACGCTGCAGGCGTTCGGTATCATTGGGCCCGGTTTTTAGCGCCTCCATTTCCCGGTGCATCGCCCGGAATTCCAGCTCCGGTTCGTCCTCCAGTTTCTGGATAAAATGGCAGTGCCAGTGCAATCGCGACCGGAAACTGGTCAGGCTTCTCTTTTTCCGGGGCAGGGTATTGCGGTGATTGCCGGTGGCCTTGGACTCCTGGTAAATCTCCCGCAGGCTGACGGTGCCGTAGGCAATATGCGGGCTCAGGCGCGAGCAGGCCCTGACCGCGGTGTTCGGGCTGGAAATGTTGTACTGGTAACCGACGCAGCGGCGATCCAGGAAGGAGTCGAGGAGCTTTTCCCCTCTCGCGCTGCCGCCTTTCTGGCGGTCCGGGCATGAGTCTGGCACTTCGAAACCCTTGCCATTGTCGGCAGGCCAATCGGTCTTCAGGGTATCCGATGTCGGGATTGCAGTCGGAGCCTCCAGCACTGGCTGGCGCATCAGCTCGGTCCACGCCCTGTCCCATACATCCCGGTCGCTCAGGCGGCGAACCACACCGAACTGGTTCCACTCACGGAATTCCACCTGGTTTTCCGAACACCAGCCAATTACCGCCCTGTCTCGCTCGAAGGTCCAGTGTCCGCCGGTTTCCTGATGGCAGAAGATGCGGTTGATGCCTTGGCGGGCCTGAAGTTGCTTCAAGGCATCGGTCACCGACCCTCGAATCACCAGCAACTGGCTGCCGGCCTTGCGCAACTGTCGGTCCAGGTCGTCCAGAGAATCCCGGATAAACGCCCACTGCCGGCCGCTGGTATCCGGCAGTTGCCAGTACTCATCCTCGATAACATACAACGGAATGACGGGCTCTCCCAGGCTCGCTGCCGCAACCAGGGGGGCATGATCGCGTGCACGCAAATCGCGCTTGAACCACACAACGGTCGTCATGTGGATGCGTTCCTCTCGCGCCGGCAACGTTCGCTGCAGTAGCGAACATTTTCCCAGTCTTTCGCCCATTTTTTGCGCCAGGCAAACGGGCGCAGGCAGACCGGGCAGGTTTTCTCCGGGAGGTTGAGTTTCTTATGGGGCACCAGTGTCTTCCATTCGGGATGTAGTGCTTTCTACGTCTGCGCCGCAGGGCGGGATCAGCTCGTAGGGCGGCGACAGGTCTGGGTATCAGGAGCGTGATTCCCGGGCCAGCCGAGCCAGGTCCTCACTGATCTGTTCGGGAGACAGGCCGGGACGAAGCAGTAGCCGGGCGTCGCCATTGCGATCAAACACGTAAACGGCGCTGCTGTGGGAAACGTTGTAATTACCGCTGGCGTCCGGATCGTCGTAACCGAAGGTAGTTCTATAGCGTTTGGCGAGTTTTCGAAGCGCGGGCTCTTCAGCCGTCATGCCAACAATCCGATCACCGAAGAAATCCACGTAACTGGCCAGTCGTTCCGGGGTATCCCGGCGCGGGTCGACGCTTACGAACAGGGTGGTGACATCGTTCTGGTAGTATTCGGGCAGTTGCCGAATTGAGCGGCGCAGATCGGTGAGCGTGGTGGGGCAAACATCCGGGCAGGACGTGAAGCCGAAATACAGCAGACGGATGCTGCCCTTCGAATCAGCTGCCGTGACTGGCTGGCCGTTGGTGCCCTGAAGCTGGAATTCCAGCTCGGGCATCAGGCCCGAGATGTCCTTGCCATGCCAGTTTTCATCCTTTCCGGTGCAGCCGGCGAGCATCAGGGCAACGAAAACAGGCCATAGTGGCAGCGTTCTGTTCATGCGTTTCCTCCAGCCAGGGAGCGGGGTTTAGGGAATTTACCGTCTTCATGCATGGCCCGGCGAAGCACGATCAGAATGCCAATGATGCTCATCATGGCCGGGGGAATCCATGTCAGCAGCCCGCCCAGTAACTGATCGGTTTCCGGAGGCATGGGCCAGGCCCGGCCACAGACCTCGTAGACGTCATACACCATACCCCTGGAAAATACGATCCAGGCGCCGAGAATCATCTGGGGAATCGCCACCAGCGCCAGCAGGAGTATCCGTTTGCCATAGCCCAGAGCACTGGTGACTGCCGGGGAGCGGGGATCGAAGATCAGCCACCAGAACAGCAGGCCATCCAGCAACATGCTCCAGTTCATGATCCAGTAGAGCTGCCGGCTGAGCATGGCGTCAAAATGGATGGGCGGCCAGAGCCAGAAATAGATAAGCCCCACGAACAGAACCGAGGCGATGAACGGCTGCTGCAGCAGTCGATAAATCCAGCCCAGCGGCTGCAGCCAGTAGCGAACAGAAGGTGAGATCTTCTGGTACCAGAATCTCATCACGGGCAGTGGATTGGACAGCGCAATCAGGATCGGCCCGAGGTGGTGAAGAATCAGGTGCTGCCCCCGATGGACGAAAAACATGTACTGGGAGTAGTAGTCGAAACGGGTCTGCATCACCGCATAGCAGAGCATGACCCCGAGCGTGAAAGTAATGATACGGCCCGATCCCGGCCGGTCCTGCTCTGGCATCCTCAGTAGCCCGACACCATAAAACCCCAGCACCAGCATATAACTGAGCAGGGTCAGGGGAGAAAAATCGTAGGGCAGCAGGTAGCTCGATACTGGCATGGATCAGACTCGATGCGTGCACGTATTGGAAACCGGGTTTATCTTTCTTGTCAGTACCGCCGAGTTTTGCCGGCCCGGCGGTGGATTTCAAGGCCGGCTTCAGGAAACTTCTGATGGAGGCGGGGCATGGCCCGATTTTGCGATTCCATTTCAGCACCGTCAGTGCTGATTTTCGACTGGCACGGCACCCTGGTAGACACCCACGATGCCATGTTCAGTGCTATGGAAGACATGTTGCCGCAGTTGGAGGATCTGGGGCTGGTGGAGCGGCTGCTGCCGGAGGATAAATGCCGAACATCGGATGATGCCCGCCTGGTGCGTTACATCCGTATCTTCCGGCGCCTGCATCCGCGCATTCTGGCGGAGCGCCGGGTGTCGAGGACCGATATTTTCAACGCCATCTTCGGGGATGACAAAGAAGCCAAGCTGATTGCCCACAAGACCTACAACGAGGCCTACCGACGTTATTTCGGGCAGGTAAAACCGTTTCAACCTGGCGCGTATGAGTACCTCAGCGCCCTGAAAGCGATGGGTATCCGCCTGGCGGTGTCGACCAATCGGAACCGAGAATTCCTGGACCGGGAATTACAGACGGTTGACGAAGGCCGATGGCGACGCCTGTTCGATGCCACGGTCTGTGCCGACGACGTAACCGAGTACAAGCCCGACCCCGAGGTGATTCTCAAGGCGCTTGAAAAGCTCGGTCTGCCAGCGGATGAAACGGCCTGGTATGTCGGCGACAGCTACGTCGACATGCTCACCGCCAACAAAGCCGGCGTGTCGGGCGTGTTCTACAACGGCGCCTGCTGGGAATCCGGCCGGATCGACAGCTGGTTTTCGCACCGGGACGCGCCGGCGGCCATTCTGGACAGCTTTGAGGACCTCATGGACCTTTTAGCCCTGCTTGAGCGGAGCCAGCCGGAGGCCTTCGAGCAGACGCCTGCCGAGGTTCGACCCCGGCCCTTTCCGCCGCCAAAGCGACCCGAGCCGAGAATTGAGCCGGACTGGCACCCGGCGGTGGTCAAGCTCATCCGTCCGGCAGTCATCCTGTTCGACTGGCACGCCACCCTGGTGGATACCCTCGACGCCATGTACCACGCGGTGGACGACATGCTGCCGGATTTCCACAAACTCAAACTGATGGACCGCATGGTGGCGCCGGAAGACAGCAAAACCCCGGAAGATGTGAAGCTGGTTGCCTACGTCCGGGAGTTTGCAAAGCTCCATCCGAAGGTGAAGGCAGACCGCAAGATTTCCCGAACCGATATCTTTGAGGTGTTGTTCGGGGACGACCAGGAAGCCAAGCAGGTTGCCCACCAGGCTTTCAACCATCACTACCGGAAACACTATGGCACCGTGAAGGCGTTTGAGCCGAAGGTGCGGGAAGTTCTGGAAGGGTTACGGCGGCTGGGCATCCAGGTGGGTGTAATTACTAACAGGGACCGCGAGTTTTTTGAGCATGAACTGGCGGCGGTGGAGGATACCGGCTGGACGCATCTGTTTGATGTTGACGTCTGCGGCGACGATACACCCCTGCGCAAGCCCCACCCGGATCAACTGCTGCTGGCGGTCCAGAAACTGGATTACCCGCCCGACCCGAGTGTGTGGTACGTGGGCGATAGCACGACTGACGTTATTGCCGCCAAGCGCGCGGGCCTGACCTCGGTATTCTTCAACGGGGCCCAGTGGGATCTGCCCTGGCTGAACAAGATTTTTCCGGGTACCCACAAACACCCGGATAAGCCGGATGTGGTGGTCAATGACTTCTCGGAGTTCTGGGCTCTGGTGTTGGCCTGTGAAGTCGGACCGCCCTGAGTGTCTGCTTTGCCGGGAGGACGATTGAATCAATCAGTATTGTTCAGAGTCGCTCAGTGCTTCCTCGATACTGAGTCCGATCACGATCACACCGAGGGCCGGTTCCCCGTGATCATTCAAAACCGGCCTGCTGGCGGTAACCTGGAATCTGGCCGCGGACTTGTCGTACCGAATGGGTGAGAGGTATATCGGTGGATCGCCACCGGGTTGGGTTGCCTGATTTTCAATAACTTTCTGGAATTTGGGCTCATCACCTTGCCAGTAGTCCGAGGTGAGCTGGCTCATCGCTGCGAGGGTTCCCATGTCATTGACCAGCATTACCTCTGTGACAAGGCCCTGGTGGGAATGTTGCCACGCCTGCAGCGCTTTGGAGCCCGGAAGTGCCAGTATGTCCGCTGCCAGATCTGGCACTGCAAGGGGTGACAGCGCCGTCCACTGGCTGTCGATGGTCATTACGTCAGTAAAGCTCTCCTGCCTCGGTCCTTCGCCGATGATCTGGCGAACATCGAGGATGCTGTTCATTTCCTTGAAAAGCCGGCTCGACAGCTCCGAAATGCGTCGATCTTCTTCCTGTGACAGCGCAAGTTGCCCAGCCATACAGCTGTTCAGCGTGCGGTTGAATATGCCGAGAAATTCGGGGTTGTCTGAGGTAAAGGTTTCGCCCAGATAAAGGTAGAGCGGGGCATAGCGAACGAAGTGCGCACGGAGCTGCGTGCCGGCCAATTCTTTGGCCTGGCGCAGACGATCCATGACTCGCTCATCCATCAGGGCGGTATCAATCCGGCCCCGCTTGAGCAGGGCCAACAGCTGTGAGGGGGAGGATACGCTCAGGAAAATCCCATAGCCTTTAGCGCTCAGCCAGGCCTCTTCGTTGCTACCGGCGACAACGCCTATTCGAAGGTCTTTGGTAAACGCTTTGTCGTCGCGAGTGAAAAAGTACCATTTCTCAAGCGCCACCGGATCGCTCCGTGTGGCAATGGTGTCGAGTTCTGCGGAAGGATCAATGGCAAAATAGCCATCGATCATATTGCGTTCCAGCGAATGTATGGCGCGGTTCTGGGGCGTAATCCGGATGCGGGTGGACCAGCCGGCCCGGTTGGCAGCACAAATCACCGTGTCTGCGGTTTCACCGGAGATCTGACTTTCTCCACCCGTGTCAGAGCCCACCATCTGATACGGCGGGCTTTCAAAGGTGTAGAGGTTCAAGATTGGAGGCTGGGCCTGGCAAAGGGGTGATGCCAGTACAGTTGTCAGACCCACTGCCAGTCGAAGGTTCATCGTAGGTGCCGCGTCCATGGTGTTAACAATCCTGATGTCAGGCTAGCACCAATGTGGGGCTTTTGCCGCACACGTGCAGGACATATTGGCGTAAACACCTGCTTTGCGGAAGCCGACCGATGTTGGGGTTAAAGCTTCTCCAGGTTCGTCAACAAATACCCGGCGCGCTGGAGCAGCGCTTCCCGTTTCTCGGGCTTCTGCTTGTCCCAGTTCCGGTACATCATGCCCATGCGCGGGTTTTTGGCAAAGTCGTCCCGATGGCGATCGATGAAATGCCAGTACAGGGCGTTGAACGGGCAGGCGTCGTCTTCGGTGGCCTTGTTCACCTTATAATGGCAGTTGGCGCAATGGTCCGACATGCGCTGGATATACTTGCCGCTGGCGGCGTAGGGCTTTGAGCCCAGGTAGCCGCCATCCGCGTGCATGACCATCCCCAGCACGTTGGGCAGTTCCACCCAGTCATAGGCATCGGCGTACACCGCCAGGTACCAGTCACAGATTTCCTCTGGCTTGATACCCGCCAGCAGCGCGAAGTTGCCGGTAACCATCAGCCGCTGAATATGGTGGGCGTACGCGTTGCGGCGGGTGGCATCAATGGCCTTGTGCATGCACCGCATTTTCGTGTCCCCGGTCCAGTAGAACCAGGGCAGGGCGCGGGTGTTGCCCAGACGGTTTTCTTTGGCATATCCCGGCATGTTCATCCAGTAAATGCCCCGCACGAACTCGCGCCAGCCCAGTATCTGACGGATAAATCCCTCCACCGCGTTGATCGGTGCACGGCCTGAATACCACGCCTGAGCGGCCGCCTCGCAAACCGCCACCGGATCCAGAAGCCCGGAATTGATGTAGGGCGACAGGATGGAATGAAACAGCCAGTCCTCGTTGTCCGAAATCGCGTCCTGATAATCGCC
>MRWF01007107.1_pt1 | contig 13980 bp, 10 predicted proteins | sample 1013331 | NCBI WGS metagenome assembly MRWF01 (sample SAMN06117577, study PRJNA244670) | biofilm metagenome | biome: Water; feature: Cathode Biofilm; material: Biofilm; isolation source: microbial consortium enriched at the cathode of a solar microbial fuel cell | place: USA: District of Columbia ... | reverse complement strand
CAGGGCAGGTCATAGTTCACCATGAGGTGCCCGCGCTGAAGGTTCACACCTTCGCCCGCCGCGTCGTTCGCGACCAAAACCATGAGTTCGCGGTCCTGCATGAAGCGGCTAATGACTTTTCGCCGTTCCTCGCGGCTAACGCCACCATGGATCACTTCTACCGCATCAGCTTTTCCAAGGCGTCCGATGATCTTGTCGGCAAGGTACTGAAGGGTATCTTTTGCTTCGGTAAAAATGATGAGTTTACGGCGAACGCCATCTCCATCAATCATCAGCTCATCATCAAGTATCTTGTCAAGCTGCGTCCACTTTGTATCCTTACCAGATTTCAAGACGTTGAGCGCTTGAAGCTCCAAGCTCTTGAGCGTTTCAACTTCGATTTCGAGCTGTTCGATTGACTCCGCGGAGGTTGCGGTGGTCGAAATCGTTTCCTCGAAATCCTCAATGTCCTCTTCGCTGTATTCATCGATATTAGAAAGAATTTCGTCGCCGAGCATTTTATCGCGGGACGAAAGATCGTGCTTCTTCCCTCGCGCAATCAAACGTGCTTCATCGAGTTCATTTTCAAGACGCTCACGGCGGCGTTTCAAAGACTGGTAGATTGCGGCGGGAGACGACGCTAAGCGACGCTGCAGGATTTGCAGCGCGAAACCGACGTTGTTTTTCTTCTTGCCATCTTCTTCGGCAAACCTCTGTACTCGGTTCATCTCGTCGCGAACGTATTCGGTCACGGCAGCGTACAGAGAAGCCTCTTCGTCGGAGAGTTCGTAGTGAACCGTGTAGGCTCGGCGCTCAGGAAAGAGCGGTGTTCCGTCAAACTTTAAGAGCTCTTCCTTTGTAAGGCGCCGCATCATGTCCTCGGTGTCAGCGTAGTGAACACCGTCCCGGAAACGTCCTTCGAAGCGATCGCCATCCAACAATGCCATAAAGAGCTGAAAGTCGGCTTCTTTGCCGTTGTGTGGAGTTGCCGACATAAGAAGCAGGTGTCGGCAGATTTGCCCGAGCTTCTCTCCCAATAGATATCGTTTGGTTCTTTTGACTTCGTTCCCGAAATAGCTTGCTGACATCCTGTGAGCCTCGTCGGAAATGATAAGGTCCCATTCCGTGGATCGAATAAGCTTTTCCTGAAGCTCATCGTTGCGCGCGAGTACGTCCAGGCGCGCGATCAGGTGGTTCTTGTCATTAAAAGGATTGCCGGAGCGCGAGTGCTCAATCATATCGCGCGTAAGGATATCAAATTCGAGATTAAACTTCTCGCCGAGTTCGTCTTGCCACTGTTCCACCAAGCTTCCCGGGGCCACCACAAGGCAACGCTCCAAATCACCGCGCGCTACCAACTCTTTGATAAGTAGCCCCGCCATGATGGTCTTTCCTGCACCGGGGTCGTCGGCCAACAGGAAGCGGAGAGGTTGCCGAGGTAGCATCTCGCCGTACACAGCCGTAATTTGGTGCGGGAGTGGTTGAACTAGACTTGTGTGGATAGCAAGGTAAGGATCGAAATGGTGCGCGAGCTTGATCCTGTGTGCCTCCGTCACCAGCCTAAGCAACTCTCCATTCGCATCAAACGAGAATGCGGAGCCTGTGTTCGCGACACGGAGAGTATGCTCTTCGTCACGGTAAACGATACGATCTTGCACACCGCCGTTCGGGTCTTCGTAAACCACCTTTACAGCTTGGTCACCGAACCATTCGACGTTGACGATCTTGGCGTTCCCCGAAGCGGAAAGGCCCTCGATCAATGCACCAGATTTGAGGTCTTCAAGTCGCGCCTTCTTTGCTTTTGACATAAGTTAACCTTTCCAAATCCGGCTTGGACGCCAACAAACAATAAGAACCCTCAATTCATCTCGGAGTAATCCGCCCGACATGAACGCGTATGCGGTCTTTCGCTCATGATTCTGGGGAAAGCTCTTCATTGCGCTACTACCCCGACGGCGGGTGCTACCGTGCCGAGCTCGCTGGGCGGCGCAGATGCTTTTACGAGGGCATTGTGCAATTCATCAGGATTGGCAGCAACGATATGCTGTCTTCGAGGGTCTTCTTTCTCTGGATAACCGAGAAGGCCCAGACGCTTTAATGCGTAAAACAGCATCGCAATTCTTACGGTAATGACGCCATTGCCGCCGACAAAACCGTAGTCTTTGCCTACTACAAGCTTTTGACTTTCAGTTAGTCCAGGATGAGCAATGATCTGAATGTCGAAGTACTCGTGCCATAGACTGTCGTCCTTGCCGAGGGCACCAGGCGCAGCCATCTTTCCTACGGATAAAATTCGGGGAAGCAGGAAGTCTTTGAACTGACCTTGCAAATGGCAATAAGCCCGCACGTGCCAGCGGAAGCCATCATAGCCGAACGCGTGCGGAGTGATCCTACGCCATAGCGGATCTGGCCGATCAGGACTCATCGACTGGTACTCAATGTCGATAGACTTCCTTTCCCGAGCAGACTGCAGAACTGCTCTGAGAACGGAAAAATCGATGTCTCTTCTTGGTGTGACGGCAATATCCGCTGCGGGCATAATGCCAATCCAAGATTCATCTACGAGTCCGGAGTCTTCAGTTACGGATCGCAGTCTCGATAAATACACGTATGGGTCCGGCTCAAGGTAACGCAAAGTAAAGTCTGATTGCGCGACATACCGTTTGCCACGCGTGTCATACTCCATATTGCCGGGGGCGCGCTCTTGATACAGGCTCAGGTCCTTCGATGCCTGTGGCACCGACACTCCGAAAGTCTCTATGATATCGCCGCGATTAATCGAGCCCTCCCAAAAGAGGCGAAACTCGATGAACTCCAATCGCTGCTCGACGCCCCACCTTAAGCCACCTGCCTTCTTCATATATTCGCTCAGCGCGCTCCCGTGTGTATATAAACTATATTGACCCCTGCGGCCATTGCGTATATAAACTATACGCATTAAATATCAACGTCAAGCCGAAAGGAAAACACGATGCCCGATAGATACGTAACGAAGCACCCGAAGGGTTGGGCGGTCAAAGCGCCTGGGAGAGAACGAGCCAGCAGCGTTCACGGTACTCAGCGCGAGGCTGAGAAGGCTGCTAAGCGCACAGTACACAACCTCGGCGGAGGCGAAGTGAGAATCCGGGGGCGCAATGGCCGCTGGCGGGATTCGGACACCGTAGCGCCCGGACGTGATCCGAATCCGCCGCATGACAAGAAACACTAGCGGCGGAACCAATCCTGTGACGGCCCGCACCGGAAAAAAAACAGACCGATGTTCACCCTGCCAAAGCGTGGACATGCTCGCCTGGAACGCGGGGGCTCATTCGATTGCAGCGACGGGAGGCTCCTTTGAAACACATTGAACTACTCAATCAGTTCCGAGAGGAGGTTTCAAAGCTCGCACTGGAGATCGAAAGCTCCACAGCGATGGGCCATTTCGATATCAATAAGATCTGTGAAGACCTCGTTTGCGGCCTCATTCGCGAACTTTATGGATTCGACGGCCTACGGAATCTCAATGCGGAAGAAAAACAAAACTTTCCGGGAATTGACCTTGCTGACGACGGCGCGCGTGTCGCGATTCAGGTTACGTCTGATAGGTCTTTGGACAAAATAAAGGATACGTTGGCTAAGTGCGTCACATACAAGCACTACGAAAAATACGACCGTATAATTGTTTACATCCTTACAAAGAAACAAGCCTCATATTCTGCTGACCCTATCAATGCCATTTGCGCAGACAAGTTCGACTTCAGTGCACGAAATGACATACTGGATTCGCGAGATATCTCTACGAAGGCTGCGGCTGCCGAACCCAACAAACTCAAATCAGCCTACGAATTGCTTTTGGCGTATATGCGCGGCAGCGATGTCGGACTCGCTGACGAGGATTTTGATCCCCCACAGGAGCCGGAGGAAGAACTCAGCACGAACCTGGTTGAATTGTATTTTCCACCCACACTTTTTATCGCCGAAATCCGCCCAGAACTTCTTGAGAGTGCAAAAGGCCGGAAGCTCAAAAACCACCGCAAGGCTATTAAAGATCATTGTCGAAAAAACGGAATCGGCACCCCGTCAGATTTTGAAGCGAGCGGCGGACGGTTGATCACATTTCATGATCTTGAGGCCGATGATTGCCCATTTAGGCCGTTGATAGATGAGGGCACAGTCGAGCCTCTTGCCCCGAGCGATTACTATGGGATCGACGAGCCGCATGAACGGATTTTCAAGTCACTTTTGCGGTTTGTGCTTCAACAAAAGCTCTACCGGCATGGCGTTCTTTGGCAACACAATGAGGGAAAGTTCATTTTCCTTCCGCACAAGCCCCATCAGAATAAACGAACAGAAGCTTGGGTTGGCCAGAAAGCATCGTCGAGAATGGTTTTTGAGCGCAAGTTCAAGACCGCTAAGAAGGGCGAAGTTCTGTCTACGCGCCATTTTGCCTTTAGCGTGGACTTCCTGCTTCACGACGCTGAGTGGTATGTATCACTGACACCTGACTGGTTCTTCAGCTACGGTGATGATTACCGACGCTCCATATACGGAGACAAACCTTTGGCAGGGTTGAAGCGTATGGAAAAGAATCGTTCAGTCTATGATCAGTTCCGATTTCTTGCCTCTTGGCTGGAGAGCATCGACAGAGAGGACCTGTTCTCAGACGACTCCGAGTCGTCATCTCCTTCCCTCAGCTTTTCGTCCCCACTGAAGATAACGGGAGGACGGTCGCTGGATGAGCAGCTTTGGGAGCCATTGCATGTTCCCGCCGAAGATGTGGGTCAAGAGAGGCTTGGTGCGTTTTGAAACTCGACTTCCTACCAGAGCCACGCCTCATTTTTGCCAATGGTGAGCACATATGTCCGCGCCGAGGCATTGCCACCTATGGGGTCTTTGATCAAACCCAGGATACGCGCCGGAGCGAGGTGCATGTTGGAGGTGTCGGTTCCTCCGAATGCATGGAGATGCTTGGAGACTGGCTGGAACGTTGCAAGGCAGGTATTGAGGCACCGAAAGATGCCAAGCAGGAAAGGCTGAAACTTCCGTTTTGTGGCTTTAACAAGGATGCGGGTTTTGGTGCCGATCTCAAGTTTTCTGATGGTCTGAGCCGTTCTATTAGAAATTCAGATATTGCCGAAATTGTCGCGATTGCATCTCGGATTGAACGCGTAGAAGCGGCAGTCGAACTCTATCTGGAAAACATAAAGTTCCTCGCACAGAACCGACACGTTGATGTGATTATCTGTGTGATTCCTGAGAAGCTCTACAAAGTCATCTCAACCGAAGGAGCGGGCGCGGAAGAAACACTGGACGATGCCGAGCAGAGTGAGGAGCTGAATTTTCGTCGCTCGCTGAAGGCACGCGCGATGCCCTTGGGAAAGCCTCTTCAACTCATAAGGCAAGTAAACATTGATAAGACAAAGTCGGCAGGTCAGCAGGATGATGCCACCAAGGCGTGGAACATCTGTACCGCATTATACTACAAGTCCGGACCGACGATTCCCTGGAAGCTAGAACAGGAGTCGTCTCGTGGGACTTCGTGTGCCGTCGGTATAGCGTTCTATCGCAGTCGCGACAGGCAAACGCTTTGCACCAGCCTTGCGCAAATATTCGATGAACTTGGGAATGGGCTAATCCTGCGCGGCACCCCCGTCGATATCGATAAAGATGATCTTTCCCCACGCTTGTCGACCCAACAGGCCTATGATCTGATCAAAGCTGCTTTGAAAGAGTACCGGGTCGCGATGCGGAATTTTCCGGCGAGGTTGGTCATTCACAAATCGTCCAACTTCACCGCGGACGAGCTGGACGGCATCGAGTCGGCTGCTCGCGATCTACACATAGATGCCGTCGATTTTATCACGATCCTTGACTCACGGTTGAGACTGTTTCGTGACGGCAATTACCCACCTTTCAGAGGAACACTCGCGCACGTCGAGGACAATAGGCTCCTTCTCTATTCGCGAGGTTCAGTTTGGTATTACCAGACCTATCCTGGGATGTATGTGCCACAGCCGATTGAGTTGAGAATTGTCAAATCGGAAGAGTCTCCGCTGCTCATTGCCCGAGAGATTCTGGGACTAACCAAGATGAATTGGAACAACACGCAGTTTGACGGCAAGTACCCTGTTACCTTGGGGTGCGCCCGAAAAGTCGGTGAGATAATGAAATATTTGTCCGAAGCCGATGTCCCGCAAATCCGCTATGGGTACTACATGTAGGCGGCATGATGAGACTCACTAAATCGGATTTCATTAGCTTCCTTCAATGTCCAAAATCGTTTTGGTTACTTAATCGGCACCCTGATGATTACCCGTACGGTGAATTCTCGGCTTTCCTGCAGAAGATCACCCGCGAAGGATACGAAGTAGAACGCTATGTACGAGAATTCTTTGGAGCCGATGCGGATAGAGCGGTCAGCTTCCAGCGTGTTTTTGAAACTGAGGACGGGCTTTTTTCCCGCGCGGACGCGTTCGAAGAATCTCCGGACGGGCGGTTCATCCTCTACGAAATCAAGTCATCGACGAGCGTGAAGACGGATGCTGCGCACAACCATCTCAAAGACGCCTGTTTTCAGAAGATTTGTGCGCAAAGGGCGGGTCAGCAGATCGATGCAGTGTTCATCGTTCACCTCAATGGAGAGTATGTTCGAGACGGAGATATCGATCCCGCATTGATGCTTACATTCGTCGATGAGACTGACCGTGTGGCAGCGATAGAGGGCGAAACAGCAGCAGAGATCGACCAGGCCTTGTCCTTACTGGCTTTAGACGAACTGGATCGGGCGGGCTGTTCCTGTCTCTACAAGTCTCGTACGCATCATTGCGATACGTTCGGGTTGTTCAATCCGGATATTCCGAAGCCTTCAATCTACAGTCTTCCACGACTCAGCGAGAAGAAACGGACCGAGCTCGTCAACGAAGGTGTCTTCGACGTCCTCGATATTGGATCAGGTTTCCAACTAACGCCCAACCAATCCGTTGTCGTTACAGCAGCACAGGCGGGTACGCCTGTAGTTGATGTAGAGGCCATTCGCGCATTCTTGTCCGAATGGCAGTTTCCTCTCTACTTCTTCGATTATGAAACGTATGCGTCAGCCGTCCCTCTGATCGACCGCACAAGCCCGCATAAGCACTTTCCCGTGCAGTATTCGCTGCATGTTCTTCGTGAGGACGGTACACTTGAGCATCATGAGTATCTTGAGCGGGAAGCCCGCCTGCCTGACCGTCTACTGGCAAAGCTAAGCGGCGAGATCGGCCTAGAGGGCAGCATCGTGTCCTGGCACGCTTCGTTCGAGAAAACGCGCAACAAAGAAATGGCAGAGCTGCTTCCCGAGTTTGCCGACTTTCTCATCGGTGTAAACGAGCGCACCGTAGACCTCGAAGATGTTTTCAAGAGATCGTATGTCGATGCCCGGTTTGACGGTTCTACATCGATCAAAAAAATCCTTCCCGTCATTTGCCCTGAACTCAACTACCAACGCATGGATGTTCATGACGGCGCATCAGCTATGGAAGCGTGGGAAAAAATGATCCGCGCCGAGGGAGAGGAAGCCGACAAGATCGCGAAAGCGCTTCTTTCTTACTGTGAGCTGGATACGCTTGCGATGGTCGAAATCTACAAGTTTCTTGTCGAAGGTCTGCCGCCCCATCCTCCGTCAAGACCACGCCCCTCGCTTTAGGCTTCGGGCGAAAGCCATGGCCCGTGACTCGGCTCCGCCAGTAGTCTCCCCTTCTACCATCGGCGCGGGCGTTCACTGATGCCTATCCGCGGCTCCGCTTTTGCACGCATTGCCGACAAAAGGCGACAGACATCCTTTGGCAATCAGGGGCCATATCAATATGCATTGCGTCTTCATTCTGTTGATCGCCCATCTCGGCAGGCGATCTATGCCAACAACTGACGATAGCCCTTTTCCATCATGAACCTCCCCCGTCGGATTGATCGCCTGACGCGGTCAATCAAATACCCTCCCTCTGGCGCCCAATCATCGTTGACTATCTGTTCACCGTACAGTGCGACCGCAATATCCCGCATCGGAGTTTTCCGAAGCCAAAGATCAAGCGCGGTAAGCACTTCGCCAAGGCGCGCGCTTTTGGCGTCTGGCTTGAAGAACGATTCTGCAAACTCACGCTCACTGTACAGATGAAACAATCGACGCATTGCGAGCAACTGGCGTTCAATATTTCTGGCCGGCGCAATTTGAGGAATAATCGCCCGCCCTCCGCTCGAAAACTCTCCGCCTATGCAATTTATCTGAATTTGCTTTGGACCCATTTTAAGAAGCAATTGTGGCGTCTGATCTGGCCCGGTCAGCAGAATTTTATCACACTTAAATTTCTCCAACTTCAGCACATTGTCTTCTGGCTCATCGGCAGGCGAATTAACAATTCTTGCATCAATGATATCAACGGACAGATCGCGCGCCCAAAAAACTATCGTATTATCGATTGGACGATCGCAACGGTCGCAATAAAGAACCCCAAAACCTTCCGTCGATTCCTCCTCACCGGCCGTGACAACCGTTACGCTCGCTACACGTTTGCTAGTAGGAGTCCCATTTCTTCCGGCATCGACAGCAGAAACAAATTTGGGGTTTCGCCGAAGAAACTCGAAAGCCCATTCTGTAGATGTTCGCCCCTCGCCGTCTGCGAGAGGCGTATTTTCTAGCAGCGCTTGTTGAACCGCTCTTTCCACGTTTCCAAGGCCTCAAACCCGTTCAAATGGCTTTCCCGTTGATATTGTTAATGCATTTTTTCCTTCGCGAAAAGAGGAAGGCAGTGGAACATCACTTATAATTGCGATATAGGTTTTGGTGGCCTGTGTGCTTCGTGAAAAATTCCTGTTTTTGTTGGATTTTTCGGGTACCGCGAGGTCAATTAGCTGGCTGCTTGGAAATAGACTATGAATAATCCGCTTCGTAAAAAGAGTAACATAGATTTGATATCTGAAATTCACCCCACCAGCAATGGCGCGCCAGCCACCCTGGAACTGCCGGCATCGGCGTGGATGAGCGCTTTGGATCATCCAAGTCACAGCGCCGAGCCAACTGAAGGGCACTGGGCGTTCTTGAAAAACGCAAGCGGGTCCCTTCGAGAAACCCTGCGGCACGTCGTTGGATGCAAATGGGAGGGGGCTCTCTACAAGCTTGACGGCCATTTGCGTGCTGATCTTTGGAGCAAAGGCGCCGTCCCAGCGCCGGCGACAGTTCGCGCGACAATTTATTTTCCTGAATCCGAACGTGAATTTTACGATCTATACCGGGCTCATCATGCCACTAGTTCCGCGCTTAGCCGCCTTGATGACATACAGGCGGCGTTTCGTGAAAATGAATTGAGCCTTAATTCCAGACGTCTGAAGCATGGACTCCTCGTCCAGGCCTTTACTTTGGCGCTGCGCGCAAGAATTAGAGTCGCGTCAGACGAAACGCCGGTCGATCTCCGAAGAGCGGTCAGCTTATTCCGTCAAGAACTGCTTCTGCTCGACAAGGCGATGCCGAGCGCGGAAATCTTTCAGACTGGCGTCGTTGCGGCCGCGCTGATTTGCCTGACGCTCTATCCAAAGCACGAGCTTTTCTTCGAAAAGCTGGCTCAGGAAAAAGGCAACAAACGCGACGGGTTAATGGACCCTGTGGAATGCGTTTTAAGCCTAGTCGAAAAAATCCGGAACCAGGGAACTGCATCGATTGATGCTGTACAGGAAGATTTATGCGCGCGAACAGTGCGCGCTTTTCTGGCCCATATGCGCGGCGACCCGGAAATTTTTGAAGGTCGGGTCAACAATACAATGAAGCGGTACTGGTTCAAACGCATGATTCAGGGCGTTGATCTTGATGCCTATGTGCAGCGGGCTCGGCGAAAGAAAAAGATCGCCGACAAGAGTAACTTGTAAGCGGGACGGCATGGGATGCGGGAACGCGAGAAAGCCGGCACGCCGGCGCCGGTTGAAAGGCGCGCATTAACCCGCCTTGTTGCGGGCTCGCTCCTCCTTGCGCTGGTAATTAGCGCCTTCTTTCCACCAGACGCCAGAGCGCAACAAGAACGCACCGTCGAAGCAGTTATTCTTCGACCTGCCCCAAACCCGACTTTCGATGAGATATTTGACGCCATTGAAATGGGCGTTCGGTCGCGGGAACCGACGCTTTCGATAACAGAGCGCCGGCTGAATGCTTTCGCATCGGCGCAAGCGATGCGAAACGATATTTCCTCGGATGCGCCCGAGATTGTTTTCACGCTCGGCCGGCAAGCAGACGAATCCTATCGAAGCAGCGGCCTGGATATCCGCCAAGTGGTGGGCGGACTTGATATTGAGCCGGGACTGGGAAGCCGAGACGGCGTCTCCCTTACCGCGGATCCCGTATTCCTGCTCAGCCGATTGAAAACGCTTATGCCGGAAAAACGGCGAATAATCGTAGTTTATGATCCTTCAAAAGACCGTTGGCTCATTGAGCGCGCCAAAGAGATATCGGCTTCTATCGGGGTCACAATCGTCGCCCATGAAGCAACGACCCTCTCAGAAGCTTCAAATCACTACTGGAATATCCTGAAATACGGCAACCCCGAAACCGATGTTTTGTGGCTTCTTTCCAACCCGTCATTTGTGTCAAACAGCAATCTACCACGCCTCGTCGAAGAGAGCTGGCGGCGTAATTTTACGATCATCAGTAACAATATCGATCATGCGCGCCGCGGAGCGTTGATTGCTATTTATCCTGATCTTGAGGCGATGGGCGCCCAACTTGCCGATCAAGCCATCGCAATTACTGAGAATCCTAACAAGCGCCCGGAGGTCCAACCGCTCGGCGCAGTAAAATTCGCCGTCAACAAGCGGATCGCAAATCATTTGAACGTCTCTATCTCGGCGCAGGATGAGCGATCCTTTGATCTCATCCTGGGGGAGCGATGAGCACGATGTTCAATCGTTTCCGCCAGATGCGAATTAGCCGTCAACTCTCCATCACTGCCGGAGCCAGCATCATTCTATTCTCGATTACTCTGACGGCTATAGCCTCTACCTTGATTTCGCGTCAGCTCAGAGACAACGCCGTTACTGACGCTCGGCTGCAGACCGAGCAATTCGCTGAACGCTCTGTCTTCGCGTTTCTCGTAGAAGACCTGACTGTCGCGGAAGAGGCGATTGGGAGCATCACCGCATTCCCCAATATCGACGATGCGAGGCTGATTAGAGCCGACGGCGAGACGCTGGCAAGATACAATAATGGCCACGCTATCAATGACACGGACAACCCAATCCGTCATCTCACAGATATACGGGAGTCCTCTGAGTATTGGATTGTCGCCGCGCCGGTTATGTCCTCTCCCGAATCCAACGATTTAGATAGCGGATCGGTCAACGCGGAATATCTTGGTTCAGTTGTGCTGGCGTTCTCGAAATCGCCGGTGCGCGAAACTATTCGTACAATCTGGATCATCAATGGATTGGCGGGATTAGCCGCCGCCGGCATATTCCTGGCTCTATTATCTTTCCAGATGCGTGTGCTGACCGATCCATTGAGATCGCTAAGTTCCACGATGTCGAATGGCGGACGTGACGCGCCGCGTAAGCGCGCCAGAATATTTGGATCCAAGGAGATTCAGGAAATAGCCGCGATCTATAACCAGCTTATGGATGAGATCGAGAAATCTCAGGCTGCGCTAGAGTCAGAAGTAGCGATCCGAACGCAGGAGCTTAAAACCGCCCGCGATGCAGCGTTTGCCGCCAATCGGCAGAAGTCCGAAATTATGGCCGCGGTTACCCACGAAATGAAAACGCCTTTGCAGGCGATAATCGGCTATACGCAATTGACGTTAGAAGAGCTGGAATTCGCGGTCGAAGACGACGCCGCCCACCGCTCACGGGAACAACTTTCAAATATTCTCGGACGCGCACATGAACTCTTAAACCGCATCACCCAGATGCTTGATCTGGCCCGCGCAGAAGCGGGAAAGTTCGACCTTAGTCTGGTCGAAACCGACATCAGTGCTCTGCTTCACGATGCCCAGAAGTCGATCCTGCCGCTTGCTGCAGAAAGGAACAACAAGTTCACTGCCGAAATCGACTGTCCGGTGGCTATTTTGATCGACCGCGATAAGTTTCAGCAGATCGCGCTTAACCTTATGACGAACGCCTGCAAGTTTACGTACAATGGCGAGATATATCTCAGATGCAAAGGTCGCCCGAACCGGCTATTATTGGAGGTCGAAGACACGGGCGTCGGTATCGCTGAAAAGGATATTGATTCTGTCTTCGAACCTTTCCGCCAGGTCGATATGAGCGCCAGTCGCGCATTTGGCGGAACCGGGCTTGGCTTGGCTATCTCACGACAATTTGCAAAATTAATGGGTGGCGAGATTGATGTTCGCAGTGAGCTTGGTGCGGGATCTGTATTTACAGCTACAATTCCGCTGCCAATTAAGCTGGGCGCCTATGGCGCAAAATAAGTTGAATATCTCTGTCCGGCATAAGCGTCACGCCGACTTTATCGCCCACCGTTTGATCATCGACCAGTCTAAACTCAAATTTCTGCGCGCATCTTCCAATTGTCATTATCAATTCCATAAGCGCCAAATGCATACCGATGCACTTTCGCGCGCCGCCACCAAAGGGAAAAAACGCAAATTGGTGCTGCGGGCTTTTACTCCCCGACTCAAACCGATCCGGATAGAATTTATCCGGTTCCTCCCAATACTCCGTCTGCCTATGCGTCACCGCGGGTGAAAGTATAACTGTTGCATTCTTTCTCAGAGGGCATCCCTGAACCAGTTTTGTTTCGCTGGACGCGCGCCGTTCCAAAGCGTAGGCCGGCGGCTTCAATCTTAATGTCTCCATTACAAACGCATGCGTGAAAGGTAATCGCTCAGCCTCATCAAAATCCGGCAAGTGCGATTCCGAAAGTTCTGATGCCTCCGCAGCAATTCGGTCCGCAAAGTTCGGATGCGACGCAAGATAATAGAATGCCCATACTAACGCATTTGCAGTCGTTTCTAAGCCGGCAAAAAAGAATGCTGTCGCCTCATCGCGCACTTCCTTCTCGCTTAATTGATCGCCATCTGACGACTTGAGCAAACGGAATTGATCGATAAGAGTTGAAGTAGGTTGGGCGGTGCTGCTTGTGATAGAATGGTCAACTATGTCGTTAAACTTTTTCAAGGCGTTCCTAAATTTTTTGCCTTGCGCAAGTTTTGAGTTCTGAACTGAGCCCCTTAGAACAAAACTTCGACAGAAGACACCAAACAAAGCCTCATTGATACTGGTCACGACTTCGGCGGCGGCTTGCGCGCGCTCCGGCGACATATCTTCGCCAAACATGATCGTTGTCATGATATCGAGAATGAGGTGGTTTGCCTCTGTCGTTATATTGACGACAGATCCTTCTGCATCTCTGTGACTCCATCTTTCAACCAACAAATCAACATTTGAGTTTATGATCGGACGCCATGCCTGAACTGATTTCTTCATAAACAACGGCTGCAGCAGTTTTCGTTTTCGGCGCCAGTCAGCGCCATTTTCTAGCGCTAACGAGTCGCCAAACGCCACTTTCATTGAGGATGTAAGAATTCCTTTCGTAAATTCGGGCTCGCCTCTTGTCAGGACTTCTTTCACGCCGTCAGGCGAAGAAACCAAATAAGCGTTTGAAGTCATTATTTTGAATTCAACTGGCCGATCATCTCGCTCGGCAAACCTTCTGAGCGATCCGATAAGATCGTTTGCCAAAGCAGGAAGCTGGCCTAGAAATGGCCAGCCCTTTATGAAATATGGCCTGTCTCTTTCTGATGACGATCCACCATTTGCGCTCGTACGCTTCACCTAGACACTCCAATTCGAGCAATAATCTTTCGACCTTCAAGGGGAATATCATCAGTTGGAAAAATCAGATTCGGGCTGGGTTCGAGAGCCCGCTTGTCTAACAAATTCGTTGCAGCGACCCGCACAAAGAGACCCGTAATTTGCCGTGGTCTGTATTCCAATGACAAATTGGCGAGCGCATATCCGTTTATAGGCGGGCGGATGTCTGATACCGCA
>MRWF01010500.1_pt1 | contig 14102 bp, 13 predicted proteins | sample 1013331 | NCBI WGS metagenome assembly MRWF01 (sample SAMN06117577, study PRJNA244670) | biofilm metagenome | biome: Water; feature: Cathode Biofilm; material: Biofilm; isolation source: microbial consortium enriched at the cathode of a solar microbial fuel cell | place: USA: District of Columbia ... | reverse complement strand
TTCTTCGTCTCCTGTGAGCGGCTGTTGGACAGCCGTCTGATGAAGCGGCCCCTCTTGGTCGGTGGGTTGGGGGACAGAGGGGTGGTCGCGGCCTGTAGCTATGAGACACGTCGCTTCGGGGTGCACTCGGGCATGTCCATGAAAGTGGCCCGTAGGTTGTGCCCGGAGGCCACGGTCATCAAGGGCAATGCGGGGACCTATATGAAGTTTTCCGATACTGTGACCGAGATCATCAAGGAGAGCGTCCCGGTCTTTGAAAAGGCCAGTGTGGATGAGTTCTATGCCGACCTCTCCGGGATGGACCGCTTCTTTGGCTGCTACAAATACGCCTCGGAAATGCGGCAACGGATCTTGAGGGAAACGGGATTGCCCATTTCCTTTGGACTGTCCCGGAACAAGGTGGTCTCCAAAGTGGCCACTGGGGAGGCCAAGCCCAACAACCAGATGAAGATCGATCTGGGCCTCGAAAAGGAGTTCTTGGCGCCACTGCATATCCGTAAACTGCCCTCGGTGGGGGAAAAGACCTATGGGCTTTTGTCCAATATGGGTGTGACCACCATCCGGACGGTACAGGAACTGCCTCTGGAACTATTGGAGAGTGCCTTTGGGCTGCACGGACGGACCATCTGGATGCGGGCCCAAGGGCTGGACAATTCTCCCTTGATCCCTTTCCATGAACGGAAGTCCATTTCCACGGAACGTACCTATGGAAAGGATACGACCGATATGGTCAAATTGGAGACCACCTTGTTCGCCATGGCGGAAAACCTGGCCTACCAACTCCGTCGGGCCGACAAGATGACGGGTTGTGTGAGCGTGAAGATCCGGTACAGTGATTTCAAGACCTATACGAAACAGAAACGGATACCCTATACCTCTGCGGACCACATTTTGGTGCCCTTGGTAAAGGAACTATTTACTTCCCTCTATGACCGGAGGATGCTCATCCGACTCGTGGGGGTCAACTACAGCCATATCGTTGGGGGGCATTATCAGATCGACCTGTTCGCCGATGATGAAAAACTGCTGAACCTCTACCAGGCCATGGACCGGGTGCGCAGCCGCTTTGGGGAATCCAGTCTGATGCGGGCCTCGGCCCTGGGGGCCCATAGCATAGGAAGGGGCGGGAACCCCTTTGACGGACAACCACCCATTTTATTGGCCCATAGACAGCAATAATATGTACCTGAACTGCCATACCTACTATTCCCTGAACTACGGGGTGCTCTCCGAAACGGAACTCTTGGAACTGGCCCGTTCCCATGGGGTGGAGGTGCTGGCCCTGACCGATATCAACAACAGTTCGGTGGGCATGAACTTTGTGCGCTTGGCCAATGAGCAGGGGATCCGTCCCATTCTGGGGATTGATTTTAGGAACGGGAACGTGCAGGAGTTTGTGGGCCTGGCCCAAAACAATGAGGGGTTTCGGGAAATCAATGCCTTTCTTTCCGAGCATCTTCATAAGGGAACGCCCATTCCGGCTGTGGCCCCAGTTTTTGAGCATGTCCATATTATCTATCCCTTTGAGAAAATCCAGGAAGAGGAACGGACGGATTTCAGGGCCTATGAGCATATCGGGGTGTCGGTGGAGGAACTCCGGAAACTGCGGTTCTCCCAGTATCGGGATTATACCGACAGATTGGTGCTGTTACAGCCCGTAAGCTTTCGCAGCAAAAAAGATTTCAATACGCATCGCTTGCTTCGGGCCATAGGGTTGAACACCTTGTTGAGCAAACTCCCTCAGTCGGAGGAGGCCAAGCCTACCGATACCCTTCAGCCCATGAAGGAACTGAAAAAAGCTTTGGTTGATTTTCCGCATATCTGGGAGAATACCGAGCGGTTGATGGACTCCTGTACCATTGCCTTTGGGTTTGGAAGTGAGCGGGTTTCCCAGAACCAGTCCCGTTTTTTGGAGTCCAAAGCATTTGATGTGGAGCGGTTGCGGGAATTGGCCCTGGAAGGGTTGCCCCGGCGCTATGCCCATCCTACGGAAAAGGTCAGGGAGCGTATGTTCCGGGAACTTCGGACCATCCAAGAACTGGATTTCGTGTCCTATTTTTTGATCAACCACGATATTGTCTCTTATGCCAAGTCCAAGGGGTACCCTTACGTGGGCAGGGGCAGTGGGGCCAACAGTCTGGTGGCTTACCTGATCGGGATCACCGATGTGGATCCCATTGAACTGGACCTGTATTTCGAACGGTTCATCAATCCCTTTCGGGCTTCGCCCCCTGATTTTGACATTGATTTCTCCACTTGGGACCGTGATGATGTCACGGCCTATATTTTTGAGCGATTCGAGCATGTGGCCCTTTTGGGCACCTACAACACCTTTAAGTACCGGGCCGCCGTTCGGGAACTGGGCAAGGTGTTCGGCCTGCCCACCGAGGAAATCGATAAGCTCAGTGCGGGTCGGTACGAACAGGGTACATTGGACGAACTGGCCCGATTGGTGCTGAAATACGCCACCTATATCCATGGGATGCCCAATTACATCAGTGTGCATTCCTCAGGGATATTGATCTTGAACCGTTCCGAACATTATTATTCGGCCACGACCCTTCCGCCCAAAGGGTTCCCGACGGTACAGTTCGATATGATCATTGCAGAGGATGTAGGGCTGTTCAAGTTTGATATTTTGGGACAACGGGGCTTGGCCAAGATCAAGGAAGCGGTAGAGGTCATTAAGAAAAATCAACCGGATGCCCCCCTTTTGGACATCAAGAGCGTGGAGGCCATGAAGCAGGATGCCAACATCAACCGGCTGTTGAGCGAGGGGAGGGCCATTGGGGCCTATTATGTGGAATCCCCTGCCATGCGGGGGCTGATGAAAAAACTGCGGACCCATGATTACCTTGGTTTGGTGGCGGCCAGTTCCGTGATCCGTCCAGGGGTCTCCTCCTCAGGGATGAAGGACGAATACATCCGTATGGAAAGGGAACCGCAGCGGCGTAAGGAGGCCAATCCCATCCTTTTGGAGATCATGCCCGAGACCCATGGGATCATGGTCTACCAAGAGGATGTACTGAAAGTGGCGCACCTCTTTGCAGGATTGGACCTTGGGGAGGCCGATGTCCTGAGACGGGGGATGAGCGGAAAGTTCCGTTCCCGGGAGGAGTTTCAGGCGGTGAAATTGAAGTTTTTTGAAAACTGCAAGCAAAGGGGGCACGATGCCAGCCTGACCCAAATGGTATGGGAACAGATCGAGAGTTTTGCGGGCTATGCCTTTGCCAAGGGACATTCCGCTTCCTATGCCGTGGAAAGCTACCAGAGCCTGTATCTGAAATGCTATTTCCCCTTGGAGTTCATGGTGGCCGTGCTCAACAATGGGGGTGGGTTCTATGATACCGAACTCTATGTCCATGAGGCCAAGATGTGGGGAGGCATCATCCATCCGCCCTGTATCAACCGCAGTGGCCATGTCAATGCCATTTATGGGAAGCACATCTATCTGGGACTGGGACAGCTCAAAAGCTTGGAACGTCTGGTCATCCAACGCATTTTGAACGAAAGGCAGCTTTATGGCAAGTTCAGGGACTTTGATGATTTTATAGACCGTGTCCCGATTGCCATCGAACAGTTGACCATTCTGGTGCGCATCGATGCCTTTCGTGTCTTTGGAGTGCCCAAGAAGCAGCTGCTCTGGCAGGCCGTGTTCAAGACCAAGGCCCATCGAAAGGATACGGTGCAGAAACTGCTGTTCAAGCCCAACCACAGGCATTTTACATTGCCGCATCTACCTTCCCATCCCATTGAGGATGCCTATGACCAATTGGAGCTTTTGGGCTTTCCGCTATGCGGGTATTATGAGCTCATGGACAGTAAAGTGAAAAGCCGGTTGGTCGCCAGTGATTTTGAGGACCATGTCAACCAGAAAATTTGGATCTATGGCTCCATGGTCCATACCCGATTGAACACCACCACCAAAGGGGACACCATGCGCTTTACCACCATGCTCGATCTTAAAGGTCACTTTTTTGACTGTGTCCACTTTCCCCAAACAATGGCATCCACACACATTCATGGAAAGGGCATCTATCTGTGCCACGGAACGGTGACCGAAGAGTTCGGGCATTTCAGTCTGGAGGTGATCTCGACCCTCAAACAACCTTTAAAACCTGACCCGAGGCAGGTGGGAACTGGAGCATTGATGGCCAAATAAAAGCGTATAGGAATTTATTCCGATCAATACTGCCCACCTTTATAAAAGGAAGAAGTAGGGTTTTCAAGGAGTCTATTTGATGCTGACTTAAGCTGTCCATGTTTTGAATTGAGATAACTTAAATACGGAAGGCCCCAGAATTTTCCCAGGACCTTTTTAACTTACAAAACCTGCCTAGTTTGGATAGAACTCCATGGCCTGCTTAATATTGGTCTCCCATTGCCTTATCAAGGACAGTTCCCCATTGGGCTGGAAATGTTCATCCGTATCAAAGAAAACTAGAGTGCAAGGGGTACTTTCCTTGTCAAGAAAGGTAATGACCAGCTCTAATTTTTGGAGTATAGCTTCTGATCCTGCCCCTTGTTTGCTCTCAAGAATCTTACAATTCTTGATTGTGTTGATCGGGATACATATGGAAATGGGTTGTCCATTTTTAAGGTTCTTGTAGAAAAAGACATAGTTTTTGGCACTTGAGAGCCCTATGGCAAACTCCATTCCGAAATCATGAATGCCTAAATGGCTTTGTTGGGTTGTGGCAATGGTATTCAATCCATTCAACAATTCCTTTTGTTTTTTCTTTCGATTATTTGCCGTTGCAATAAACGGCATGGCACATAGGGCGATGACAGTCGCGCCAATGGCAATTACTCCTAATTCCATGGTTTAATTTATTTAATGATGTAATACAATTTTTGGCAAAACTTGCCGGATGCTTAATGGATAGGCATCGAGAGTTTTGTGGATGCCCAATGGAATGGAGGAGTCAAAGGAAAAAGTGGAAGGGATAGAGGAGTTTGGCTATCTGTTGTGCTACCCTATTATTGGTTTTATCAGCAAAGGACAACAGTTTATGGGTTCCCGAAGAAAAGCAAACATCCTGTAACCAAGCTAGAGTCGGTGTGAAAGGGAAAATGTCTTTCGTTGAGGGTCGTGATTCCGATACCGCCCTGGAATAGTGGTCCGGTGCCAAGTGAACGGAACCATCCGTCCGACCATTCAATTGGAACCATGCGAATCCCTTTTCGGTCTTTTCCTCCGTCTCCAACTGCGGTGACCAATAGCCCAAAGCCATAGTCCAAACATAGAGGAGGGCCAGGGAAATAAGGGTAGTTATGGTTTTAATGCGTTTCAATCGGTCTTCGATAGGGATAAAATGCAAAAGTACACTTTTTTGTGAAGTATGTGCTCAAAATAGGGACCAAGGGGTACCAAAAATGATGTATAAGTATTCCTCCAATAGTGAAGTCGTCCAAACGGATTTTTGGTGCGCCCTTCCTTTGCAAACCCTTCTTGGGGCTTTGCCGTGCAAGGCCGCAAATCCGTCCGTCCGCCCATCAAATTTTAAGGGGTCCTTAATAAAAGAAGCCCTGGTTGTTTTTCGGGGCATCGAAAAACGGGGCAGTGCCCAAGGACTTCCCATCAGGACACCATCGCCCGCAGTCGCTTAACTTCCCGTACGCTCCCTTGACAATGGGTCGGATGGAATTCCTAAGGCCCTTATCGAACCTGTCAAGGCCAAGGCAGGTTTTGTCCACAAATAGGGTTTCCACTTCCTTGAAAACCTTGCCTGCCGTAGGCACGACCAAAGGTTTTGCTACGTCGCGGAGCCTCCCGATTTCTGTCCAAAAGCCTTGACAGAACCCCCTTCTTTTATGGTGCTGCGCACGTAAGAAGCAAACAAACGCCCCTTAAAATTTGGGAAACAAAATCCAAAAAAATAGAGGGGAAATTTTTAACCCTGTTTGCTGATCTGTCCATAATGGAGGACGGCAGGCCTTTAAAACTTTTTATCATGAGTACATTGAGAAACAAAGTGCAGTTGATCGGAAACGTGGGACAAGACCCTACCATCACAGACCTTGACAAAGGCAAGCGAGTGGCACGGTTCACCATGGCCACCAACGAACATTACAAGAACTCCGAAGGGGAACGGGTGACCAATACCGAATGGCATACCGTGATCGGTTGGGGCAAGTTGGCCGACATCATCGAAGGATTCGTGACCAAGGGCAAGGAAGTTGCCATCGAAGGGAAATTGACCTCCCGTTCCTATGAGGACAAAGAGGGCAATAAAAAGTATGTGACCGAAGTAGTGGCCAGTGAGATCCTATTGTTGGGCGGTGGTGATAACAATACCACTGAGTAAGATGGATAGGGGTGTCCAGTCTTTGGGCATCCCTTTCTTTTTTCATCATTAAAACATTTGAAATGGAACACCGTGTCAATGAAATACAGATCAGTTATCGGGAAAAACTCAGTACCTTGAAATCCCTGTCCGTGACCAACTCCAACGAGGTGGCGAACCTTTTGTTCCAAAATTGGGACAACAAGACCATAGGCCTGCACGAGACCTTTAAGATCGTGCTGCTCAACCAGTCCAACAAGGTCAAGGGCATTTATCCGCTCTCCCATGGGGGCATCACGGGAACCTTGGTGGATGTGCGCATCCTTTTTGCCATAACCCTAAAGACCCTTTCGGTGGGGATCATCCTCGCCCATAACCACCCCTCTGGGCAGCTAAAGGCCAGTTATCAGGACAAACAATTGACCCAAAAGATCAAAGCGGCGGCCCAGCTCTTTGACATCAAAGTGTTGGATCATATCATCCTTGCCCCTGATGGACGCTACTACAGTTTTGCAGATAATGAGATTCTATAATGCAATAAGCATGGAAGCAGATACAGAGATGACCGAATTTGAGGAATGGTTGGAAGTACAAAACGACCCTAGGTAATATCCCGATGGGTTCGATCCAAGCCTTTATGATCTGTGAACAATGAACTATCCAAAATTTGAATAATGATCTATTTGAACTTTACAAACCTTGATAATGAAACCCAGGAACGATTGCTTTCCGTATCCAAAGAAGATGTGGAAAGCCGTTCCGGGACCGAATTGCACCAATTTGCCCAAGCCCATGATAAGGACTATGAAGCCCTCTTGGGCCTGCCCTGAGCGGAGTCGAAGGGAAGCCATGCGAAATCTATACAATTATGATTTTGTATTCAATATGTAAACCACAAAACACACCATCGAAGCCCATCCATTATGATGGGCTTTTTTTATGGGTTCATGGTTGGTTTTTCTATCTTTAAAGGGTTGGTTTACAACAGAATTTAAGTACGGGTTATGCTTTGATTCGCAGTTGCGAAACGGTTTGACTTTCCTTATGTCCGTACCCATCGATTTGACTTTCAAAGAACAGGCAACTGACCCTTGGGTCATGTTGTGCGATACGATTTTGTCCCTGCGGGACAAATCGGAGAAGCAAGAGGGTAGCACGCTCGCGCGTCCTACCGATCATAGTGGCTCCGCAAGGCCCCTGTTTATGGGGGTTTGGGGTATTTTAAAAAATAGGGCCCTTGGCGTTTTTAGCGTAAAAATGCGCTGGGCCCAATAAAACCAAGGAATTTTTAAGCTAAAAATGGATAAGGGATACGAAAAGGAAGCATTTCGGACCGTGTGCATCAAAATATCGATACTCGCCAAGTTCAAAGGCTTTTCCAAACGGCAAGGGAAATCACATTCCATGACCCTCTTGGCCATGGTGGAGTTTTTTGAGCACAACGGGATCTCACCTGATGAGCGGATGCACGAGACCATCGCCAGTCTCAAATACCTGATCAAACACCGCTTTAATGCCATGATCGCCATCATGCGCAGCATCGAAAAGGAACAGACCCTGCCCACGGTGAGCATGATCCAAGCCCTCTTTGAGCAGGAACTAGAATCCAATGACGATGAATGGGACAGCGATTTTGACTTTATCGAACAGCAATTGACCGAGACCAAGAAACCCTCGCAACCAGAACCCTTTGATGGGGAGGTCACCGTGCCCAAGATCCGTTATGACCGCCTAGTGGAACAAATGGAGGAGCTCAAGGAGGATTTTAAATATGTGTTGGACCATGTGAGCCTGTTCCATAACCGATTCGGAAAGGACCATCTCAAATTGGACCTCAATCCTGAGGCCATTGAAAAATACCGCACAAAACTTAAAAAACCATAAACATGTACATCGCCATCACACGCCAACAACTGGGGGACAATTTTAAGGGCAGTGCTCGGGATTTTGTCAATTATCTCGGAAAGGAGAACGAAGGGAAGGAACCGGAACAGCAGGAAGGGTATTTCAACCAAGAAGAGAACAGCATTGATGCCGAGCGGGTCATTGCAGAGATCGATGCCAATACCGCCAAGCTCAAAAAACGGGAGCCCAAGTTCTATTCCCTGGTGGTGAGTCCCTCCCAAAGGGAACTCCAGCATATCGGAAACGACCCGGAGAAATTACGGCGGTACACCCAGGAGGTCATGAAGAGCACACGGGAACCGAGTGCTTAAGATCATAAAATAGGACACATGCACGGTTATTTGCCTGTTAGAATTTGATAGCTGGCTTCTACACGCTGTAGGAACAATTTAAGGAGAAGTTTAGGATAGGTTATATCATAAACATAACGGCCTTTGACCCATCCTTGAATGGACGGGTTCGTCTTTACCGTGATATTTTGGTTGCCAAAGGGATACGTTCGCGGGAGACCGTTGGGATGACCTATCGTGCAATCCTTATGCTTTCAGTGTACCTGCTTTTTGGCCACCTTAATCGCCTTGATCCTTTTTGCAATGGTAAATAAATTTAGAGCAATGGGAAAACCTATCAGGGCCAGGGCGTCTTCGGAAGGTTGATGGGACCGTGTGTTGGTACGATTATTAAACACGTTTAAGAGAAATGGGACCGGATACCCCTAACTTTGAAGAAAAGTTGATGTTATGGATGGTAAGCAAAGTGTCATTGTCATCGGAGGTGGTTTCGCAGGACTTGAATTGATCAAGGGATTGGGTAACTCCAGAAAATATGAAGTCATATTGGTGGATGTGAACAACTATAATTTTTTTCCTCCGCTGATATATCAGGTTTCTACCGGTTTCATGGAGCCATCCGCTATTAGCTACCCCTTCCGTAGGATCCTCCGAAAAAGGGAAAGTGTCCGCTTTCGGTTGGGCAGTCTGGAAAGGGTCGTGCCCGAAGAGAACAAAGTCATTTTGAGCAATGGGGAGCTGGCCTATGATATTCTGGTGATGGCCACCGGAGCGGAAAGCAATTTTTTTGGCAATAAAAACATTGAAAGGTACAGCCTTCCGATGAAGACCATAAGTGATGCCCTTTCCCTACGGAACACCATATTGGCCCGGTTGGACCGGGCCACCCGTCTCCCCAATATAGAGGACCGAAAACATTTGTTGACCTTTGTGATCGCCGGTGCAGGCCCTACCGGAGTGGAACTGTCAGGGATCTTGGCGGAGATGAGCACCTCCATCTTGAAGAAGGACTATCCTGAACTGGGCCAAGAGGACCTCGGGGGGATATATCTGATCGATGGCCAGGATGCCGTATTGGCCGCCATGTCACCAAAATCCCAGGCCTATACGTTCAAAAAGCTGAAACGGTACGGGGTGGAGATCAAACTGAACACTTTTGTCAAGGACTTTGATAATGAAAAGGTCCAGTTGTCCGATGGGACCGAGATTCGGACCAAAAACCTTATTTGGGCCGCAGGGGTCTCCGCCAAGACCTTTGAGGGGTTCCATAAAGAGAGTTTTGGAAAAGGTAATCGATTAAGAACAAATGCCCATAATAGGGTGGAGGGCTATGATACTATTTATGCCCTCGGGGACTGTGCCCTGGTATCCGGGGATGATGCCTATCCCAACGGGCATCCACAATTGGCACAACCGGCTTTGCAACAAGCGCGGAATCTCGCCAAGAACTTGGAAGGAAAGCATGGAAGTTGGAAGGCTTTCAGGTATAAGGACAAGGGATCTCTGGCCATTATTGGTAGGAATAAAGCGGTATTGGACCTTCCCGGGCAGAACTATTTTGTGAAAGGATTTCCGGCATGGCTCATCTGGATTTTTGTCCATATCATGGGCCTGGTCAATTTTAAGAACAGGACACGGGCATTATTTAATTGGATCGGTTATTATATCTATAGGGACCAATATTTCAGAATGATCATTAAGCCCAAGGAACGGGAAAACAAAAGCTTTTGAGCAATATCCGAAAAGGAATTTTATATGATCCGACCCCGTTCAAGGTAAACCACTTTGGGGAACGTTTCAAAAAATTGGATAGAATGCGCCTATTCCCTTTCCATTTGGGAACCGATAAAAGGAATTCTCGGGGCGAGGAAATAGCCGGTCAGACTGGCGAACAAAATGGGAATGAAATGCCCGAAGCCTGTCAAGGTGGCCAATAATATGGTCGTGCTCATGGGCGTTCTGGTCACACAGGCGTTGATGGCCGCCATGCAGCTCACAATGGCCAAATTGAGCTTGATCTCCGGAAACAGTTGGTGGGCTATCAGGCCCAAGGTCGCCCCCACAAAAAATAAAGGAATGATAAATCCGCCCCTCCAACCCGAAGTGACCGTTACGGAGATGGCGATAATTTTAAAGGCCAAAACCAAAAACAATACGGAAAGGGAGTAATCACTGGTCAATAACCTGCTTATTTCGTGATGACCAAAGTATCGTGTAATGGGAAGATAATAAGCGATGATTCCCAGCATGATCCCACCGATGAGTGTTTTGATATAAATGGGAAGGGGGCGTCTTTCAAACAGGGTCTTGAAAAATTTGGTCACAAAAATGAAGACCCATCCAAAAAAGGCCCCGATCATGGCAAATAGGACAGCATAACCAAAATCAAAAACCCCCGAATATTCATAGGATGAAAGATCCCATATCGGACCGAGCCCCAAATGGATGATCAATGCGAACACCAAATAACTGAAACAACTGGACACAAAGGCGGGAATAATGGCCTTGTAATACTCCACCGCATGTTTGTGGTGGAGAATCTCCAATGCAAATAGACTGCCCCCCAACGGGGCTCCGAACAGTGCAGTAAAACCCGAAGCCATCCCAGCGATACTGAGGGATCTTAGTTCCTCCCCCTTGAGACGGAACAGTTTTCCTATCCAAGTGCCCGTTGAACCTGTCACCTGTACCAAAGGCGCCTCAGGACCTAAACTGCCACCGGATGCCACGCACAATAAGGATGAGAGAATCATGGACGGATTGTTCTTCGGATTGAGCTTTCCCTTGTTGAAACGGATGTTGTTCACGATCAGATGTATCTCACCGGGATCCCCTATGAAATGTATGGTCAAACCGGCCAATAGCCCCGAGATGCCCATTAATGGAATCACCTGCCATCCCGTAAAAAAAGCCAGTTCATGGGTCAGAAACTGTAGGACAATCCAATAGATTCCGGCAGTCATGCCACCGACCAATCCGAGAAAGGCCCATAACAAAAAGGTCCGGCTAAAGACAAATGGGTTAAACCGTACAGGTTGATCCAAGATGTTCAAATACGTCACCAATTTTCTTTTCTGTCTTAACTTCACTTGATGGCTATTTTTTAAGTGGACAGGGTAATCGATTCCCTTGGGCTAAAATAATGGTCTTGCAGTTTATTACCTAGTACTTTCAAAGTTCCATGTGTAAGCAACTCCTTGACCCCTTTGTGCAATATTATCATATTCTCGCCACACCACGATAAACTCCATGGTCGGAAACAGATTCCCTTTTATGTCCAGCTCCCTGGTCCAGCATCCGCATATCAAGAAGACCAGTGGGTTGGGCAAGGCAATCCGTGATCTACCATAAAAATCATCCAACTATATTTTATGGAAACCATTGAATATTTTCATGCAATTTTCAGGGTTTCCCCCTGGATAGGGTTTAATTTTGGGCAGAAGAGTTGTGAAATGGAAATCAGATACTTGAGATTGATAAAGGCGATTGTGGAAGAAGGGGGGATAACCCGCGCCATGGATGTGCTCCATCTGTCCCAAAGTGCCCTGAGCTATCAATTGAAGGAAGCAGAACTCCAAGTTGGCACACAATTGTTTTACCGCCGGAACAAGAAGCTCATTTTGACCCCTGTGGGCAAAAAGCTGTACAACAGTGCGATTAAAATACTTGCCGAGGTGGACAGGACCGATGAGGAGATCAAACGAATGGTCAATGGGGAGAGTGGCGTCATCCGGGTAAGCACGGAATGCTATACCAGTTACCACTGGTTGCCCGCCGTTCTGAAAAAGTTCAATGGCGAGTTCCCGAACGTGAAAATTGAAATTGTCTTTGAGGCCACCCACCACCCAGTCGAGAATTTGGTCTCGGGTAACCTTGATATTGCCATCACCAGTAATCTGGAACAGACCGATCAGGTGGATTTTATAAAACTGTTCTCCGATGAGATGCTGGCCGTGGTGAGCAAGAGCCATCCCTGGGCAAAAAGATCGTTCATCGAGGCCGAGGATTTTCAGGATGTCGACCTGATCATACATTCACTGCCCTTGGAAACGGTATCCATTTTCAGATCGGAACTGATACCCAAGGGCATCAATCCAAAAAAGATTATCGTGCTGCCCCTGACCGAGGCCTCCATTGAATTGGTGAAGGCCAATCTGGGTGTGATCGTTATGGCCAATTGGGCCCTTGCGCCTTATTTGGACCAATCCATCAAGACCATCAAGGTAACCTCCAAAGGATTCCAACGCCAACAATATGTGGCTCGGATGAAGGATAGAAAGTACCCAATGTACTTTGATTACTTTATAAAATTTCTACGCGAGGAGATCAAATTGGATGCCGAGTCTTAACGGCCGGCCCTATTAAAAACAATAAAAACAAAAATATGAGTTTAAAGATAGGAGACACTGCTCCTGATTTCAGTGCGGAAACAACTTTGGGAAATATTAATTTTTATGATTGGACGAATGGACGTTGGGTCATTCTGTATTCACATCCTGCGGATTATACCCCCATTTGTACCACAGAATTGGGCCGCACCGCCCAACTGAAAGATGAATTTGAAAAAAGGAACACCTCGGTGTTGGCCCTTAGTGTGGATGATGTGGAATCCCATAAAGGATGGATAAAGGACATCAATGAAACCGCCAATACCCAAGTGGAATTCCCGATTATAGCAGATTCGGACAAGACCATCGCGAATGCATACCAAATGATCCATGAAAATGCATCAAGTTCCGTTACGGTACGCACCGTGTATTTCATTGGACCCGATAAAAAAATAAAGGCGACCATAACCTATCCAGCATCCACTGGACGAAATTTTACAGAAATCCTGAGGGTTTTGGACTCCCTTCAACTGACCTCCGAATTCAGTGTGGGGACCCCAGTGGATTGGGAAGACGGACAAGAGGTTGTAATATCCCCATCCGTGGGGAATGAGGAGATCCCAGAAAAATTCCCAAAAGGGCACCGTGAAGTGAAACCGTATTTGAGGTATACCCCGCAGCCGAATAAATGAAGAATGGATTGCTAAAAGGAGGTTTGGAAAAAGGTCCTTTTTCCAAAGAACAGCTCACACCCCTGGATACTTCCCTTAAAGGTCTGAATTCAGATCAGTTGCAATGGCTGGCCGGGTTTCTTACCTCATTTTCTGAAATGAAAAGGGAGAATAAGACCGAATCCAAATCCGGTGACCCTGTGTGGGTGCTCTATGGTACCCAAACGGGAAATAGTGAAAGACTTGCAAAGTTGACCGCTGAGCGGTTGGATGGACTGGGAATCGCCAATATGCTGTGCAACATGGGATCCTTTAACCATCGGGAACTCAGAAAAATAAAGCGGTTGTTGGTGATCGTAAGTACCCAAGGCCTTGGAGAGCCACCCATTGAAGCGGAATCATTCCATAATTACCTCCATGGCAAAAGGGCACCATCGCTCAAGCATTTGGAGTATTCGGTCCTAGCTCTTGGAGATAGCAGCTATGCGGATTTTTGCCAGACCGGGAAGGATTTTGACAGGGTCCTTGAACGCCTTGGCGGAAAAAGGCTTTTTGAAAGGGTGGATTGTGATGTTGATTTTGAGGACGGTCACGAAGAGTGGCTCGGAGGCGTTCTCAATG
>MRWF01013425.1_pt1 | contig 14247 bp, 15 predicted proteins | sample 1013331 | NCBI WGS metagenome assembly MRWF01 (sample SAMN06117577, study PRJNA244670) | biofilm metagenome | biome: Water; feature: Cathode Biofilm; material: Biofilm; isolation source: microbial consortium enriched at the cathode of a solar microbial fuel cell | place: USA: District of Columbia ... | reverse complement strand
GTCGCCATTGGCGACACCCTCTTACAAGATCGTAACTGGCCGGGTTGCCAACTTCTTCGTACCCTTGTCGTTACTGTAATCCGCTATCGGGAGGAGAGCCGGTGAAAGCGCTGGTAATCGAAGACGATCAGGACGTTGCAAATTATCTTGTCAAAGGGCTGAAGGAATCCGACTTCGTGGTCGACCATGCAGCCGATGGCAAGGAAGGCATGATGATGGCGGCCAGCGAGGATTACGACATCATGATTGTAGATCGCATGCTGCCGGGAATGGACGGTCTGTCCATTATCAAAACCGTGCGTGCGACCGGAAACCAGGTGCCGGTTCTGATTCTAAGCGCCCTGGGTGATGTGGACGACCGCGTGGAAGGTTTGCGTGGCGGCGGCGATGACTACCTCACCAAGCCGTTCTCGTTCACCGAATTGTTGGCCCGTATCGAATCCCTGGTGCGCAGAAATCGGCAGTCGGCGGAAACCGAGACCGTACTGCGGGTCGCCGATCTCGAAATGGATCTGCTCGCACGCACGGTAAAGCGGGCCGGCCAGAATATCGATGTCCAGCCCCGGGAGTTCCGTCTGCTGGAGTACCTGATGCGTAATGCCGGCCAGGTGGTCACCCGGACCATGTTGCTTGAGAAGGTCTGGGATTACCATTTCGATCCCCAGACCAACGTCATCGACGTACACATCAGCCGGCTGCGAGCCAAGATCGATAAGGAATTCGATACACCCTTACTGCAGACCATCCGGGGTGCAGGGTACATGTTACGTGAAACTGCTTAGCCAGCTCAGGACCTCGTCCTTTCAGCTAGCCCTGCTGTACATGGTGGTGTTTGCCACCTCGGTATTTCTGTTACTGGCCTTTATCTACTGGCGTACGGCGGGCTTCATGACCGCCCAGACCGACGAAACCATTGAAGCGGAAATCGCCGGTCTGGCGGAGCAGTATCGTGGCCGTGGCGTAAATGGCCTCATCACCATCATCCGTGAGCGTGTTGCCCGCGACCCCAACGCCAAATCCATCTATCTGCTGACCACCGACGACTTTCTGAAGCTGGCCGGCAACATAGAGACCTGGCCGGAAGGCAGCCGGTCAGAGAGCGGCTGGATCAACTTCACCCTGAACGAATCCGTCGGCTGGACGGGGCCCGAACGCCTCGCCCGTGCCCGGATCTTTGAGGTTCAGGGTGGCTTGCGCCTGCTGGTAGGGCGGGATGTCGACGAACTCACCAACCTCAAGCGGGTGATTGAAACCGCCATCAATTGGGGTATGGGGATCACCCTTGCCCTTGCGCTGCTTGGTGGTTTCCTGATGAGCCGCAGTACGACCCGGCGTATCGAGGTTATCAACAACACATCACGTCGGATCATGAACGGCCACCTTTCCCTGCGCATACCAACCCGTGGCACCGACGATGATTTCGACCAGCTGGCGGAAAACCTGAACCAGATGCTGGACCGGATTGTGTATCTGATGGAGGGCATCCGGCACGTTTCCGACAGTATTGCCCACGATTTGCGTACGCCCCTGACCCGACTCCGCAACCAGCTTGAAAACACGCTGATGTCGGTGGATAACGACGAGGCGAGGGAGCAGGCTGGGCGCGCCGTGGCGGAGGCCGATCAGCTTCTGGCTACCTTTAACGCGTTGTTGCGCATCGCCCGCCTGGAAACCCGGGGTAATACCGCAGATATGAAGCCTGTGCCGCTGGATGAGTTGGTTACCGATGCCTGTGAGCTCTATGAGGCCTTGGCTGAGGACAAAGACCAGTCGTTCGAGCAGGGCCTGGAAAGCGGAGTGATGATCGAGGGCGACCGCGACCTTCTGTTCCAGATGGTCAGCAACCTGATTGATAACGCTATCAAATATACGCCGGAGCATGGCGTTATAGGGGTTTCGGTTCGGCGCGAGGGTGCCGAGGCGGTGTTTGAAGTTCGGGATAGTGGAATTGGTATTCCCGATGCCGAGAAAGACCAGGTCTTCCAGCGGTTTTACCGGGTTGGCAAGAGCCGTTCGTTACCGGGGAATGGTTTGGGTCTGAGCCTTGTGAGCGCTGTTGCAGAGATTCACCAGGGCCGGATTGTCCTCAGTGATACGCATCCCGGGGAGGAATCGCCGGGGCTTACCGTGGCGGTGAAGATTCCTGCCTACACTGAAGCCCGCAAACGCATTCGCGCGGCCCAGGCCGAGCAGCCAACGGATTCAGCGGCCGGGGAAACCCGAACCGCCTCTTGATCCACCGGCGTAAATACTTACTGACTGGCGCGGAAACGGTTGATGCGTGACATCACGGGGCCAATCAGCGCATCCCTGCGGGACTCGATCTCGTGGGTAATCTTTTCCACCTGGGAGCGGCGACGGTTTACCCGCACCTGAATGCTGTCCCACTCACCTTCCAGATGCCTCTGCTCGGCCGCGAGAAAAGCCGCAATGTTGTGCCGATTGACCTTGCCAGTAATTCCGTACTGGTCGAGCCGGTAACCAATAGCATCCACGCCATTAAGTGCCATGTTCAGCAGCTTCTGTGTATTCATGTTGTTTTCTCCGAGAATGGAAACGTTCGAAAAGAATATAAGCGCTACGCTATGCTCCGAACCTAGAGTCTGCAACCTAATTCCCGGGGCCGGCGTTCGTAGTTTCCCTGACCAAAACGTAATTCCTCGGCCACGCCGGTGTAATCCATGCTGTGCATAATTGAAACTGTAGCTTTGGAAGCCTGCAGATTTGTTGCTTGCTTCTCCCTCCAGCACAGCGCTAGCCTTACCCCGTTTTTACGGGGTTTTTTTATGCCCTTCCAATTTCTGATTCCCAACTGGCAGAGGACGTTGCGAGACCAATGACCCAGGTTCCCGGTAATGGCGGCCCACGCCCCAGATACATTACTCCGGAAGGCGAGCGGGCCTTGCGTGATGAACTGCAGTATCTCTGGAAGGTAAAGCGCCCGGAAGTGACTCAGGCCGTGCGGGAAGCCGCCGCTCTTGGTGATCGATCCGAGAACGCCGAGTACATCTACGGCAAGAAGCAGCTGCGGGAAATCGACCGTCGGGTGCGCTTTCTGGGCAAGCGCCTGGAAGAGCTGACCGTTGTGGACCGATTGCCGGATGATCGGGACAAGGTGTTTTTTGGTGCCTGGGTAACGGTGGAAGACGAAGAGGGTGACGAACAGACCTATCGCCTGGTCGGCGCCGACGAGTTTGATTTGAACAAAGGCTATCTCAGCATCAACTCACCGCTCGCCCGGGCCCTGATCGGCAAACGCCTTGACGACGAAGTGAGCGTTCGCACCCCGGAAGGTTGGAAGTCGGTCTTTGTCGTAGGAATTCGCTACGAGGCGCCATCCGACGACAAGTGAATGATGTCACAAAATTGGCGAGTGCCCGGGCAGGTTGTGTGATTTGTCGATAAACTGATCAAAATTTGTCACAACTGGTCGCAGACAGGATCGTCTGCCGGGGTAAATGCCATGGGTATGCGTGGAGAAGCGGGGAACGTTCAGAGCAGGGTAATCACGGTGCTTGTCTTGGCTGCGGCATTTTCTGCCGGTACGGCCCTTGCGCAGAGCGACGCGCAGGACAGTGCTTTCCAGTACGAAGAACGCTCAACCATCCACACCATCCAGCTGAATTCCATGGAGGAAGAGACGCTGGCCAATACCGTTATCGAGGGTGGCCTTGCGGCACCGGCTGCGGGTGTACCGCTCAAACCCCGGGTTGAAGACGACTTCTACCTGGATCCCCTCGGCCTTCGACCCGGAGATAGCCGCACGGACCTCGGTCGATCACAGATTCCGGTGGAGTTCCGATTCAGTAATCCGAAATCCATTCCCGGGCAGACCCACAGCAACAACTACGTGATCCGCCCACCCGAGAACCGCACTTACGATGCGCTTAACATCAATATGAACGAGCGTTGAGGCAGGCTATCAGGCTGCGGCGCAGCCGTTGTCTCCGGCGGGCGTCTTACCAAGTACATCTTCATAGAAAAATGCCAGGGCCTGGCTGGCCTGATTGAAACGCGCCCGGGATACCCGCAGACGATCGCTCAGGTACTCCAGAAATTGCTGGCGGTCTTCATTGGCCAGTGCATCCGGATCTTTCATGTCGCTAAACAGCACGAACCGGGTGATCCAGTGCAGGTAGGTTTGCTCTGAGCGTTGAGTGAGCTTGTGCTTGTGTATGGCGTCCTTGACCCGTGCTACCAAGCCCGGCTGGGACTGCTCCAGCGCTTCCGTGATGTCCATAAATAACTCTTCCTGGTGAATTGGTGTTGTTATTTTGCGCGCATCTTATGACAAGCCATTTACGAGCGCAAAGCAAAATTCAGGAAGATTGACTCTGGTCATTTTTCGACCAGAGTCTGGGCTGGAAAACCGTCTATTTCAGGGCTTCAAGCTTGTCGATGTACTTCTGCATGGCCTCATCGCTGGACATGCCCTTGGCCTTTTCCCAGGCATCAAACTTGGCGCGGCCGACAAAATCCATCATGCCCGGGCGCTTGCCGGACACATCGCCCTCGGTGGCCTGCTTATAGAGCGCATAGAACTCCAGTTTCATCTCGTTGGACGGTTTGAAGTCACCCTCGGCAGTCTGGATGTAATTCACGGCTTCGTCGAAGCGGGTTTTCAGGTCACTCATGTTGATCTCCTTATGGTTTTACTTTGGTCCTGTTTGTTGGGCGAGTATAGCTAGCCGATGTTCTAGCGTCATTGGCTGATTTGGGCTAAGGGGTGTTAAAGAAAGCGAATAGGATGCCTTCGGGCAGCGATGGTCTTTGCTCGGCAGATCAGCGCCTTGCTAGATACCGCCTCTCCGTGCGCCTCAATCTTGGAGAAACAACCGCATAGCTTTAATCGATTCTGTGAGCTCTTCAGTGGTAAACGATACATTCTGGTCGTTCTCAGGATGATGAATTTGATGGCGAATGTACTCCGTGAGAACGATCTGCTGCGATACTGTAGAGCCATCCTGGCGAAGACGAATGTACTGACGCTGCGGTTTGCCAGCCTTGTACTCCGTCAACAGTCCTTCCGCCTCAATGAACCCATATAGTTCGTTGTGATATTCAAAGGAAGCCTCTCCAAAAGCCGAAAAATTCACTTCATTAAGGCTTGGATAAGGTAGCTCATGTTCCAGAACAGGTGAGATTCGCTCTGGAGTCTGATCTGAAATCAGGATGATGTTCTCAAACTTCAAACGTTTTACGATCTCGGGGCTGTGTGTTGTGAGCAACACCTGGGTGTTGGGCGCTTCAGACAGGGCGATCAGAGCATCAGTCAATGCGCGCTGATGTTCTGGGTGTTGAGATGTTTCCGGCTCTTCAATGGCATACACAATATCGGGCAAGTTAGCCTCATTTTGTCTCCTCTCTGCTTCTGCACGGAAGAAACTGATCAACACGAGGCGCTTTACTCCACTCCCTCTTTTATTGATGGGGATATCGTCATCGCCGGTAATAGATACATTTTTGAAGACATCCGGCCATTTCAGGCTGGCAAAATCAGGAAGTCGAGGATCAAGGGAATTAGCTATGGCTGGGTTCATTTCACCAAGCTTTTGCAGGGTCCTCTGAGCCACCTCCTCCAAACGTGCCTTCACCGTGTCCGTGACCTGCGCCAAGTCAGCCTGAATTTGTGGATCACCGAGGATTTCTCTAACAGCGATTCGCATTGGATCCTGAACTTCATCGTCAGAATCGCTATTTTTTCGATCAGACTGGAACAGCGTGTAAAGCGGCATATATGCCTTGAGCTGCTCCCATATGCTCTTGGCGTCAATCTTTGCAACTTCAATTTCGCATTCACCTAGCTGCAAGTTTGGCTGCCCACGCCAGATAGCCCTGCGTAGCTCAGAATTTTTTGTTTTATCCGGGCAATCAAAACCGCCAGCTTCCAATACCTTCTTGAGGTCAGCGTTCTTCTTCAGAAGTAAGTCAGCACATTCTGGGTTTGCGGGGTGATTGGCCCTAATAAATACCTTTTCCTTCCCCGCATTTGGGTATCTCTTTATGACATGCAGGGTTCCCGCTGACGTTAGTAAGTATTCCTCCTGCAGTGTCGTTTGGTTCGTGGCGTCAATAACGATGTTCGGAGGAAGGTCAGTAAATTCGACTCCAATTTCAATACAATCTTGTCCTTGAGAAAGGCAATCTTTGTTTATATCGTCCTTATCAATCTTGACGCATCCCTTACCTTCATTGAAAAAGATGTCCAATGCTTCAAGAATCGTTGATTTCCCAATGTCATTTCGGCCAACAACAACGAGAAGATCTTCAACCTGAACCGTTACCGGGCTTGAGTAGCTTCGAAACCGGTTCACGGTTACGGCTTTTATTTTCATCTTGTCCTACCGCTTTATATAGCCAAGTGAAGTTTTACGCATGCTAACATGCGTGGCCTTGTCGTAGAGGCGAAGCGGCAACAGAAACGGCGTCGCCGAACCTACCCTTGTTATGCACTAACCACAACAGAAATGAACAAAAAAGAACCGATCACGAAGCAAACCACCTGTACCCAGAAAAATCCCCAAGATACGGGTGTGCAATACTTTGCCATTAAGATATTGCATTTGCCTCGGTAACGGATCTTACGTGCGGTATGCCGGTAGTCCAAAAGTCTTGATAACGTAGCCAAGCTGCCAAAGAATGCAGAGAATGACCACCAGAGAATAATAATGTTTAAATCTAGCTCTAAATGATTACTGTTATTTAGCTTTAAATTTATCACGTAGGCTAGGGACGCTACGGCGAAACCAAGAAATAAATTGATGGAGAAGGATAACTGTGTGATTAGGTAATTTTCCCATCTTATAAAACGCTCGCTATCTCTCCCAGCCATAGTTCACCTCTGTGCGCAACGTCGGCATTTGCGACTGTTTTCTGGCGCAGCAAGAAAACAGCATGACAACATGAGACTTTTAGATTTTTAAACGACTAGGACCTATCAAAAAGATCATTTATAGCATCGGACGGCGACCCCATGCTCTGTCGCAGATCTCTGTAATCCTAGTATTGTCGATCCTCATGCATTGCTGAATTTACATTGGATTGAATAATATCCTCCACATCACAGCAATCGCTAACTTTTTTGAACAGTTCGTGGTGCTCTTGTGGACCTAGGTGATAAGGTTTTATTTTGCAGCAGGGTCCTTTCGCCCGTATAGGCCCCAGGGAAGCAATTGATTGAAAAGGAGTTCCCCTTGAAAGCATTTTTCTTTTTGGTTTATCTCTGTCTTATCCCCCTCTCCGCAAACGCCGGCGTCTACAAATGGGTCGACGCCAACGGCCAGACCCATTTCGGGGATCGTCCACCGGCTCAGGCGGCTTCCAGTGAAGTCAAAGTAAATGCCGCCCCGGCCAGCGTGGATGCAGGTGCCCAGGAACGGCATCAGAAGATGACCGAGTTTCTCGATCAGCAGCAGGAAGAGCGTGAGGCCCTTCAGGCCGCTAATGCCAAGGCCGAGGAGAAAGCGGAGAAGCAAGCCGAGCTGTGTAAAAAGCTGCGGGCGCGTCTCAAGTTCCTGGCCAGCGTTTCGACCTTTTACAACATCAACGATCAGGGCGAGCGGGTCTATGTGAATGAGGCCGAGAACACCCAGATTCGGGAGGACTTCCGGGCGAAGGTGCGCAAAACCTGTGGCAACAATTAGGGCGCTTTGGTTGCCGATCAGGGCGTTGGCTTGACGGGGGTCAAGACTGGCAAGCGCAGCTAGCCATACACTGGAATGAGTCAAATACATCTCATCCCCCACCAGTCATGGAGACCGCTCGAATGTCCTTGGAAAAACACGATCTGATTCACGAATTGCCGGAATCCAAAGAAGCCATTCACCTGCTGAAGACCAACAGCACTCACTTCGCCAAGCTGTTTGACGAATATCATGAAGTGGACCATGCCGTTCATCGCGTTGAAACGGGCGCTGAAAACACCTCCGATGAGTATCTGGAAAACCTCAAAAAGAAGCGGCTGAATCTGAAGGACCAATTGTTTGCCATGATTCGCGAGTATGAGGCTTCGGCGGCTAGCTGAGGGCAACCTGCCAGATAATCCAGCATCGGCTGTCAATTGGCCGTAATCCTCCTTGGGGAGACTGTTGATAAGGTATCATTGGTCTCACAAGGAGGAGGTTATGACGTTACGGATCCTTTCGGGGCTGGTGCTGTGCTCGGTACTTTCCCTGGCACAAGCGGCGACCGTTGAAGAGCTCTCCCAGCAATCAATTGCGCTGGCGCCTGAACAGTCGGAGCCCTCGGTCCATCTGGGGCCGCGGCCTTTCTGGCTGGTTGGTGCAATGGACGACAGTCCGCTCAAAGAGCGTCTGCAAGCCTGCAATACCGACACTGTCGAAAAAACGGATTTCTCCATCGGCCATCGTGGCGCGCCCCTGCAGTTTCCCGAACACACCCGTGAATCCTACATTGCGGCAGCGCGCATGGGCGCCGGTATTTTGGAATGTGATGTCGCATTCACCAGGGATCGGGAACTGGTTTGCCGGCATGCCCAAGACGACCTTCATACCACCACCAATATCGTTGCCGTCCCTGCATTGAACGCCAAGTGTACCCAGCCTTTTGTACCCGCCGATCCGGCCACGGGCACGCCGGCACTGGCCGAGTGTCGCACCAGCGATATTACCCTGGCCGAGTTCAAGTCACTGGAGGGCAAGATGGATGCCCACAACCCCATGGCGACCACGCCGGAGGAATACCTGGCTGGAACCGCAGACTGGCGAACCGACCTCTACGCCAGTCGGGGCACCTTGATGACACACCGTGAGAGCATTGAGTTGTTCAGGGCTCTGGGCGCGAAGTTCACTCCGGAATTGAAATCACCGGTGGTTGCTATGCCCTTTGAGGGGGATTATAGCCAGCAAGACTATGCCCGCCAGATGATCCAGGATTACATTGATGCCGATGTGCCGCCGGAACACGTCTGGCCCCAGTCTTTCAACTTGCAGGACGTGCTTTTCTGGGTAGACGAGATGCCGGAATTTGGTCGGCAGGCTGTGTTTCTGGATCAGTCAGAGTCTACGATTGTGAACTCTTCCTCAACCTATATGGCCTACCTTAAAAGCAGGGGTGTGAACACTCTGGGGCCGGCGCTCTGGAAGCTGCTGACTCTGGATAGCCAGGGGCAGATCGTTCCTTCCAGGTACTCAGAGAATGCGCGTGAAGCCGGCCTGGACCTGATGGCCTGGACCGTTGAGCGCAGCGGCCCGCTGAAGGATGGGGGTGGCTGGTACTACCAGACGGTGACCGATGCCATTAACAACGATGGTGATGTGCTTACCGTGATCGATGTTCTGGCCCGTGAGGTAGGTGTCATCGGTATCTTCTCGGACTGGCCAGCCACCACAACGTTCTATGCCAACTGCATGGGGTTGGTGGGGAAAGTCGCTGAAGTAAACTAGTTGTTTTTCCGAGGTTAATTGCGGATTACGGGATCTTAGTCCGGGTTTAACCCGGTATGGCAGGAATTCCTAGTAGGGTGAGTTCAGGTAATTGAAAGGCAACTTTCGATTACCATGGAATGAAAGGATATTTGAACTCACTAGGAGGAACGCCCTATGAATTCCGCAATCCGTTTTACCAGCGCCGCACTGTTCACAGCCTCGTTTGTTACTGCGCCCGTCGCATTAGCTCAGAGCAACGTGGAGAGGGACCAGTCAGGCCCGTATGTCAGCGGCAGCTACGGTGGCTACAAATCACACGGCGGCGAGTTCGAGGACGAAAACGATCTGCTTGGCGCCGCTGTCGGCTACCAGTTCAATCCGTTTTTTGCCCTGGAGGCGGAGTACATTGATTTCGGCAACTTTGGGGAGGACGACGTTGAAGGCAAGCTGAAAGGCTTTGGCCTGAGTGCTGTTGGCCGTCTGCCTCTGACCGACAGCTTCGGCGTCTATGGTAAGGCCGGCGCGTTTGCGTCTGCGTTCGATGTTGATGCATTCAACGAAAGTGAAACCTACGATGAAGTATCGCCCTTTGTCGGTGCCGGTGTGGATTTCCGGGTAACGCCCGCTCTGACGGCATTCGCGGAATACAATCGCTACAACGTCGACATTGATAAAGAGGACTTCAACGGACAGGTAACCAACAGCGGTCCGGAGTTTGATACCGGTCGGGTCGGCCTGAAATATCAGTTCTGATGAGTGCGGGGCGCAGCACGAGGCTGCGCCTTTCTCTTTTACTGAACGTTTTCCTGCTCGCCAAACTGGCCGGCGAATAACGCGGTGGAAAGATAACGCTCGGCGGTATCCGGCAGCACCACCACAATGTTCTTGCCCTGGTACTCCGGCTGCTTGCTGATGCGTACCGCAGCCGCCACCGCTGCGCCACAGGAAATACCACAGAGAATGCCCTCTTCCTTCATCAGCCGATGGGCCATGTCCATGGCCTCTTCGTTGGTGACCGTCTCCACCTGGTCAACCATTTCCAGATCCAGATTCTTGGGCACGAAGCCCGCACCGATGCCCTGAATCTTGTGGGGCGCCGGCTTGATGTCTTCGCCGTTCATCATCTGGGTGATCACCGGTGAGTCGGTAGGCTCGACGGCAATGGTGGCGATCTGTTTGCCCTTGGTGCCTTTGATGTAGCGGGAAACGCCGGTCAGCGTGCCACCGGTGCCCACGCCCGCCACGAAGATATCGATTTCACCATCAGTGTCTTCCCAGATTTCCGGGCCGGTGGTGTCCTCGTGGATTCGGGGGTTGGCTGGGTTCTGGAACTGCTGGGGCAGGAAATAGTTATCCGGGTCTGACGAGAAGATCTCTTCGGCCTTGGCGATGGCACCCGGCATGCCTTTGGCAGGTTCGGTCAGCACCAGCTCGGCTCCCAGTGCCTTCAAGACTTTGCGACGCTCAAGGCTCATGGAGGCGGGCATGGTCAGGATCAGTTTGTAGCCCCTGGCGGCTGCCACGTAGGCCAGGGCGATACCGGTATTGCCGCTGGTGGGTTCCACAATGGTCATGCCCGCCTTCAGGGTGCCGCGCTTCTCGGCGTCCCAGATCATGGCAGAGCCGATCCGGCATTTAACGGAATAGGCCGGGTTTCGGCCCTCAATCTTGGCCCAGATCGTGGCGCCGTCGTTCACGCGGTTCAGTCTGACCAGTGGGGTGTTGCCGATGGACAGGGAATTGTCCTCGTAGATGCGAGCCATGGCGTTCTCCTTGTTACTTTGTTTTTATTCAGTCTAGCACCACTCAGGAACCCACTGAACGCGCTTCCAGCCGGTTGCGACCGTTCTGCTTGGCCTGGTAGAGCGCCTGGTCTGCCTGTCTGAGAAACTCTGCTGGCGAGTCGTCGGGGCCCGGTATGCCAGTGGCAAGGCCAATGCTGATGGTGAGGTGAACGTCGTGTTCTCCGCATACCGAGCAGCTTTTTTCGACGTGTTTGCGGAAGGATTCCAGTCGGTTACGAATTTCGCTGTTGTCCTCATAGCTGGCGAAAATAACGAACTCTTCGCCACCGAAGCGCGAGAGCCGGTCGGTTTCCCGCCGGAAATGTTTGCGCATAAGCTCTGCCAGTGTTTGCAGGCAGATGTCGCCCGCTTCATGGCCGTAATTGTCGTTGATCCTTTTGAAGTGGTCGGCGTCGACCATGGCCACTGCAAAGCCAGAATTGTGGCGCTGGCACCACTGGAAGCTCTTCCGGAATTCCTGGTCAAAGTAGCTTCGGTTGCCCAACTTTGTCAGGTCGTCGGTAACGCTGAGTTTCGCGAGCGTCTCGTTGGCCTCGGTCAGATCATGGTTGAGGCTATTCAGCTTTCTATTCCAGTAAACCAGTAGGAAAGCGATCACAATGGCGGCGATCGACAGTTGCCAGATCAGGGTGTAATCCACAGGCTCTTTGAGGCGGATGTTGCGCCATTGCCTTTCGAGGTCTTTGCGTTCCTGGGTGGTAAGACTGGATACCAGTTTCTGCATGATGCCCAGAACAACAGGCTCGTCTTTCCTGACTGCAATAGACAGAGACCAGTCTGCTGGAATCCGCCCGATGACCTTCAAATCAGCGAGGCCGAGTTCCTGCATATAGTAACTGGCGGTTGCCAGAGTGGTGATGTAACCATCCAGTTCGTTGTTCTGCAGTTGCCTCAGGCCAGCTTGTTCATTGGGAACTTCGACCAGGTTCAAGGAGGGATAGCGGCTTTGGAGCAGCTCTGCGAACGCATAGTCCTCGACAACGCCAATTTTTTGGCCACGAAGATCGCCCACGCGTTCTATAAAGGGGGCTTCAATCCGGCCAAGAACCACTGTGGGCACTTCAAGATAGGGTTCAGTAAAGTTGAGGAACTCCAACCGCTCCGGCGTTTGCATCGCCATGGTAAAAATCTGACATTTACCCTGTTTGATCGAGGCAATGGATTCGGTCCAGCTTTCCGTGGCAACCAGTTCGAAGTCCACTGGCGATCGTTTGGAGAAGAGTCGCGCAACCTCTGCGGATAATCCGGCATGCCTGCCTTCCTCGTCCAGGCCTTCCAATGGGAACCAGTCCGGATCAATACAGTAGCTGAGTTGATTGTTATGCGTCCCGAGCCAGGCGAGCTCAACGGCGTTCAGAGAAACCTCGCCAGTTTCCTGGACTTCCATATCAACACTGGCGCCCAACCATCGGCTCTCGATGGTGTGCATTTCTTCCGGCGTTATTGCTGCCAATGCATCGTCAAGGATGTCCGCGAGCGGCGCGAGCCCCGGCCTCACACCGAACCGCAGATCTTCTCCCGTCTGTTCGTCCAGAACCAGCTCGCCGGCGATCCGGACACCCGGGATGCCCAACTCTCGAATCCAGAAGTTGCCATTGGGCAGGGCGGCCAGAACAACATCCACCTCGTCTCGGGATAGCGCCTGGAACATGGCCTCCTGGGTCGTGAATATTCGGGCATTTTCGCCCAGGGCCTCTCTGACAGGCTCTTCGTAGTAAATACCGGAACCCAGGGCAACACGCTGATCTTTGAGATCAGCCAGAGTCTCGCTTCTCAGGGTTGGGTCCCGGGTAAAAGCGACATTCGGGATGGTGTGATAGGGCTTGGTAAAACGAGTGAAAGCCTCCCGTTCCGGTCTGAAAGACATGTTGGCCAGGACGTCGATCTCGCCATCCCGGAATAATGGCAACAGTTCTACCCATTGCCCCTCAACCGGTATCACCTGTAATCCCGTCAGGTCCGATATCCGATTGAGGATATCGACGCTCAAGCCGTGAATTCGTGTGCCGCTTTCGAAACTGTAGGGTGCGTAATCCCGCATCAGGCCAACGCGAACCGGGCCCGTTTCAGCAATGAACCGGCGCTGTTCTGGCGACAGGGAGAAACTGGTTCCGCCTACGAGGCTGTTACCTCCAAGATCCTGCCAACGCTTGAGCAGTTCGCTGATTCGCTCTTTCGGAATCTGTTCCAGCCCGAAGGCGATCTTCTGGTACAGGTCTTCATTGGTTTTCAGCACGCCAATGCGAAAATCCTCGGTCGCCAGTTCCCCGAGTGGCGCAGCGCCGACAATTTCGAGAAAACCGAATCCGGCCTGGTTCGCATAGTATTGAAGTATGAGCCTGGGGCCCACAATCACATCCACCCAGCCGAACGCGAGGGCCCGAATGAGGCTGTGAACGGAATCATAGCTTGTGAGGGAGACACCTTCTGCCTGGAGGGCGTCGCGATAGTACACGTCGCGCACAATGCCTACCCGAAGTCCCTTGAGATCTGAGAGAGTATTGATGTCTCCCAGTGGCCTCTGGGTGTTTTGCATCAGATAGGTCTGGCGTAGGTGGTAGGGCTTGGTGAACAGGATGTTTCCTGCCCGCTCGTCACTGAACGAGATGCCGTCAATGACATCCAGATCACCCCGAACAAATGCATCGTAGATCTCCGGCCAACTGCCAGCGCGAAATCGGAAGTTCAGATCGGCATTTCGGGCGACCTCGCGAAGCACATCAACAGAAAAACCGGAGGCGCCGGGACCATCGTCGAACGAGAAGGGTTTGTTGTCGCCCACGATGCCGACAGTCACGGTGTCGTCGGCCTGTTCGGACATCGCCAGTGGGGATGCGAGCAAAAGGCAAAGGGCCCAGAGGACTGTCGCGGCCACGCTCCGGTATCGAGTTTCTTTGTGAGTATCGGAAGTCTTCATCGGCGAGCCGGCGATCCTTTACAGCTTCGACTTAAGTGTAGCCTTAACCGACTCGATTGAACATTACTCAGGTGCTCACTGGGCGGCCGGTGTAATCGGAGAAGTCCGGCTTTTTCGGATGATGCTGGTCGTCTGTCAT
>MRWF01014097.1_pt1 | contig 14327 bp, 21 predicted proteins | sample 1013331 | NCBI WGS metagenome assembly MRWF01 (sample SAMN06117577, study PRJNA244670) | biofilm metagenome | biome: Water; feature: Cathode Biofilm; material: Biofilm; isolation source: microbial consortium enriched at the cathode of a solar microbial fuel cell | place: USA: District of Columbia ... | reverse complement strand
CAGGTGTCAGGCTTTAGCCTGACATCGTTGCATTACCCCTGCCTCCGTACGGTGTCAGCCTGAAGGCAGACACCTGGGCCAGTGTCAGACACCCCTCTATTCAGGTGTCAGGCTTTAGCCTGACATCGTTGCATTACCCTGCCTCCGTACGGTGTCAGCCTGAAGGCAGACACCTACGTCAGAGTCAGACACCCCTCTATCCAGGTGTCAGGCTTTAGCCTGACATCGTTGCATTACCCCTGCCTCCGTACGGTGTCAGCTTGAAGGCAGACACCTACGTCAGAGTCAGATACCCCTCTATCCAGGTGTCAGGCTTTAGCCTGACATCGTTGCATTACCCCTGCCTCCGTACGGTGTCAGCCTGAAGGCAGACACCTGGGCCAGTGTCAGACACCCCTCTATTCAGGTGTCAGGCTTTAGCCTGACATCGTTGCATTACCCCTGCCTCCGTACGGTGTCAGCTTGAAGGCAGACACCTGAATCACGCAGAGGCAGACACCTGGGTCAGGATCAGATTATCCCGATGTATCAATTCCGGCTCATCCGCATAGCCGAGAATTTCCACGAAGCGGCTGCTGGGCCGGCCCATAATCTGACGTGTCTCCTGGGCATTGTAATTCACCAGACCGCGGGCTATCTCCCGGCCTTCACTGTTCACACACGATATAATTTCGCCGCGTTTGAAGTTGCCGTTAACCGCGGTAACGCCCACGGCCAGGAGACTTCTGCCCTGCTCGCTGAGAACACGCACCGCGCCATCATCCAGCACCACGTGACCCGCCACCCGGGCATGGCTGGCCAGCCATTGTTTACGTGCGGCCAGCGGTTCATTGTCGCTGACCAGCAGCGTACCGATGTCATCACCGCGGGCAATGCGAATCAGGCTGTCCTCGTGAAGTCCCGAGGCAATCACGGTGCTGGCGCCGGACTTGGCCGCCGTCGTCGCCGCCTTGAGTTTGGTCTGCATGCCGCCGCGACCGAGACTGCCGCCGCTGCCGGCGAACGCGTTCAGGGCCGGATCACCGGCGCGGCCTTCGGAAATCAGGCGGGCGCCGGACACATGCCGCGGGTCCTGTTCGTAGAGGCCTTCCTGATCCGTCAGCAGCACCAGTAAATCGGCTTCTATGAGGTTGGTGACCAGGCCGGCGAGGTGATCGTTGTCGCCGAACTGGATTTCCTCCGTTGCGACACTGTCGTTCTCGTTCACAACGGGGATCACGCCGAGTTTGACCAGTTGCCGTAACGTCGAACGGGCATTCAGATAACGGCGACGATCAGCAATGTCGTCGTGGGTCAGCAGGATCTGCGCGGTGTGCAACCCATGCCGCTTGAAGCAGCTTTCCCAGGCCTGGATCAATCCCATCTGGCCAACGGCGGCCGCCACCTGCAATTCGCCCAGGGCTTCGGGACGCCGTGACCAGCCCAGGCGGGTAATGCCCTCGGCGACAGCGCCGGAAGAGACGACGACCACTTCCCGGCCTTCCTTGATCAGCGCCATGATCTGGCCGGCCCAGGTGGCCACCGTTTCGGATTTCAGCCCACAACCGTTATCGGTCAGCAGGGCGCTGCCGATCTTCACCACCCAGCGATTGGCGGTTTTGAGTTTGTCGCGGTTAGTGCTCATATTTCGTTTCCGATGCCTGCTGACTGTCTTTCCATTGCCAGATGGCGTAAACAAGTTCGCGGCAACCGGCCCCGGTTACGGCCGAAACGCGGAATGCCTTGCCATCCCAGCCGAGGTGATCCAGCAGCGCCGTGATCCTGTCCTCGAGTGCCTCTCCGGGCACGATGTCGATTTTATTCAGGACCAGCCAGCGTTCCTTTTCCATGAGGCCAGAGCCGTATTTTGCGATTTCCTGTTCAATAGTGCGAACGTCCCTGGCAATGTCCTCTACGGATTCCTTGCTGCCTATATCGACAAGGTGCAACAACAGGTGGGTTCGGTTCAGGTGCCGCAAAAACCGGACGCCGAGACCGGCGCCCTCGGCCGCGCCCTCGATAAGGCCCGGGATATCAGCAATAACAAAGCTGTGTTCGCCGTCTACACGCACGACACCCAGTTGCGGATGCAGGGTGGTAAAAGGATAGTCCGCCACTTTCGGGCGCGCCGCCGAGACGGCCCGGATCAGTGTGGACTTGCCTGCATTGGGCAGGCCGAGCAGCCCCACATCCGCCAGTACCTGCAGCTCCAGTTTCAGGTTGCGTATATCGCCGGGGGTGCCCTTGGTGGTTTGCCGCGGACCACGGTTGATACTGCTCTTGAAACGCGTGTTGCCAAGACCGTGAAAACCGCCCTGCGCCACCAGCAGCGAAACATCCGGACGCTTGAGATCGCCCAGTAATTCACCGGTATCCACATCGTAAACCAGCGTACCCAACGGTACGTCAATGTACAGGTCCTCGCCGGACTTGCCGGAGCGCTGCCGGCCCATACCCGGTTGGCCGTTCCGCGCCTTGAAGGACCGTGCATGTCGAAAGTCCACCAGGGTGTTCAATCCCTCGTTAACGCGCAGGTAGATGCTGCCACCGTCGCCACCGTCGCCGCCGTCCGGCCCGCCACGGGGAATGTATTTTTCCCGGCGAAAACTCAGGCAGCCATCGCCGCCCTTGCCGGCTTCGACGCGAATGGTGGCTTCGTCAACAAATTTCATAATACAAAGCTACTAGCCACTGGCTACAAGCTACAAGTAAAAAAATGACCTGCAGGACGGATACAAAAAACCCCGTCAGTGACGGGGTTTGTTTTATGATTCAATCCGCGTTTCAGGCCGTCACAACGGTTACGAAGGTGCGCTGATGCGGTCCTTTCTTCTGGAACTGCACCTGGCCGTCCGCTGTCGCAAACAGGGTGTGGTCATGACCACAGCCGACGTTGTCACCGGCATGGAATTTGGTGCCGCGCTGGCGGACCAGGATATTGCCGGACCTGACCGTCTCGCCTCCGAAACGTTTGACGCCGAGTCGCTTGGATTCCGAATCACGTCCGTTGCGGGTACTGCCGCCTGCTTTTTTATGTGCCATTTTGAACCTGCCTTGCTATTTAACCGAAATCTCTTCAATCGCCAGCTCGGTATAGGCCTGGCGATGACCCATCTGCCGGCGATAATGCTTGCGGCGATGAAATTTGATGATGTTCACCTTGCGGCCGCGACCGTGGGCCGTGACTTTCGCCTGGACCCTGGCGCCCTCGATGGTGGGCTTGCCGACGGTGATGTTATCGCCATCGATGACCATGAGGACATCGGAAATATCGATGCTTTTGCCCTCTTCCGCCTGGATTTTCTCCACCCGCAGGACATCGCCCTTGGCCACCTTGTATTGTTTTCCGCCGCTCTTGATAACTGCTTGCATTGTCTACCGTTCTCCGCGCCCCGGCGCATGCGTGGGGCCTGCCATGAAAGGGCGCAGATTTTATGAAATTCGGAGTGAACATACAAGCCAAATCCCGGAAAATCGCTATTTATGGTAATTACAGCGGTCTATTGGCACAATAAGCCCATTGTGTGCTACCCAGTATTCCCCCGTGCCGACATCCAGCCCTGAAACCGCGGAAACTGTCCGATTACACCCGGAATTCGGGATCAAACAGATCCATGCCCTGGTTGGCCAGGACATGGCGGCGGTCAACGAGTGCATCCAGAAATTCCTGAAATCCGAGATTGCGCTGATCAACCAACTCGGGCATTACATCGTCAACAGCGGTGGCAAGCGCCTGCGCCCGGCCCTGTTGCTGCTATCCGCCCGTTGTTTTGGCTACTCGGGACAGACCCACATCAAGCTGGCGGCCATTCTCGAGTTTATCCACACCGCCACCCTGCTCCATGACGACGTCGTCGATGCCTCGAAACTGCGCCGCGGCCGTGAAACCGCCAATCAGCTCTGGGGCAACGAGGCCAGCGTACTGGTCGGCGATTTTCTCTATTCGCGGGCTTTCCAGATGATGGTTCAGGTGGACTCCATGCGGGTCATGGAAATCCTGTCGTCGGCGACCAACGTCATCGCCGAGGGCGAGGTGCAACAACTTTTGAATGCCCACGACCCGGATACCACCGAGGAGCGTTATCTCAGTGTCATACGCAACAAAACCGCCAAGCTGTTCGAAGCCGCGGCGCAACTCGGGGCGATAATTGCGGAACGTTCGCAGCACGAAGAAGACAGCATGGCCCGCTATGGCAGCCACCTGGGCACGGCGTTCCAGCTCATAGACGATGTGCTCGATTACAGCGCCTCGAGTAAACAACTGGGCAAAAACATCGGTGATGACCTGGCGGAGGGCAAACCGACCCTGCCACTGCTCTACGCCATGTGGCACGGTAACGAAAAGCAGGCAAAAATCATACGCAATGCCATCACCAACGGCGGACTGGAAAACATACTCGTGATCCAGGAGGCAATTGCGCAGACGGGCGCCATTGAATACACTGCCGCCCTGGCCAAATCCGAATCGGAGATGGCCGCGAAGTGTCTGGGTGATATCCCGCCATCACCTTATGTCGAAGCACTTCGGGGCCTGGCGCGGTTTTCCGTGGAGAGGGATTACTGAGATCCGGTCAGCGAGTAAAGTATGCCGGATCGTGAACACAAACCACGGATCGTTTCATCAGCAAACATTATCAGTCATACCACCACAGTCGGGGTGTAGCTCAGCCTGGTAGAGCACTGCCTTCGGGAGGCAGGGGTCGTAGGTTCAAATCCTGTCACCCCGACCAATATAATCAATGAGTTATGTAGTTTTAACATGTGCACCAAAGCTGACAGAGTGCTTACAGAGTGTAGGTTTCCTTGTATGCTGCTACCCAATAATACCCAGCATCCAGCCTGCAAACAGAGTGACGAAAAGGGCCAAAAGGAACAATAAACCAATCTGGTAACGTTCTTTATTTTTCACGTCTTTTTCAAAAAGCTCGATAAGCCGTTGCGCCTGTTCGTTAGTCATCTTCCACCTCCATCAATTATTCACTTGCCGCCTTGCCCTGGGGTGAGCCTGCTCGTATTCTCTCACCAGATGATGAAAATTCAGATGTGTGTATATAGCGGTAGTGCTGATGCTGGAATGCCCGAGAAACTCCTGTACGGCGCGCAGATCGCCGCATGATTCCAGCATGTGGCTTGCAAACGAATGGCGCAGGATATGGGGTGAAATGTTTATGCCGAGTTGCTTGTTTGACCAGTATCTAACCAGCCATTGATACGCCCTGACAGTCAGCCTCCTTCCTCGCCACGAATGACAACTTACAAACAGAGCGGGCTGATCCTTAATATCGCCCCGAATTTTTAACCATTCCGACAATGCCGATTTCGAGTAACTGCCGATAGGCACTAATCGTTCTTTGTTACCTTTTCCCTTGATCCTTGCCATTTGATCAACGAGATCAACATCATCAATATTGAGGCCCGCGATTTCAGCAACCCGCAGCCCAGATCCGTAAAGCAATTCTAATATGGCTTTATCCCGTACTGTTCGCCTGTCTTTGCCCCTGAAATCCAGCAAAAGCATACAGTCATCAACAGTCAAAACGGCGGGCAGCCGCCTGGGGTATTTGGGTGCCCGTATTTGTTGGGCGGGGTTGGTTTTTGCCTCGCCAGCGTTGATCAAATATTTATAAAAACACCGAAGCGAAGACAAGGAACGCGCAAGGGTTCGACCATTAATCCCCTTCCGGTGTCTTTGGGCGATCAATTCCTGAATGTTTCGCGGAAACATGTCGCGGCAATCAAGCCCGCGCTCTTTGCAGAATTCCAAAAGTGATACCAGGTCGTTCTTGTATGCGCTTCGAGTATTCTGAGACAAGTGATTACATGATTCTAAAAATGCGGTGACCAGTCGCTCGTTCATTTGTCACGCCCCATAATCTCTTCTGCTATATTCCTGTTGCCCCTGTCGTAATAACTCGCTTTCCAGAACAGCAACTCAAGTTCAGCGGGCGATATGGTGCCTTTATGGGTGTGAATACCTTCGGGCGAAATTTCAATGTTCTCCCAGCCCTTCCAGGGCAATTTGATACGGTTACCCCTGAATTCTATGTCTTTCATGTCTTTCATGGCTTCCGTTGCCTCCACCAGGTTTCCGTCTTCTCGTGCATTTCACGGGAGCGGGTTGAAATCATCCAGCCAACACGCCGGATCGCCGATACCGGGATCTCGCTGTCGCCTTCGTCAGTACGACACAGCAAATCGCCGAATGCGCTCATGTCTGCTGTGTAGTCGTTCAGCGCGTCAACGAAGTGAACGGCGCTCTGTTCTGTGGCGGTTGCCTTAACCGCCCTCAAGGGGGTCGGTTCGGCTCTGTCTTCCGTGAAATGCACGGCCTGACAAATATTATTTATGGCATCGAGTACGCCTGTATCCATCAACAAGATCATTTGATGCAACTCATTAAGCAGTTCGGCCCGTCCGGTCTCTGCTTTCTCGATCTCGTCTGCCTTTTTCCGGTATAGGTCATGGGCAGCATCTATCTTGTCAACCTGGGTGCGTACATAGTATGCAACTGATGTTTGAATGGGTTGTGTGTTCATATCCCGTCCTCCTCAATGTGAAAGGGTGCCGGGTACTGGTAACCGCTCGAAGAGACGGCCCGTTTATTTCCGTTTCCGGTCTTGTATTCGCGGGTACCCGACAAAGACGATAAGCCGATCGGCTTACAATAGGCATGAAAAAACCGCCTCTGTCGGGTGCGGATATTGGCCGCTTCGAGGGGTTACCAGCCCCGTAAATCAAGAATAGCCCAAAGGCGGGCATTTTCAACTGTTTTGACTACTTCCCTGTAGATTTATCTCAATATGTTTGTGATCCCAGTGCTCGTTTATGAGCACTATCTCGCATTGACCGACTCCATTTATCTCTAGTAAAGCCCGGATCGGCGGCCCGCTTTCAAGCACGTCGATCAATGTTGCGCCGGGAATCTTCTCTAAAGCAATTTTGAGTTTGCTTTTTTGATAAGCCAGATGGCGGGCGGCATTGGCCTCTTTTTCGGTGTTCGCATCCCACTCTTTACGCCAACGCTCTCGCAGAGAGCCGTATTCTGTCATTGATTCGCCTCCTCTTGCGGAAGTGTGATCCCGGTTGTGAGTCCGACCGCGCTGCCAAACGCCCGCGCCCTTGCGCTGGGTGTCATAGGGATCATGGTGCCTTGAGTCGCCAACTGCCTCGCACCTTCGACAAGGTTACGCGCCTCTGAAGCACGTAATGACCGGCCAGCCTGTCGAACGCCGAGCACTCCGATCCCGGCAACAGCCCCCAGGACCGGATCGACAAACACCAATCCACCGGCGAATCCTGCCCCGACTGCCGCGCCATGAAGCGAGTTCACAAAGCCGACCAGTTCCTGAATTTCGCCGCCTTTTGCTACTTTGCGAATTTGCGCCTGTTGTTCAGGTGTAAACTGCCGCATCTTCTTACCGTTGTTTGCAATGCCCCTGAAAGCTGTTCGAATGGCAAGCGCTGGATCTTGTGCGCCGGTGCCAAGATCAGCGCGCTCCACCGCATCTTCAAGGATCTGCGCTCGAATGGAACGCTTCCACAAGTCGCGCGCCTTATTTAGTGTGGTGGATATCACTTCTGGGTCACCTGCGGTGACGTCCGTCTGTTTAAGACCACTCAAAAACCCGTCGAATTCATCCGCCATGATTGCAGCAAGTCGCCTTTCATCCGCCTCCGGAGATTTCGCCAATCCCCCGATAATCCGATGGCGCGTCCATAATGCCTTCAGATCAACGATGTCCTGTTCGTCCAGTTCTTTCAGGCGGGCCAGTGCGCGGGTGACTCTGGGGTGTAATTGTGAATCCAGCCCTTCGTTATTAAGTGTGTTTTCGAGTTTTCTTAACATGGGTTGAAAACGATCACCTTTGACAACCAGGCCGTTATCGCGGGCTTTATCGAACAGGGGGGCCGCCTGCTTTCTCAATGCTTCGGCGCTGGGTGTTGACTCGTGTCTTGCAAAAGTACGGCCCAGCATACCACCGATAAGCGTACCAGCTGCACCACCCCCGGCACCAAAGAGCGCCCCTGTGACCGGATCGCCTCCGCGTGCAGCGGTATCCGCTGCGCCGATTACAGCGCCTGTTCCAGTCCCGGCAGCCAGTCTCGACGCGAACGGCCCCGCCACGCCAAACAGTCTGGGGGCCGCGCCCACTACAGGAGATAATGCCGCAAACGATCCGGCAATCTCCGATAAGGTATTCACAGCCGGAAATTCTTCGCGTAATTTTTCGCCGCGTTCACGGACTTCTTCAATCGGCACGCCAAAAAGGGAAGCCCCCGCCCGCTCCAGTCCGCGCTCGATAGAGGGTCCGATAATCGGGATACCACGAACGGCCCCGCGGCCAGCCGTCTCCTGGACATCACTAACCGTCCTAACTACATTAATGCCGCGCTCGATAAGCGACGAGGTCTCGCCTTCGATGGGTTCGCCGGTAATGAGGTTTTGGGGTTTGCGGATTTCTTCGCCAGTCAATAAGTTTTGTGCCATCAGATCCTCAGCGCTTTCTTGATCTCGTCGCGTGTCATTTTGAGATTCCGATCTTTGATCACGCGATCAAGGACTTCATCAACGGTCAGCCCTTCAGCCGTGGCGGTCGCTTCTACGTCTGCAAGGGTGAAGCCAAGAACAGACTCGCCATCTATCCTCTTCTTGCGTTCTTCGGCCATTTTCACCGGATCGCCGCCTTCCTTTTCAACTATTTCAGCGTAAATTTCCTGAACGCGCTTGATGTTAAATTCCAGGTCTTCTGGACGTTGATCGGTGTCTAGTTTACCAAGTAAAGAGGCGAGCATTTCCAACTGCGCCTGCGGCACCTGGCCTAAACCGGAACCGGATTCCTTAATCTTCAACAATGAATCGATCCCAATATTGCCCTTGATTGATTCAGTCAATTGCTTGAATGCTTTCGCGCTGCTTTCCGGTATGACAGAAAGAACGGAACCAATGCCTGCGGCTAACCGGCCCTTATCTTCGAGAATATCTAACGCTCTTTGTGTATCCTCGAATACAGTTTGTGCGGCGCGGATCGTGACGTCAGATTTAGCCTGTCGCTGCTGCGCTTCTTCCTGAGCCGCAAGATCAGCCGGGCCACCCGGTATAGCTTCCATGCGTAAGATGTTAGGATTTTGCGAATCGCGCACCAGTTGGAACCCCGGCGGAATGGTGCCTGTTTGGGGTTGATCAATGGAGACTAATGGCGATCTGGGCGGCGCTTCCTGGCCCACGGCCTGACTGCGCGGGACGAATCGAAGACCAGTAGTGCTTGTTGCATCGTTGATGGCCACCAGTTCTTCCGTTCCGGGACTGTCGATTCCAATCAACTGCAACCGTTCATCTTGTGTAAGCGGCGCTCCCTTTGCCATCTCGGCTTGCGCCAGTAGGCGCTCTGTTTCTGTTTGGGCCAGACGTATATTAGTAATACGTTCTCTAACAGTCCGTTGTGTTTCTGGCGTCAAAATATCGGAAAGGCCGCGAGCATCCAGCATTTCCTTAGCCAGATCAACATCGCCTGTTGATAATGTGCTTTCGATTGCGGATTGTGCGATTTGATCTCTTATCCTTGCCCTTACTGCATCAGTCTGGCTGGAGCTGAGTGCGCCCGAAAAACTCTTGATAGAGTGATCGGCCTCAAGTAACAGTTCATCAAGGCGCTCTGGATCGCGGGATGCTGCGCTGGCAAGTCGTGTCGTTTGATTTTGAAGCGTGCGATCAAGCTGATCAAATCCTTCAGCGGCAGATAATGCGGCGGCGCGGCCTGTAAACTGGCCTGCAAGCCCTTCAAGTCTAACAGCAAGGCGGGCGCGTGCATTAGAGCGCATGTCGGTTTGTCCGATCAATTCTTCCTGGCGTGTTGCAAGAAAGCTGCCGAATTCCTGCAGTACAGCCGGATCGCTAATGTCAGCTTCTGTCGATAATCGCCTCAGTTTTTCATCGGCTTCGACGTTGAATCTATTCTCTGCCTTTGCAGTGGCAATGGCCTCGCGTCTGCTAAGCTGGCGGTCAACAGCCTCAGCCAACTGCGGCGCTAATTCCTCGCTTGCAATGCCTAGAGGCGATTCAAACGCCTGTGGAGGTGCATTAACGGCAGGGACGTTTACCCCTGGATCACGGGTAGCCCTAGGTGAGACTTGTTGAACATCAGAGGAAGAGGGAAGCGTTGGCATAATTTCAGACCTTCGGCTTGAATTTTTTCACTGGGCCTAATGCCATCACGACCGGGCCACCAGAGGGCGAGGGCGCATCAACCACGTGCAGATCAACCTCGGTCAAGCCGTCTTTTACTTCACCCAAATGACACCGAACCATGTGAATGACGCCACGCCAATCCCCGGAGCGGAAATTGTCTCGCATAAAGTCAAAAAACCCCGGACTGGATACATCCTCCACGGTATCTGTCTTGGAACGAAGGTAATAAACATTGACGCTGGTGCCGTCGTGCATCTGGCACAATGGTTCACGCATCGGCTGTGGTGTATGGTTTTCTTTGGTCACTGTTTGAAAATTTGGCATTGTGTATTTTCTCCTGTGTTAAGCGCCCGGCCCGTTCATGGTGCCGACGCAGGGTTGATTGAGATCGCCAAGAACTTCAGCAACTTCATGATCGTGACGGGCAACGGCTTGCGCGATTTCATTTGCTGTGGCGTATTCAGACCGAAGTTGCTCGATTTCCTCATTGTGTTTGCGGGCCAGTTTTTTTGCCGCTGCATGACGTTCATCATCTGTCATTAAATCTGTCATCTTTTGGGACTCCTGTATTTATAACTGTAACCTGATCGCTTTCCGAGATAGGCGAGCGCCTGCAAGTACCCCGCCACCGAAACGGTGTCACCAGAGGCATTGTCGTTCAGTGTTGCCTGTATTTCCGGATATTGCTTGCCCAGCTCTTCAACTGATTCAAAACCGGACTTTTCGGCCACGAGTCGGACAAACTCTTCCGCGCCTTCTTTCGCCAGGCCGCCGGTTTTGGTCCGGTGCTTTTCATAAATTGCATCAAACTCCGGATTGTCCTTAACCACGGTCTCGGCAATCGCATGGTTGTGCAAGGTTTTGTCGCCCCAAACCGATTGCAATTTTGCTGCCGTTTCCGGACCAAACGCCTCTGTGTATGAGTTGAGCACCTGATCAGTCATCTCGACAGGCACCGGCTGGCCGGGTCCGGGATCTTCGTTTTGCACTTCATCAATCATTGAACAACCCCCGGATTGCACTCAGTTTATGAACTGTGGTGTTAAGATTCGAGGTTATTTCAACCAGCTTGCCGTCTAGTTGGCCCTTGTGAGTTGTCAGCTCACTCTTGAGTTGATCGAAGCTGTCCGCAGCAGTGGCAAGATTGTTTTTTAATACTTGATTGCGTTTTACAACCTCTGAAACTTTCCGCTCGTCTTCACGCAGGGCCGCCTCACGTTTATCAAGTTCAGATTCGCGCCGATTGTGCTCGGACTTCAAATCGGTTGCCGTCTTGATGAGTCCCTGATTGAACTCAGCCGCCTCTTTCAGCTTTATCAAAAGCTCTTCAATTCCATCCTTCGCCCCGAGCGCGGCAACAAGGGCCATGGCTCGATTGACCACTTGCTCTGAAGGTACGCCTTGCACGTCACGCGGATTCACTAAACTGTTCATTTGTCCCCCCATTCGGTAAAGCCGCCCTTGGTATGCTCGGGCTGCGGGTGTTTCTGGGTCTGGTGCTGGATCGGCGGCGGTTGCCGTACCGGCTCCGGCTTCGGCGCTGGCCGTGGTCTGCTTGATGTATCTGGCATTTTCATTTCTCCTATGGTGATACAAAACATTTACGATCAGAATCCCACTTGCGGCCCAAATAACTGGTCCGTTGTGGTTCTGTTGGTTTTTCCTCCCGCTGGGTTTCAACAGGCTGGGAATCGGATTTATCAGGTGTAGCCGATCTGATAAAAGCGGGCTTCCCGCAATGCGGACAAACAGCGTGTGTAATAACGCGATCAATCTGTGTTATTTCATTGTCGACTGTCTGCACGGCCTCGCGGTGTTCGAGCATTTTTAGCAAAACAGCACTATCATCGGACGCCAGGGCGGAATCCATGATCTTTGATCGCAAGCGTGCCGTACCCGTTCGGAAAGCCTGTGCGATCTCTCCGTCATGCTTAATTTGTAAAAATTCGATTTGTTCAACAGAAAGTCCCGCATCACCTGCGGCGGCCTCCAGGTCGTGACCGGCCCTCAGTCTTGATAACAGCTTGTCGCGTTTTGCTTTGGGTATTCTCATCTCAAAACCGTTTTTCAAAAATTGGGTTTTATGTAAATCTGCCTACAGCTAAAGTTCTGCCGCTGCCGATCCTTGGGGGTACCCCCTCTACCTCTCGTCTCCCAACAAGACAGGCAATCCCTTAACCGGCCTCTGTCGGCGCTCCAGTCCAATCGATTCAAGCAACCGGCGAAGGTTGCCCGCTGTTCTTTGATACAAGTCCAGGTCGCGATCATCCGCCTCGCCAGCAAGGGCAAAACGCTGCTCTAAACGTTCAAGCTCTGTGGTTAGTACGCTGGCCCGCCGGATAATGCTGCGTTCCGCCTCGCTGATATTTTCAACTCCGCCTAAGTCGGACGTGTGCAGTTCGATCAGGTCACGACACCGGCGAACCCACGTTGAGCGGCCATCAACACCAGGTAACAGGCGGCTACCGTTGGAAACAGCCGACCTTGCCTCTGGCTTGAGTGGTGTTACGTTTGCGTTATCCGCGTGCATTAATTTCTCCGGTTTTAACCATAAAATGCACTCTAAATATGCACTCTGATAATCTTGTTTATTGAGTACGTTATTAAATATTAATTATATTCAATATATTACAATACTTTCTGAATCTATGGCCCTTGCCTTGAATAGACAGTTTCCCCATATATTGCCCATTTCATGCGGGCTTTATCGCGCGAAACTTTTTTCATATTCATTATGACAACGGCTTGTGGGTGAATTTGTTCCCCTATCTTCACCCACTCCAAGGATCTGCCGAATACGCTCTTCTTGCAGCAGTGCGCCATTGTTTTCTTTCAGTAACCGGAACAGTAGTTCACTCCTTGTGTTTCGATATTTTTCTGGAACGATTGGCTTGTCCTTGTCGTATTGCCAGCGTGCTTGAGAATAGCGGTTAAGGTGATTGAATATCATGCGTGCCTTTTTTCGATTGCTTCCAGGGAAATGCTTTGCGAGCGCCCGCACATAATGCTGTCGCCTTTTGGCTGCTGTTTCACCGAGCCAGCAGGTCTCTGCTTCGTTAACAAGCGCATACAGGTTATTTAGCATTGGTTTTACACGTTTTCAGGTTTTCAAGTTGCGCCCTGGCAGTTGTTAAATATCCGATCTCTTCATCAAGCCCGCTTACTAAAAGCAATTCGAGCAGGTTGTTCAGGATGTTGCTTGCATGATTTAGCTGCATGTTCAGTAAATGCTGATCGTGAGTATTCATAAATTCATTGCCCCTAAATACTAAGTAATAGTTAAATAACAGTAAGGGTATTCTGGGTTATGGTTTACGGTTTATTGGGTACTTTCATTGACGGGTACTTTGATCCGCTTGAAAGCCTTATCTGCTCTAGTTTTCATCTAGACGGTGTTTGTCAATATAGTTGTCGCCTGAGCCTATGCAGCTTTATTTAACTCAGACTGTTCTTTCTCCGGGTTCAACCAAACTACCTCAGGCAACGTCCAGTTCCTGATGTCGCCACTCCATCGATTCGGATGACGCTCTTTTGCTTGTGTATATATTTTCTCACGATGCGCGAGTATGGAGCTTGCCTCACCCGTGTGACGCTGCTCGGGTGTCGTGAACTTCAGCCCACTGTGTTTATGCTCCGTGTTATACCAACGAGAGAAAGACAACACCCATGCTCTGGCCTCATCAATGTTGGTAAACCCATTCACTGGATAGTCGGGTCGGTACTTGCAGGTTCGAAACAAGGATTCGGCATAAGCATTATCGTTGCTGACACGTGGTCGGGAGAACGATGAGGTCACACCCAGACGGCGTAACGTCTCCAGCATACTGGCCCCTTTCATGGGACTACCATTGTCTGAGTGCAGCACCAGCGGTTTTGCTGCAATCCCTTCCGTCAAACACGCTTTATGGATCAGTTGTGCGGCCAGCTCACTGCTTTCACACGCATGCACCTCCCAGGCCACAATCTTGCGACTGTAGATATCCAGAGCCAGGTAGAGATAATAAAACAGACCACGGGCCGGTCCCGGTAACCAGGTAATATCCCAACACCACACTTGATTGGGGCCGGTAGCACAGTGGGTGCTCAAAGGCTTGTGTTGTGGTGCTTCACTGCGGCCTCGGTGGTGTTGCTGCTCGGCCTCACGTAATACCCGGTAGAAGGT
>MRWF01014566.1_pt1 | contig 14381 bp, 10 predicted proteins | sample 1013331 | NCBI WGS metagenome assembly MRWF01 (sample SAMN06117577, study PRJNA244670) | biofilm metagenome | biome: Water; feature: Cathode Biofilm; material: Biofilm; isolation source: microbial consortium enriched at the cathode of a solar microbial fuel cell | place: USA: District of Columbia ... | reverse complement strand
CAGAAAGGCGGCGAGAGCGAGGTTCTCGCACGGCTGCCGAGAGTGGCGGCACCCGGCGAGCTTGAGGCTCTTGGTGACGATCGATACCTTTCTGAAATCACCCGGTGCATCTTCAAGGCCGGTTTCGTCTGGCGGGTGATCGAAAACAAATGGCCCAAGTTCGAAGAGGCGTTCGAGGGCTTTGTGCCCCTCTACTGGCAGCAGGTTCCTCCCGAGGTCCTTGAACGGTTGGCGGGTGACGAACGGATCGTCAGGAACGCGCAGAAAATTCAGACCGTTCCCGAAAATGCGCGGATGATTGTCGATGCCTCCCGGGAACACGGCAGCTTTGGCAAGTTCCTCGCTGACTGGCCCAGCAGTGACCAGGCCGGCCTGCTGATGTGGCTTAAACGCAACGGAGCGAGGCTCGGTGGCAACAGCGCCCAGTACTTTTTGCGGCGAGTGGGTTGGGACGGCTTTATCCTTTCGCGGGATGTCATTGCCGCGCTGCATAGGGAAGAGGTTTTGGATGCCTCACCCACCAGCAAGAAAGGGCTGATGCAGGCGCAGGAAGCGTTTAATCTCTGGCATGAGGAAAGTGGCCTGCCCTACAGCCACCTCTCGAGAATCCTCTCGTTTACTATCGACTGATCTTGTCGCGCGATTTCATTACCTCTTGTTTATTTAATGATAATTGTTATCATTCGCCTCCGCATTAACAACGAAGGCGCATTTTTGTATGAAAGTCATCCGCTCCCGACGCTGCAGCTCTGCAGCACTGGTTTCACTCCTCGGCGCAAGCTCTCTGGCCATGGCGCAATCGCAAACCAACGACGCGACCACACTCGAAGCTCTCGATGTGGTTTCTGATGCGATTACCGCTCCGGACTATATGCCTCTGGAAAAAACGCCGGCCGTTGGAAAGCTGAACGTTCCGGTTGAAGAGCAACCCTATTCGGTCTCAATCGTCGATCGCAGCTTCATCGAAGATTCCGGCGCCAAGAACATCCAGGACGCCCTGCTCTACACCCCAGGGGTTAACGCGGGCAACTTCGGTTTTGATACCCGAATCGATTCCGCAAAAGTGCGTGGAGTAGACGCCGGCCGCTACCTGGATGGCTTGCGTCAGATCTACGGTTCCTACAACACTGTTCGCACCAATGTGTACGCCCTCGAGAGCATCGAAGTGCTTAAGGGCCCCTCCTCCATGCTTTATGGCCAGAGCGATCTGGGCGGCATCATCAATGGGGTATCCAAGCTCCCGGAAGAGGAACAGGGCGGCGAGATCTGGGCCCAGTATGGCACCTTTGATCGCAAGCAACTGGCCGTGGATGTAACCGGCCCCGTCAACGAGAGCGGTGATTTGTTGTACCGTCTGATCGCACTGGGACGCGACAGCGACACACAGGTGGATTATGTGGAAGACGATGGCTACGTGCTCTCCCCTTCACTGACCTGGCGCGCCACCGATGATACAAGCATCACCCTGCTTCTGAACCGCCAGGAGAACAAAGGCCAGGTGTCTGCCCAGTTCCTGCCACAGGCCGGCACCCTGGAGCCGGGTTCTCAGGGCTTTATCGGTTCCGAGCGGTTTGTTGGCGAACCGGGTTGGGATCGTTATGACCGGGAGAAGACCGAGGCTACCCTGTTTGTCGATCATCAGCTGAATTCCAACTGGGCGGTTTCCGCTACGGCCCGTTATACCGATTCCAGCGCAGAAACTCGTGAGCATTGGATTACTATTCCAAGCGTTCCTGACGCCAACGGTGAGGTATCACGAACCATTTACACGGCAGACACTGAAACCCGTATCTTCAACATGGACGCTCGTCTTGAGGGCGATGTCGATCTGGGCATGACCCGCCACCGTCTTATTATCGGAGCCGACAGCCAGGATGCCCTCTGGGAACAGGACAACTACTTCTACGGCTACGGTCTGGGCGGAACATTCGATGTTTACGACCCACAGTACGGCAACCTGAATGACAGCATCATCAACCCATCCGACCGACCCGACAACGAGATTGAGCAGATTGGCCTCTACGTTGCCGACCACATTGAAATCGGCCCTGTTGTCGTTTCCGCCGGCCTTCGCCACGACTGGGCCGAGAACCGCAGCCTGGCCGTCTCCGGATCAGACACCGTCAGTGATGAAGAAGCCACTACCGGTCGCGCGGGTCTGATGTACCGGTTTGAAAACGGGATTTCTCCGTACATCAGCTACGCTGAAGCCTTCAGCATGAACCTCGGTACCGACGGTACTCCTGAGGCCAATACCCTGAAACCGACAACCGGCGACCAGCAGGAAGCCGGCGTGAAGTATGTTTCCCCGGACCAGTCCCTGGGCATAAGCGCCGCGTATTTCGATATTACCCAGGAGAACCGCGTCAGTGATGGCAATACGCCAGGAGGTGTCGAGCAGACCGGCGCCGTGATCGACGGCTGGGAGCTGCAGGTGAACAAACGCTGGCAGCGTTTCGAAACCCAGTTTGCCTATACCGATATCAGTGCCAAAGACGATGGCACGGGCAACCGTCTTCCCTATGTGGCCGAGCGTCAGGCTTCCTGGTGGAACCAGCTCTATATCGCCAGCAACTGGCGGTTCGGTGCCGGAGTTCGATATGTGGGCGATAACGTTGGTTCAGGCGGCGGGCCCGTCGTGCCTTCCGTTACCCTTTACGACGCCATGATTGGCTACACCTGGCAAAACTGGGACTTCACCGTCGATGCCAAGAACCTGGCCGATGAAGAATACATCACCTGGTGTCGCTCCGAGGGTGCAGACTGCGGATACGGCGAGCGGCGCACTGTGAACGCAAACGCCAAGTATCGTTTCTAACACTTCACCCTGAGGTCTCTGATCGCCGCAACCCGAACATTTCCGCGGCGATCAGCTCTTCTTTTTCTTCTTCTTTTTGGCCTTCTCGTACAACTCGCGCAATGCCCTGGGATTCTTTCCTTTACCCGAGCCGTGGGACTCCAGAATACGTGTCCAGATCGCCTGCTTCTGTTCCGGTGACAGCTGTTTCCACTCTTTCTTCTCCTGACGGGTTCGGCCGCAGGCTTTGCAAATGGCCTTCTTGTTGAACTCGCAGACGTCGATACAGGGTTTCTTGGTGACGGGCTCCATGGATACTGGCTCCCCTCCTTCTTTGAGAAGTGACTCTACTTAACACTGTAGACGTCGACACCTGGATACAAGGCGTGGCACCAGTGGAAAACCGAGACAAGCTCCTAGTAGGGAATAAACGCTTCCTCATCACCCACGACTTTGGCAAACCGCCCGGCCCTCCAGTCCTCTTTGGCCTTTTCGATTCTGGCTCTGGTGGAAGAAACAAAGTTCCACTCAATAAACCGCTTACCAAGGGGCTCACCACCGATCACAGCGATACGCGTTTCTTCAGTAGCAGTGACCTCAACGCCGGAGCCTCGGGAAAAAACCGTCATGCTATGGGCAGGCAGTTCGGAGCCGTGAGCTCGCAACGCCCCACTGGCGACATAGACGGCCCGTTCGGTCGCCTCCGGCAACTCCAGGGTCTGACCGGCTTTCAGGGTAGCTTCAAGATACAGCGTGTCGCTGAATTGGCGCACCGGTGAGCTCACGCCATAGGCACTGCCGATCATTACCCGGATCGGGACACCGTCAATGTCGATGGCCGGTATCTGATCGCCCGGATAATGATGAAAGGCGGGGTCGGTTTCCTCATGGGATTCCGGCAAGGCGAGCCAGAGCTGGAGCCCATGCAGACGATGATCCTTGGCCTTGATTTCAGGACGCTCCCGCTCGGAATGGGCAATGCCACTACCGGCCACCATCAGGTTGATATCTCCCGGCCGGATGGGCTGGTAGCTGCCCACCGAATCCCGGTGCAATATTTCGCCTTCAAACAGGTAGGTTACGGTGGCAATGCCAATATGCGGATGCGGCAATACGTTGATACCCTCGCCGGCCGGAAATGCCGCCGGACCCATCTCATCAAAGAAAATCCAGGGGCCGACCATTTTCCGTTTTGCCGTTGGCAACAGGCGACGCACAGAAAAGCCGCCCAGATCAGCAACCCTTGGGCTCAAAATGACTTCAATGGCGCTGCACGGCGCATCGGCCGAATCACAGCTCTGTTCGACAGCATTCATCAGATTGCTCATGCATCGCTCCCTAAGCTTCACATCTGCTTGAAGAGATGGGCATTGCTGCGACTGACCGGCAGTCTTCTGCCAATGCCATCCATAAACACCTCATAGTGTCCTTCTTCATCTCGTTCCACCCTGGAAATACGGCCAACCTGAACTATGATCGCCCGATGAATACGCCAAAACTGATTACCATCGAGGGTTTCCGTTAATTCTTTGATGGTTTTGCGAATGAGGAACTCCCCGTTCTCGGTCACCACTGTTGTGTACTTGTCCTCGGCGATAAAGCAACAGACATCGTCCAACCGTATAACATGAACCTGCTGGCCGCGGGTGGCGTTAATCCAGCGAAGTTCGCTGGAGCCTGCAACCGGCATTAGGCGTTTCAGCTGCGCAGCATCCAGCTCATACTTCACTGTTCTCTCATCACGCTTTCTCAGTCTTTCAATGCACTGATACAAGCGGTCCCCGTGCACGGGTTTAAGCAGATAGTCCACCGCTTCATGTTCAAATGCCTCCAAGGCATGTTGATCGTAGGCTGTAACAAATACGAGGTTCCCGGAAAATCCCATATCACGCAGGACACCCGCTGTCTCAACGCCGCTCATACCGGGCATCTTGATGTCCAAAAACACGGTATGCACATCAACTTCATTGATTCGTTCGACAGCTTCCACGCCCGACCCCACACAGATCACCTGCTCTGCTTCATCCCAGAGATCCGTGAGCAGTTTCTGAAGGTGAAATCTGAGTAAGGGTTCATCATCAACAACCATAACGTTCATGGCGAGTCCCCGGAATTAATCGGCCACCGAACCGTAGCAACGCAACCGGTTACTGAGCCCTTTTCATCAGTATGGTTGGCCAGTATCAGCGATGCATTCTTTCCATAGAGCAGCGACAAACGCTGATGAATGTTGTCAACGGCGATTCCATGCCCGACGCCATTGTTCTTACGAGAATCCTTTCGCAATCCCAGCCCCGTATCGCGGATGGTAACGCAGCACCGCTCAGGTCCAACATCTACCAGCACACGGATATGACCGCCTTCAAGTTTAGGTTCAATGCCATGGATAACCGAATTTTCAACAAGCGGCTGCAGCGTAAATGGCGGGCAGCTCACTCCGGCGATGTCATCCTGCACGACAACTTCAAAGGTCAATCTGTCTCCCATTCTAGTGCGCTGTATCGAAAGGTAAGCTTTCACAAACTCCAACTCCTCAGACAGAGGAATGAGCTGACGCTCAGCCTTGGTCATGGAACCTCTGAGCAACCCTGTAAGATCATCCAGAACTGTTTTCGCCGTCTCCGGTCGCACGTCAATGAGTACACGTATATTGGCGAGTGTGTTGAATAGGAAGTGCGGCTCAATTCTTGATTGCAACACCTGATAGTTGGATTCCGCCAGCTGTTTTTCCTGCTCAAGCGTTCGCATTCGTTGAGCCTGTAGTTCTCTGCGTTTACGGGTCAAACGATGTGAGTTGTAGAAAACGTAGGTCACCAACAAACTGAACAGGATCTTGAGTATAAGATCAGAAGCCGGCGCCTCCCGCACGTCTTCGAAGGAGCCATAAAGCTGATAAAACAAGTGGACGATGCCAATAACGACTCCCACCAGGTAGCCAATGACCGTGGCCACCAATATGGAAGTCCGGTTTTCAAGATAATGAACACTGACCCGTATCGCACACAGGCAAGACACCCCGAATACTAGAGCAACCTGCAGTGTCAGCCAGAACTCGCCCGCGTCCGTTAGCCAGATTACCATCGAAATCGCGTAGCAGATTGCAAGCGTCTGAAAGGTATCTCGGAGCAGGTCATGGCGCTGCCAGAGACGTTGAATCTCAGTAATCATGATGTCTGCCCTGCTCCATTAAAAGCCAGATGCATACCCGTGGCCACGAACCAGAGAATGCCGCCAAGCCCGAATACCGCACCGCAGAACCCTGCCAGTTGCGGCAGTGCAGTAGCCGTGCCGGCAAAACCGACCAACAGTGCGCTCCACTGAATAGCCTCTGGCAACGACTGTTTCTGCCGTGAGGCAAAAAAAACCAGAATCAGCCATACGCCACCTACGAGTTCGTTCCCGCCTCCCAGACCGTTGACGACTATATGGAGCGACACAAAGGCCCCCGGCGCGAGTTCCGGATGGGCTTGTGCAAGAGTGATCACCATATTATGCCCTACGGTCGCCACCAGCCCCGCTGAAATCACGAGACCTGCCCACAGGTACGCCACGAGCGATGCAGCTTGGCTCAGGGTTGTTCTCGGCAACAACGCCGACAATCCGAACTGCATGTTGAGCAGCGCAAAGCCGAACACGAGGTAAATAACAAAATACCATGTATACAGAAAACCGCTGTGCTCCTGCAGGTAAATGAGCTGGGAAGTGATGTCTGCCGATAGATTCCCGAACTGAACTTCCGTCAAGAGCGCGAGGTAAAAGACCATCCCGAACAGAAACGTTAATCCGGCAAGGATACCGGCAAGCCCTCCCGTTCGTTCGCGAGAAGAGAAACACAGCTTCATGTCGTTTGCTCCTAGAACTGATAAAAGATTGCAACACCACCAGACCAGAAGCCCTTGCGCTCCACGATTGAACTTTCGCCAGCCCCGTCGCCAAGATGTTCATAACCAAACGCGAACACCGAATGCCAATCGCTACCCAGTTTCTGGACGTGAGAGACCGACGTCCGCATTACGACCGATTTCTCTCCTTCGTATGCCGCAATGTTTGCAGACGCCTCTTGCTGGCTAACGCCGTAGTAGTAATCAACCAGCCTTCGCGATTGCTGACGCACGTCAATGCTTGGCACCAGCGCTCCCCCCCATGCGGGCAATTCGCGGGAAACTGCAATACCCCATTCATGACCGCCATGCCGGTCCAACACATCGGCCGACGCAAAAATGGCAAGATCAACCCAGGGTGTCGCCTGCTCCCATTTGATCAGTAACTCACCGGTGTCATCCCGGTCGTCCAGTGCTGCCAGCACCTTGTTATCATCCGGGTCGAACACAGACTGGCGTAACTGCACCATCACCTTGAGCCTGCTAGAAGACGTGGGCGAGGTAACAAGCCCGATACCTTCCGGGTTTGCCATCATCATCCCCCACCGCAGATCGGCATAAGGTACGACGACATGCTGATCATTCTCCCCCTTTACATGGCGCTGGATAGATCCGCCGGAAAGGCCAAGGCTTGCGTCCCAGTCGGAGGCGCTGACAGGGCCTGCAAGAATACACAAGACAAGTGCTGTAAAAGTGAGCCTTGACCGGAGGGCAAAGTGAGTCGCTAACGGGTTCATTTCAATGATCTCCATGTGAATGAATTCAGGGGTGGAATACCCGGAAGCACGGACTTTCACACGGATGGAGCGTCTCCAAGGAAGCGTGAGATAAACGGTTGGTATGGACGACAAGCCGGCATAAATAGAGATGGACGGTAACGCGCATTCGACCGCACTAGACTGTGCTAGAGTCGTTGGAAACTCTGTTCTGGGATTTCATGTATGAAAACCATTGGCCTTCTCGGCGGCATGAGCTGGGAATCCACGCAAACCTATTACCGGCTTATCAACGAGGGCGTTAAAAACCGCCTGGGCGGGCTGCATTCAGCCAAACTGGTACTCTTCAGCGTGGATTTCGCCGAGATTGAAGCGCTACAACACAAAGGCGACTGGCCGGCCACTGCCGACATTCTTACCGGGGCCGCTCTGTCAGTGCAGAAGGCCGGCGCGGATTTCCTGGTGATCGGTACCAACACCATGCACAAGGTTGCTCCGGAGATCGAACAGGCGATCGGGATTCCATTGCTACACATCGCGGATGCCACCGCGCAGTTACTGAAGAAAGAGGGTGTGACCCGAGCAGGCCTGCTGGGCACCCGCTTTACGATGGAGCAGGCGTTCTACAGGGAACGACTGGAGGCGGCCGGTATCGACGTTCTCACCCCGGATGAAAGCCAGCGGGATGAAGTGCACCGTGTTATCTACGAAGAGCTTTGCCAGGGCGAGATCAAGCCTGACTCGCGCCACACCTACCTGGATATCGTTTCGTCGCTTTCGGGGCGCGGGGCCCAGGCGGTCATTCTCGGCTGCACCGAGATCGGATTGCTGATCAGCCAGGCCGACACCGAGGTTCCACTTTACGACACGACGGAGATTCACGCCGCCCGAGCCGTGGAGCTGGCGTTACATCATCCGTAGAAGACCGACCAAGACGAACACCTGCAAAAACTGGATAATGGCCGCCATTAGAAGCCATGGCGCGCCAAATTCTCCGATCCAGGACTCTTTGCAATGGAAATCAACGTCAACTTTCTCGAGAACCTCAGACTTGAAGCCAAGTTTGACGATTTCACCGTCGTAACGGACCAGCCGATTCGCTACAAGGGCGACGGCTCGGCGCCCAGCCCGTTCGACTACTTCCTGGCCTCCTCTGCCCTGTGTGCAGCCTACTTTGTCCGAGTCTACTGCCTGGCCCGGGACATTCCCACCGAGAATATCCGCCTGTCCCAGAACAACATCGTGGACCCGGAAAACCGCTACAACCAGATCTTCAAGATCTCCGTGGAACTGCCCGAGGACATTTCGGAGAAAGACCGCCAGGGCATCCTGCGCTCGATCGACCGCTGCACCGTGAAAAAAGTGGTCCAGACCGGCCCGACCTTCGAGATTGAAACCGTCGAAAACCTGGACGCGGACGCCCAGGCACTGCTGATGACCCAGCCGGAAGGCGGCACCCAGACCTTTATCGAAGGCAAGGACCTGCCCCTTGAACAGACCATTGCCAACATGACTGGCATTCTCGAAGAGCTGGGCATGAAGATCGAGATTGCGTCCTGGCGCAACATTGTGCCTCACGTGTGGTCCCTGCACATTCGCGATGCCGCCTCACCCATGTGCTTCACCAATGGCAAGGGTGCCACCAAGGAAAGCGCCCTTTGCTCTGCCCTGGGCGAATTCATCGAGCGGCTCAGCTGCAACTTTTTCTACAACGATCAGTTCTTTGGTGAGGACATCGCCAACAGCGACTTCGTCCACTACCCGAACGAAAAGTGGTTCAAGCCGGGCCCCAACGACGAGCTGCCGGAAGGTATTCTGGATGACCACTGCCTCGCCATCTACAACCCGGACGGCGAGCTTGGCGGCTCCAATCTGATTGATACCAACTCCGGCAGAGCCGACCGGGGCATTGTCTCCCTGCCCTACGTGCGAAAATCGGATGGCGAGGTGGTGTATTTCCCCTCCAACCTGATTGAGAACCTGTTTCTCAGCAACGGCATGAGTGCTGGCAATACCCTGAACGAAGCACAGGTTCAGTGTCTGTCGGAGATTTTCGAACGGGCGGTAAAGAAGCAGATTATCGAAGAGGAGATTGCCCTTCCGGACGTGCCCCGGGAGGTACTGGAAAAATACCCGGACATCCTGGAAGGCATTGAAGCCCTGGAAGCCCAGGGTTTCCCGACTCTGGTAAAGGACGCCTCACTCGGCGGCCAGTTCCCGGTAATGTGCGTTACCCTGATGAACCCGCGAACCGGCGGCGTGTTCGCCTCTTTCGGCGCTCACCCAAGTTTCGAAGTGGCCCTTGAGCGAAGCCTGACGGAACTCCTGCAGGGCCGCAGCTTCGAGGGCCTCAACGATGTGCCGGCGCCCACCTTCAACAGCCTGGCAGTGACCGAGCCAAACAACTTTGTGGAGCACTTTATCGATTCCACAGGCGTGGTGTCCTGGCGGTTCTTCAGCGCCAGGTCCGATTATGATTTCGTTGAATGGGATTTTTCCGGCACCAACGCCGAGGAAGCCGAGTGTCTGTTCGGTATCCTCGAGGAGCTGGGCAAGGAAGTCTATGTCGCCGTCTATGAGGAACTGGGCGCGCCGGTCTGCCGAATCCTGGTTCCAGGCTATTCCGAGGTGTATCCGGTGGAAGACCTGATCATGGACAACACCAACATGGCTTTGGACTATCGGGAAGACATCCTCAACCTGCACCGCCTGGACGATGAGCAACTGGCCGATCTGGTGGAGCGCCTGGAAGCCAGCCAGCTGGACAACTACATGACGATCATCACCCTGATCGGCGTGGAGTTCGATGAAAACACCATCTGGGGCCAACTCACGATCCTTGAGCTGAAGATCCTGATCTGCCTTGCCCTGCAGTGGCATGAAGAAGCCCTGGAATTCGTCGACATGTTCCTTCAGTTCAACGACAACACCGTTGAGCGCGGCCTGTTCTACCGAGCCATGTATGCGGTTCTCGAAGTCACCCTTGACGACGAAATGGAGCTGGGCGACTACATCACCAACTTCACCCGCATGTTCGGCGAGGAAACCATGAAAGCTGTTGTTGGCTCAGTGGAGGGCAGCGTTCGTTTCCACGGCCTGGAAGCCACGAACATGCAACTGGATGGGCTGGAGAAGCATCAGCGGTTGATCGAGAGCTACCGGAAGCTGCACGCGGCGCGTGCAGCCAGGGCGGGCGTGCAGCAGTAATCGGACGCGGAGCGAGCCGCGCCGCATTGGCGGCGCGGTCAGTCCTGATCCACACTTGATCATTACAAGTAGCCTATTTGCGTTTAATGCCCGTACACCCTTGTACATTTGTGGCATACGCCAAACAAGGAGCCTTGCAATGAGCAATCCGGTGATCGCTGATAACAAGCCCAAGAAAGTCAGCCTGAAAAAAGGCGAGGAATACGCCTTCTGCGTTTGTGGCCGTTCCAACAACCAGCCGTTTTGCGACGGTTCCCACGGAAATACGGGGTTCAAGCCCAAGGTCTTCAAGGCCGAAAAAGACGAAGAGGCCGTTCTGTGCCAGTGTAAACAGACCGGAAGCGCGCCTTATTGTGACGGCACTCACCAGCAGTTCAGCGATGACCAGGTTGGCAAGGAGGCGCCGGAGTCAGACGATGATGGCGGCGAGGAATCCGGTGATGCGCCGAAGGCCAAACCCACCAAAGAAGAACCCACCGTTGAATTTATTCATCAGTTGGCCCGTGAGGGGCTGAGCAGTATGGGCCACCATGGTCCGACAACTGCCATGGGCGTGCCCCGCCACACCCTGCCCCACTGGGACGACCTCCAACTGATGGTGGCGCAGATGGCCAGTAAACCGCTGGCAGACGACGCCGACGTCTCGACCGAACTGATAATCGGGCCTGAAGCCCGCAAGCCACTGACACTGAGCATGCCGCTATTCGTTTCCGACATGAGCTTCGGGGCCCTGTCGGAGGAGGCCAAGATTGCTCTCGCTCGTGGCGCCGAGCTTGCGGGCACCGGCATCTGCTCTGGCGAGGGAGGCATGCTGCCCGAGGAGCAACAGGAAAATTCCCGATACTTCTACGAGCTGGCCAGCGCCAAGTTCGGTTACAAGGAAGAATTGCTCAAGAAAGTGCAGGCGTTTCACTTCAAGGGTGGCCAGGGCGCCAAGACCGGCACCGGTGGCCATTTGCCGGGCAACAAGAACACCGGCAAGATCTCAGAGGTTCGCAATATTCCTGAGGGCGAACCGGCGAACTCCCCACCCACTTTCGACGATTTGCGCTCAGTTGAGGATTTCCAGCGCTTCGCCAGCCATGTTCGGGAAGTGACCGGAGGTATTCCCGTGGGCTTCAAGCTGAGCGCCAATCACATCGAGCGGGATGTGCAATTCGCCCTGGATGCCGGCGCCGACTACATCATTCTCGACGGCCGTGGCGGCGGCACCGGTGCTGCTCCCGAGATCTTCCGCGATCACATCAGTGTGCCCACCATCCCTGCCCTGGCGCGTGCGCGGCGCTATCTGGATGACCGCGGGGCAAGCGGACGGGTCACATTGATCGTTACCGGTGGCCTGCGGGTCCCTATCGATTTTGTGAAGGCCATGGCGCTGGGCGCTGACGGTATTGCCGTTGCCAACAGTGCCATGCAGTCCATCGGCTGTGTTGCGGCGCGTATCTGCAACACCAACAACTGCCCGGCAGGCATCGCGACCCAGAACAAGGACCTGCGCCAGCGGTTGAACGTCGACCAGTCTGCCAAACAGCTGCAGAACTTCCTTGAGGCCTCTGTCTCATTGATGCAGGTGATGGCAAGAGCCTGTGGCCACGACAGCCTGAGCAAACTGAACATAGATGACCTGTCCACCTGGCATCGGGAGATGGCCCTGCTCAGCGGCGTTCGCTACGCCGGTGTGCTTGATCCTTCTGCCTGAGGTGCTTCTTCGCTGGCCGCCAGGACTCGAACCCGTTCGAAGTCCTCCTCGGTGAACACACCGTTCACCCCGGAAATGGCGGCCAGCTTCATGCCATGCTTAAGGCCGAGCTTATAGATCTCACGCACCTTCTCCCACTCGATATTCCGCCCGAGAGTGAAGTTCTCGAAACGCGCTTCCAGAGCAAGCACAATGGTTTCCGCCAGGCAGGCATAGGCAATGCCTTTCGGGAGCCCGATGTCTTTCATATGCACTTCACCCGGTAGCTGGATCTCGCCGGATTCGATCACCAGCACATCCGGGCGTTTCGCTACATCCTCCGCCGGAATATCCAGTGGGCGGGCCACATCGGTGATCACGCACCCGGGCTTCACTTTCATGATATCCAGGATACGTTTGCCGGCCCCGGAGGTGGCAGTCACGATCATGTCCATGTCGGCCAGATCGCGTTCGGCAGAGCCGGCAACATGTACGATGGCACCCGGCGTTTCCTGTTCGATGCTCTCCTTGAGAGCCAGCAGTTTGGCCGGCTCCGGTGCCGCCAGATAAATCTCGTCCACTGCCTTGGCCAGCAATCTGGCGCAGACAGACCCGATAGCACCCGTAGCGCCCACCACCATGGCCTTGCCGGCCGCTTTGCCACTGGGGCCAATACTCACCCGACCTATTTTCTTCATGGCGTCATGGGCCGCCCACAGGGCACCGGATGCGCTGTAGCTGTTGCCGGTCGTGATCGGCAGCGGCGCCCGCTTGGCCACCGTTATACCGGCATCACCCACGACCTTGGTAAACGCACCCAGGCCCATGATCTGGGCGCCGAGTTTCTTGGCCAGTTTGGCCGCCTGCAGCAACCGGGCGTAGGTAAATTCCGGCCCGTGGGCCATGATTTCCCGAGGGGTGCCACCAACGGTAATGAGCCAGCCCTCCACCTCATCGCCATTGGGTGACCGGATTCCGGATACCTTGGAGTAGATGAACGGTGGCGAATACGCGATGGCCTTTTCCACCAGGTTCATCACCACAGGCGGCGATACGTTGGCAACCCAGTCCAGGGGCGGTGTTTTGGTGAGGTATTGCTGCGACAGGGGGTGAATGACAAACGCAAACCGGTTAACCCGGCGATAACCGTTCGGGTAAAGAATTCGCGGCTCAATCTGCAGGCTCTGAATAACATCCAGATAGTCATCGGGGCCCAACTGGTCCGGCGTCCTGGAAAGCGCCGCACTGATCATCGCCTCCATCACATTCACGCCAACGGGGCGGCCCTCCAACCAGGGACTGTAATCCACTACCATGGCAACCTTGCGCGAACGCATCCAGTCCATGGCCGCGTCCGTTACCCGAGAGGTAATCACGGTTTTTCCATCCAGCTCTTTCGCCGTGAAATTCTCCAGGTCGCCAATCGAGGCCACGATGACATGCGCCTCGGACACCGCGTGATGGAGCGAACCTTTAACCAGGTTCTCACCCAACCGATACAGCGGTGTTCGGAGAATGGTTTCAACCGCTTTCACCGCTGCAGGCCTGAACATGATGGGGGCAGTAAGCGAGGTATAGGTTTCCAGCTGTTTCAGGGAAGTCAGCAGCCTGGGCACTCCGAAATCCGTGTAAGGATCGGCAAAGAAGAGATTCTCGGTATGTTCGGAAAGGGCCCTGGCAATCCGGTAACCGGCCTGCCCATTCAAAAAGAGCACCCGGGCATTGTCGAAGAAATGCCCGAGCTCAGACTGGGTATGACGCACAGCCCATTCCTGCAGGATAGCCCGCAACCCGGCACCGGTGGTTACCGGCTTATCCGGCACACAGGCCTCAAGGCGGGCAGTATCCGGGTGTTCAAGCTGCTCCCGGCCCACCTCGTAATGATCGTGTACCATGCTCAGACCGATGGCATCTGCCTGCGGATGCACGGACTCCAGAACCGCCTCGGCCCGGGAGAGATCGCCGTCCGTACCGATCCGGATAATCCGGAAAGGCTGCCCAAGAAACGACGTCTCGATATCATAATCGTACTCACCAGATCCCTGGCTGACGCTGACAACGGTTTTCATATTCAGGTCTTCCCGTTTTCCTGTTGTTATCAT
>MRWF01020543.1_pt1 | contig 14516 bp, 13 predicted proteins | sample 1013331 | NCBI WGS metagenome assembly MRWF01 (sample SAMN06117577, study PRJNA244670) | biofilm metagenome | biome: Water; feature: Cathode Biofilm; material: Biofilm; isolation source: microbial consortium enriched at the cathode of a solar microbial fuel cell | place: USA: District of Columbia ... | reverse complement strand
CCTCCCCCGGCGCCGGCGGCACCCTCCCTCCCCCCTCTCAGATCGTTGAAATCGCAGGGCAATCCGGCCCCTCGCGACGCTTTCGCGCGTGCGGACCGTCACAATTGCCGGGGATAAGGATATCCCCGCCCTCAAGGCGTTGAGCGGACGGACGGAATCGGCGCCGGGCGCGGTTATCCCCGGCGGACCGTCACCGAACTGTCATGAGAACGTCACATTGACGCGCCGCCCGTGGATCCCGGCTTTCGCCGGGATGACACTTGTGGGGTGAGAAGCAGCGTGAAAGAGATATCCCCGTGTCTTCGCTGCACTTCTTGATGCTGCGGGCGAAAAAACTTGTCCCCGGTTTTTGGGTCCCGACCCTCCCCCTGTGGGAGGGTCGAAAAATTCGAGCTGGCGAAGAATTTTTCGGGGAGGGGTGAGCGAGGGAAACGGAGCGCGCGCCACATGCCGGAAGCGGAGTCCCCCTCCCCGAACAAGCTGCGCTTGTTCGACCCTCCCACAGGGGGAGGGTAGGAAGAGATGGCACCCGACTTACCCCATCCACCTGCCACCGTCATTGCGAGCCGCGCGAAGCGAGGCGCGGCAATCCAGAGCGGCGTGCTCCTGCGTGTGCGGCCCTGGATTGCCGCGTCGCGGCTGCGCCGCTCCTCGCAATGACGGGACAGGAAGGAAATTCGAACATAGCTTCCCACCCTCCCCTCGGGGAGGGTCGAAAGTTGCGAGCGTAGCGAAGCAAGTTTCGGGGCGGGGGCTCCTGCGAGTGCCGCCTCCCCCGCCCCGAGAAATTCTTCGCAAGCTCGAATTTCTCGACCCGCCCCCCATCTTGTTCGCCTTGGCGGACAAGCCGCCAAGGTGGGCGGGTGGGAAGAGAGCGTAGTGCGCTCAGGCGCGCATCAGCGCGAGGCAAACCCCGACATCGGTGCGAGCAGGACACGGCCGAGTTCCTCGCCGGTCTTGGGGTCGATCAGGATGACGGCCTCGGCGCTGTCGGAGCCGACATGGATCGCGAGGCGGCCGTCGCCGAGCGTGACGGAGCGTACCGTTTCGCCCGGCGCGATGCCGACGCGGGAGACGCCGAAATGACCGGCGGGGAGCGCGGCGCGGCGCTCGTCCATGGTGCTCGCGCGCTGGATGATGACGGCGACGATGACCGCGAAGCCGAGCACGAGGACGGCGCCGAGCCCCGCGACGACGAATTTCAGCCGCCGGATGTTCGCCGGCGTGTTCATCCCCGTGGGCTCCGGCGCGGATGCCGTGTGAGACGCATCGGAACCGGATGTTGTATCATTGGCCATGATGCCGATTGCTCCCGATGCTTCCGAAGAAAAGACCCATGCGCTCACCGTCGCCGAGGAAGACGGCGGCGCGCGGCTCGACAAGTATCTCACGCAGGCGCTCTCCCGCAAGGCGGAAGGCGCCGCGCCCGGCGGGGAGGCGGGCGAGGTGCTGTCGCGCGCGCGCGTGAAGCAGCTGATCGAGGAAGGCCGGGTGACGCTGGTGGGCGAGACGCGGCCGCGCCCGGCGGCGGACCCCTCCTACCGCGTGAAGCCCGGCGAGCGCATCGAGGTGACGGTGCCGCCGCCCGCCCCTGCGCGCCCCGCGGGCCAGGCGATCCCGCTCGATGTCGTCTACGAGGACGCGGAGCTGATCGTCGTGATGAAACCGGCGGGGCTTGTCGTCCATCCCGCGCCCGGCAACCCGGACATGACGCTGGTGAACGCGCTTGTCGCGCATTGCGGGGAGACGCTGTCGGGCATCGGCGGCGAGCGGCGGCCGGGCATCGTCCACCGGCTCGACAAGGAGACGAGCGGACTGATGGTCGTCGCGAAGACCGACCGCGCGCATCAGGGGCTTGCGGCGCAGTTCGCCGCGCATGGCCGCGACGGGAAACTCACGCGCGCCTATACGGCGCTCACCTGGGGCGCGCCCGCGAAGAAGCGCGGCACCATCGACGCGAACATCGCGCGCTCGAACCACAACCGCTCGAAGATGGCGGCGCTGAAGACGCGGCTCGATGAAGACGGCGAAGACCGAACGGCGGGCCGCATCGCGATCACGCATTACACGGTGAAGCGGGAATTCGCGGGCGGCCTCGTCGCGGAAATCGAATGCCGGCTGGAGACGGGCCGCACGCACCAGATCCGCGTCCACATGACGGCGCTCGGGCATCCGCTATTGGGCGACCCGACCTACGGCACAGGCATGAAAAGCCGCGCCTCGAAACTGAGCGACGGCGCGCGAGTGGCGCTGACACGGCTCGACCGGCAGGCGCTCCATGCGCATCACTTAGGGTTCGAGCACCCGGTGACGGGGGAGAAGATGAGCTTCGATGCTCCGTTACCGGAGGATATGAGGGAGCTGGTGGGGGAGTTGGAGGGAGCATAACCCGCCTTCCCTCGCCCCGGCTGGGAGAGGGTGAAAGGTGTCTTGCACAGCAAGCGAAAAGGTCCAGCGGACCTTTTCGAACCTCGAACGCCGTCGCCAGACGGCGGAAGGGTTAGGGATCGCGGTAACGCTATGCGGATGAGAGTCCGCAAGGGTTGGCACGCAGAGCCGCAGAGAGCGCAGAGTTTTCCCCAAACCCGTCATGGCCCGGCTTGTCCGGGCCATCCCCGACTTAATGTCGTCTCCGCTTACGCGGCCTTACGCAACGTAATGTCTGGACCGCAGCTAGCGAATCACTGAATGATAGATGGGATTGCCACGAAAAAAGCCGGGGCTGGCACCCCGGCTTCGTGGCATCCCGCAAAACATAGGAGCGTCGAGCGGGAAGCCTGTCTTCGCAGACAGTTCAAAATTGGGCTGATTTGGACAAGCTGTCAACGACGCTCCACTCGTTGCAATGTGGAGAAAAGTCGAATGCCAAAAACACCTCCGAACCACGGAAAGCCGTGGACGAAGTCCGATGTGCAACAGCTAAAAAAGGAAGTGGGTCAGAACACCCCTACCCGCGTCCTTGGCCTTCATCTCGGGCGAACGCCAGATGCCGTCTATGCCAAAGCGAGCGATCTCGGCGTATCGCTGAAGCCAACGAACCAAAGCCCTTACGGGACAAAGTCAAAGAAATAGAAGGCGGCAAAGACGAAGAGCCAGCCAGCACGGTCGGATATCGGCTGGCTGGCATTCTTTAGGCGCACCGCTACCACAACAAGAATTACTCAAAATAATCTCCATCTCCAATTGTTCCGGATACGGAAATTCACCTACCCCGCCTCTATACTTCTAGGCAGGTTGATTGCAAACAACTAGGCTTCACCAATCGAAACAAAAATAAATTTCCAAAATGTCAGATGTGCTTAACAACCCTTGGTTTATCGGCATAGCTGGAGGCATCCTAAGTGGATTAATTGTCACCTTAGTCTCGCGTGCAATATTCTCCAGTCGGGACAACAGAGAACATGTCCAAAAAATAGCCGCAGCGAACAAAGCACTAATTTATACGATCCGCCCCGGTATCGCTGAGGGAATTATTCCGTCTAAAGATGTTATAGAGGCGCTGATCGCCTCTACCGCTCGAAACAGCGGTTTAAACACTGACGACTTGCTTGGCGCAGAGGAAGTCGCCCAAGAGCTAATCAAAGAAGTGATGGATTCTAGCTTCATCAACGCAGACATGAAGCAGAAATACTGCCAAGGACTGACGGCAGCGTACACCCAGTCCGAACCTACTTCCGAACTCTCGCGCGAAATAAAATTGCGCGAGGCCAGATACAGGTCTCGCACGATTCAAGCTGTGAGCGGAGCGTTAGGCGTAATGACGGCGACAATGAGCTTCTTCCTTGCATTCTACACTTCTGGTGGATCTGCGTTCGAGGTCGGCATTGTGGACTGGCGCACGGCATCGGTGATTTTTCTTCCAGTCCTCTCTGCTGTAGCCGCGACACTCGCATACTTCATTGTGCTCCGAGCCCGTCGGATCGTCGATGCCCGCTCCGAGCGCTGGATTACGGAAGAAGAGCTTCGCACATGGATGCTCACTGGCCGAAGGCGCACCAAAGAAGATGTTAAAGCCCCACCTTACGAAGAGACCTAGGCAAGCAATGAAGGTCGCCTAGCTCCTCCTACTGCGATGAACGGGCACTGCTTGCGCAGCCTCCTAGCTGCATCATTTGCAGCGATTACTCTGAGGAAACGAAATGCTCGACAAAATTCTTTCCGACTTATTTGAAGAGCGGCAGAGGCTGGCCGACGCAACCGACAGGTGCACAACAACCATAGGCCACATCCAAGCAAACGACGACAAACACCCCGATTTTGATAGTCCAATTGAAGGCTTGGGCTTTTCAATCGGAACAATTCATGCTCGAGCGAAACTTGTCGTAGGGCTAACTCCAAACAGCAGCGACATCGATGTCGAGAGGCTATCCTCGCTCCCCATACCTCCGTTCATAAATTTACGTGATCACATCCAATCCGCTGCAAATGAACTAATGTCCATAGTACAGTCAGTCGATGGTTTTGGTGAGTTTGCAACAGGAGACGCAAGCGGTCTCATCTATACTAACGGCGACAACTCTGCGACTTTGAACCTTCAGGAGAAGTACCTTGCTGTTGCAAGAAACTTGGATGGGGCATTAACCCAAGCTCACATTGTTCGATCATTGCTCGAAATTTCTTCACCCCCTGACCTGTCTGAAGTGGTCGCAAAACTAGGAGAAACACTAGGAAGACTTGCTGACTTGGAGTTCAACGCAGAGAACGCAGTACAGAAAATTGAATCTGTGGAAGGTTCTGCTAGAGAGCAACTCGCGCTCATTGAAACCCGAGCGGCAACTTCTGACGAGCAATCCTCTGCCGCCCAAATGAAACGAGCCGAAGTGGATGAGCAAGCAAGACTTATACTCGAGCGCTCCCAAGGAGCAGAGGAGCAAAGCACAGCACTCCTTCAAAAGGTTGAGGAAATTAATTCTCGCGCATCAGAGTTGATGGCGGCCGTAGAGGCCTACAAAGAAGCTTTTTCTAATTTTGATGAGCAGCTTGCGAAGAGACAACGTCTATTTCAGAAGAGTACGGACCAAATAAGTCAGTTGGTTACGGAATTCGGCGAGAAACGTAACTTCGCTCAGTCAGTTATTGATAATGCGAAAGAGGCGCTCGGCTGGGGAACAGTTCAATCTCTGACTCATAGCTTCTCAACTTCAGCCCACGAACTAGACGTTCCGGCACAGAGAGCTACTCGGATGGTATATGTATCGATAGTGCTTCTCGCGGTGTGGGTTGTCTTGGTCTTTATAATTCCCGCTCGATTTGATCCATCGCTAAAGCTTTTTACTGTCCCGGGTCACATGGATGGATGGGCCGCAATTTTGTATGTCTTCGGAAATCTTGGCGTACGGCTTGCGGTAGCATCGCCCGCCCTCTTATTTGTGGTGTTCTGCTTAAATCGATATCGAAATCTCTCGTCCCTTCGCGAACAGTACATCTTCAAGAAGACAGTGGCTTCTGCCATACCCGGCTTTAAAGAACAGGCGGCGGCACAAGACGATCCTCACGCCAAAGCTATGACCCTGGCCGCTTTCGAACGCCTTCTCTTTAATCCCACTGAGTTGACTACCAAGGATTTCGGCGGACGCAACGGCGGAGGGTGGTTGAGTAGAAAGCTGACGGATCTAGTCCGTCGTGCCATGGATGAAGCACGAAGCTAGCCTTTGTCCCTACATTAGAATTATTGTAAATAATGAACCGTCGCTTGTGAGCGACCGTTCCATAACCTCCGCTCTTTAACTCCCGCCCTTCCGCGCCCATATAGGCTTGCGGTGGGGCATTCGCGCCGCCTTCTGCGACATTTCGCGCCCGGATCTGGCGGGAACGGACAAGATTCCGCCTGCGTTCGGGTGTCTGATAGCCTGACCGAGCCGGTCGGGTATTTCACCGGTGAGGCCCCGGGAAGGGGCCGATAGTACGAACGGGCCCGTTGGGGGCTCCGGGGTCTCTCCCCGGAAGCGCCCCAGGGCCGGATTGGGGGTCTTTCATGGCCGAAGCAAAGACTGCAAAGCCCGCCTCGAAGCTGCTGGCGCCCGCGCCGAACCCGGAAGGGTCGCTGTCGCGCTACCTGCAGGAAATCCGCAAGTTTCCGATGCTGGAGCCGCAGCAGGAATACATGCTGGCGAAGCGCTGGAAGGAACACGAGGACACGGATGCCGCGCACCAGCTGGTGACGAGCCATCTGCGCCTCGTGGCGAAGATCGCCATGGGCTATCGCGGCTACGGGCTGCCCATCGGCGAGGTGATTTCCGAGGGCAATGTCGGCCTGATGCAGGCCGTGAAGCGCTTCGAGCCGGAGAAAGGCTTCCGGCTGGCGACCTATGCGATGTGGTGGATCCGCGCCTCGATCCAGGAATACATCCTGCGCTCGTGGTCGCTCGTGAAGATGGGCACGACCGCGGCGCAGAAGAAGCTCTTCTTCAACCTCAGGAAGGTGAAGGGGCAGATCCAGGCGATCGAGGAAGGCGACCTCCACCCCGAACAGGTGAAGGAGATTTCCGAGCGGCTCGGCGTGACCGAGGACGAGGTGATCTCGATGAACCGGCGCATGGCCGGCCCCGACAATTCGCTGAACGCGCCGCTCAGGCAGGACAGCGAGAGCGGCGAGTGGCAGGACTGGCTGGTCGACGACGCGGCCGACCAGGAAGCGACGCTCGGCGAGAGCGAGGAAATGGAGCTCCGCCGCGAAATGCTGGCGGCCGCCATGGAAACGCTGAACGAGCGCGAGATGCACATATTGACGGAGCGGCGGCTGAAGGACGAGCCGGCGACGCTGGAAGACCTCAGCCAGGAATACGGGATCTCCCGCGAGCGCGTCCGCCAGATCGAGGTGCGCGCCTTCGAGAAGCTGCAGAAGGCGATGAAGAACGCCATGCGCGAACAGGCCGACCAGCGGCGCGAGGCGCTGGCGGATTTCTGAGCTTCATCGGCTTTTGCGAAAAGAAGGGCCGCTCCGACCGGGGCGGCCTTTTCTTTTTGCGACGATCAAACCAAACAAATCAATGTCATCCCGGCGAAGGCCGGGACCCATTGGTTCTCTCAGCCAGCATTGTAAAGGCTCCGCGTCTGCGGAGAACGGGCACTGCTTTCCGGGCGCTGCGGCAAGCTGAATTGCGAGTGGGTCCCGCCTGCGCGGCCGAAGCCGCTTCGGCGCGGCGAAGGCCCGGCCCTCGCCGGGATGACAATTCTGGTTGGGGATAGGCAGAATATTCTGACCGAAGAACCAGTTCCCCGCGCATTACGGAACCATCGGCAGGGCCGTCCGTTGATGACGGGCGGCCTTTCTGCTTCATGCGGGCGCGCGGGCAACAGGGCCGGGAGGCGACCGCCATGACCGACATTCCGGGCGCGACATCGTGACCGACGATCCGGATACGGAGCGCTCCGGCGGCCGCGGCCTCCGCGCGCGCGTGTTGCGGGCGGAGACCTCGCTCGCCGTGCTCGCCGTTCTCGCCGTCCTCTACACGGCCTTTCTCGCGCAGAACCTCGTCGCGCCCATCGTGGCGGCAGTGGTGGCGAGCTTCATCTTCATGCCGCTGATGCGCGCCATCCCTTTCCGCTTTCTTCCCGATGCGGCGTCGGCCGCGATCATCGTCGCGCTGATCGTCGGCGCGCTGGCGGGCGCGGCCTGGGCGCTCGCCGAACCGGCCGCGAAATGGACCGGGCGCATTCCCGCCGCGCTGGAGCAGATCGAGCGGAAATCGAGCGAGATCTCGAAGCCGGTCGAGGCGATGCGCAAGGCCTCGAAGCAGGTGGAGGAAATCACCAATGGCGGGCCCGAGCCGCAGGCCGTGGTGATGAAGGAGCCCGGGCTGATCGAACAGGCGATGGAGGCGGCCGGCCAGAAGGGCGCGTCGTTCCTGATCTTCATCGTGCTGCTCTATTTCCTGCTCGCGACCGGCGAGCTGCTGCGCGACCGCATCATCCGCTCGGCGAAGCGCCTCACCGACAAGGAGAAGGCGCGGCGGATCCTCCGCAGCATGGAGCGCGAAATCTCGACCTATCTGCTCTCGATCTCGCTGATCAATGCAGGGCTGGGCGTCGCCATCGGCACGTCGCTCTGGGCGATCGGCCTGCCGAACGCGGCGCTCTGGGGCGTGGCGGCGGCGCTGCTGAACTTCGTGCCTTACGCGGGCGCGGCGGCGGGCATGATCCTGACCGGCTTCGTCGGCTTCATCGTCTTCGACGATCTCGGCCAGGCGCTGATGGCGCCCGCGATCTACTTCTTCTGGAACCTGATCGAGTCGCAATTCGTGACGCCGTCGATCCTCGGCCGCCGCCACACGCTGAACGCGGCGGTGGTGTTCCTCTCCATCGTCTTCTGGGGCTGGATGTGGGGCGTGATCGGTGCGGTGCTGGCGGTGCCGATCCTCGTGATGATGAACACCTGCTTCGCGCAGATCGAAGGCTTGCGCAAATTCTCGATCTTCATCGACGGCCGCCCGCTGCCCGGCCAGGACCCGACCGGCAGCAACCTGCCGGAGTGAACTTGGCGGAGTGAGGCGTCAGGCCGCGCTGACGCCGGTGCCTATCGGGCAGGAAACGCCGGTGCCGCCGAGGCCGCAATAGCCGGCGGGGTTCTTCGCGAGATATTGCTGGTGGTAGTCCTCGGCGAAGTAGAAGGCGGGCGCGTCGAGGATTTCCGTCGTGATGCCGCCATAGCCCTGCTTCGCGAGCTCGGCCTCGTACATCGCCTTCGCGTCTTCCGCGAGCTTCCTCTGGGCGGGGCTCGTGACATAGATGCCGGAGCGGTACTGCGTGCCGACATCGTTGCCCTGGCGCATGCCCTGGGTCGGGTCATGGCTTTCCCAGAAGGTCTTGAGGAGCGTCTCGTAGGAAACCTTCTGCGGATCGTAGACGACGAGCACGACCTCGTTGTGCCCGGTGCGGCCGGAACAGACTTCCTCGTAGGTGGGGTTCGGCGTCATGCCGCCGGCATAGCCGACCGCCGTCACATGGACGCCCGGCACTTCCCAGAACTTGCGCTCGGCGCCCCAGAAGCAGCCAAGGCCGAAGATCGCCGTCTCCGCGCCTTGCGGATAGGGGCCCTTCAGGTCCGCGCCGTTGACGAAATGCTTGGACGCGGTCGGGATCTCGAAATCGCGGCCGGGCAGAGCCTCGCCGGGCGCGGGCATTTCGGTCTTGCGGCGGAGATTGAACATGGGGCGGGCCTCCTTCTCTGAACGCTTGTCCCTGATGTAGGTGAGCCTACGCCCCGCGAAAAGCCCTGTCAGCCTTCACGTCCGCGCGAGACGCGGCTCAGAGCAGGTGGTCGATGGGCAGCACGTAGCCGAGCCAGACGGGAATCCGCTGGAAAAAATCCGTCTCCGGCTCAGTTTCATGGCGGATGGGCGGCGCCGCGCCCTCGTCCAGCCAGACGATCTCGCCCTCTTCCATGAGCGTGCGCCAGCTGTTGGCGGGGCGGAGATCCGCCTCGATGGCGGAAGCGACGCGCGCGGCGAGTTCCGGGCTGTCGATCAGGATGCCGATCTCGGAATTGTAGCGGATCGAACGCGGATCGAGGTTGAACGAGCCGACAAGGATGTAGCGCCGGTCGAAGACGAGGGTCTTCGAGTGGAGCGTGGTGCGCGCCGGCGTGACGCCCGGCCCCGGCATGTTGCTGCTGCTCTGCGGGCGGGGCTTCGACTCGTGGAGCGCGACGCCGCTTTCGAGAAAGCGCTTCCTGTCGCGCGCATAGCCATAGTGAACGAGCGCGGAGTCCTGTGCGGCGAGCGAATTGGTGTGAAGCGCGAGGCGGACGCCGCGCCCGCTCGCCGCGGCGAAGGTGGCCTGGCGCGCCGGCGTCATCATCACATAGGGGTTCTGGATCAGGACTTCCTCATCCGCCCGGGCGACATTGGAGAGCAGCACCGTCTCGATCTGCCGTTTCACGGGCACGCCGACATCCTCGAAGACGGGGCCGGGCGCGGAGAGCACGAGCGAGGCGGGCGCCCAGACGAAACGCTCCTGGAGCGAGACGTATTTCTCCGCAAGCTCCATGACCTCGATGCGGCGCGGCAGCGGAAAGGCCTCCATGTCATAGGCAAAGACATCGTTCCAGACGGTGGCGAAACTGAACGGCATGGCTTCGCCTTCGGCGAACGCCTCGACGGGCACCGCATAGGGGCTGTTCCAGAAGGCGTCGAAACTCGCCGAAACCTCCTTCGTCATCGGCCCGGCGATGACGACGTCGCGGTCGAGGAAATAATGCTCCTCATCGAGCGCGAAATAGGTGTCGCTCACATTGCGCCCGCCGATGATGGCGACGGTGTTGTCGACCGCGATGATCTTGTTGTGCATGCGCTGGTTGAGGCGCGGAAAGTCGAGCAGCAACTCACCGTAGCGCAGATAGCGCGGGTAGAAGGAGGTGCGGAAGGCATTGTAGATGCGCACGTCGATGTTGGGATGATTGACGATCTGCTTGAGCGGCTCGGCATCATTGTCGACGAGATAGCCGTCGACCAGCGCGCGGACATGCACGCCCCGCTCCGCCGCGCGGAACAGCGCCTCGCTGATCGCGCGGCCGCTGCCGTCGAAATCCCAGATGTAATATTGCAGGTCGATGGTGCGCGCCGCCGACTCGATGGCAACGAGACGCGTCTCATAGGCATCCTGCCCGCCCTCGAGAAAGAAGAAGCCGGAATGGCCGGCGGCGACTTCCTCCGGCGGCACCAGCGCATGCCAGAGCGCGGTCTCTTCCGGCTCGGAAAGGGCGGCGCCGGGCGCAAGCGAAGGGTCGTGCCGCACCGACGCGCAGGCGCCGAGCAGCAGCGAAAACCCCAGAATGACCGGCAGAAAGCCGAGACGGCTCATTCGTTCCCCCGTGAAGCGCGGCCGCGCTGCCCGCGCGGTCCCTTCACATAACGCACGCGGCGCGGGATCGCTCCATAGGGCATTCCGCCGCCCCCCTGCCCTCCCTTGCCCTTGGCGCGCACGCCGGGCAAACTGCCCGAAAGAACAGGAAATTCAGGGAGAATTCGCATCATGGCCGAGCATGACCTCGTGATCCGCGGCGGCACGATCGTGGACGGGACGGGCGCGACGCCCTTCACGGGCGATGTCGCGATCGATGGCGGCACGATCACGGCCGTGGGCAAGGTGGACGGCACGGGCAAGCGCGAGATCGATGCGAAGGGGTTGCTGGTGACGCCCGGCTTCGTCGACATCCACACGCATTACGACGCGCAGGCGACCTGGGACCCGTATCTCACGCCCTCCTCGCAGCATGGCGTGACGACGGTCGTGATGGGGAATTGCGGCGTCGGCTTCGCGCCGGTGAAGCCGGAAGCGCGGAACGAGTTGATCGACCTCATGGAAGCGGTGGAGGACATTCCGGGCGCGGCGATGCATGAAGGGATCAAGTGGGAATGGGAGAGCTTCCCGGAATTTCTCGACGCGCTGGACAAGCGCCGCTACGCCGCCGACATCGGCACGCAGATGCCGCATTGTGCGCTGCGCGTCTATGTCATGGGTGAACGCGGCATCGACAACGAACCGGCGACGCCGGACGACATCAGGCAGATGCGCGACCTGACCTTCGACGCGATGCGGGCGGGCGCGCTCGGCTTCTCGACCTCGCGGACCGACCTCCACAACACGCTGAAGGGCGACCCGGTGCCCGGCACGCTGGCGGCGAACGACGAACTCTTCGGCATTGCCGACGCGCTGAAGGAACATGGGTCGGGCGTCTTCCAGATCGCGGCGACGCATCGCGAGATGGAACAGGAATTCGACTGGATGCTGAAAATGGCGAAGGAGACCGGGCGCATGGTCACCTTCCAGGTGCAGCAGATCGACGAGGCGCCGGACCTTTATAAAAAGATGCTGATGCATCTGGACCGGGCGCGCGCGGAAGGCGTGACGAATATTCGCGGCCAGCATTCGGGACGGCCAGTCGGCCTGCTGATGGGCTGGCAGACCTCCGTGCACCCGTTCATCGGCTTCCCGGAATACCGGCCTTACGCACAGATGCCGTTCAGGGAGCGGATCGAGAAGCTGAAGGACCCGAAGGTGCGGGCCGAAATCACCGGCGGAAAGAATGTCGACAAGCTCGGCGCCTTCGGCACTTTCATCACGACGTCCTTCCACAAGATGTATCCGATGGGCGAGCGCGAGAATTACGAGCCCGCGCCGGAGGACTCGATTGCCGCCGTGGCGGAACGCGCAGGGAAAACGCCGGCGGAAGCCGCCTATGACGCGATGATGCTGAACGAGGGACAGGCGCTGATCTATTTCCCGCTGTTCGGCTATTCGACGGGCGACTACACCGCCATCGAGGAAACGCTGCGCCACCCGCAGACGGGGATCAGCCTCGCGGATGGCGGCGCGCATGTCGGCGCGATCTGCGACGGCGGCACGCCGACCTTCATGCTGACGCACTGGGCGCGCGACCGCACAAGGGGGCCGAAGCTCCCGATCGAGGAGATCATCCGCATCCAGACGAAGGACACGGCGGAGCAATACGGGCTTTACGACCGCGGCGTGCTCGCGCCCGGCATGAAGGCCGATGTCAACGTAATCGACTTCGAGAACCTCGCCATGCCGCAGCCCGTCATGGTGTTCGACCTGCCCGCCGGCGGGCGGCGCCTCTGGCAGGGTGCCAAGGGCTACCGCGCGACGGTGCTTTCCGGCGTCGTCGTGGCGGAGAACGACGAGCCGACCGGAGAGTTGCCCGGCCGGCTCATTCGCGGGGTGCAGGGAACGGCGAAGAGGACAAGCGCGGCGGCCTGAGAAGAGGCGCAGCATTTATTATCGTCACCACCCTCCCCCTGTGGGAGGGTGGTCCCGATGGCTGGACTTCGGATGCGTTCGAAGAGTCTCAGGCCTTCGCGCGCCCCAGAAACCGGGCGAGCGCGGCCCAGGGTTCGATGCTCCAGCTTCTGCGTCCCGCGCCGGAGGGCGAGGAGAGGACGAAGACTTCCGGGAAGTCCGCAACGCGGCGCTGCTGGCCATATTGGATGCGCCCCGTCGGCACGCCCATCCAGACGCTCGCCGCCTTTTTCGAGGTGAAGGCGACGGCACGCGGGCGGCAGCGGCGCATCTCTTCCTCGAAGCGTTCCACTTCGAAGAGGCCGGGATCGATCTCGTGATCCATGCCGGAAGCGCGCTTGGCCATGTCGGTGAAGCCGATGCCGAGATGGATGAGCTGCGGATACTCATGCGGCTCGTAGAGGCGCGGCGTGATGCCGGTCTCGTAGAGCGTCTGCCAGAAGCGGTTGCCGGGATGCGCGTAATAGGCGCCGACGGCGGCCGAGCGGCGCGACGGCGCGGTGCCGACAAAGACGACATCGAGGCCGGGGACGAGAACGTCCGGCAGCTTCTCGCCGCGCGTGTTTCGCCGGAAAGCCATCACGCCTCGTCGGTGGACATGCCGAATTTCAGCAGGTTGCCATGGCAATCCCAGACATAGAATTCCTTCATGCCCCAGGGGCGCGTCTGGAAATCCGAAATGCGTTCGCCGTCGATAGGGTTCACGCCGATGCCTTTCTTCGACAGCTCCTCGTAGAGCGCAGGCACCTGGCCACCCCGGATGTAACAGGAGGTACTTTCGGGATAGATGCGGTCATCCGCGAGCCAGAAATGGATTTCCATGTTGTCGCGACGCGCGATCATGTAGTCGCCGAAGAGTTCGGTCCTGAAGCCGAGCTTCTCCTCGTAGAAGGACTTCGACTGCTGAAGGTCGAGCGAGGCGAGAACGGGAATGGCGATGGCCTGGTCGGTCATGGGAGGCTGCTGTTTGCGGCGGATACAGAGAGTTTAAACGATCCGCATTGAGCGATGAAGTTCTTGTCGTCCGCCCGTGGACCCCGGCTGTTCCCGGCTTTCGCCGGGACAGGCGCCGGGGTGACAGTTGTATCTTTCAACCATCACAACAATCTCGTCACCCCCGGGCTTGACCCGGGGGTCCAGGGTGAGGGACCGAATTATTGGCGGCTGTTGCTCAGGCAGGAAGAGTCTTTCCTGACGCCGCTTCGCGGCTTCTGGATTGCCGGGTCAAGCCCACTGCTGTCCGGTTAAGGAATGGGTGGACGGGTTGCATGGCTTGGATTCAACTGTGTTTTGCGACGAACGCGGTTGAATGAAGCTCGGAGAGCCCAAGCCATGCGCTATCAATCTACGGTGTTTGCCCAACTGCTCCAAGCGGTGCCTCGGGGATGGTTCGAGCGGGAAGCGGCTCGACACCGCAGCGGTCGTGCGAAGCGTCAGCTCTCGCCCTGGGGTCATGTGGTGACGATGGTGCTGGCACAATTGTCGGGGGCGCGCTCGCTGCGGGATCTGGAACGGATCGTCGAGCGCCATCCGGGTGTGCTGCCGCATCTGGGCCTCGGGCCGGTGCGGCGTTCGACGCTTTGCGATGCCAATGCGCGGCGGCCGGCAAGCCTGTTCGAAGCAGTGGCGTCGCGGCTCTCGGCGACGCTTTCGGGCAAACGCGGCGGGAAGGATGCGCTGCGATTGATCGATGCGACGCGCATCTTCGCCGGCAAGTCTGTCGAGGCCTGGGCACGGGGCGGCGTGAAGCTGCATATGAG